>CXWK01000277.1_pt1 | contig 374148 bp, 352 predicted proteins | sample 590851 | NCBI WGS metagenome assembly CXWK01 (sample SAMEA3498364, study PRJEB10139) | wastewater metagenome | biome: wastewater treatment plant; material: activated sludge | place: Denmark | collected 2014-08-01
CCGCCGCCACCCGTGTATCCAGCGCCGCCACCACCACCCGAATCGAAGGCATTGTCGGGTCCACCGTTACCACCGGTCCCGGTGGCTGTGCCACCACCCGCCGCGCCGTTCCGAGCCGCCTGGTTCGAGTTCACGCCACCTGCGCCACCCGCAGCCGCCTGTCCACCACGACCGCCGCCGACCGTAATCGAGTTCGGGTTGTCGACACCGTTGGTCCCGTTCGTGCCGACACCGGCAACACCAGCACCCACAGCCGTGCCAGCCGCACCACCGTCACCCGCCGGCGCCACCTGATGAGCCGCACCACCACCACCGCCGCCACCAGCCACCACCAACGTGACGCCACCGATTGAAACCAGCGAACGACCACCACCACCAGAACCACGATGGTTGTTCGCGATCGTGCCGCCCGCACCACCGCCACCAACACCACCCGTTCCACTGGTCTGCCCACCACCACCAACACTGCCCGCAAACGCCTGACCCGGCAACACCGTCACCCGCGCGCCAACAACCGCACCACCAGCACCACGACCACCATTCGCCGCCGCCAAACCACCCGAACCACCCGAACCACCCGTCGCAGTAACGCGCGCACTACACGTCCCATCCGGAACAGTCCCACCAGCAAGCGCACCCGTTGTCGACTGGCTCACATTCGCAGCATTCGCCGCCGGATCCGCCTGCACAGGACTCGACTCTGAAACCAGCGTCGCCAACGGAAGACCAACCACCAACAACGCCACCACCAACACACTGCGCCACAGGCGCGCACGGGCGATGCGTGAGCTCTCACTCCGAATCGTCCTCGTCGAGGTCTTCACCGTCTCCGCCTTCGCGCACTGGCGTAAATCGCCTCCTCTCTTTCGGCCACTCAGCGCCACCTCTTGACGGAAATCAGCATTTTTGACGCACTGCGCCAAGAATGAGTCTCAGGGTTTCAGGCCGGACACAACTGCGGCGTCTCGTTCAGCGCACGTAGGTGGCAACCGCTTCGCGCTGCGTGCTCACCTTGGTCGTGAAACGGGTGAGCTGTGCGGCCACTGCGGCTGGCCCTGCCCCACCCGCTGTCGTGCGGCGCTGCACCGCGACTCCCGGTGCGACCAGTGCAGCGGCCTCTGTCCCCAGGGATGGATCGGCCGCAACTAGCGAACGCAGCGTTCCCTCCCCCGACAGATGCCGACGAACCAACTTCCCAACCAACGCATGCGCCTCTCGGAAAGGCGTGCCCCGCTGCACGAGCCACTCTGCAAGGTCGGTTGCTGAGTTCACCTCGGCGTCGGCCGCTGTTTGCATCCGCTCGACATTCCACCGCGCCGTCGAGACCATTCCGCTCACAGCATTCAGCGCCAGCGTCACCTGTTCGACCGCGTCGAACAGCGGCTCTTTGTCCTCTTGATAGTCGCGGTTGTAGCTGAGCGGCAAGCCCTTCATGGTCGCGAGAAAGCCCGTCAGGTTGCCGATTGCGCGACCGGCCTTACCGCGTGCCAGTTCCGCAATGTCGGGGTTCTTCTTCTGCGGCAGCATCGACGAACCTGTCGCGTAGCCGTCGTCGAGCACAGCGAAGCCGAACTCGTCGCTCGTCCACAGCACGAACTCCTCACCGACACGCGAGAGGTTGATGGCCACCATCGTGAGCGCGAACAGGGCCTCGGCCACGTGATCGCGCGAACCAACCGCATCCATCGAGTTTTCGAACGTGGCGGCGAAGCCGAGTTCGGCGGCGACGAAAGCGGGATCGAGTGGCAGCGACGAACCTGCAAGCGCGCCTGCTCCGAGCGGCGACACGTCGATGCGAACCAACACGTCGAGAATCCGATCGACGTCGCGTCCAAAGGCCCAACCGTGCGCCAGAAGATGATGAGCGAGCAGCACCGGCTGTGCGCGTTGAAGGTGCGTGTAACCCGGCAGATAGGCGCCGTCGGCCACCTCAACGCGCTTGATGAGCACTTCTTGCAGATCGATGATCCGCCCGGCCACAGTCGCCAACTCGCGCTTCAACCAGCGACGAACATCGGTGGCCGACTGATCGTTCCGGCTGCGCCCTGTATGCAGCTTGCCGCCAGCCGGGCCGGCGATCTCGGTGACTCGCCGCTCGATCGCAGTATGAATGTCTTCGTCGCTGGCAACGAAGGTGAACGTACCTGCAGCGAACTCGGCGGCCACATCGTGCAGCGCCTCACGAATCAGATCGTGCTCGAGATTCGAAATGATGCCCGCGTGCGCGAGTCCCGCAACGTGCGCGAGCGAACCGGCGATGTCGTCGGCCCACAGCTTGTGATCGAACGAGAGACTTTCGGTGAACGCCATCAATTCATCGCTCGGCCCGCCAGCAAAGCGGCCGTGCCACAGCGCCTTACCCGGTTCGGTCATGCGAGGCCGGCCAACTCGCGCAGGGCCGTCGCCAACCCTTCACCGCCCATTGCTTCTTCGGCCACGCACAGCAACGTATCGTCGCCGGCCACCGTGCCGAGCACTCCCTCGAAACCACTGCGATCTAAAGCCGACGCAACCACATGTGCGCAACCCGGTGGGGTACGCAGCACCACGATGTCGCCAGAGCGCTTGACTTCGGCGACCCACTCGCCCATCACTCGACGTAACTGGTCGTGCGGCGCCAGTCGATCCGGTTCGTACTCGGGGATCGCGTAAACGGTCTCGCCACCGGGTACGCGCACCTTCACCGCGCCGAGGTCCTCAAGGTCACGCGAGACGGTCGCCTGCGTCGCTGCGATGCCGTCAGCGGCAAGGAGCTCGACCAGTTGTGGCTGACTGGTGACAGGCAGTCGGCCGATCAGCCGTGAGATCGACTGTTGCCGTTGCACTTTTGACATTCAACGAACCCCCTTGAGAAACGCCAGCGCTCCGCACGCGGCGTTGAGTCGGTTGTGGGCCTGCGCGAACACATGGCTGCTCGGCCCATCGATCACCTCAGCCGTCACTTCTTCGCCGCGATGCGCGGGTAGGCAGTGATAGAAACCGGCGCCCGGCGCCGCGGCGGCCATCAGCGCGGCGTCGACGGTGTAACCAGCAAACGAACGACGGCGCACCTCACGCTGCGCCTCCTGCCCCATCGACGTCCAACTGTCGGTGTGCACCGCGATTGCGTCGGCAACAGCTTCCACTGCGCTGTGTACTTGTGTCACTCGACCGGCACCCAGGGCGTTCAACCTCAACAACTCATCGTCGGTAGCGGCGTAACCAGGCGGGCAACCCAGTGCCAGATTCGCCCCCAATAGGACACACGCCTCAGCCAACGACCGTGCGACGTTGTTGTAGTCGCCGATGTACGCGATCTTGCGACCGGCAAGCGGCCCGTGCACCTGCTGCATCGTGAGCACATCGGCGATCGCCTGCAGCGGATGCGAGTAGTCGCTCAGCAGATTGACAACTGGCACTGCGCTCACCGCAGCCATTCGCTGCGCAGTCTCGTGAGAGAACGTGCGGGCCGCGAGGATGCCGTGGTAGCCGGCCAGCACCCGCGTGATGTCTTCCACTGACTCGCGTTCATCGAAGGCGATTTCGTCTCGTTGCGTGAAGACCGGGTGACCACCGAGTCGGAAGACGGCCATCTCCATTGAGTGGCGCGTCCGGGTGGAGGGCTTCTCGAAGATGAGCGCAACGCCTTGGCCACCGAGTACCCGCGGCAGATCATTGCGCTGAGAGAGATCGAGAACCATCGCCAACTCGCTGGCCGAGAAGTCGACGATGTTGAGCAAGTGACGTGTCATGTCCGCTCCTCGAGAACTGCACGGAGAATGGCGACGGCATCATCGATCTCTGCCGAACTCACCGTCAGCGGCGGCGCCAAACGCAAGGCGGTTTCGGTCACACCATTGACAATGAGGCCCGCCGCGAGCAGTTCCTGACAGACGGCCTTGGCATCACCACCGGCGAGTTCGACAGCCAGCAGCAAACCGCGGCCGCGCACGCTCGCTACTCCCGGAACGGCGGACAACTTCGAAGACAATTCGCTTCCACGCGCTGCCGCCAATGCGGGTGCGCCGATCAGGCGCAGTTCAGCGATGACTGCACTCACGACCGCTGCGGCCAAGGCGTTTCCGCTGTACGTGCTGCCGTGGTCGCCGGGCGCGAATACAGCGGCGACCTCGCGTCGTGCCCACACCGCTCCTACAGGAAAGCCATTACCCAGCGCCTTCGCCATCGTCACCACATCCGGAGCGATGCCAGCGTGCTGGAATCCGAACCAGCTACCGGTTCGCCCGAAGCCGGTCTGGACTTCGTCGACGATCATCAGCACTCCACGTTCGTCGCACAACTGACGAACGGCGCGCAGATAAGGAACTTCGGCGGGGATCACGCCGCCCTCACCCTGCACCGTCTCCAACAACACCGCAGCCACCGATGCATCGATTGCCGCGGTCAACGCGTCGATGTCGTTGAACGCAACGTGGCGGAAGCCATCCGGCATTGGTTGGAAGGGTTCGTGTTTGGCGGGCTGGCCAGTGGCCGCAAGTGCCGCCAGCGTGCGCCCGTGAAAGCTGCCGTACGCGCTGACCACCACGTGCCGACCACGTCCACCGAACTTGCGCGCCAGTTTGAGAGCCGCTTCGTTGGCCTCTGCCCCGCTGTTGGTGAAGAACACCTGGCCGACATGACCTGTGGCTTCCGCGAGCAGTTCGTTGACGTGGCGGGCGGTAAGCAGCGCCGGTGCATTGGAGAACAGGTTGCTGACGTGCATCAGCGTGTTGGCCTGATTCGCGATTGCAGCCGAGACCGCCGGATGCGAATGACCGAGTGCCACCACCGCGAGACCACCGAGAAAGTCGAGGTACCGCTTGCCACTGGTATCCCACAGATCGGTGCCCGAGCCACGCACGAAGGTCACCGGCGCCGGCGCCAAGAACGGCATGAACGGTGAAGGCTCCGTCATCGTACGACCGTTCCCACTTGGGCATCGTCGAACAACGACCGCAGCACGCCCGGCACCCGCCCGTCGACAATGTGGGCCTGGGCGACTCCTGCGCGCACGGCATCGATGCAGCTCTGCACCTTGGGGATCATGCCATCAGCAATCAACCCGTCGGCAAGCATCAGCGCGAGTTCGTCGGCGGTGGTCTCGTGAATCAGGCTGGCAGCATCGGAGACGTCGCGGCGCAGTCCTTCGATATCCGTGAGATAGACAAGGCGTTGCGCTCCAAGCTCGGCAGCGATCGCTCCTGCCACCACATCGGCGTTGATGTTGTAGGGCTGCCCGTCGGCACCCGCGCCGAGCGGCGCGACGACAGGGATTGAATCGTCGTCGAGAAGACCCTCAAGGGGCGTTGCATCGACCGCCGAAATGTCACCGACGAAACCAAGATCAGGATCGCGCATGTTCGCCAGAATGAACTCCTCACCACTGATACCGACGGCGCGTGGCAAGTGCGCGTTGATCGCTGCGACTAGCTGAGGGTTGATGTGCTCCACCAACGCACTGCGCACAATGTCGATCGTCTCAGCGTCGGTGACGCGCAGACCGTTTCGGAACTCGGGCTGCTTGCCGCAGCGCGCCATCATCTCGCTGATCTGCGGACCGCCACCGTGAACCACCACCGGGCGCCATCCACCGATGTGAAGTTGCGCGATCTCGTTCGCAAACTGTTGCAACGCATCGGTTGCGCTACTCCCGGTCATCGCGTTGCCGCCGTACTTGATCACCACACTCATGGGTACAACCCGATCTGGGTCAATCCAGCCGTCTCCGGTAACCCGAGCGCGATGTTTGCCGCCTGCACCGCACCGCCCGAGGCACCCTTGGTGAGGTTGTCGATCGCACAGAGGGCGACGACGGTGCCAGTGCGCTCATCAAAGCGCGCGCTGATGTGCGCGGCGTTGCTGCCAAGCACAGCCTTGGTGGAAGGCGAAGATTCGGACACGACGACAAACGGTTCGTCGGCGTAGAAGCGACTCAACGCGTCAAGCAACCCAGCTGTTGTGGTGGCAGTAGTCGGTCGGGCATAACACGTGGCCAGCAGGCCTCGACTGAGCGGCGCCAAGTGCGGGGTGAATAGCACCTGCGCGCCGACCTCTTGTTCGATCTCGGGCGTGTGCCGATGATCAAGCAGGCCGTAGGCGGTGACGTCGCTATCCGCCGCGCAGAACATCGAACTGTTCTTCAGCACCCGCCCAGCGCCGCTGATACCGGTAATGCTGTCAACGACGACCCCGGAGGTTTCGATCAACCCGGCGCGCACGAGTGGCGCCAACGCCAAGGTGGCTGCCGTGACATGGCAACCGGGGGTGGCGATCAACGCGGCGTGACGCAACGCCTCGCGATGCAGTTCGGGCAGACCGAACACTGCCGACGCGAGCAGTTCGGGCTGATCGTGAGCAAAGCCGTACCAGCGCGGGTAGAGCGACGCATCCTTCAGCCGAAACGCCGCCGAAAGGTCCACCACGCATGGCACGCGTCCCACCAGTTCCGGCACCAACGCCAAGCTCGCCTCGTGCGGTAAGCCGACGAACACCACGTCGAGTCCGTCGAGTCGCGAGTCTTGAAACTCCTCGAACATCAAGCTCGGGTAATGCGCAGCCAGGTTGGGATACGCCTCGGCCGCACGGGTGCCCGCCTGGGAGTCGCCCGTTGCGTACGCAACCTCAAATGTGGGGTGCTGCGCGCAGAGACGCAGCAGTTCAGCGCCCGTATAGCCCGACGCCCCAATGATCCCTACCGCCGTCATCCGCATGAATATACATTTAAGTACATGACTATGCAACGATGCAGTTGGTCAGTCACACACCGGTTGGAAGTGCTCGACAGCGGCACTACCCGGCGAGGCATGGCTGCGCCCGTACTCAGCACTACCACCGACGACGTAGATGCCACCGTCGAACTCGACCGCTCGCGCAAAGCTCCGTGGGGAGGGCATCGGTGCCTGCTCTACCCAGCGCTCACCGTCGAGGCGTAGCACGTCGGCGAGAACAGTCTTCTCGGATTGTGACTCTCCGCCGACGACGAAGATCGTGTCGCAGAAGGTAACGGCGCCAGCCGTACCACGCGGCCCAATTTGCGGTCCAAGAGTCCACACGTTGTCCGCTTGATCGTAGATGTAGACATCCCCGAAGTCGGACCGACCGCTGCGACCACCGATGGCCCACAGCTGCCCTCTCAGCACAACCGCAGCGGGGCTCCCCTCGGACCGCGGCAATGGCGCCAACGACGTCCACGAGTCAGTCGCAGGGTCGTACGCGACATGTTGGTCGACCGTCGATCGCGCGGTACCGCCTCCAATGACGTGGATACGACCGTCGAGAACCGCAGCCGCGTGGCCACCGCTGGCGGTTGGCAGCGGCTGTGCCGTCGACCAGGCTCCGGAGGCAGGGTCATACACATGCACGTCGGCGACTGGGCGACCAGTTGAGGTACCGAACCCGCCAATGACGTAGAGCAATCCGCCAACGGCGGCTGCGGACGGCGCATTCACCCCTTTGCCCGGAAGCTCGGTGACAATCTCCCACTCGACGCCGTCAAACCGTTCAACCTCGAGGAGCGGGCGACCGTCTTCGTCCGTCCCGCCGGCGGCGTAGATCGCGCCGTCGAGTACCGCAACTCCATGGGCGGACCGCGCCCTCAGATTTGACGGCGCGGCAGTCCAAGTACCGAGCAAGGATGTAGTCGATGTGGGCAAGATGGCAACGGTCGTCGCAGCACCGCCGGTGTCAGAGGAGCAACTCGCAACTACGCCAAGCGCAAGCACCAATACGGCGGCCTGCGCGACCCTGCTCATGGATTACGTCTGAGGTTGTAGGAAGACGATGTTGATGTTGGTCTTCTCGACGCCGAGGGCCTCGAGGAGGGTGTACAGCATCGACTTCGTGTTGTCCTCTGCTCGCTGTAGCAGGTCGGTCTCGTAGGCAGCTTCGGTCATTTTGCGGGACGCTGTCTGGTACAGCGCCGTCTCGCTGGTCGGGTTATCGCTGAAGACACCGCCAATACGGTTGAACAACCCACGGTCGCGGTTCATGACGTGGCTCTGGTCGTAATCGATCACTGGTTCCAGCAGCGTTGCTGCGGGAAGGGTGACAGTGACTCTCTCGCCAGTCTGAACGAGCGCCGTGTTCGACAGAGTGGTGAAGTTGACGATGGCATCGACGGTGCCGATCGCGACAAACTGGACCCGCTCGCCAGCAATGAACGACGGCAGCCATTGCACGTCGTCTTCTTCGTCGACGGTGACCGAAAACTGGGCCTGAGCAGCGTGGTAATCGGCCAGATCGCGCAGATCCAGCAGGATCGGCGGCGGCGAGTGGTCGACTGTATTGGTGGCGAATGGGGTGCCGAACAGCTTGAGACCCACCGTTGCGGCCGCGATGACGAGGCCGACGATGACAAGCACGCCGAAGATGAGGGAGGAGAAACGACTCCGAGTTTGGACCTGATTTTTCATGAGCATGGGGATTCAGCCTTTCTTACAAACCACACAGAGCGGCGGATGCGCCACACTGTTGAGGTGAGCGATTCAATTCTACCTCCCCTGGGCCAAACCAGGGGGCAACTCCTTGTGGCTACCCCACCACTCGCCGATCCAAACTTCGACCGCACGGTCGTCTACATGCTGGAGCACAGCAACGACGGCGCGATCGGCGTGGTGCTCAATCGTCCACTTGACGAACCGCTCCCCGATCGCCTGGACCGCTGGCAGCGCTTGTTGAGCCCACCCTCGACGCTGTTTCATGGTGGGCCGGTCGAAGAGTCGGCGTTGATCGCGCTTGCGCAACTCAGCGGACCAGTCGACGGCGCGTGGAGCCCGGTGGTGGGAGGGCTCGGGTCAGTCGACCTCGTGCTCGATCCCAGCGAGGTTGCCGCCAGTGTCATCGCACTGCGGGTGTTTCAGGGATACAGCGGCTGGGGATCGGGGCAGCTCGACGAAGAGCTCGCCGCTGGGGCCTGGATGGTGCTGAATTCTGCAACCGACGACATCTTTGGGCCGAACCCGGCTGGCCTATGGCGCGATGTGCTGCGCCGCCAGGGCGGCCGCATCGCCTGGCTAGCGAACGCACCCGACGACCTCAGCGCCAACTAAGACCGCAGGGATGCGCCGAGTTTGGCGGTGGCGGTCTCCACCTTGGCGCGCACAGCGGCGACATCGTCGTCGGTCAGCGTGCGGTCGGGCGCCTGCAGACGCAGCCGATACGCAAGGCTGCGCGCATCCTCACCTGTGGCTTGGCCGCGATAGACGTCGAATAGTTGCAGGTCGACCAGCAGTGCCCCGGCCGACTGGCGAACCGCCTTGTCGACCTTTTCAGCAGTGACCGAGTTCGGCACGATCAGCGCCAGATCGAGGTCGCTCGACGGAAAGCGACTGGTCGGTTTCCAACGCGCGACGCTGGGGTCGTTGGCGAGCAGCACGCTGAGGTTCAGTTCCAGCAACGCCACACGCTCGCTGACTTCGAATGCCTCGGCAGCATCGGGATGCACTTCGCCGACCACCCCCACGACGTCACGCCCCAACGAGAGCGTCGCCGAGCGAGCGGGATGAGTGCCGGCGGGCACATTCGTCTGATCGAGCCGCGCGCCCCAGCCCATCGCGTTCGCCAACTCGCGCCATACGGCAACCGCATCGGCAGCTTGCGCGCCCGCCAACACGATGGCGAGCGCTTCGAACTCGGCGGGCAAGACATCGTCACTCGCGGGATAGACGTGGCCGATCTCGAACAGTGACACGTCGTACTGACGGTGTGACTCGTTGAAGGCCAGTGCCTTCAGCAGACCGGGCCGCAGCGATGTGCGCAGCACGTCGTCGCCGACGACGAGTGGATTGGTGAGCCGCACCGCTTCCGGGGATAGGCCCGCCTTGGAGAGGTCGTCGGCCGCAAGAAACGGATGCGGCATCGCTTCGCTGATGCCCAGACCAAGCAGCACGTCACGCAAGCGACGACGTCGCTGCTGCAGCGGGGAAAGCCCGCCGGGGGCGGTGCTCTTCGGGACAGTCTTGCCGAGCAAGCCGTAGCCGTAGTGGCGCGCGACCTCTTCGATGATGTCGACCTCGAGCGTGCAGTCGGGGCGCCATGTCGGCGGCGTGACTGTCAGCACGTCTTTGGTTTGCTCGCACGCGAATCCGATCGGCTCGATGAGCGACCGAATCGCGTCGGCATCGAAGTCGGTTCCCAGCAGCGCCGAGACTGCGCCCGGCCGCACCGCGATGAGACCCGGTTGCGGCAGATATGTGGATCGCTCGTCGACACCGCCGAGATGGACGGTCACGTCGGGACACGTCAGGCGCAGCAACTCGACAAAGCGGGAAGCTGCGCGATCGATTCCGAACGGGTCGACACCGCGTTCGAAACGCGCCGAGGCTTCGCTGCGCAAGCCGAGTCTGTTGGCCGAGGCCATGATTGCGTGGGGCTCGAACCATGCCATCTCCAGCGCAACTGCCGTTGTCGTGTCGCGGATCTCGGTGTTCTTTGCGCCCATGATTCCGGCGATCCCGATCGGCACGTTGTCGGCGTCGCAGATCAGCAACTCATCGGCGCTCATCGCGCGCACGGCATCGTCGAGCGTCACGATCTCTTCACCTTCGGCCGCTCTCCGCACGACAAAGCCACCACCACCGAGCGTGTCGAAGTCGTAGGGGTGGTTGGGCTGATTGCATTCGAGCATCACGTAGTTGCTCACATCGACGACGTTGTTCAGAGGTCGCATTCCGGCGGCACTCAATCGGCGGCACATCCAGTCGGGGGAAGGACCGACGACAATGCCGCTGAGGACGAGTGTGGTGAAGCGTGCGCAACGTTCGCCGTCGAGGATCTCCACCGAGGCCGACCGGGCGGGCAGAGTGGGCGATACAGGCGTTGGCGCCGCCGTGAGCGGCACGCCGAGCTTGGCCGCAATATCGCGCGCTAGGCCCAAGTGGCCGTAACAGTCGGGCCGATTGCGCAGCACATCAAGGTCGTAGACCACTTCCTCGCCGAGGCCAAGTGCCTCGCCGTATGGAATGCCGAGTGCCGCATCGGCGGGCAGAATCAGGATTCCGGCGTGGTCGTCGCCCAAGCCCAGTTCGCGCGCACTGCACAACATGCCGTCGCTGCTGATTCCGAGGATCGGCTTGGGTTCGATCGCACGACCGTCGGGCATCACCGTTCCGGGCGTGGCCAACGGGAGGATGTCGCCCGCTTGCATGTTGAACGCGCCGCACCACACATGCCGCTCGACGCCGTCGCCAGCGTCGACAAACACGCGGTGGACCTTCGCCGCGTCGGGGTGCCGCTCGGTACGCAGCACCTTAGCGGTGATGACGCCAGCAACTGATCCGCCAACTCGCGCAACGTCTTCGACGGCGAGGCCAAGATTGGTGATGACGTCGGCCGTGGCGTCGATGTCGTCACCGACGGGAACGAGGTCGTTGAGCCAAGAGTGAACGATCTTCATCAGAACTGTTCCAAGAATCGAATGTCGTTGCTGTACATCTCTCGCACATCGCCAATCCCGTGACGTTCCTTGGCCATACGGTCGATGCCGAAGCCGAACGCGAACCCACTCCACTCTTCAGGGTCGAGGCCACCGGCACGCAGCACGTTGGGGTGCACCATGCCGCAGCCGCCAAGCTCAAGCCATGCGCCCGACGGCGTGCGAATGTCGAATTCAGCTGAGGGCTCGGTGAACGGGAAGTAGCTCGGCCGTAGGCGACTGCTGAAGTCTGCGCCAAAGAACGACTTGGTGAACGACTCGATCGTGCCGGCGAGATCGGCCAGCGTAATTCCGCGATCGATCACCAGCCCTTCGAGTTGGTGGAACACAGCCAAGTGAGTGGCGTCGGTCGTCTCGTTACGGAACACACGGCCCGGCATAATCATGTAGATCGGTGGTGGCACGCTCTGCATCACGCGGATCTGTACTGGCGATGTGTGCGTGCGTAGAACAGTGCTGCCAGGCGCGCCGTGATCGACGTAGAAGGTGTCGTGCATGCTGCGCGCTGGATGGTTAGTCGGCATGTTGAGAGCTTCGAAGTTGTACCAGTCGGTCTCGACCTCCGGCCCCTCCGCAACCTGGAACCCGAGGCCGATGAACACGTCTTCCAGTCGCTGCCACGCCTGCGTCACCACATGGGCGTGACCGCGCTTGGGGCGACGCATGATCTCAGTGAGATCAACGCGTTCGATCTCGAGCTGCACTGCGCGCTCAGCGCGACGTAGCTCGCTGATGCGAAGCGCCAACGTGTCGGCGACGGTTGTGGCGGCTTCGTTGAGCGCGCTGCCAGCGGCCTTCTTCTCATCGATTGAGGCAAGCTTGCCGAGCCCGGCCTTCAGTTCGGTCAGTGACCCCTTCTTGCCCAATACGTCGATCTCGACGGCGCGCACCTCGTCGCTCGTCAGGGCCTTCGCCAAGCGCGTCAGTGCTCCATCGCGCGCGGCACGAATCTCGTCGATCATCGCTCTAGCCTTGCCGTCGCTGACGGGCGACTTCAAACGCAATCACCGTCGCCGCCATCGCCACATTCAAGCTCTCGGCAGCACCTGCGTGGGGGATCGTGATCCAGCCGTCGACCTGCGCATCGTCGGAGACACCATGGGCCTCATTGCCGACGAGCAGCGCGACAGGCCCGCGCAAATCGGTGTCGGTGTATGAATTGCCGCGGTGCGACGAGGTTGCCAGCAGCGACAGGCCCGCGGCCCGCACGTCCTGCAGTTCCAGCGTCAACACCGGCACGCGAAACAGCGACCCCGCCGCGGCACGCACCACTTTCGGGTTGTAGAGGTCGACCGAGCCAGCCGTGAACACGACCGCATCGGCGCCGGCGGCCTCGGCAGAGCGAATGATGGTGCCCGCGTTGCCGGGGTCGGCCAGCCGATCGCCCACCATCACAAACGTTGGCTTTGACGGCAGCACGCTGACCCGCTGATGCACGACTGCGAGCACCGGTTGCGGCGCCTCGGTGCTCGCCACCCGCTCGATGACGTTCGGGGCCAGTTCGAAGACAGCGCCCGCCGCGGGCACGGCGTCGGCGCCTGGAGCCACAAACTGCGCCTCGATTTCCCAACCGGCGGCTACTGCCTGCGCGATCAGGCCGGCACCCTCGACGACGAACACACCTTCCTCGGAACGCGCACTGCGGCGCCCCAAGAGGCGCCGCAGCCGTTGAACCTTTGGATTCGAGAAGGTCAGCCCTTCTGAGCGAGCAGTGCTCAGAGCGCAGCCTTCGCGGCGTGAACCAACGCAGTGAACGCCGCCGCGTCGGTGATCGCCAGATCGGAAAGGATCTTGCGGTCGACTTCGATGCCGGCGGCATTGAGGCCGGCAATGAAGCGGCTGTAGCTGATGTCGTTCAAGCGGCAGGCCGCGTTGATGCGCTGGATCCACAGGCGACGGAACTCGCCCTTCTTGGCGCGGCGGTCGCGGAACGCATACTGGCCACTGCGCATGACTTGTTCGTTGGCCGCCCGCACTGAGCGGCTCTTGTTTCCGTAGTAACCCTTCGCCCGCTCGAGCACCTGCTTGCGGTGCTTCTTCGAGGCGACGGCACGCTTTACACGAGCCATGTTGCACTCTCCTTCACGTTCAGATCGATGTGTTCGACAATGTTTGCTGTGGTTGGACGGCGTTGATCAGCGCTTGCAGAGCATGCGCTTGATCTTCTTCGCATCGCCGGGATGCACGCCGACCTCGCCGTCGAGACGGCGGGTACGCGTGGAGGGCTTCTTCTCGAACAGGTGCTGACGGTTCTGCTGCAAACGGCGCAGCTTGCCGGTACCTGTCGTCTTGAACCGCTTGGCGGCGGTCTTGCTGGTCTTCATCTTGGGCATGGGTAACTTCCCTGTTCGGACTTGATCGATTGTGAGTGGGGGTCAGGCGGGTTCGGAAGGCGCCGTTGACTCTGGCGCTGCCGCTGGCTCGGGTGCTGCCGTTGGCTCGGGTGCTGCGACCGCTTCCGTCGGCTCTGGCTTGGCTTCGGCCGTCTTCACGTCTTTGGCCTCTTTGGCCTCTTTGCCCTCTTTGCCGTCAGCTGACTTCTTCGGCGCTGCTTTCTTGTCGGGCGCAAGCACCAATGTCATGTTGCGTCCCTCAAGCCGTGCCATGGTTTCGACCTTGGCGGTCGGACCCAGTTGTTCAATCACCGCGTCGAGGATTCTGGAACCGAGCTCGGGGTGCGCCATTTCGCGCCCCCTGAATTGCAGAGTGACCTTGACTTTGTGCCCGTCTTCGAGGAAATCGTGCATGTGTCGCACCTTGGTGTCGAAGTCGCCCTTGCCGATCTTGGGCCGGAACTTCACTTCCTTGATGGAGACGTGAACGGTCTTCTTGCGCGATTCTTTCGCCTTTTGGCTTTCCTCGTAACGGAACTTGCCGTAGTCCATGATCCGGCACACTGGCGGAGTCGCCATTGGTGCCACCTCGACAAGGTCGAGATCAGCTTGGCGGGCCAGAGTCAGCGCATCGGGGAGGGCTTTGATACCCAACTGTTGGCCATCGTGGCCGATCAGTCGGACCTCGCGGGCTCGGATGCGCTCGTTGTACCGGTGTTCCGGTGTCGTCGGCGGTGCTATGACTGCTTACTCCTGTGAATGGGTGCTGCCCCTCCTGTGTTGGTGATGCGAAGTCACCGAACCCCACGGGGCGCACCGCATCAGAGCGGCATGCTACGCAATGCTTGTGACCCGGACGCACTATTCACCAAACGACAATGTCGCCGGTGAGGGTGGCCGGGTGGGAACTACCGCAAGCGGCAACCCCACTTCGCCTCAGTTGTAAGACCGTTACGCTACCAACCGTGAGCGACTCTCCCACACCACCGAGCACGCAGCCCGACACGAGCGACACCCTCGACGAAGCGCAGCAGGCGATCAACGAGGCCCGTGAGCGACTTGCCGGAATCCCGGCCGAGCTAGTGGTGTCCAACCACGTCATGGGTCTCTACGAATTAGCGGCTATTCACCTCGGTTCCGAGCCGCCGGCGCTGGCCGAGGCTGCTTTGGCGATCGACGCCGTCGGCTGCCTGGTCGAAGGCTTGGGCCCCCGCCTGGGGCCGGATTCCGACACGCTGGCGGCGGCGTTGTCGAACATCCGCCTGGCGTTCGTGCAAATCAAGAACGCTGCCGCCGACCCAAGCGCCTCGGCTGACTGAACCGTCCACTCTGCTCCTGCGTGCAGTTGTGATACAGTGGGTCACATGTCGAAGAGTCCGCCGTCGGTGCAGCGGTCATTCCGTTTGTCCCGACGCACCGTCGAGTTGCTCGACGAGGCGGCGGCAGTTGGCGGCGAGTCCCGCAACGCCCTCGCCGACCGCTTATTGGGCGAAGCGGTGCGATTGCAGCGCCACCCACTCGTCCGCTTCCAGCACGGCGCGGCAGGTCGTCGACAAGCCCTCTTAGTCGGTACCCGCCTGTACGTGTATCAGGTGATTTCCACTCTGCGGGGCTGCGACAACAACATCGAAACCGCAGCCGAATACCTCAAACTCGCGCCGAGACAAGTGCGAGCTGCACTCGACTACTACGCAGAGTTCGCTGACGACGTCGACCAGGATGCCGCAATAGCGCAGCGTATCGCTACCGACGAGCGGGCCCGTTGGGAGCGCCAGCAGCGCGCGCTCGCGTGAAACTCGCGCTGGATCATCACTACTCGCCAGCAATCGCGGTGCAACTTCGAGAACGTGGCCACGACGTCAGCACGGCGATCGAACGCGGATGGCACACCGAAGGCGACGAAGTTCTGCTGGAGATCTGCACGAACGAAGAGCGGGCACTTCTCACCAACAACGTTGCTGACTTCGCAGTCATCGCGGGGCGCTGGGCGATCGAAGGTCGCCGACACTGCGGGCTCATTTTCACCTCCGACGCGAGCATGCCGCGGGACCGCGGAAGCATCGGCCGGTATGTAGAGGCCCTTGATGAGTTGCTGAGCTCCAACCTCAGCGAGGCAGCGTTTGCCGACCGTACGCATTGGCTGTAGGGCGGACGCTGAGAGTCCCCCGACTAAATCGGCCCATCGGTGCATTGCGTACACGGCCGCTCACGACCGTGACTCCCTCCGCCTTGAGTAACGCCGTCTGTTCGCGATCATGTCCGGGCACTAGACGACCCACCGCGTTGACCACGCGCCACCATGGAAGCTCCTCGTCGGTGGTGGCCAGGATGCGGCCGACCAACCGACTGAGCTTCGGATAGCCAGCGACTGCGGCGATGTCGCCGTACGTGACTACTTCACCTTCACGTAGCGCACGGATGACGTCGACGATGTGCTCGTCGCGGTCGTTCATGCGGGCGAGATGTCGGCGGCTTCGTAGCGCCCGAGTTTGCATAGCAGCGCGAACGTGACCGACGTACCGACAGCGATCGTGCGAGTGCCGTCGGCGAGTTCAATGCAGTGGAACGCGTAACGAGTCCCACCGTCGCGCTCTACTTCGCCCAGGCCAACGGCCTCGTCGAATGCAACGACTCGACCAACAAGCGTCTCAGACATCAGGAGCGATTCAGAACTCGACAGACTCTCTGAATTCCAGGTCGAGATTCATCTGTCACCCCAAAGAAGACCTGTCGCAGTGCCGTGACAGTACCCATTCGCTCCTCGATCGGCCGACTCCGCCAGTACTCCACATCGGAGTTCACGGCATGGAGGTCGACGACCGTCGCGACACGGGCGATCCGAGGAGTGGCCACATCGCAAGTCTACTGGGTCCTATCTCAACGTCCTGAGTAAGGCGGCGCGCGGTCACTCATGCGCGACTGGCAGGTCGGCGAGCAGGCGCAATGCGTGGGGCAGCACGTCGATGATCGCAGAGAGTTGCTCGACGCAACCCTTCGGTGAACCCGGCGTGTTGCAAATGATCGCCTGGCCGCGAATGCCAACCACACCGCGCGACAGGCGGCCGAGCGGGTTGACGAGTCGCATTGCCTCGGCCAGTCCCGGCGCTTCGCGCTCGATCACCGCACGCGTGCCCTCCGGCGTTTGATCGCGCGGAGCGAAGCCGGTGCCGCCCGTGGAGACGATGAGACCGCCGAATCCAGTCGAGAGTCGGATGAGTTCCGTCGCAACGCTTTCGCTGCCATCGGCCACGACGCTGTGTTCGACGACCGTGAAGTCCTTCTCCTCGAGCAGGGCGACCAACGCTGCGCCGCTGGCGTCGACACGCGAACCGGCGATCACGCCATCGCTGACCGTGAGGACCTTCGCCGAGAGCGACTGTGAGCTACTCATGGCGCCCTACGGTACCGAAGCACGATCATCCCATCGGTATCTGCGTCGTGCGGCAAGAGGCGCCAGCCTTCGCCATACGCCCGCCACTCACCGGCAGGGATGTCAGTGATCGCCTCGAAATCTTCGGGGATCTTGTGATCGACCGATTCGGCAGCGAGCAGGGTGCACACGCTGTACACGAGCACTCCCCCGGGCTTTACCAACGGCGAGCACTCGTTGATCATTCGTTGCTGCAGCGACGCCAACTCAGTGACGTCGGCGGCAGTGATGCGCCAGCGCGCGTCGGCGCGTCGGCGCAGCGAGCCAAGGCCGCTGCACGGCGCATCGATCAGTACTCGATCGAAAGCGGCTTCGCGGAACGGTGGATCAGTTGCGTCGGCGACGACCGGTGCAACGTTGGTGGCCCCGAGCCGCAACACGTTGGCGGCGATGAGACCGACGCGTTGCGGTTGTAGATCGGCGGCGACGACGAACGCGCCGTCCGCCGCGATCGCGGTCGACTTACCGCCTGGTGCAGCGCACACGTCGAGCACCACCTCGCCCGGCGCGGCTGGTACCGCAGCGGCGACCCATTGCGACCCGAGGTCCTGTGTGTAGCCGTCGTCGCGCTCTGTGACGGTTGGCGCTTCGTTCATGACCGCAAGGGAGGCCATCGCATCGTCGTGGCCGAGCTCGCTGATGAGTCGGTCGACGATCCAATCCGGGTAGCTGAGGCGCACAGCGTCGCTCGGCCATTGCATGGGCGTATCCGCAACACGGCGCAGCACCGCGTTCACGAATCCACGGGCAGCCTTCGGCGCGAGCTCGACTGTCTCGCCGACCGCCGCGTGCGCCGGCACTTGCGCGAAGTGAAGCTGATAGGCGCCAAGACGCAGCACCGTACGTACCTCCGGTGATGGCGTCTTGGAGACGAACCGATCGACGAGTGCATCACACGCGCGGCGCATGCGAGTGGTTCCGTAGACGAGCTCGGTGACGAAGTGACGATCGCGATCCGAGAGCTTGCTGCGCTGCAGTTCGGCTGCGAGCACAAGGTTGGCGTATGCGCCTTGGTGATCGATCCGCTGCAGGCAGCGAAACGCAACCAGCCGGGCCGTCACTCGAAGAACTCGTCGGGCTGCAGACGCACACCGCGCGCGAAGTCGCCGATCGACATCGCTGCTTTGGCCTCGGGTTGCACCGTGACCAAGCGCAGGCCGGCAATCGGGTGTTCGAGTGACCCAGCTTCGACGGCAGGCGCTGACGCTGCCGTGCCCAACTGTGCGGCGATGACCTTCAGCCGCTTGCCACGGAAGATCGTCCAGGCACCGCCGACACGAATCAGCCGATCGATGTGCTCGGCAGGCTGCGACCAGTCGATGCGCAGGTCGCTCGGATGAATCTTGGACGCATAAGTTGGCTCGCCCTGCTGTTCGATGGGCGTCGGCAAGGTTGCACCGAGGCAGCGAACGAGCTGCGCAACGCCCGCAGTGACGAGCCCCTCACGGAGTTGTTGCGCGGTCGTCGTCGGACCGATCGGCACTCGAACCGTGTCGTACACCGGCCCGGTGTCGAGACCAGCGGCCAGCTGCATCAGACACACGCCAGTTTCGGTGTCGCCCGCAAGCAGCGCACGCTCGACCGGCGCGGCACCACGCCACCGCGGCAGCAGCGAGTAGTGCGAGTTCACCATCGGCACTGCGTCGAGCACATGCGGGCGGATGAGCTGACCGAACGCGACGACCACACCCAACTCAATCTCGAGGTCGAGCACGTCGTCGACCGAGTGGCAGACCGCGAGGCCGAGCCGCTGTGCCGCGGCTTTCACAGGACTGGCGCTGAACTCGCTCCCCCGCCCGCGGCGCTTGTCGGCACCGCTGACGACGATGGCAATGTCGTGCCCGGCCCCGACGAGAGCTTCTAGTGACGGCACCGCCATCGCTGGCGTGCCGAGGAACGCGAGCCTCATTGGGTGCTCAAGGGTTCTGTCGCTATGTCAGCGGCACGTGACGTGATTGCGCCGGGTCGTCGATCTCTTGCAGCTCTCGCCACGCCTTCTGGGCCTGCTTGCGTTGGTCGGGCAGCATGCGATCGAACATCAGCACGCCGTTGAGGTGATCGATCTCGTGCTGGAACATTCGACCCATGAGTTCGTTGACTTCGAACTCGATCTCGTTGCCATCAATGTCGAGGCCGCGCACCAGCACGCGGTTGGGGCGCAGGATGTCGACGTAGAGCTCGGGGATACTGAGGCAGCCCTCGCTGTATACCCACTCGCCGTCGCTTTCAACGATTTGCGGATTGATGATCGTGCGCTGCTCGTCGTCGATGTCCCACACCACGATCTGCTTCTGCACGCCGATCTGGGGTGCCGCGAGCGCCAAGCCGGAGTCGCTCTCGTGCAGGGTCAGGAACATGTCGTCGACAAGCCGCGCCACCTTGCCGTTGATCTCAGTGACTGCCGCCGCTTTCGATTTCAGCACCGGGTCGCCGTATGTTCGGATCTCGTACGCCACGAGATGTAAGGCTATCCAGCGATGGCCGCGCCCGGTTCGCACTACTTCGACGAAGAACCGACCACCGAGTCAGCGCCGCGCGATGTTTCGCTGTTACTGCCCGACATGAACCTGACCCTGCGCACCGACCGCGGAGTGTTCGGCTACGACCGGATTGATGCCGGCACGAAGCTGTTGCTGTTGAAGGCGCCGGCACCGAGCGCTCGCGGCGACCTGCTCGATCTCGGCTGCGGGACTGGAGCAATTGCGTTGGTGATGGCGAGACGCGCACCGGAAGCGACAGTGTGGGCAGTCGATGTCAACGAACGAGCGCGGGAGTTGTGCCGAGTGAACGCAGAGGTGAACGGTGTTGGGAATGTGCACGTGTGTGCACCTGAGGAGGTTCCAGAGTCGGTGCGGGTGGCGACGATCTGGAGCAACCCCGCCATCCGGATTGGCAAGCCGGCGCTGCACGAAATGTTGTCGAAGTGGCTCGGGCGCCTCGCCGACGATGGCGCAGCGGTGATGGTTGTGCACAAGCACCTGGGCGGCGACTCGCTGCAAGCGTGGCTGACGGCGCAGGGCTACCCCACCAGCCGCCTCGCCAGCGCGAGCGGCTACCGAATCTTGCGCTCGACCCGCTGACCACTCCTATCCGATCACTGCGCAACTCGTGGCATGCTCAAAGAGCAACGGGTTACCCACCAGCTTGAAGTATCGAATCGTCGTAACCGGACGCTTGGAGTCCGTCACCTGACTGAGCAAGCAGCGTCGGAGCGACTGCTAGTTGCCGTTCGATTCCAAAGATCTCCACCCACGGAACGCCGACTGCTGCTGCGATGGCAATCTGACGCTCACGACGCGGCAGATAACGGCCAGTTTCCCAATGGCTGACGGCACCTCGCGTGGTGCCAACAGCCCGAGCAAGGTCGCGAATCGAGATGCCAGCGGCGAGCCTGGAGTTACGAATACGCACTCCGTGCTCGGCATAGAACTGCGCCCTCTCCCCCACTGCGCGTAACTTTAGCTGCCCTTACATAAAGATTCGGTGATAGTTACTCGGTGTCCCCCATATAGTGCAACTATCGGATAGAGTATCCCCTATTGGACCTGGAGCAGTTCTAAAGTCGTATCGCCGTCGCAGCGACCTCTCCCAGATGGCACTCGCCATCAGGGTCGGGGTGACACTGCCGGCCGTTAGCGGCTGGGAGCGAAACCTGTATCGACCGCGCCGCCCGACCGCACAACGCCTCGACGATGAGCTGAGCGCAGGTGGCGCGGTCTTGGCCGCCTTTGGCTATGCGCCACTGGCTAGTCGGGCCGAACGTGCCGCTGCAGCCGAGGACACCGGTAGTCGGTTGAAGAGTCTTGAAGATCTGGTTGCCCAACTGTCGAAGAAGCTGACCGACGTCCAGAACGAACTTCATCGGAGCCAGCACTCCGGAGACCTTGACCACTCCCGCGCCAGCCAGCCTTCGAATTCCTGAGCAACGCGCGCCGCAATCGGCCTCTGTCGGGGTCGTTGGCGCCTCGGAGTGATTTCTGAGATTTCTCTGGGTCGGGGTTGCAATCGCTTCAGACACGAACTAGAGTTCGTATTCTCGCTTCCTCGAGAACCTATCGAAGCTCTCCTTGCCCGGAGAACGACCTCAACTCGCTTGAGTTCCGTTTGGGAGGTGATGTCGCGTGCAACGTGCCCAATTCATGCAAAATTTCGACACAGCGGTTGCAGCCGACGCAACCACCCTCGACCGACGTTTGGTCACCGACTCGATCGCGGCCGTCACCCGTTTGGCTGCGTGGTGCGATTCCCAGCAGATCGCCTACGCGCAAGCGCTCGCCAAGATGGGCGCAGCAGCCGAAGACGTGATGGCCAAGGCGTCACGGTCCGACTCACGCGACTCTGAGCGCGTCGTCAAACGTGCCGACACCGCCAACAAGGCGCCAGCGTTCGGCCAAGCACTCGCTGCTGGCACTGTCGCAGCTGGTCACCTCGATCACTTGGGCAACAGTCTGCGCAGACTCGACACTGGCCAGCAGGCGTCACTTCTGTCTGAAGCGCCCCGACTGCTCGCGATCGCAGCGCACTCAACACCCGACGAATTCGCGCGTGCCCTGCGCGCCGAGGAGCGGCGACTAGCGAACGACGACGGCATGGCGCGGCTCGAACGCCAACGCAGCGATGTTCGCCTTCATCGGCGAACCGACATGCAGTCGGGCATGCACATCTTCACCCTCACCGTCGACCCAGTCACCGGCCTCATGCTGCACAACAAAGTCAACGCCGCCGCCGAAGCACTCTTCCACGACAAAACCCCAACCGGCTGTCCCACCGATCCGATCGAGAAGCAAGCGTTCCTGCGGGCCCATGCTTTGCTCGACATGATTGAAGGCAGGGACATTCGCCTTGGCAAGCCTGAGATCGTCGCTGTTGTCGATACCACCGTCACCGATCCGGTCACAGGCCAGCCGACAGTCGACTGGGGCTTACCAGTCGAGATCCCCCACCAAGTTCTCCTCGATCTGTTCGCTGTCGCCGAGGTACACACCGTTGTCGTACGCAATGGGATCGTGCTCCACGCGCCAGGCGAACTGAACCTCGGCCACACAACGCGGCTCGCCAACCGCGCACAACGCCGAGCCTTGCGTGGTGTCTATTCCACGTGCGCAATCCCCGGCTGCGCCACCCGTTTCGAGCTCTGCAAACTCCACCACGTTCACTGGTGGCGCCACGGCGGTCACACAAATCTCAACAATCTGCTGCCAATCTGCGTGAAACACCACACACTCGTACATCACGGTGGCTGGAACCTCCACCTGGCGCCCGACCGAACACTCACCGTCACGCTGCCAGATCGCACCACCATGACCAGCGGCCCACCACGAAGACACGCGGCCTGACGGGGCAATCGGTGACTGGCCCTCAGTCAGATTCGTTGCGGGTCGACTTCGATGCGTAGGCGCGAGCCTTTGCTGCGCGCACCCTTGGCACTCGCCGCGTCGGCGAGTGCGTGACCGAGCGTCATCCAGTCGTCGGCACGAACCAGCACACCCTTTGCAGTTGTCGCGAATTCGAGACCCGCCGCGGTCGCGATCGCTTCCGCATCAGCGCCTTCGATCGCGGCGAGCGCTCGGAAGGGCGGTAAGCCGAGCAGTCGACGACGCGCTAGCTCACCCTCGACCAACCGACCGCTGTCGCCGTGCAACGCCGCTTGCACGACATCGTGGTTTGGAACGTAGGTCTGCACGATCACGCGGCCGCCTCGCTCGCGGGAGCCGACGAGGCGACCGGCGCGTACGAGCAGCGCCATCGCCTGTTCGGCTGCGCGATAGCGCGGCGCGAGCAGTTCGGCGTCGAAGTCCAAGAAGGCGACGACGTCGACATTGCGCACGCGATGCAAGACGGCCTCCGTTCCCACGTAGACGTCGGCATCGGGCAACTCATTGCTCTCGCCACTCTCGGCTGTGACCGCCACCACGGGGCGATTGGCAGCAGCCTCCAACTCTTCCTGTAAACGCGTCACACCCGGCTTGACGACCGCCATCGCGGAGGCCCCGCACACCTGACACACCTTCGGCCTCACGGTCTCGCAGCGCGGACACTCCAGCAATCCATCGTTGCGCTGGCGCACCGCAGCATCACAGCGTTCGCACCGTTGCAGGTTGCGACATGCCCGACACGCAAGCAGTCGGGCGCGACCAATGGTGTTCAACACGCAAACCACGCGCTTGCTGGGATCGCGCAGCGAACGAATCAACGACGAACCAACCAGTGATCGCTTCCATGGCTCAACGTCGCTGCGGTCGTCGATCTCGATCAGCGGCCACTGCGTCGAGCTGGACTCGCGGTGTGCAGCCGCCCCCGCCCACCGCATCGCTGTCGCTGTCGGACAGGGTGACACCAGCATGCATGCCGCACCGGCGCGAGTAGCGCGCTCGATCACAACGTCGCGCGCATGCCACGTCGGCGTGCGTTCTTCCTGATACGACTCATCGTGCTCATCTAGCACCACGACAGCTGCGAGCCCTGGGCACGGCGCCCACGCCCCTACCCGTGTGCTCACCACGACATCCACCCCCGCCGCGGCCGCCGCCCACTCTTCGGGTGCGACCGCCGCTGTCAGCCCCTCGCGGCGTAGGCGCGATGCAAGCGCCCGCGCCGCCGGCGGTGATGGATGAAGCACCAGCGTCGGGCCAGCACGCACTGCCTTCAGGACCAGTGGGAGCGGATCGGCCAGCGACCCAATGCGCCATACCCCAGACAGGCCCGCTTCCGCCGATCCGAGAGTGCGCTGCCCGCCCGGTAGCCGAGCGACCATCGTTGGTGGCGAGGCGGCAACGAGAAACGGTCGTAACCGATCGGTACCCCAACGCGGCGCTGCCCAGCGAGCCAACTCCACCAAATCTGCTGACGGCCCAACCGACGACCACTTCGCCAGCGGCATCAGTTTGCTTTCGGCGAGCGTGGGGTCAGGGGCCCCCAGCGAAACAACCCAGCCGCCGACTCGCCGACCGTGGAGTGGAACGCGCACAAGCGAACCGACGGCGACTTGCTCGCGCAACGCCTCAGGGACGAGATAGTCGAATTGTTTGTCGAGGCCGGTGACGTTCGGTACTACTCGCGCGACGAGCACGAGGACTGGCTACACGCCGACGGCGCGCATGAAGTCGTCGAGGCGACTGACCTGCTCCCAGGTGAACTCGGGCAAGTTGCGGCCGAAGTGGCCGTAGGCAGCGGTCTTGCGATAGATCGGACGCTTCAGATCGAGATCGCGAACGATCGCACCTGGGCGTAGATCGAACACGCTGCGCACGGCCGCGACGATCTTGTCGTTCGACACCTTCTCGGTGCCGAACGTCTCGACCAAAATGCTCATCGGGTGTGCCATGCCGATTGCGTAGGCCACCTGCACCTCGCAACGCGCAGCCGCGCCAGACGCGACCACGTGCTTGGCAACCCAGCGGGCTGCATAGGCAGCCGAGCGGTCGACCTTGCTCGGATCCTTGCCGCTGAAGGCGCCGCCACCGTGACGGCCCATGCCACCGTAGGTGTCGACGATGATCTTGCGCCCGGTGAGTCCGGTGTCGCCGTGCGGGCCACCAATCACGAACTTGCCGGTTGGATTCACGTACACGTCGTAACCATCGTTCGCGAACTGCTCGGGGATTACCGGACGGATGACCTGCTCGATGAGGTCGGGACGGATCACGGTGTCGCGGTCGATGCCGTCTTGATGCTGCGTGCTGATCAGCACGGCACCGAGCTTCACCGGCTTGCCATTCTCGTAATGGACGGTGACCTGGGTCTTGCCGTCGGGACGCAGATAAGGAACAGCCCCCGATCGGCGTGCCTCACTCAAGCGCTCGGCCAACCGATGCGCAAGCCAAATCGGCATCGGCATCAGGTCGGGCGTCTCGTCGCACGCATAGCCGAACATCATTCCTTGGTCGCCCGCGCCCTGCAGCTCGAGTTGATCCTCGGCGTTGCCAACGGTGCGCACCTCTTCGCTCTTATCGACACCCTGCGCAATGTCGGATGACTGCTCGTCGATGCTGACGATGACACCGCAGGTGTTGCCGTCGAACCCGTACAGCGCGTTGTCGTACCCGATGTCGTTGATCACCTCACGTGCCAGCTTGGGGATGTCGACGTAGGCGGATGTCGTGATCTCGCCCGCCACGACGCACAAACCAGTGGTCAGCAACGTTTCGCACGCCACGCGGCCGTTGGGATCTTCGGCGAGGATGGCGTCGAGGACAGCATCACTGACCTGATCGGCCATCTTGTCGGGGTGACCTTCAGTCACGCTCTCGGAGGTGAACGTATAGCTGCTCACGATGTCGGGCCTCGTTTTCTTTCTGCGGTTTCTGCGGTTTCTGGGACTTCTGGGGTTCTACGGTTTCTTACGCTTGCTGTGTAGGACCTCGACAACAGTATCGACAACTGCCTTGGCGACTGCTGTCTTGTCGGTCAAGGCGACGGCCGTCGTCGAGCCGTCGGAGCGGATCAGCGTGACGGCGTTGGTGTCGTGCTGAAATCCAACGCCTGGCTGGCTGACATCGTTGGCAACCACGAGATCGAGGTTCTTCGAGTGCATCTTGCCCGTCGCATTGGCGATCAGGTCGCTGGTTTCGGCAGCGAATCCCACCAGCACCTGTCCGGCCGGCTTGCTGGCGCCGAGGGCGGCGAGGATATCTGTCGTCGGTTCGAGCACGATCTCGGGCACACCCTTGGCCTTCTTCAACTTCTCGGTCTTGCCCGAGATGTCGCCGACGGGCCGAAAGTCGGCGACCGCCGCCGCCATGATGACGACATCGGCTGTGCCTGCGTGTTCGCCCATCACTGCCGCCATTTGCGCTGCCGTTTCGACCGCGATGACGGCAACCCCGGCCGGCACCGCGAGATCAACCGTCGACACCAACGTCACGCGGGCACCGCGCGCTGCTGCCTCGGCCGCGACTGCGTATCCCTGCTTGCCACTACTGCGGTTGGCGATCACTCGCACGGCATCGATCGGTTCGCGAGTTCCACCAGCCGACACGACCACGTGTGTGCCCGCCAAATCGCCAGCAGGGCCGCTCGCCAGCACCGCCTCGATCGCGGCAATGATCGACTCGGTCGCGGCGAGGCGACCAGCACCGACGTCGCCTCCGGCCAACCGACCCGAATCGGGCTCGACGATGTGCACCCCACGAGCGCGCAGAGTGGCGACGTTCGCCTGCACAGCAGGGTGCTCCCACATCTCGGTGTGCATCGCCGGGCACACAACAACAGGCGCGCGTGTGGCGAGCAGGGTGTTGGTGAGTAGATCAGTGCTGAGCCCCGAGGCGTAGGCCGCCAGCAGGCGCGCAGTCGCCGGCGCAACAACGATGAGGTCGGCTGACTGGCCAAGCTGCGTATGCGGGATCGGGTGAGCTTCGTTCCACAACGACGTCTGCACCGGCTCGCTCGCCAACGCCGAGAAGGTTGCTCGGCCAACGAAGTGCTCGGCACCTTCGGTCATTACCGGCACGACGTGCGCACCGGCGTCGACCAACCGTCGACAGAGTTCGACCGCCTTATACGCGGCGATGCCGCCGGTCACGCCGAGGACGATCCGTGTACCGGCCAGCACTGGCGCCACTTTTCGCGGGTCCTACGGCCGGGTGATCTCAGACCGCGGCGTCGTCGGATGAATCGGCGGTGTCGGCCGATTCGGCGGCGGGCGGAGCTTGCTCGACCTGAATGATCTTGTCAGCAGCGATTTCTTCGAACGCAATGCTGAGCGGCTTACGCGCGACCGAGCTGACCTGCGGTGGGACCATGTGACCAAGGCCGTCGCCCAACTGATTGAAGTAGCTGTTGATCTGGCGCGCCCGGCGAGCGGCGAGGGTGACGAGGCTGAACTTCGAGTCAACGCGATCGAGAAGCTCCTCGATCTGCGGATTGATCATCGTGTCGAAAGAACGGGTGGTCATAGGAATCTCCTGGGGAGCCAGCGAAGCCAGCCGAAAAGGTCACGAGAAAGGCAACGCGAAAGTCAACGGCAAATCCTACCGGCAAGTGTCAATCGAGCAGGCGATGATCGCTGATGATCTGCATCATCTCGCCAACGGTGCGCTCGAGATCGTCGTTGACCACTACATGATCGGCCAGCGATAGCCCAACGGGTTCTTCGTCGAGAGCCTTCTGGAGCCGCTCTGTGACGCGCTGTTCGGAGTCGCCGCGCCCACGCAAACGCCGCTGTTGCTCCTCGCGCGACGGCGGCAGCACGAAGATCAGGATCGCTTCCGGATGCACCTTCTTGACCTGCTGCGCCCCGTTGACCTCAATCTCTAGGACCACATCGTGGCCCACGACCGGATCGGGCGTCGGAGTACCGTAGTAATTGCCGAGAAAGTCGGTCCATTCCAGGAATCCGTCGGCAGCGATGCGGCCTTCGAAGCTCGCCCGGTCGGCGAAGACGTAAGCCGTATTTGGCTCGCCGGGGCGTTGGGCGCGAGTGGTCCACGATCGACTCAGCCATAACCGAGGATCGCGCTTCACCAGCTCATCAACGATGGTGCCTTTGCCGACCCCGCCCGGTCCGGAGACGATGAAGATGTGCTCCGTCACTTGCCGAGTTGGTCGAGCAACGCCGACTTCTGCTGCAAACCAAGCCCCTGCACACGTCGATTGTCGGCAATGCCGATTTCGTCCATGATCTTGCGCGCCTTCACCTTGCCGACTCCGGGCAGCGATTCCAAGAGCGATACGACCTTCAGCTTGCCAACGGTGTTACTGGTCGACCGCAGCGCGTCGGCCAAGGTCACTGTCCCCGCCTTCAATTGATTCTTGAGTTCGGCACGGGCGACGCGTGCTTCCGCCGCCTTGACGAGCGCATTGGCACGCTGTTCCGGGGTGAGTTGCGGGGGTGTTGCCATGTGCGGACGTTAGCGCCCGCCGCTATTCGACGGGCGGCAATCCCCCGTGATGCGCCTGCCCAGGCAGATCGCCGACCGAGAGGTGCCGGGCGGCACACCATCTCAGCAACTCCCGCTGAATGCGCCAGGGAGCGCGCGGATCGGCGAAGGTCGCAGTCCCGACCTGCACTGCGCTGGCCCCCGCCAAGATCAGTTCCGCTGCGTCCCAGCCGCTACCCACTCCCCCGACGCCGACGATCGGGATCGTCGGTAATGCGGCGTGCACGTCGTAGACCGTGCGAACCGCCACCGCGTGCAACGGTCGGCCGCTGTAGCCCCCGCCTCCGGCCCCGAGGACCGGCAGCCCGGTGTGCGGGCTGAGGACCATCCCGAGTGCTGTGTTGACCAGGGTCACCGCCTCGGCTCCTGCCTGATGAACAGCAGCAGCGACTGCCACCACGCGGTCAGTGTTCGGGCTCAGTTTCGCCCAACGCGGCCGCCCACATGCCTGGGTCGCCGCCACGACCTGTGCCGACAGGTCGGCGTCGTGGGCGAAGATGCCGCGATGTTGCCCACCCGAGGCACTTGAGAGATTGGGGCACGACAAGTTGACTTCCACGGCGACGACTTGCGCTGGCGCTGCAGCGAGCAGTTCGGCTGCCTGTCGGAACTCAGCGACCGTACGACCCCAGATGCTGGCCACGACTGTGGCACCGGTGGCGAGCAGTGCCGGCAAGTCGTACGCCAACCAGTGCTCGATTCCTGGGCCCTGCAAACCGACCGCGTTCACCATCCCGGCGCCTGCTGGGTGCAATCGCGGTGCCGGGTTCCCTGCCCACTCGAAAGCCGCCAGCGACTTCACAACGACCGCACCGAGTTGTGCCAGATCTCCGTAGCCGGCCAGTTCGGTGCCATAACCAGCGGTCCCCGACGCCGTCATCACCGGTGAACGCAACTCGACCGAGCCGATGCGCACCGCCGACGACCCGGTCACTGCCGCTCGACTCACTGCGGTGCGGCCGACTGCGGCGCAGTTGCGGAGTGATACTCCTGCAGGCTGCGCACCGACAACTCCGAACCGGCCATTTCTGCCATGCCACCGACAGCGGCAAGTGCTGCCTCGATCGTCGTGACGGAACTGACGTGATGAGAGTTCGCAGTCTTGCGGATCTGCTCGCCGTCGGTTCGCCCACCGCGGCCCTGCGGAGTGTTGACCACGAACACGATCTGACCACTCTCGATCAGCTTGACGGCGTTGATGCCATGACCGTCGGAGATCTTGCCCACCACTTGATCGACCGTGATCCCGAAGCGCTCCAGATACTCGCCGGTTCCCTTGGTACTGGCGATGCTCAGCTTCAGATCGCGCAAGCGCTGAGCGACGACGAGACCGGCCGGCTTATCGCCATCAGCGAGCGAGAGAAACACGGTGCCCTCTTTCGGCAGCAATGTTCCCGCGGCCAACTGCGCTTTGAAGAAGGCGCGACCAAACGTATTGTCGATGCCCATCACCTCACCCGTGCTGCGCATTTCTGGCCCGAGCGCTGTGTCAACCTCCGGGAATCGACTGAACGGCAACACAGCTTCTTTCACTGCGACATGGCCGTGGCCTTGCGCCGGGCGCGCTAAGCCTTCGCTGCGCAACTCAGCCAGTGTTGCGCCCAGCATCACCCTGGTCGCGATCTTGGCAAGCGGCACGCCCGTTGCCTTCGCCACGAACGGCACCGTCCGACTGGCGCGCGGGTTGGCCTCGATCACGAACACCGTCGATCCCAAGACAGCGAACTGCACGTTGATCGGGCCGCACACTTCCAGCGCGTTGGCAATCGCGCACGTGTAGCGCTCGATCACCTCGACGACCCAATTCGGCAACGTCTGCGGCGGCAAAGCACAGGCGGAGTCGCCGCTGTGCACACCGGCCTCCTCGACGTGTTCCATTACCCCGCCGATCATCACCTCACCGGTTCGATCGCGAATAGCGTCGACGTCGACCTCGATCGCATCTTCCAGAAAGCGATCGATGAGAACGGGTCGCTCGGCCGAAAGACCTCCCTCTTTGCCGAGGCTGCCAAAGCTCGCCAACTCGTCCATCGCGGCTGCGAGGTGAACGGCATCGTGGACAATGCGCATCGCACGGCCGCCGAGCACGTAACTCGGTCGCACGAGCACCGGAAAGCCGACCCTGTCGACGATGGCCGTCGCTTCCGCCAGATCGCTGGCGGTGCCACCCGGCGGTTGCGGAATCCGGAGGTCGTTGCACAGTGCGTTCCACTTCTCGCGGTCCTCGGCGAGGTCGATGGACGCCGACGAGGTTCCTGCGATCAGCTCGGTGGGAAGTTGCCCAGAAAGCTTCAGCGGCGTCTGGCCGCCCAGCGAGACGATGACCTTGGGTGCGTTGCCACCAGCGGCAGCGGTCTCAGCTGCAATCACATTGAGAACATCTTCTGCGGTCAGCGGCTCGAAGTACAGGCGATCGCTCGTGTCGTAGTCGGTGGAGACGGTTTCTGGGTTGCAGTTGACCATGACGGTTTCGAATCCTGCGGCACGCAGCGCGAACGAGGCGTGGACGCAGCAGTAGTCGAACTCGATGCCTTGACCAATTCGATTCGGGCCACTACCGAGGATGATGACACGCGGTCGATCGCTTGCCCGCACCTCGTCCTCGTCCTCCCAGGTGCTGTAGTGATAGGGCGTCCGCGCGTCGAACTCGGCCGCACAGGTATCGACGGTCTTGTACGTCGGTAGCACACCAAGTGCTTCGCGGGCCGCGCGTACCGCCGCTTCGTCGATGTCGCCCTCGCCGCCCCATAGCCACGCCAACTGCGCGTCGCTGAAGCCGAACTGTTTGGCGCGCTTCCATTGACGCGCTGTCATCGCTCGGAACCCGACCTCGGTGATCGCTGCCCGCTCATCGACGATCTGACTCATCTGGTCGAGGAACCAGTGATCGATGCGACTCGCTGCGTGAACAAGCTCGGGCGCGACGCCGCGGCGCAACAGCTCACCGACTTGGAAGATGCGGTCAGGTGTCGCGATCGCAACGGCCGCTAACAGGTCGTCGTTACTGATGGCGGCAAGTTGCGTCTCCTGCGCGTCGCAGCCAAGCCCATTCCGACCCAGTTCCAGCGAACGCAAACCCTTTTGCAAGCTCTCCGGGAACGTGCGGCCGATGCTCATCACTTCGCCGACTGACTGCATCTGGGTACCGAGCACACCAGTTGTGCCGGGCAGTTTCTCGAACGCCCAGCGCGGGATCTTGGTCACGACGTAGTCGATCGCTGGCTCGAAGCTGGCTGGTGTGCCGGTGATGTCGTTCGTGATCTCGTCGAGGGTGTAGCCAACGGCCAACCTGGCCGCGATCTTGGCGATTGGAAAGCCAGTCGCCTTCGATGCCAGCGCGCTCGACCGCGAAACCCGAGGGTTCATTTCGATCACTACCTGCTCGCCCGTCTTCGGGTTGACTGCGAACTGAACGTTGCTACCACCGGTCTCGACTCCGACGCGGCGGATGCAAGCGAACGCGGCGTCACGCATTTGCTGATACTCGACATCGCTGAGCGTCTGTATCGGTGCGACAGTGATGCTGTCGCCGGTGTGGACTCCCATCGGGTCGACGTTCTCGATACTGCAGATGATCACGCAGTTATCGAGCCGATCGCGCATCACCTCCAGTTCGAATTCCTTCCAGCCGGCAATGCTGCGCTCGATCAAGATTTCGCTGATCGGGCTCGCCGCCAACCCGTGTGCGGCGATTGCCTCAAACTGATCTGCCGTCGACGCAATACCCGTGCCGCGACCGCCAAGAATGTAAGCCGGCCGAACGATGCACGGCAGCCCGACAGTCTTGATCACCTCGCGCGCCTGCTCCATCGTGCGCGCAATTCCGCTTGCCGGGACCGCCAGCCCGATCTCGAGCATCGCCTGCTTGAACTTGCCTCGATCCTCCGCTGTCTCGATCGCCTGCGCATTTGCGCCGATCATCTCCGGTGTTCCGGGCACACCAATCAGCCCGCGTTCGAAGAGGGCCATTGCTGTGTTGAGACCCGTTTGACCACCAAGAGTGGGTAGCACGGCATCGGGCCGTTCGCGTTCGATGACGCGAGCGACAACCTCAGGTGTGATCGGCTCGATGTAGGTCGCATCGGCAAAGTCGGGGTCGGTCATGATCGTCGCCGGATTCGAGTTGACCAGGATCACTCGAAAGCCTTCGTCCTTCAGAACGCGACACGCCTGCGTTCCCGAGTAGTCGAACTCGCACGCCTGCCCAATGACAATCGGGCCCGATCCGATGATCAGGATGCTCTCGAGGTCGGTACGTCGTGGCATCGGTATCAGCGCGCATCCATCAGGTCGGCGAACCTCTGCAAGAGGTAGCGACTGTCGTGCGGGCCAGGCCCCGCCTCGGGGTGATACTGCACGCCGAACGCGGGCGCGCCGATGACTCGGATGCCCTCGTTGGTGTTGTCGTACAAGTTGCGGTGCGTCACCTTGACAACGCCGTTCAAACTTGATGGATCGACGCAGAAGTTGTGGTTCTGGCTGGTGATCTCGATGCGACCGGTTGCTTCGTCACGAACAGGGTGGTTGCCGCCGTGGTGCCCGAAAGGCAGCTTGAACGTCTCGCCGCCGAGCGCGCGACACAGCAACTGATGGCCGAGGCAGATGCCGAAGATCGGAACCTGTCCCAACAACTCGCGGATGGTCTCCACGGCGTACCCGACCATCGCCGGATCCCCCGGGCCATTGCTGAGAAACACGCCATCGGGGCGTCCATTCGCCAACACCGACGCTGCACTGGTCGCGGCCGGGACCACTTCCACCGTGCCCAGCCCGCTGAGATGGCGCAAGATGGTCGCCTTGATCCCGAAGTCAAAGGCGACGATGCGACGCGGCGCCGGCGAATCAACGACATAGGGCGCGGTGGTTGTCACTGCGGCTACTAGGTCGACTCCGTCGGTTCCGGGCTCGTTGCGTGCAGCCGCCAATAGGTGGGCCTCGGAGGCGGTGCCGAAGGCTCCAGGCATTGCGCCGGTGTCGCGAAGTTTGCGAGTCAGTCGGCGCGTGTCGATGCCAGCGATGCCAGCGATGCCGAAACGGCGCAGCATTGCGTCAAGCGATGCTTCCGATCGGTAGTTACTCGGTCGGCGCGCCATCTCGCGCACGATCACGCCGCGACAGAATGGTTGCGGTGCTTCGTTGTCCGCAGCGTTCGTTCCGTAGTTGCCGATGTGCGGATACGTGAACGTGATGATCTGTCCGGCGTAGCTCGGATCGGTGATCACTTCCTGGTAGCCAGCCATGACGGTGTTGAACACAACTTCGCCGCTCGCCACACCTGCCACTGGCAGGTCGGCCCCAATCAGCTCACCCTCGAAAACGCTGCCATCGGCAAGCACCAATGCGGCGTCTCGCGTGGGTTGCTGGCCGCTCATGGCCCATCCTGGAAAATGCGCATGATTCCTGACCGTACGGGCCTCACGGGACCCATTTCACGATCGGAAGGGCACTGTAGTCGTCAGGGCTCGGAGTAGCGCGCTTCCAAGATCGCGCACGACTCGGCCTGCGGCTCAACGTCGACTTCGGCACTGGTGCCGATTCGGTGCAGCACGATCACGTTCGCGTCCTCGAACACTGTCTCGAAGGGACCCCCCGGCTTGCGCATGGCTTCGAACAACGACCGGTTGTTCTCCCCGACCTGGCTGAGGTCGAGCGCCACATACTCCACTGTCTGCGGATCTGGCAGGTAGTCGCAGTCGTCGTTGCCCCACACGCTGGCCCAGAACGGATTCGGCCAGTCGTACGCCTCGCGGCGATGGGCCATATGCGGCAGCAGTTGATAGCTGGCCGAGACCGACGCGTCGCTTGGAATGTAGGTGAGGGCCTCGCGCAGCGATTCGTGCCGCGGATGCGAGCGACTCCACACGTAGTAGTTGCTGTCCTCGCCGAGCGGCGATGGCGACCAAGCCACGTTCGATGTGAAGCTGCACAGCACCATCCAGATCGGAAGAACCACGCGCAGCGCTCGTACCTTTAGCAGTGTGTGCGCACCATGGATCGAAGCGATCAGCATCGGTGCGATCATCACCGATGTGTACTGAAACCGAATCATGCGCGCGTACGGACTGAGACCGATGACGCTGGCAAGCACCTGTGGCAACGCCATCAGCAAAGCGAGCGGGTTCGCGAGATAGACCCAGCCCATCGGCCACGACATCTGCTTATAGAACACAATCCGATCGTGCTGTACGGCGTCACTCACCACACGATTGGGGCGGGTGATGATCGTCTTCAAGATCTCGGTCGTGTCGCTTCCGTAGTTCCCGTAGAAGTAGGTGATGTAGAACGGGCTCTTGCCGTCGTTGAAGTACGGCAACACCATTTTCGTCGCGACCAGATACCACAGTCCGCCGAGCAGCACCGTTGCCCCGCAGCGTTGCAGAACTCGGCGGTAATCGGGCGCACCACGCATGTAAACCGCGAGCACGAGGCCGAGCATGATGACCGCCAACGCCACGTCTTCGCGAGTACTCAATGCCAAGAGCACCATCGCGAAGAACCAACCCCAACGTTCCTTCGTGGCGAACCACCACGCAAACAGGAACGGCGTGATGACCAGCGCCTCTGGGTGGAACATCGCCCAACTGATCCATTGCACAGGGGCGTACATCAGGTACACGAAAGCGAAGAGCAAGCCCATCCAGGGGTTGTTGAGCTTGTCGCGCGCGATGAGGTACGTCGGGACAGCCCCGAGCGCCAGCCCGATCGCCTGCGCGACGTACAGGAACTCTGGCCCGGCCCCAAGCCAGTACGCAGGAACGAACGCGTACGCGATGACATTCACATGGTGGCCCCAGAAGTTCATGCCTCGAACCGACATGAACTGTTCGCCCCGCGACACCAACCACAGACCTTGGTCGTAGATGGCCATGTCGTAGGACCAGGTTCCGAAGTTGCGGTGATTCATCACACCCAAGGAACCAAACACCACGGCAAAGACGGCGACACCAAGTCCAACGAAGATCGCCGCCGGGTGCATCGAACCGATTCGATCGCCGAGGCGGCTGACACGATCGCGCAACCAGTTGGGTGCTTGCTCCTCCACGACGATCACTTCAGTCATGCGAGCCCCTTAGCTCAGTCACCAAACTGGAGAGCACTCCGTTGACAAACCTCCCAGAGTCGTCGGTACTGAATCGTTTGGCCAGTTCGACCGCCTCGTCGATCACGACGGCAACGGGCACATTCGGCAAACAGAGCAACTCGAAGCTTGCAATACGCAGGACATTGCGATCGATCGCTGGCATTCGTGCGAGCGTCCAGTCCTTGGCGTGGGCAGCGATCGCGTCATCTAGTCGCAGCTGATGCGCCGCGACGCCTTCGACAAGGGCCGTGGTCAACTCGTCGGTGGGCAGCACTTGGGTGGCGAGCACCTCACTAGGTGGCACGTCCTTCGATTCCGCCTCGTACAGCAGGATCAGCGCGCGCTCGCGAGCATCGCTACGGTCGTCTGGATACCGAGGACTGGCGCCAGATCGCGCACCCCGCCGTCCGCGCTGAGCCATGTGATCAGACCCGCGTGATGTAGTCGCCGGTACGAGTGTCGACCTTCACCTTGTCGCCGATGTTGATGAAGAGCGGAACTTGCACCACCTTGCCGGTCTCGAGCGTCGCTGGTTTGCGGGCACCGCTGACGCGGTCGCCCTGAATGCCAGGGTCGGTGTCGGCGATGGTCAGTTCGACCGCAGCCGGAATCTCGACCGTCACGATCTCGCCGTTGTGGAAAGCGATGATCGCAACGGAGTTCTCGACCATGAAGTCGGCCGCATCGCCGAGCGCTACCGGGGCCACGTTCTGCTGGTCGTAGGACTCGAGATCCATGAACACGTAGTCGTCGCCATCGCGGTAGAGGAACTGCATGTCCTTCTTCTCTAGCACGGCCTGCTCGACGCGAATTCCGGCATTGAACGTGCGATCGAAGACGCTGCCGTTCTTGAGGTTGCGCAGTTTCGTGCGCACGAAAGCCCCACCTTTGCCAGGTTTGACATGTTGAAACTCGACGACCTGAAACAGACCGTTGTCGAGTTCGAGAGTGATGCCGTTCTTTAGGTCGTTAGTGGTGATGGCAGGCACGGTGAATCCTTAGGGGAAGCTGTGAGAACGCGGCACCCATCGCTGGTGACGACCACCAGGTCTTCGATACGAATGCCGCCGAAGCCTTCATGGTAGACGCCAGGTTCGACGGTCACCACGTCTCCGACCTGCAAAATGGTGTCGCCAGCGCGGTTGATGAATGGATCTTCGTGAATCAGCAAGCCCACTCCGTGCCCGGTGCCGTGCGTGAACCAGTCGCCGTACCCGGCTTCTTCGATGATCCGACGGCAGACCGCGTCGAGTTTCTTCGTGCTGATGCCAGCCGCAACGGCGGCAACGCCAGCACGCTGTGCAGCGAGCACTACCTCGTACAGCTCGCGCTGCAACGCCGACGACTCGCCGATGAAGAACGTGCGGGTCATGTCGCTGTGGTAGCCATCAACGAGGGCACCAACGTCGATGATGAGGGTGTGGCCTTCTTCGATCGGAGTGGCTGTCGGCCGGTGGTGTGGCAAGGCGGCATTGATCGGGCCCGTGGCCACAATGGTCTCGTAACTGGGACCGATCGCGCCAAGTTCGCGCATGCGGGTCTCAAGCTGATTACGCACCTGCGCTTCGGTCAATCCGTCGGCAAGCGTCGGCGCCACCTCCGCAAGCGCCCGATCGGCGATGCGAGAAGCCGCTGCCATCCGTTCGATCTCATCGGCACTCTTGACGCGGCGCTCGGCTTCGATGATTCCGGTGGCAGGAACGAGCTCACTCGCGAGGGCTGTGACGTACTGGGCGTGCTGCGCAAACGTGACGTGCGCCGCTTCGAAAGCGACCCGTTGAAAGCGATTGCATGTCGCTGCGATGCGCTCGATCACCAGCGGACTGGTGGCACCGACAACGACCTGTCCCTCGACGCCGGCACTGGCCATTTCAAGGGCCGCCTGCTGTCCGTAGCGGCCGTCGGTGATGAGCGTGAGACCGTCGGGGGCAAGCACTACCCAGGCGCTGGAACCGGTGAAACCCGTCAGCCAGCGAATGTTGATGATGTTGCTCACCAAGAACGCATCTGTCCCTGCGCTCGACTGCATGCGGTCGCGAACCCGCTGCGCCCGCGCCGCGATTGTTCCGGTTGCGGTCACTTTGCTGCCAGCGTGCGCGCGATCGCAGTCACCGCAAGTTCGTACCCGAGCATGCCGAAGCCTGCGATCGACCCCTTGGCGACGGGCGCGACGACGCTCGTGTGCCGCCAGGGCTCGCGCACATTCGGGTTGGAGATGTGTACTTCGACGATTGGCCCCGCAAAGGTTGCGAGCGCATCGTGAATGGCCCAGGCGTAATGGGTGAACGCACCCGGATTGATGATGATCGCAGCCACGCGGCCGCGGGCAGCGTGGATCGTGTCGATCAACTCGCCCTCATGGTTGCTTTGCACCGCTTCGATCGTGTGCCCGAGTGCTGCCGCGGCAGTCGTCGTCGCCGCCACGTAGTCCGCAAGCGTTGCTGAGCCGTACACCTCCGGCTCACGCTCGCCGAGCAGATTCAGGTTGGCGCCGTGCAAGAGAAGGATCGTGGCCACTTCTCTATCGTGCCACGCCGACCCCGCTTTGGTCGGCACCTAGATGCGGACCCGGCCTGGCAATCAAGCAGACATATCTGTGAGCGCGCCCAGCACGTCGGTGGCCGACACTCCCGCAACGACCTCAAGCCCAGCGGGGCCATCAAGCACAAACGTGTACCCATCGCTGACGACCTTCTTGTCGAGGGCCATGAGCGCGACAAGCCGGTCGTGAGCGACGTGTGCTGGCAGCGCTGTCGAGAGTTCGTAGGTTCCTCCGACAATGTCGTAGTGCTGCTGCACGCGATCGCTCCCGGTGCGCCCAAGCCGATGAGCAAGACGGGCGGCGTAGACCAACCCAATCGCAACGGCTTCGCCATGGGCGAGCTCGTGTCGCATCTCGATCTCCAGCGCGTGAGCGAGCGTATGGCCGTAGTTCAGGAGTGCGCGCCGACCACCCTCGCGTTCGTCGGCGGTGACGACATCTGCCTTGATCTGCACACAGTGAGCGATTCGCTCGGCTTCATTCATCGCCAGCAAATCGACACCGGTCAGGAAGTGATACTTCGCCATCTCGCCGTGACCGCAGCGCACCTCGCGTGGCGGCAACGTTGCCAGCGCGTCGAGATCACAAATCACACCGGCCGGTTGCCAATAGGCGCCGATCAGGTTCTTGCCTCCCCCAGGGAGATTGACACCGGTCTTGCCACCGATCGCAGCGTCGACCATTCCCACCAGCGTCGTGCTGACATGCACAACAGCGACGCCGCGGTGCCACGATGCCGCTGCGAATCCAGCAACGTCGCTGACCATGCCGCCACCAACGCTGATCACAACGTCGTTGCGCGTCAGACCCATTCCAGCGAAGCCGCGACACAGGTCCTCGACCGTGTGCAGCGTCTTGTGTTCCTCGCCGTGGCCGATCTCGAAACGTTCGAAGGGAAGTTGTGGCTCGATGTCGAATGGAATCCCGTGCTGCGTGACAACAGCTGCACGGCGAGCCGACTTCGGTAGCAGCGCGCCGAGTTCGGAACGCGCGCCGTGGCCGACGACCACGTCGTACGACCTCGCCCCCAGCGCGACCCTGACGGTGATCAACGCAACACCTCCTCGACGACCTCGTCGATAGATCGCTCATCGACAACGACGATCGCATCGGCGACATCGCGATACAGCACGTCACGTTCGTCGAACATGCGCTGCAAGGTACTTGCTGGATCGTCGTCGAGTAGCGGACGATGTCCTGTCGCAGTGTGCGTGGAAGCGATGCGCCGCAACAGCGTCGATAGATCGGCGCGCAGCCACACGACATGGGCGTTCGCAGTATTGAGCGCCGCGCGATTGCTAGGGCTCAACACCACGCCCCCGGCCGCAGCGATGACGGCTGGCTCGGGACTCGCTAATGCGCTCTGCAGCACGTCGCTTTCAATGGCCCGAAATGCCGGTTCGCCGTCGTCGGCGAAGATCTCGCGCACGGTTCTACCGGTGCGCTGCTCGATCATCGCGTCGGAATCGAACAGCACCCGCCCGAGCCGCGCGGCGGCGGCCTGCGCGACCGTGGTCTTGCCGACAGCTATCATGCCGACGAGCACAAGGTGCTGGTCGGCGGGTATCACGGGAGCGTTTCCTTGAAGCCCCGGGCATTGCGCAGGAACTCGTCCATGCTGTCGCCCCCGAACTTGCGCAGCGCTTCAGTGGCAAGCACCAAGGCAACCATCGTTTCGGCAACGACGCCCGCTGCCGGAACGGCGGTGACGTCGGTGCGCTCTTTGAAGCTGACCGTGGCTTCCTTGGTGACGACATCGACCGTCTTCATCGTCGGACGATTCAGTGTCGACAGCGGCTTCATCGCTGCCCGTACGACCAACAACTCGCCAGTCGTGATGCCGCCCTCCGTGCCACCTGCATACGACGTCTCGCGCCGATAGTCGCTTGCCTGCTCGTCCCAAAAGATCGCATCGTGCGCGACGCTGCCCCGCCGACTCGCGCCATCGAAACCATCGCCGATCTCGACTCCCTTGACGGCGTGGATGCTCATCACCGCCCGCGCCAACTCGGCATCGATCTTGCGATCCCAGTGCACATGACTGCCGAGACCAACAGGCACGCCGTACCCCAAGACTTCGACAACGCCGCCGAGCGAGTCGCCGTCCTTGGCTGCTTCCTTGACTTGCTCGACCATTGCGAGCTCCGCCACAGGATCGAAGCACCGCACCGGCGACTCGTCGACCTGCGCCACGTTGTCGGGCGTCGGCCGGCGACCGACTTCTGCTCGCGCCGGGCCCATCTGAATCACGTGCGAAATCACCGACGTACCCAACTCGCCGAGCAGCTTCTTGGCGACGGCGCCGGCGGCAACCCGCGCCGCTGTTTCACGCGCGCTCGCGCGCTCGAGGACATCGCGAGCATCGGTGAATCCGTATTTCTGCATTCCTGCTAGGTCGGCATGTCCGGGCCGGACCTTCGTCAGGGGATCCTTCGTTGCGCCGGGCGCCGGCGACATCTCCGCGTGCCACTTATCGTCGCGAAACCACTCGCTGTTCTTGATTTCGATGGCAAGCGGCGACCCAAGCGTGCGGCCATGGCGAACACCACCGATCAGTGTCAGCTCGTCTTGCTCGAACTGCTGACGTGGCCCGCGGCCGTAGCCGAGGCGGCGGCGGGCCATCTCGTCTTGAATCTCTTCGACTGTGATCGATAACCCAGCGGGCAAGCCCTCCAGAATCACAACCAGCGCCTGGCCGTGAGACTCGCCAGCAGTGAGGAAACGGAGCATCAATTCAGGCTACTGCCGCCGTCATCGCAGCCACATCGGGGAGTGCCCCATGCCAAAGCTGTTGCTGCAGCGCCGCTTGGTGCACCAGCATTCCGAGCCCATCGATAGTCGTTGCCCCGGCAGAGCGTGCGGCGCGCAACAAAGCGGTGTCGCGCGGGTGATACACGATGTCGGCAACGACCTGGCCAACACGCAACAATGCCGGATCGCATGGCAGATCTTCGGTGCCCATGCCAACCGAGGTGGCGTTGATCACGATGTCGGCGGCGGTGATGTCGGCGATGGTGCCAACCGTCCCGATCGCGACGCCGTTCGACACCGCGAGGGCTGCGGCGGCTTCGGCCGCGCTGGCGGTGCGGTTGATCACCGCCACGCGTGCTGCGCCCGCGTGAGCTAGCGCCTGGCAAATGGCGCGAGCTGCCCCACCGCCGCCCAGAACGCACACTTGCCGCCCGGCGACGGGGGAACTCGCCGCAGCCAACGACGCGATCAGGCCGTCGCCGTCGGTGCTGTGACCGATCAGCGAGCCGTCGGGCAGTGCCACGACCGTGTTGACACTCTGCAGCAGTGCGGCCGATGGAGCGAGCTTGTCGACAGCGAGCGCGACGGCCTCCTTGTGCGGCATGGTCACCGAGAGACCGGCCAGACCCAGCACACGCATCGCGTCGAGGGCGGCCGCAGCTTGCCCAGCTGCAACATCAAACGCGGTGTACACCCAATCGAGGCCGAGTTGCGCGAAGGCAGTGTTGTGCAGCACCGGCGACAGACTGTGCTGCACTGGGCTGCCAATCAACGCCACGACCCGCGTGCGCGCCGTGATCACAGCAAGCCCTTCTCGCGAGCGATCGCGACGTTGGCTTCATGCTGCTCGAGCGTTGCCGCGAAGGCGTGGCCGCCCTCCTCAGTGGCGAGGACGTAGAAGAGATACACGCACGAGACACCCGGCGCCAACGCAACGCACAACGGATCGCCCAGCGACGGATTCGGCGAGGGACTCAACGCCGCCTCGATGCTGGCGCGGCCGGGGTTCGCGATCGGCGTCGGCGGCAACCCGGTGTACATGTAGGTGTTGTAGGGAGTGTCGACCTCGCGCAGCGCGGTGGGCGACGACCCAACGGGTTGGCGGTAGAGCAGGGTCGCGTCGATCTGCAGCGGCATTCCGATGAAGAGGCGGTTGTAGATCACGCGCGCGATCTTCGGTCGATCTTCCGCGAGTCGCGCCTCGCGTTCGATGATGCTGGCGATGATCAGGGCCTGGTACGCGGTCACACCCAGCCGCGCGGCCCGTTCCTCGATGTTCAGCTGGCCCCCGACGCGTTCCATCAAGCGAACCATCCGTCGCACCACTTCCGCTTCGGATTCGCCGTTCGAAACTTGGTAAGTGTCGGGAAACAACATCCCTTCCAAACTGGTCACGCCCTCCGGTTGATAGGCGGAGCGCACGATTCCATCTTCTGTTGCGGTTGTGAACTCGGCTGCGGAGAGGCGCGTAACAGTCTCCTCCAAACGGATCGCCATCCGCTCGATTGTGAAGCCCTCAGGAAACGTTACCTTCGTGAACGTCTCCGAGGGAGGCGTGCGCAAGACGCGCATGATGTTGCCCATGTGATCGTTGGGGCGCAACTGGAAGTAGCCGGGCGTCAGTTCCAGCCCGCCGTGGTGGTCGACGTACCAGCGGAAGACATCGACGCTCTCGATCAGCCCCGCCTCCTCTAGCCGCGCGCTGATTGTCGCAAGCGTGTCGTCGTCGTTGACGGTGAAGCTGACCGGATCACCCGGATCGCCTTGCGGGTTGACCTGCTCGCTATACCAAAGACCAGTGAGCCCACCGGCTACAACGCCAGCCATACCCAGATAGATGAGAATCCAGGTGAACCACCTGACACCCTTGCGTTCGCTGCGGGGCGACTCCGCCCCTTCCGCGTCGAGGACCTCGATGTCGTCCCAGTCGTCGGTGTGCCAACCGCGATCGTCGACGTAGGTCATTGAAAGATCTCGTTCATTCGGTGTACCCGATCACTTGGCGGTACCGGAATCGAGCCACGTCTGCAACATGACTGCAGCGGCAACCTTGTCGACGAGCTTCCGTCGCGCCTGTGCACTGATGCCGCCTTCGATGAGCGCTCGATCGGCAGTGACCGTGGTGCGCCGCTCGTCGAAGGTAACCACTGGCATGGACACAACCGTAGCCAGGGCCTTCGCTTCTTTAATGGCGGCCTGCGCGGCCGGGCCGACCGACCCGTTCATGTTCAGCGGCAAGCCGACGACGATCGTCGCAACCTGTTCCTCTTCGGCCAGTGCCGCAATCACCGCATGATCGCGACGCAGCGAGCCGGAGCGGGCGATCATCGTGAGTGGCGAGGCGATTGTGCCAGAGGGGTCGCTGATCGCGATACCGATACGTTTCGAGCCGAGGTCAATGCCCAAAGCCCGAGTCATAGCTCTCGTGTCATGCGCTCGCGCTGGCGGCTTGGGTAGCGATGCGCAGCGCTTCATCGATGCCCTCTGGATTCTTCCCACCTGCGGCCACGACGTCGCCCTTGCCGCCGCCCCCGCCGCCGACGGCCTTAGCCGCGCTCTTGATCAGGTCGCTCGCGATTCGCCCAGCCGCGGGCCGAACGGCTGCGACCAGCGAAGCACCACCACTGTCGCTGATACCGCCGAGCACGACGATGTCGACGTTGGGCTGTTGACGAACGGCGATGGCGAGATCGCGTAGGTCGGCTGGCGAAAGGTCGTCGACGCGAGCGATCACCCGACCATTGCTGCCAGTCGCGGCGATCTCGCTCGCCCGACCGACAGCCAGTTTGGCGCGCAGCGCCTTCAACTCGTCGCTGAGCACCTTGATCTCGTCGAGTCGCCGCTGGACGCCACCGACGAGATCGTCGGGGCTGCTGCCGACCAGCCGCGCCACTTCCGCGATCGCGGCACCCTCGCGTTGCATGAGGCGCACCGTGTTCTCCCCCGTCGTCGCTTCGATACGACGCAGGTTGCTACCGATGCTGCTCTCGCCGATGATCTTGATGGTTCCAATGTCGCCAGCTGCGCGTACATGAGTACCGCCGCAGAGCTCGATCGAGTTGCCAACTTCGAGCACACGAACGACCTCGCCGTACTTGTCGCCGAAGAAAGCAATGGCACCCAACGCCGTCGCTTCGTCCTTGGTCGTTTCGAAGGCGCGAGCTGGCGAGTTCGCCAGCGTCTCACTGTTGGCGATTTCTTCGATGCGGCTGAGCTCGGCGGCGGTCACCGCCTCGTAGTGGCTGAAGTCGAACCGCAAGCGATCGGGAGCCACCAGTGAGCCCGCCTGCTTCACGTGTTCGCCAAGCACCACGCGCAACGCGTGGTGGAGTATGTGTGTCGCTGTGTGATTGCGTCGGATTGCGTTGCGACGAGCGACATCGATACGCGCCGTTGCCGCTGCCCCAACCGCGACTGTGCCGCTCACCACGCGGGCCAGATGTCGACGAAGACCGGGCAGCGCGAACGTTGTGTCGACTACCTGCAACTCCCCCAGCGCGCCGTCGGGCGAAACGGTGCTGACCGTTCCAGTGTCGCCGACCTGACCACCGCTCTCGGCGTAGAACGGCGTTCGGTCGAGAAAGACCTCAACGAGTCCGTCATCCGCGGGTAGTACGGCGACAACGTGAGCCGCGGCTTCGTCGTGGGTATAGCCGACGAACTCCGTAGTACCGAATTGGTCAAGGACTTCGCGGTACCCATCGACGCGGTCGGCGTCAGCGGCAGCGTCCTTGCGGCCAGCCTTGGCGCGTTCGCGTTGTGCCTGCATCTCGGAGCTGAACTCCTCGGTCGCAATCGCGACGCCGCGCTCGGCTGCGATCTCCTCCGTCAGTTCGAGCGGGAACCCGTAGGTGTCGTGAAGCAAGAACGCCGTCCGGCCAGGCAATTCGGAGGTGTGCGTGGTCAGTTCGTCCTCGAGTATGGCGAGACCTGTGCGCAGCGTCTGGCGGAACCGCTCTTCTTCGCGGGTGAGCACGCCAACGATGAAATCGCGATTCTTGAGAGTGTCGGGGTATGCGTTGCCCATCACGTTGACAGCGGTGTCGACGAGCGTTGGCATGACGAGATGCTCGGTGCCGAGCAGGTAGGCGTAGCGCACTGCCCGCCGAATGATGCGCCGCAGCACGTAGCCGCGGCCTTCGTTGCTGGGAAAGACGCCGTCACTGACCAGCATTGCCGCCGACCGTGCGTGCTCGGCCAAGACGCGCATCGAGAAACTGTCGCGATCGTCGTAGTCGCCTGCGATGTAGCGGCGGCCGGTGAGTGAGCACGCCTGCTCGATGAGCGGCAGCATCAGGTTCGTTTCCCACACGGAGTCGACCCCCTGCAGCAGACACAGCATGCGCTCGAGACCGAGCCCGGTGTCGATGCTCGGCTTGGGCAGCAACGACCGCGCGCCGTCGGCGGTCTGGTTGTACTGCATGAAGACGAGGTTCCAGAACTCCATGAAACGGTCGCCGTGTGGATCGCCGAGCGGGCCACCGTCGGGGCCGAATGCAGGGCCGCGATCGATGTGAATCTCGCTACAAGGCCCACAGGGGCCGGTATCGCCCATCTGCCAGAAGTTGTCCTTGTCGCCGAGTCGCTGAATGCGGTTCATCGGCACACCGACTTGTTCGTGCCAGATCGCCTCTGCCTCGTCGTCGCTCTCGTGGACTGTGATCCACAGTCGGTCGCCGTCGAGGCCAAACTTCTCTGTCGTCAGTTCCCAACTCCACGGAATGATCTCGCTCTTGAAATAGTCGCCGAAGCTGAAGTTGCCGAGCATCTCGAAGAACACGAGATGGCGCTTCGTGCGACCGACGTCGTCGAGATCGTTGTGTTTGCCGCCTGCGCGTGCACACTTCTGCGAGCTCACCGCCCGCGAGTACGGCGGCACCTCGTCGCCGACGAAGTACGGCTTGAACGGCACCATGCCCGCAACCGTGAACAGAATCGTTGGATCGTGCGGAATCAGGCTCGCCGATGGCACCAACGCATGACCCTTGTCGACGAAGAAGTCAAGAAAGGCCGAGCGCAGCTGGTCCGCGTTCTGTGGAGGCGATGACGGTTTCGATGCGGTTGCAGATGACGGTGACGTAGTCATTCTCTCCGAGCCTACCGAGCCCTCTCCTTCGGGAAGGCGGTACTGATCAGCGTCGGGTTGCTAGCGTCGCCCCTTGTGCCGATCGACACCCACGAATGGATCAGTTTCGAAGACGACAAGACGCAGCGCACGTGGGTCTTCGACGCCACCTTTCTGCGCAGCAAGTGGTCCTGCATCTTCGGTAGCGGATGCAAGGGAGTGCTCGACGATGACGCGACCGAACTCTCGCAGGGCTGCTGCAGCTACGGCGCGCACTTCGGCAGCAAGAAGGAGTTGGCGAAGGTCGAGAAAGCCGCCAGCCGGCTGACGAAGCGGAACTGGCAGTTCAAGAAGAAGGGCGACGCCAAGGGTTTCCTGGCCAAGGAAGATGGTGTGACGACCACACGCGTCGTCGACGGCGCATGCATCTTTCTCAATCGTCCCGGCTTCGAGGGCGGTGCCGGCTGCGCCTTCCACATCGCAGCCCTTGAGGTCGGCGAACGCCCGCTGGACTGGAAGCCCGATGTGTGTTGGCAACTCCCACTGCGACTCGAAGAGTCCAGCGACGAGTTCGGCTACATCACAACAACGGTGCGCGAATGGAAGCGGCGCGACTGGGGCGAGGGCGGCGCCGAGTTTCATTGGTGGTGCACCGAGACCGACGAGGCTTTTGTCGGGGGCGTACCCGTCTACCAGTACCTTCGCGATGAGCTCATCGAAATGGTCGGCGCCAAGGTGTACGCCAACCTGTTGCAGCTGATCGAGCGCACCGAGTGGGTGCCACTCCCGCACCCGGCAGTTAAGCGCTGACCTTCTTGTTGGCCTTGCGCCGATCTTCCAACCCGAGGTGCCGCTTACGTACGCGGATTGCCTTTGGCGTGACCTCGACGAGCTCGTCGTCGACGATCCACTCGATGGCAGTCTCGAGAGTGTGAATCTTCGGTGCTGGGAGTTTCACCGCGTCGTCGTGGCTGTGCGTGCGAATGTTGTTCTTCTCCTTCGCCCGCACGGCGTTGATCACCATTTCGTCGTCGCGGGCTGATTCGCCAATCACCATGCCTTCATAGACCTGCTCACCAGGATTGACGAAGAACTGGCCGCTCAGCTGCAACTTGTCGAGCGCGTAGCCAGTGGTGACGCCGAGTCGATCGCTGACCAATGCCCCACCGCGCGGGCTTGGCATGTCGCCCGCCCACGCCATCCAGCCGACGTGATGCTGATGCAGCAACGCCGTGCCACGGGTAGCCGTGAGCAACATAGAACGGAAGCCGATGAGACCTCGGCTGGGGCACTCGAACGTGACGATGGTGCGCCCAGCATCGCCTGCACGCAAGTCGGTGACGCGGCCCTTGCGCGGGGCAAGTTCCTGGGTCACGGTGCCGACGTACTCGTCGGGAACGTCGCACACTCCGCGTTCCTGCGGCTCGAAACGCTTGCCGTTGACTTCCTTGGTGATGACCTCCGGACGACTGACCTGCAGTTCGTAGCCCTCGCGACGCATCGCCTCGATGAGCACGGCGAGCTGAAGTTCTCCACGGCCAGCGACTTCGATGACATCGGGCGAACCGGTCTCGAACAACTTGATCGAGACGTTGCCGAGGATCTCCTTGTTCAAACGATCGATGAGGTGACGGCTAGTCAGGAACTTGCCGTCGCGCCCGGCGAGCGGCGACGTGTTGACGCCAAATGTCATGCGCAGAACTGGCTCGTCGACAACGAGCCGCGGCAGCGCGATGGGATTGTCGACCGCTGCGATCGTGTCGCCAATCTCTACCTCGGGAAAGCCAGCGACCACGAACAGGTCGCCAGCGCTCAATTCGTCGACTTCTCCGCGACTTACACCTTGGAACGACATCAGCTGGGCCAGTTTGCGCTTCAGCGGCGGCTGGCCCTCAGCGAACTCCGCCTCAAGCAACGCCACAGTCTCACCACGCCGCATCACACCGTTCACCACGCGACCAATGGCCAGACGTCCGAGGTATTCGCTGGCGTCGAGCTGCGTCACCATTGCTTGCAGCGGTGCCGACACGTCGCCGGTGGGTGCCGGAATCGCTTCGAGAATGGTGTCGAGCAGCGCCGACAAATCGGCGTCGTCGGCAGGCATGCCGACGCCCTTCATGGTCCGGCCTTCACGGGCGACCGCCGAGACGATCTCAAAGTCGATGTGATGGTCGCCGGCATCGAGGTCGATGAACAGCTGATAGATCTCGTCGAGCACCTCTTCGGCCCGCGCGTCCTGGCGATCGACCTTGTTGATCACGACCACCGCTGGCAGATCGAGCGTCAGCGCCTTCTGCAGCACGTAACGGGTCTGCGGAAGCGGTCCCTCGGCGGCGTCAACGAGCAGCAAAACACCGTCGACCATCGTCAGCGCCCGCTCGACCTCGCCACCGAAGTCGGCGTGACCCGGGGTGTCGACCAGGTTGATCTTGACACCCTTCCAGGAGATGGAAGCCGCCTTGGCGAGAATGGTGATACCACGCTCGCGTTCTTGGTCGTTGGAATCCATGACCCGATCGACAACGGCCTGATGGGCGGCGAAGGTACCGGTTGCACGCAACAGCGCATCGACCAGAGTCGTCTTGCCGTGGTCGACGTGTGCGACCAGTGCAACGTTGCGGAGCATGATGGGCGAATTCTGCGAAGACGTATTCTGTGACATGAAGCCAGGTTCTCGAACGGGCTCTGATGCAACAGCCCGCGATCAGAAATCAGTCGTCGAGCTCTTCGTCGTCCTCATCGAAGGTGACGCCGTACTTTTCCGCTAGCGCGGCGTACTCGTCGTCTTCACTTGGTTGACGTTGTTCGCTACTGCCAAAGCCCAGATCGAAGGCGCTGGGACCGGCCTGCTTGAGTTTCCGCGCTTCTTCGAAACGACGGTGACGACCCTTCTTCACGGTAGGGCTCCCGAATCTAGAGATTTGACATTGACCCTCATATTACCCGCTGCCGACAAAAATCTGTGTCACTGTCCTTCACTATGCAGTCTTCTCAACGGCCGCTGAAACACTGGTGGCACACGGCAACCGTGTACCAGATCTATCCCCGTTCGTTCTGCGGCGGCACGCTCGCGGGGATCACGTCCCGCCTCGACTACCTGCAGAGGCTGGGCGTCGACGCGCTCTGGCTGTCACCAATCTTTACGTCGCCAATGGCCGATGGCGGGTACGACGTCAGCGACTACTGCGCCGTTGATCCCCGGTTCGGCACTCTCTCGGACTTCGACGAACTGCTTGCCGACGTTCACCGGCGCGGAATGCGCTTGCTGCTCGATTGGGTGCCAAACCACACCAGCGATCAACACCCATGGTTCCAGGAGAGCCGCCAAGATCGCACCAATCCGAAGGCCGACTGGTATGTCTGGCGCGATCGACCGGAGAACAATTGGCTGGCCTCGTTCCCGAGGGGCGAGCCAGCCTGGGCATTCGACGAACAGCGCGGTCAGTACTACCTGCGTTGCTTCTTGAAGGAGCAGCCCGACCTCAACTGGGAGAACCCGCTGGTCGTGGCCGCGATGCACGAGACGCTTCGTTTCTGGCTCGACCGAGGCGTCGACGGCTTCCGTATGGACGTCGTTCATCTGCTCGGCAAGAACCTCACCCTCGACGACCCACCGATCTGTCAAGAAAAGGTGTGGGGGCACGTTCCCTACAACGATCAGCCAGTTACCCATGCACACCTGCGCGGCATCCGCAAGGTGCTCGATCACTACGAGCAGACGACCGGCCATCCACGGGTCAGCGTTGGCGAGGTCTATCTGCTGGACGAAGCGGCGATGACGACCTACCACGGCGATGACGACGAGCTGCACCTGTGCTTCAACTTCCGCTTTCTATGGGCTCCCTTCGACGCACGCGAATTACGCGTCCGCATCGAGCGCAGCATCGACCTGCTGCGCGTGCGCGGGGCGTGGCCAACGTGGGTGCTGTCGAACCACGATGTGCCGCGACACCGACAGCGCTACGGCGGCGGCGAGTTGGCGGCCCGCATGGCCGCGATCATGCTCTTGACCTTGCCTGGAACTCCGTTTCTGTACCAGGGAGAAGAGTTGGGGCTGATCGACGCACAGTTGGCGCCGGGCGAACGGATCGACCCCGGCGGCCGCGACGGATGCCGGGCGCCGATCCCGTGGGATGAAGCTGCGTCACAAAGCGCTGACGACAGCTCCGTGCTGGCCTGCTATCGACGGCTACTCGAGCTTCGGCGCGCGACACCAGCGCTGTGCAGTGGTGGCATCGAGCACAACGAATTCCGCCTGCTCGACGGATCGCCGAACCTGTTGGCATGGCGGCGCTCTGTCGGAACCGACACCTGGTTCACGTACATCAACCCAAGCGATCACGCGCAGGACGACGATGGGGCCATGATCGGCGCCACCATCGTGCTCTGCACCGACGCCGCCCTCGAAGGCTGCACGATCACCTCCGAATTGCCAGCGGGCGTTGCATGGCTGGCGCGCCGGAGTGGCACGATGTAGCCATGGGAAAAATCGTCGCAGTCCTTAATCAAAAGGGCGGAGTCGGCAAGACCACCGTCACCCTCGGCCTCGCCTCCGCCGCGGGCACTGCCGGCCTCGGTGTTCTGGTGGTCGATCTCGATCCGCAAGCGTCCAGTACCTGGGTGCTCGGTCTCGACCCGGCCACAGTCGAAGTGTCGACCGCCGAGGTCATGGTTCGCACATCAGCCGAGAAAGCGATCGTGCAGTCGGAATGGGGCAACGCGGTCTCGGTACTTCCGTCCTCGCTGCGACTAATGGCCAAGGACCACGGCAGCAATCCCGCCCGCCTTGGCGAAGCACTTCGTGAGGTCAGCGATCGCTTCGACGTCATCCTGATCGACTGTCCGCCGTCGTTGGGCGCGCTCACGACTGCTGGTCTCAGCGCCGCCGACCACGCTGTCATCGTCGTCGAGCCATCTGCGCTGAGCTTGCGCGGAGTCGGCGCGGTCGCCGACCTCGTCGACGAAGTGTGGGATGCCTACAACCCCGACCTCGACCTCGCTGGTGTCATCGTCAACAAGGTGCCGGCGTGGAGCAGCGAGGCAGAGCGTCGCTACGACGAGCTGACACGCGCCGTCGGCAAACGCGCCGTGTGGCAACCCAGCATTCCGCAGCGGGTGATCGTCAACCAGGCCATCGGCGAGCGGCGGCCAATCCACAGCTACGGCGCGCGTAGCGCCGACGTCTCGGAAGCATTCGACAAGCTGTGGGCCAAGATGCGCCGCGTCATGGCACGTCAATCAGATTGAGCCCACCGCGGCCATCAAATGTCAGTGCGGCCGCACCCGCAACCAATCGCCGAATTCCCTCACCAAGCAACTCGCCGCGCCAACCACCAGCGAGGCGCGCGTCGGCGTCGCCGCGCAGGAACGCGACCAAATCGTGGCGTGTGGCCAACAGTCCAGAGTCGATGCGTTGCTGCCGAGCAACTTCGCTCACCCACGCTGATACCAGCGTCACCGCTGGCCGCATGCTGCGGTCCAGATCGTCGCCTTCGGCCGCCGTCGGCGGTGTCTCGTCGGCGAGCCCGAGTTCGACAGCGGCAAGCAAGTCGTTGGCGATGACCCCGCGAGTGTGCCGTTCGTCGACACCGCGCGCCTGGCCAAGTTCCTGCACAGTTCGCGGCTGCTTCTGGGCGATGCCAAGGATCGCCAGATCCGGCAACACCTGCCGAATTGGCGAGTCGATCGACATTGCCCGTCGTTCGCGCCAAGCGGCGACGGCCCGCGCAACCCCACGGGCACGGGGTTTCAGGATTCGGACGTCCTTCAACCGAGTCCAGGCGAGATCCGGATCGATGCCACCAACGGGCCGCACGCGTAGTTCTTCGCATGCATCGAGGGCCCACTGCACACGTCCCTCAGCTTCCAGCTTCGCATTCAACGTGTCGTGAAGCTGCAGCAGGTAGGCAACGTCGCTCGCTGCGTACGAGCATTGGTCGTCCGAGAGCGGACGGCGCAGCCAGTCGGTCAGTCGATCGCCCTTGGCGGCGACAACTCGTAACTCACCCTGCAGCAGTGAGACCAGCGAAGGCGTGCTGTAACCCAGAAAGCCAGCGGCCAACTGTGTGTCGTACAGGCGCTGCGGAATGGCACCCACCGCGTGGGTCAGCACGTCGAGATCTTGTTGGGCGGCATGCACGACTGCGAGCACGTCGCTGGCGAAAAGAACCTTCAGCGGCGACAGGTCGCAGGCGAGCGGATCGATCAGGACGATCTCGTCGGCAAGAGCGATTTGCACCAAGGCGAGTCTCGGGAAATACGTCCGTTCACGGTGAAACTCGGTGTCGAGCGCATACCGCGATTCGGTGACGGCTCGTTCGACGAACTCAACTACCTCAGAATCGGACGCAATCCAACGATGCGTCACAAGGCCCGGACTTCGACGACTGCCATGCGACGACGCTACAGGGACAGGTCAGCGACAGTGTTGACATTGATCAGCTGGGAGGGATCGACAGCGACCTCCGCCACACGCAAGCCCGACACTGCGTCGAGCATTCTCCGACCGCCAGCAGCGAACTGGGCCGACAAGTGCCCGACCGCGCTCAGGCGCCACGCAGCGCACAACGGGTGCGGCCGGTCGCTGATCGCAAGCGCTACGTCTGTCGTGTCAGGACCGTCGCCGAGGGCCTGCAAGAGCGCTTGGACGACTGCCGCAGAGAGGTACGGCAGGTCGCATGCCATCACCACCGCAACCTCGACCACACCATCGTTCGGCTCAGCGTCGTTCGGCTCAGCGTCGTTCGCGAAATGGGTGAGCGCCGTGATCACTCCCCCGAGCGGCCCTTCGCCCGGCCACCGATCGGCAATCGTGACCAAGCCCAACTCGGCGAGCGCCGACGCATTGCCGCCGATCGCAATCACCGGATCGCACCCAGCCGCACGCAGCGCACCGGCGACACGCGCCACCATCGGGATGCCGTCGACATCGACGAACGCCTTGTCGCTGCCCATGCGCCTGCTGGCGCCGCCACACAGCACGGCAGCCGCGACGCGCTTCAGCCGACGCCGCCAGACGGGTCGAGTTGCGCAAGAAACAGTGAGAGGCGTTCGGCTTCGTCGGCCTCGCCGATGACGGTCGCCATCGCACACAATCCGCGCATGCAGCCAAGCAGACCACGATTGCTCTCGTCGGCCCAGCGAACGTAACCAGATCCACGCCAACCGTTGGCACGCAATGCGTCGAGCCCGCGGTGATAGCCAACGCGATAGGCCGCGTAGCGTTCGACGGCGTCGGTGGCGAGATCGCCGAGCGCACACCAGGCGAACAACGAGCGAGGGTTCTGCGCGACGACGGTTGCCGCGAGCGCACGTTGCTCACCAGCCGACGCTGCGCGAGCACGCTGCACCGCATCGTGAATGCTGGCCGGCTCAGCCGGAAGCACGGTGCGCGGTGGACCCTGGGCGACCATCTGAATTGGCTGTTCACTCATGGCCTCACCTTATGCCTGCCACCGGCAATCCCGATCGGCAAACTACAGTTGGCTGATGAGCGCTCTGCTGTTGACTGCACCACCGTTGGCCACTACATCGGTGGTCGGCTTGTCCGTCGATTCGGCGAAGACCATCGCCATTGTCGCGGCGATCGCATTGGTTGCGTTTGCCCTCATCTCAGCGTGGGTGATCAAGAACGTCACGATGAAGATCGTCTCCATCGTGCTGTTGCTTGGCCTCGGGCTCGGAGTGTGGACGCAGCGCACCAACCTTCAAGACTGTGCCGACAGAGCGAAGGCGAAGGTCGCCGCAGGCATCGACAAGGGCTCGATCACCTGCGAGTTCTTCGGAAGCGAGATTTCAGTCTTTTAGAGCGACAGTCTTCTCGGCCAGCGCCCACGGAGCACCGACACGCTGCAACAGCGGTTCGATCAGCTCGCGACAGAACTGATCGGGAGCAACCGTCGGTGCGTCGTGATTGCAGTCCTGCAAGCAGACCACTGCTGCGTCAGGAAGTGAATCGGCGACGTGAGCCATCCCGCTGCTATAGCGCGCGCTCGCCCGACTTCCGTAGCCAACGGCCACCGGTACGTTGACCTCGTGCGCAATCCACGGCCGGCGCTCACGCAAGTCGCGCAATTCATTGACCAGGGCTAAGCCCTCTGACCGGCGAGTGGCGCGAGTGCGTTCCGGCAGGGCGAGCCAGCGTTCGTCGCCAATCAGTCGGCGCATGAACGCCTCCGCCGCGTCAGCGGCAGCCTTCTTCGTCACGGCGCCAGCGTCGGTCGCTGCCGCGCTCATCGACGTCGCCGGCCAAAAGGGCTCCCACGAAAGCGGGGTCTCGTAGATGACGACACCGGCGACCAACTGACGGTGCTGCGCGGCGGTCGCCAGCGCGACGTTGCCACCGTAGCTGTGACCAATCAGTACCGCTCGGCGACCATTGAGTTGGCCGACAAGGTCGGCCACTTGGCCGAGCATGTCGTACGGACCGGGGTGTGCCACCGAATGCCCGTAGCCGCGACGGTCGTAGCGCAACACTCGATACCGATCATCAAGCCGACGGCTGAGTTTCAACATGCTGGCCGATCGATCCATCGCACCGTGCACCAGCACGACAAGCGGTTGCGTCTCGCGACCGGCCTCTGCCGACCAGATCACGACACGCGCACGATGCGCAGCACGTCGGTGCTGGCACCGCTTGGGCGATCCGGCGCTCCCGCGAGCACCAGCACCGTGTCACCTGACTCGATGAGGCCGCTCTGCAGAGCTCGCTCGACTGCAAACCAGACGAGGTCGTCGGTGCTGTGGTAAGTGCCAACTTCGAGCGCGTGTACACCCCATGAGAGCGCCATTGTCCGCACGGTCGCCGGATCTGGGGAGAGACCTATCAACGTCGCCGACGGCCGGAACCTGGCCATTGCCCGCGTAGTTCGCCCACTTCGTGTGCAGCACAGAATCGCGTGCGCCCCCGCGTCGGCGGCCGCTTGGCCAGCGGCATGGGTGATCGCCATCGTGATGCGATCTTGTCCTGCCGCCATCGTGTCGTCGCTCCACTGAGTGCGTTGCACTCGACCGAGGTGGCTGGCCCACTGCGCGTAGCTGGCTTCGGACTCGGCTCGACCGGCGATGCGCACCATCGTGCGCACGACGCCCGGCGGATCGACGCCGACAGCCGTCTCGGCCGACAGCATCAAGGCATCGGTGCCATCGAAGACGGCATTGGCAATGTCGCTGACCTCTGCCCGGGTTGGTGACGGCGAGGTGATCATGCTCTCCATCATCTGCGTTGCTGTGATAACTGGAACTCCGACCTCAACGCAGTGCCGAATGATGTGCTTCTGCAGGTGGGGAACATCTTCCAGCGGGCACTCGATGCCGAGGTCGCCGCGAGCAACCATGATGGCGTCGGCCTCGGCAGCGATCGACTCGAGGGCCGTCACCGCTGGCATCGTTTCGATCTTGGCGACCAGCTTGGTTCGATGCGGGTCGATGGCTGCGCGCACGAGGCGAAGGTCGTTCGCCGCCCTCACGAACGAGACTGCGAGGAAGTCGATACCCGCAGCGGCCATCGCTTGCGCGAGCACCAGATCTTCGTCGGTTGGAGTCGTCAGGCGCAGTCGCTCGGAGGGCAGGTGCACTCCTGGGCGCCCCTGTACGCGACCACCAGTGATCACGGTGCACTGCGCGCCATCGGCGCTGACAGATTCGACACCCAGTGAGATGGCCCCGTCGCCGAGCACCACTCGGTCGCCGCGCTGCAGGTCGTCGAGAACGGCGGCGTAGTCGACTGTGATCGACCCTTGATCCGAAGCACCATCACCCGGTGCCAACAACACCGACGCACCACTGACCAGATCGCAGCCACCATCGGGGAATTGCCCTGCCCGCACCTTCGGCCCTGGCAGGTCGGCGAGCACCGCAACCACTTGATCGATTCGCTCGGCGGACGCGCGTACCTCTTTGAGTCGTTCCAGGTGGGACTCGAGGGTTCCATGACTGAGGTTCAGTCGGACGACATCAACGCCCGCGCGTAGCAACTCGTCGAGAGACTCGGCGCTATCGGTTGCCGGACCCAGCGTTGCAACAATCTTCGTGCGCGTGCCGTCGTGAGTGAATTTTCCGTTGCGAGTAGCCATGTTGGGATCGCCAGGTGATTATCTAGTCGGAGTGGAACTGCTGCTGATTCGCCATGGTCTACCAGTGCGGCGCGAGCTGCAGGAGGGAATCGCCGATCCGGAACTTGCACCGGTTGGGCAGCAACAGGCGGACCACCTGGCTGAGTACCTGCGCAACGAGACGATTCACGCACTGTACTCCAGTCCTCAACAGCGCGCTTTGCAGACCGCGGAGCCGATATCGGTAGCCCTCGGCCTGAGCATCAACGTGATCGACGACGTCGCCGAGTGGGATCGCAACGCCAGCTTCTACATCCCGGTCGAGGAATTGAAGGCCACCAACGACCCCCGCTGGCACGCAATGGTGAGCGGTGAAGGCACCGTCGCCGACGACGAGTTGGAAGGCTTCCGGGCGCGAGTCGTCGGCGCGATCGAGGCGCTGATCGCCGCACACCCGGGCGAGCGCATCGTCGTCAGCTGTCATGGCGGCGTGATCAACGCCTATCTTGCGCATGTGCTCGGGCTGCCGAACAACAGAGGGTTCTTCTATCCCACCTACACCAGCATCCATCGCGTCATCGCGTCGGCAGCGGGTCTCCGCAGCGTGCTGACAATCAACGAAGCGGCGCATCTGCGCGGCACGGGTCTTGCGATCGGGCTGACGCAGTCATGAATCTCCACACCACAGATCTCAACGACCTGATCGAGTATCTCGACGCATCGCCGTCGCAGTGGCACGCGACGCTGGCCAGCAGCACCCTGTTGCGCAGCGCCGGCTTTGTCGAGCTGCAACTAGCACAACCCTGGAGCGACATCCCCGAGCGCGGGTTCGTCGTGCGAGGCGCTGCACTCGTCGCTTGGTCGCGCAATCCGGCAGCAGGCGCGAGTGCACCGTTACGCATCGTTGGCGCTCACACCGATTCGCCGGGGTTGCGCGTGAAGCCACGGCCCGACGTCGGCGGCTACGGCTGGAAGCAGTTGGCGGTCGAGGTGTACGGCGGCGCGCTGTTGAACTCGTGGCTCGACCGCGACCTCGGTGTCGCCGGCCAGGTCGTCACGCACGAAGGGACGCACGCAGTGTCGGTGCGCGAAGCCGTGGCGCGAATTCCACAACTCGCGATTCACCTCGACCGCGACGTCAACGAGCGCGGCCTCGTCCTCGACAAGCACAGCCACCTGACTCCGGTGTGGGGGCTTGGGTCACCCGCGCAGGGAGAGTTCCGCGCGTGGGTGGCGAGCCACGCCGGAGTCGCCGCCAACGATGTCACCGGCTGGGATCTCAGCCTGTTCGATCTCACCCTTGCGAGTTGCCTGGGCGGGCAGCGCGATCTGCTCGCAGCCGGGCGGCTCGACAATCAGCTGTCGTGCTGGGCGGCGACAAGTGCGCTCTGTGCGGCGGCCGCGCCTGTCGATGGCACTGCCGTCATCGCATTGTTCGATCATGAAGAAGTCGGCTCGGAGAGCGCCGTGGGTGCGGCCGGGCCGCTGCTGGAGCAGGTCCTCGAGCGACTTGCGCTCGCCCGTGGCGCCAACCGCAGCGAGTACCTGACGCAACTGGCAGCGAGCAGTTGCATTTCTGCCGACAACGCGCACGCCGTGCATCCCAACTACCCCGAGCGCCACGAGGCGGGGCATCGACCACTCGTCAACCAGGGTCCGGCGATCAAGCTCAATCACAATCAGCGCTACGCCACCACTGCCACCGGCTCGGCAATGTTGCAACGGGTGTTCCGCGCCGCCGACGTGCCATGGCAGATTTTCGTCAGCCGCAACAACATGCCGTGCGGCACGACGATCGGTCCGATGACCGCAACGCGTCTTGGAATTGAAACTGTCGATGTCGGTGTCCCGCAGCTCAGCATGCACTCAGCGCGCGAACTGTGCGGTACCCAGGACCCGCTCTGGCTGCAACAGGCCCTCGCGACCTATCTGCGCGGCGAGTACTAGCTAGCTACCCGCGCGAGCCTGCGCGAGATCGAAGAGTCGCTGCAATTCGGCGTGGAGGTCGGTGGTCAGTTGCTTGGCGGCCTGTCGCTGCGCCTTCGAGTTGCTCGCCGAATCGGAGCCCGCCTCAGCAACGACGGGAACCCGCATCGGCTGACCGACGATCACGTACATCTTGCGGGGGAAGATGAACTTCGTTCCTTTCGGCATCACCCGCTCGCTGCCGCCGATCGCGACCGGCACAATCGGCGCGCCAGTCTTCATCGCCACATAGGCCGCGCCTTCGAAGAGTGGCTGCACGATTGGTCCGCTCTTGCGCTCGCCCTCGGGGAACAGCACCAACGGTTCCCCACCCTCGATCACCGCAATACAGCGCTTCAGCGCTTCCCGATCGGCTGTGCCGCGGGTGACAGGAAAGCCCCCAAGCGCGGTGAGCAGCTTCCCGAAGTACCGATTGCTCCACCACTTGTCGGCACCCATGAAGCGCATTCGGCGGGTGAACACACCGGACGACACGGGCGTGTCGATGATGCTGCGGTGCGTCGGGGCCATGATGAACGGTTCGCCGGTTGGAAAGTTCTCGCGGCCAGTGACCTGCATGCGACACCACAGGCGACAGAAGACGGTGACGATCGTGCGCACGGTGTGATACGCGATCTTGTCTGGAATTGACTTGCCGGTGAGCTTGGTCGCGATCTTCGTCATGAGGCTGACGGAAGCTTTCCGATCAGGGACTCGATCTCGGCGAGCACTTCTTCGATCCCCAACCCGGTGGTGTCGACCACGATCGAACCGTCGGCGGTCGTCAGTGGACTGTCGGCGCGGCTGCTGTCGTGATGATCGCGCTCGGCAATTGCCTGCTCGATCGCGTCGACGTCGCCGCCAGTCTCGGCGACCCGACGCTCGGCACGAGTACGCGGAGAGGCTGTGAGGTACAGCTTCAATTCTGCATCGGGGAACACCACCGAGCCGATGTCGCGGCCCTCGATCACTCCCCCGCCACGCTCGACTGCCCACGCCTTCTGTTGTGCGCGCATCTCGGCGCGGACTCCGCTGTTGGCAGCGACGGCGCTGACCGCGGCCGTGATCTGCGGGCTGCGGATCGCCGAAGTGACATCGACCCCATCGACGGAAACGCCATCGTCACGTACTTCAACGTTGACTTCGCGCGCCAACTCAGCCACACGATCGCGGTCGTCGACTGCGATGCCGCGCTGCACTGCAGCACAGGTGACCGCTCGATACATCGCACCCGTATCGAGGTACTGCAGATTCAGCCGCGCCGCCAAAGCACGAGCGATCGTGCTCTTACCGGCCCCCGCCGGACCGTCGATGGCAATCACTCGCAACCCGGCACCCACTACCAACTCGTCCCCTGTGGCAAGCCCTCGCTGTAACCCGCCGCGCTCTGAACGCCGATCACGGCGCGCTCGGCGAACTGCGGAATGGTTGCGGCGCCGGCGTAGGTGCATGCCGATCGCACCCCCGACACGATGTCGTCGATGATGTCTTCGACGCCCGGACGATCGACGTCGAGGTACATGCGCGAGGTACTGATTCCTTCCTCGAACAATTCCTTGCGGGCGAGGTCGAACGCAGTCTCGCTACGGTTGCGGCTCTTCACGGCACGATTACTGGCCATCCCAAAGCTCTCCTTGTACAGGCGGCCGTCGGGTGCGCGCAGGGTGTCGGCGGCGCTCTCATAGGTGCCGGCCAACCAGGAACCGAACATCACGTTTGCGGCTCCCGCAGCCAACGCCAGCGCAACGTCGCGCGGATGACGCACACCACCATCCGCCCAGATCACCTTGCCGTGCTTGGCAGCTTCGATCGAGCAATCATGGACAGCACTGAACTGCGGCCGTCCGACACCGGTCATCATCCGCGTGGTGCACATCGCACCGGGACCGACGCCGACTTTGACGATGTCGGCGCCAGCGCTGATCAGCGCACGGGTTGCCTCTTGTGTGACCACGTTGCCAGCCACGATCGGCACGTCGGGCGCCACTGCGCGCACCTCTTCGATGGCGCGCAGCGTTCGAGTCTGATGGCCGTGGGCGGTGTCGATGACCAGCACATCGGCACCGAAGGCGAGCAGAGCCTTCGCCTTCGTTGCCGGATCGCCACTGATACCGACTGCGGCTGCCACCAACAGTCGGTTCTGGGCATCGACCGCCGGTCGATAGATCGTGCTGCGCAAGGCACCGGTGCGCGTTGCGCAACCGATCAGTCGACCATCGTCGTCGACGACGGGCGCAACCGACAGCCGCTTCCCGCTCAGTCGTTCGTAGAGGTCGTGGGGTGCCGTACCGGCCTCGAGCGCCACTAGATCGCGGCTCATGACGTTCTTGAGCTGCGTAAAGCGATCGAAGCCAGCAGCATCGTGCTCGGTGAAGATGCCCTCTGGGCGACCGTTGTCGTCGACGATGATGACTGCGCCATGGGCGCGTTTGTGGATCAGTCCGAGGGCGTCGCCGACGGTGTGCGTTGCCGTGAGAGTGATCGGTGTGTCGTAGACGAGGTGGCGGGTCTTGACGTAGTCGATGATTGTCTCGAGCACGTCGGTTGCGATGTCCTGCGGCAGCACTGTCAGCCCGCCACGTCGCGCAACCGTCTCGGCCATCCGCCGTCCAGCGACGGCGGTCATGTTGGCGACGACGACTGGAATCGTTGTGCCCAGGTTGTCGGGAGTGCGCAGGTCGACGTCGAAACGTGATCGAACGTCGCTGAGGCTGGGCACCATGAACACATCGCTGTACGTCAGGTCGTACGGCGGTGTGCTACCGAGGAATCTCATCTGTGTCGTCTCCGTCTGCAGCCTGCAACTCAGTTCGGCCCCGGCGAGGCCGCCCAACGCTACCGTGGCGCCGTGACGGCATCGGTGGATCACGCGCTGCAGGTACTGCGCGAGGGCGGGTTGGTGGCAATTCCCACCGAGACCGTGTACGGGCTCGCAGCCGATGCGATGAACGAGCAGGCGGTCCGCAAGATCTTTGCGGTCAAGGGCCGACCGGCGGATCACCCGCTCATCGTTCATATCGCGGCCACCGAGCAACTCGTCGACTGGTCGCGCGAGATCACGCCGACAGCCGCCCGGCTGGCGGCGACTTGCTGGCCGGGACCACTGACGCTGCTCGTCCCGAAAGCCGAGCGCGTGCTACCGGTCGTCACTGGCGGACGCGACACGGTGGGCGTGCGGGTGCCTGCCCACGCACTGACCACGGAACTCCTCACTCGTTTCGGCGGTGGCCTGGCGGCACCCTCGGCGAACCGCTTCGGCAAGATCAGCCCGACGACGGCCGCCCACGTGCGCGCCGACCTCGGCGACCTCGTCGACTATGTGCTCGACGGCGGCCCCTGCCCGGTGGGCGTCGAAAGCACGATCGTCGACTGCACGGTCGAACCGCCACAGATACTGCGCCCGGGCGGTATCTCGTCCGAAGACATCAGCAGAGTGCTCGGTAGCGATGTGGCGGCGAGCGACGGCGAGAGTCGCGCACCGGGGATGCTCGCGGCCCACTACGCACCACGAGCCACGCTGCTGTTGGCAGACACACGCGCACAGGCGAACGAACTCGCCGGTCGCCACTCAGGCAGCTGGGTGCTTGATCACAGCGACGATCTCGTCACCTACGCGCGCTCGCTGTACGCCGAGTTACGCGCCGCCGATGATCGTGGTACCCCTGTCGTCGTTGCAGTGCTACCCGCCGCAACCGGTTTGGGGCACGCAATCAGAGATCGCCTCACTAAGGCCGCTCACAGCTGATTCAGGCTTGCGACCCATACGTCGCGCACCTCGTCGATGTCGGGTGCGGGGTCGTCGTCGTACTTCGCGACGATCAGGCTGACGGACGTTGCGTCGCCTTCGGGCAGCAGATCGAGTCGGCACCAGCACCGCAGCGGTTCATCCAGCAGACACTCGATCATGTGGGGCGAAGATTCGACCATCACCTCGCCGATCGAGGCGGCGGCAATCAGCAGTGCCTCGTGAGCGCAATCGGGCGCTGCACCGACAACGAACGAAGGCGAATCGTGCTGCACCCTTTGCGGCGATCTCCGACCTACCTGAGGTGGCGGCGGGGTGACCTCCACCTCGATCACTTCGGCGAGATTCCGTCGCCGCAAGGCCTCCTCGTAGGCCGCATTCAGCGCCCGCATCGCCCCTGGGTCGCCGCCATGATCAGGATGGATTGACTGCGCACGACGGCGACGAGCTGTAGCAAGTTCGGCCGGGGTGGAGTCGGCCCCAACACCAAGCACGGCGAACGGATCGTCGTTCAACCTACGAATCATGTTTCGTGCAGATGACAGTTGCAATTTCTGGCAAGTGTGCTTGTGACGACATCACGACGGCATCTAAGATAGGCCCTTCGTAACCACCGGGCCGCTCCCGCGGCGCCGGACTCCTAGGGGGAGAAACCCAATGCAGAAAACCCGTGTGCGCCGGTTCGGCGCACTGCTCGTAGGTCTAGCCCTTGTGGCTGCGGCCTGCGGCGACGACGAGAAAGAGAGCAGCGACACTGCTGCTCCGGCCACCGACGCGGCAGTGGAAACCACTGAAGCTGCAGTGGACACCACCGAAGCTGCTCCTGGCGGCGACCTTGAGGGCTTCAAGGGCACCACGCCTCTGACCCCGCTGGGCGACGACTTCAAGGCTCGTCTGCTCGAGGTCGATCCAGAGTTGGTCGACTTCAACTATGCAGCTGAGGGCTACGACCTGACGCTCATCATCGCTCTCGCAGTAGCACTTGCGGGCGATGACGGCATCGCATACGCCAGCGAGATCCAAGGCATCACGCGCGACGGTGAGAAGTGCACCGACTTCGCGACGTGCATGGCGATCATCGATGCTGGTGGCGACCCCGACTATGACGGCTACAGCGGCCCGATCACGCTTAACGGCGTTGGCGATCCGATGGAAGCCAGCTACGGCGTGCTCGTAATGGGTGCTGACAACCGCATCGACGACTCGCAGACCGTCTACCTGCCCGCCAAGGGCGCCGACTCGGCCGATGTGCCGGCAGTACCGGTCGAAGGTGACCGCGCCGGCGACGGCACGCTGACCATCGGCACACTCCTCCCGGTGACGGGTTCGCTTGCCTTCCTCGGACCACCCGAAATCGCTGGCGTCAACCTGGCCATCAAGGAAATCAACGACGGTGGCGGCGTGCTCGGCAATCCGGTCGTGCTGGTCGAGGGTGACTCCGGCGACACGCCTGAGTTCGCCAACGCCACGGTTGACCGTCTGCTCGGCGAGACCGTCGACGCAATCGTCGGTGCCGCTGCTTCCGGTATCTCGCTGTCGGTCATCGACAAGATCGCGGGTGCAGGCATCGTTCAGTTCAGCCCGGCCAACACGTCCGACAAGCTGACCACCTACGCCGACAAGGGCCTGTACTTCCGTGTCGCTCCGCCGGACCTCCTGCAGGGCGCCGCAATCGCCAAGCTTGTCGCTGACGATGGTGCCACCAACGTGGCCATCATCGCCCGTAACGATGCGTACGGCACCGGCCTCGCCGGAGTCGTCCAGTCGACCTTGGAGGCCGCCGGTATCACCGTCTCGGTCGTCAAGATCTACGAGCCGGACGCAGGCACATTCGACTCCGAAGTCGGCGAGATCGTGGCCGCAGGCCCCGACGCAGTCGTCGTCATCGGTTTCGAGGAGTCGTCCAAGATCCTCCGCACAATGGTGGAGAACGGTGCCGGTCCTCGCGACCTCGCCGTGTACGGCTGCGATGGCAACATCGGAAACGGTCTTGGCGAGAGCTACGACGCAGAAGGCTGATCCACTCGAGCCACATGGCTCAATTGAGTGATTCAACTTGGAACGGCCCCAGGCGAAAGCCTGGGGCCGTTCCGCGTCACGACACGGAAAGCCGACAGAGCACTGCTGAGAACACGCGTGGCCGCGGTCGTCAGCGGTTGAACAGCGAGATCGGGGTAATCAGGCGCTAGCAGCTCGGGCCAACGTGCCCAGGTACAGGCCGATGACCTTTGGATCGGCCAGCAGCTCGCGGCCGGTACCGGTGTAGGCGTTACGGCCTTGGTCGAGCACGTAACCGCGATCGACGACCTGCAGGCAGCGGCGGGCGTTCTGCTCGACCATTAGGATCGCCACGCCGCTGGCGTTGATCTGTCGGCAGTTGATGAACACCTCGTCTTGCAGCATCGGCGACAGCCCAGCCGACGGTTCGTCGAGGAGCAGAACAGACGGATTGAGCATCAGTGCACGGCCCATCGCCACCATCTGCCGCTCACCGCCGGAAAGCGCGGACGCTTGTTGCGAGGCACGTTCTTTCAATCTCGGAAACAACTCCGAGACAACTTCGTACCGCTCACGAAACAGCGACGGCTTGAGGTAACACCCCATTTCGAGGTTCTCGCGCACTGTGAGACTCGGGAAGACGTTGCGCGTCTGCGGCACGAAACCAACGCCACGAGCAACGAGCTCGTGCGCCTTGGTGCCGGTGATCTCCGTGCCGTGCAGCCACACCGAACCGGAGCGAACTCGCAAGAGGCCGAGCACTGCCTTCAACAGGGTCGACTTGCCGGCGCCGTTTGGGCCGATGATGCCCACGAACTCTCCTGGCGCAACGGTCAGGTCGCAGCCGTTGAGAATGTTCACATCCGCCGTGTAGCCACCGACGAGTTGCTTGACATCAATGACATTCGATGGTTCCTGCTCAGCCGTCTTCACACTGCTCATGCGTCCAGCCCCAAATCCTTGTTCTGATGTGCGCCCAGGTAGGCGTCGATGACGTCCTGGTTCGCGCCGACAAATGCCGGAGGACCCTCGGCGATGATCTGACCTTCTGCCATGACGACCACCCAGTCTGCGATCTCGTTCACCATGTCCATGTCGTGCTCCACGAACAACACCGTGCGACCCTCTTCTTTGAGTCCCTTGACGTGCTCGAGCAGGCTTTGCTTCAGCGCTGGGTTGACGCCAGCCATCGGCTCATCGAGCATCACCATCTGTGGTTCAGCCATGAGCACTCGCGCCATCTCTAACAACTTGCGCTGTCCACCCGAAAGGGAGCCGCCCAGTTCGTCGCGCATGTGATCCAGCTTGAAGCGCGCCAGCAGCGCCTCTGCTCGCTTGGTAATCTCAGCCTCTTGATCGCGCCATAAGAACTTGAACGGTGCCGCCCACAGACGCTCACCGAACTGGCTGGTGGCACCCAGACGCATGTTCTCCAAGACCGTCATGCGATTCAGACTCTTGGTCAGCTGGAAAGTGCGCACCATTCCGCCGCGGGCAGCCTTGTACGGACTGATGCCGCTCATCGAGCGCCCATTGAAGTGCCACATGCCGACCTCAGGTTGATCGAAGCCGGTGAGCAGATTGAAGAACGTTGTCTTGCCGGCACCGTTCGGTCCGATGAGGGCGGTGATGGAGTTGCGCTGTACCTCCATGTGCATTACGTCGACTGCGACAAGGCCACCGAATGATCGACGAATGCCATCCGCGACCAAAATGGAATCAGGCTTGGCAGCACCCGGTTCACGCGAGACATCAGCAAATACGTCAACGGACATCGAACGCCTGCTCCTTCTTATTGCCGAAGATTCCCTGTGGCCGGAAGATGACAAGCAGCACCAAGCCACCGCCAACAAGGATCCAACGGAAGAAGCTGAAGTTTGACGAGTCCATGATCCAGGTCGGCAACTGGAAGCCGTTGCCGTCCGTCCAGTCAGCTAGCAGGCTGTCGCTGAAGCTGATCAGAAACCAGAAAATCATTGCACCGATAATGGGGCCTTTCGCCTTGGCGACGCCGCCGAGGACGACGATTGCGTACGTGAGGAAGGTGAATTGAGTTTGGAAGCTGCCAGGGCTTGCGTTGCGCTGACCGATCACGAGAATCGCGCCACCGAAACCTCCGATCACACCGCCAAGTATGAGACTGGTCATCTTGTAGGCAAAAACGTTCTTGCCGAGGCTGCGGGCCGCATCTTCATCCTCGCGGATTGAGCGGACCACACGACCCCACGGGCTGCGCATTAGCGCCCACACCCCCACAGAGAACAGCACGACAAGGAACCAGCCGAGCATGATCACCCACATCTCGTAGTCGCTGATGTTCTTCTCCCACAGCGGGACTGTCTCACCTCTCAAGAAGCCGGGGATCGAGTTCTGAATATCGTTGGTGAACGAGTTGATGCCGTCCGTTGCGCCGGTGACGTTCACCGCCTTCGGTGTCGAGACCAACAATCGGAGGATCTCAGCGGCTGCGATGGTCACGATCGCCAGGTAGTCACTGCGCAATCGGAGAGTTGGAATGCCGAGCAACAGCGCGAACAAGCTGGACGCGCCGATGACCATTGGAATGGTGGCCCAGATGCTCCATTGCCAGTTCATCACCGGCATCGCCACTGCGTAACCACCGACCAGTGCGAATCCGGCCTGACCGAAGTTCAGCAGTCCGGTGTAGCCGAAGTGAACATTGAGGCCAATGGCTGCCAAGCAATACGCAATCGCCGTGACGCCGATCGCTCCGTAAAGACCGTTCGAAAGGGTCTGGCTCACCCGACACGCTCCTTCTTGCCGAGAATGCCCTGCGGGCGGAAGAGTAGAACGAGGATCATTGCCAGTAATGCTCCCATTGTCTTCAGGTCGGTGTACTCGCTGAACCACCAGGCCCACAGCTGCACGAAGAGCCCAACTGCCAGCGAACCAACCAAAGCTCCGAAGGGCCGGCCCAAGCCACCGAGGGTGATAGCGGCGAACATCAGCAACAAGATCTTCGTGCCCATGTTCCAACTGACCTGTTCGTCAAGGCCGAAGATAACGCCACCGAGCCCGGCGAGTGCTCCGCCGAGTATCCACACCGTCAGGATGATGCGGTCGGTGTTGATGCCAGTCGTGGAGGCCAGATCGGGATTGTCCGACACGGCCCGAATGGCCTTGCCGGTCCTGGTCTTCATCAATAGAAATGCCACCGCGCAGAGAGCTACCAGGGCGATAATTCCAGTAGCGAGATCGCGCGGCGTGACGCCAATGGGACCAATGTCGATGTTCCGTTGCGAGCTGAATTGCGCGTACGACTTTGGCTGCGAGCCGTAACGCATCTGGATCACGAAGCGCACCAGCATTGCCATACCGATCGAGACGATCATCATCGAGGTCAGCCCGATGCCCCGGCGGCGCATGGGTCGCCAAATGCCAAGCTCCAACGCTCCCGAAAATGCAACCGAGCACGCGACGCCGATCACGATGGCAGCCGACAACTGGATCAAACCGCCCCAACCACCCCTGGCGCTAGACAGCGTGAACCAACCGGAAGCGACGCCTGTCATGACCGCGCCAATGGTGACGGTCTCTCCATGGGCAAAGTTGGAGAGACCCGTCGTCCCGTAGATGAGAGAAAGGCCGACACTCATGATGGCGATCACGAGACCAAAGCGCATGCCGTTAAAGAGTGTTCGAGGCAACTGACTGAGCTTGCTGTCCTTCTCCTGCGGGCCGGCGCCAAGGTTGAAGTTGGCGTTACCGCCTAATCCCTCGGTGACAATCGCGGTGCGAGAGTTCTCACCGTCCGGAACGCCAATTCCATCGGGCAACGACTCGGGGTCGATGGTCACGGTGAACTCGCCAGCGCTCGGAACGGTGAGCCTCGCAACGCCCTCAGCATCGGTGACACCTTCGGCGACAACTGTTCCGGTGGCATCGGTCACCGTGATGACGACGCCCTCGACTGGCTCTCTCTTTCCGCCGGCCTCAGGAATAAACTGGACACGGACCTGCAGGGTGTCCTCGGCATACACCGGCTCCGCCAACAGCGCGAACAGCGCGACCACAGCGAGCAGCGCTCGAACCAGCTTTCTGATGACTGATGAAGCCAAGGTCCCACCTAGCTGTTGGACGAATGCAGTATTGAAGCAAGAGAAACTGGAGCGGTCAACTTACTGTGAGATCAACGTGGCACTGAGTCTGGCACAGACGCAAGGTCTCGCCGAGCACGTGGCCGTTGAGAGTCCCTCGCATGCTCGTTACATTGCTCTACGTGTCCTTGCGCATCGGCCGGCACGCCAAATCCGCGGTTCTGGCCTCCGCAACGCTCTTCGGCACGACCGGCACCGTGTTGGTCAACGCTCCACCGGCGAGCAATTCGTACTCCGTCGGAGCCGTTCGCCTTCTCATCGGAGGCGCGACTTTGGCCGTAATTGCTGGCCCACGACGAACCGGAACGAAAGTCCGTATTGCCACGACGATCCTGGGCGCAATCGGGGTCGCCGTCTTTCAGCTGTGCTACTTCCTCGCGGTTGACCGCACCGGGGTAGCTGTCGGCACAGTCGTCACCATCGGATCAGGCCCACTTTTCGCGGGGATCATCGCAACAGCAGTCGATCGCAAGCCCCCCACGCAGCGCTGGCTGCTAGGCACCGCACTCGGCATCGGCGGGGTCGCGTCGCTCGGGTTATTGGGGCAAGACGCCGCTGTCTCCCTCGCTGGCATCGCACTGGCCCTCGCCGCCGGACTCGGATGGGCGGTGTTCGCCAGCGTCGGCAAGCATCAGATCGACATGGGCCGCGAGAGCACCGCCAGCATGGCTGCGATGTTCTGTGGCGGTGCCGCGCTGCTAGCCCCGCTTCTCTTCTGGCACGACCCTCGTTGGGTCGTGAGTGGCTCCGGGCTTTGGGTCGCGGTGTACCTCGGCGTCGCCACTGTTGGATTGGCCTACACGCTGTACGGCTACGCGCTTCGCCACTTGCCGACTCCAACGGTCGTGACGCTCACGCTGCTCGAACCAATCACCGCAGCCACACTTGGTGCGGCGGTCGTCCACGAGCAGATCCTTGCGATGGGCTGGGTCGGCATCGCCTTGGTGCTGGCCGGATTGACGCTTGTTGGTACGGCACAACGACTACAATGACAGCCGGGTGGAGACCCCGAGCTGAGCTCGGCTATTCCCGGAGGTCCACCCATGGCAAGCGTTCTCGAGCAGGCAAAGGCTGCCGCCCGTATCGCGTTGTACCTCGTCATTGCCTACCTCGCGATCAAGCTGTGGCAAGACCCATACGGATCGGCCCAGGCGACGATGAACTTTATTCAAGGAGTCGGCGACTTCTTCGCGGCCGTCATCAGCAAGGCCGGCACCTTCGCCAAGGGCCTCTCGGACTAGAGCCGTAGGGGCTGGCGCCTACCCCAGAGCTGGGTCGGCCACCTTGGTAGTTGCCGCCCACAGCCAAGCTGTGCATGCAACCAGCGCTGTCGCACCGGCGATGTGTGCGGCGACGATTCCAACTGGCAGACCATTCGCGTACTGCACATAGCCGAGCGCCCCCTGCCCCAACGCCGTCACGATCCACGCGGTGATCGGGGCGATCAGCACCTCACGGTCGTGACGCAGTCGCCGCAACTGCCACAGCAGCGAGAACGCCACCAGCACGGTGACCCAGACGATGGCGCCGTGCACACGCGTGACCCATACGAGAGCGTCGCCGTTCACATCGCACTCTTCTCCGAAGAAGCGCCGAGCGGCGCCCGCCGTGCACGCCTTTCCATCGTCGCCAGCCGCGTCGCCCGCGTGCGGGCCAGTGCCCGTCACGACCGTGCCAGCAACGACCGCAAATCCCGTCCAGATGGCAAGCAGGCGCACGCGACTGCGCACACGGGGAACGACCGCGCTGCGCCGTCTGTCGCGGCCAGGATTCGCCGAATCGGGTTCGTTGCTGCGCACCAGGAGCAGCACTGCAGCCCACACCAGCACCATGGAGAGCACGAAGTGCAGTTGGACGACGGCCGGGTGCAGCTCGGTCCAGACGACCACGGCACCGACGAGGCCCTGCGCCGGAACACCGATCAGCATGATGCCAGCCAACCTCATCAGATCGCGGCGCCGCGGACGTCGGTACCACGCGGCAGCAGCGGCGAGCGCCACCGCAAGGGCGACGAAGAACGTGAAGATGCGGTTGATCTGTTCGATCGCCGCGTGCTTCGACGAGACGTCGACGAAGGTGTCGTTGTTGCAATTCGGCCAATCGACGCAGCCCAACCCGGAGCCCGTCAAGCGCACAGCTGCACCGGTCACGACGATGGCGCCCAACATGCCAAGGGCCGCGATACAGATCGTCCGAAACTCTGACGGGGTGAAACCCTGCGAGCGGATACGGCGGAGAAGATTCATAACCGTGAGACTACGGTGCGCGCGGTTCTGGACTGCTGGCAGCTATAGCGTTGTCAGCCTGTGAAGAAGCTCACCGTCGAAGAACGGCGCTCCGAGATCCTCGAGGTCACGTGCGAGGTCGTGATCGAGCGAGGTTTCGCCGCGACCCGCATCGCCGATGTTGCCAAGCGGCTCGGGGTCTCGAGCAGCCTCATCCACTACCACTTCGACTCGAAAGAGCAACTGCTCGCGGAAGCGTTCGCTCATTACGCACGTAAAGACGTCGCCGAGATGGAGGCCGAAATCGAAGCGGCACCGTCGGCAGTCGCGCAACTCGATCGACTGGTACACAACTACGTGCCAGAGGGCAGCGGCGACGTCGAGTGGATGCTGTGGATCGACGGTTGGGGCGAAGCGTTGCGTAACCCGATGATGCGCAAGATCAGCCAGGAACTCGACGAACAGTCGGCGTCACTCGCCGAGCGAGTCATCCGCAATGGCATCGCGACCGGCGAGTTCGCTTGCAGCGATCCCGCAGCAGCCGCCATGCGACTGACGGCCGTCGTCGATGGGCTCGCCGTGCAGTTCGCGGCGCACGACGGGATGATGAACCGCGCGCAGTTCATCGAGCATGTGCGCACACTCGCCGCGTGGGAGGTCGGATTGGAGCCGGAAGCGTTACGCGACGAGGGCACCAGCGCCACATCGCGCCTCGCGCCGCCAACCCCGGCAACCGACACTGCGTTGCGACAGCTGGTCTCGCGCTATTGCGACGCCGTAAATCGCGGCGACATCGACGCCTTCGCCGCCTGCTGGACCGACGACGGCGCATGGAGTCGCGGCAAACCTGTCGTCGGTCGCGAGGCACTGCGCGCACAGTTCACGAGGGTGATCGCTGCGAACAGTTGGCTGCAGCAGACGGCACCGAACGCGGTTTTCGAAGTCGATGAGTCGGCCGGCACCGGCACCGGTCGCGTCAGTGTGCACGAGTCGTTCAAGTCGAAGAAGACTGGTGCGGGCACCTTGCTCGGCGTCTATCACGACAGCTACAGGCGGGTCGCCGGTAACTGGCTCTTCAACGAGCGCACGCTCGAAGTAGTACATCGCGACTAGTCCTTAGTGATGACTCCTACTGTCGATCTGACGACTGAACGACTCGAACTGACGCCGCTCACCGTTGCCGACGCCGACGCGATGGTTGCCGTGTATTCCGATGAGCTGATGTACACCTACACAGGAGGGTCCGCACCGACACTTGCTGCGCTTCGCGAGCGCTACCAGCGATTGCACGGGGGTTGGAACCATGACCGCACCGAAAGATGGTGCAATTGGATCGTCAGGGTGAAAGGCGACTCAAGAGCAATTGGCGCCATGCAAGCCACGATCGCCGTCGACCTCACGTGGGGGGGAGGCCGCATGGGAGATCGCCGTCGACAAACAAGGCAACGGTTATGCCTCGGAGGCGGCGCGCTCCGTGGTGGAATGGCTCAGCTCGGTGGGGGTCGCGAACATCACGGCAACCATCCACCCTGATCATTTGGCATCTGCGCAAGTGGCGCGCGCACTCGGAATGCAGCCGACCGACGCGTCCGAAGATGGCGAAGTCGTCTGGCGACTGACTCGTTCAGCGATTTAGTCGTTCAGCGATTTAGTCGTTCAGCGATTTAGTCGTCGAGCGATTTAGTCGTCGAGCGACTTCGTCAGCAGCTTCCACTTCCGACGCTTCTTCGCGGGCGCAGCCTTCTCGCTGGTCGACGAAGATGCCGCAGGAGAAGTCGTAGCTTCGGCAGGGGCGGCAGCCTTAGCTGCTTTCTTCTTCGCCGGAGCTTTCTTCTTCGCCGGAGCCTTCTTCTTCGCCGGAGCTTTCTTCTTCGCTGCCTTCTTCTTGGTCGCCTTCTTCTTGATCGCGCCCTTCTTGATCGATCCCTGCTTCGTTGGGGCGGCCTTCTTGGCTGGGGCCTTCTTCTTTGCCGGAGCCTTCTTCTTGGCTGCCTTCTTCTTGGCTGGGGCCTTCTTCTTTGCCGGAGCCTTCTTCTTGGCTGCCTTCTTCTTGGCTGGGGCCTTCTTCTTTGCCGGAGCCTTCTTCGCGGCTGCCTTCTTCTTGGCTGGGGCCTTCTTCTTCGCTGGAGCCTTCTTCGTGGTTGCCATGCCGAAACAGTAGCAACGCCTTTCGCGTCAAATCGGGACCACTTGTGCTACGGACGGACCTCGTAGAAGGCATTGACCGAATGATCGATGTCGAGACGGCGGAAGCGCGTGAACCCAGCAGCCTCAGCCATCGATCGCGCGCGGCTCTCAGGCAGCCCGAGCGTTCCGAGACCTTCCCCACCCGGCTCGCTGAGCGCAGACGACATACACGAGAGAACACTGATTCCGTACATCAGCGATGCCATCGGATTCTTGCGCGCATTCTGTTCGAATGTGTCGAGTGCTTTGATGTCGACCAGCAGCCACACACCGTCGGTTTTGATCGCACCGCGGATCGCCTCCATCATTTGCTGCGGGTGTGTCATGTCGTGGATGCAATCGAAGGTGGTCACGAGATCGACTGAATGATCGGCTGGCATCGGCGAGATGCGCGGATCGCGGAACGACGCATTGCTCACCGTGCTGCCAGCCAGTTTCTCCGCCGCGCGTTCGAGCGCGTACTGCGAGATGTCGTAACCAGCGAGGTTCGAATTGGGGAATGCTGCAGCCATCAGCAACACGGCGCTGCCAGCGCCGCAGCCGACATCGAGAACGCTTGCTCCCGCACGTAGGCGATCGACGACGCCGTCGAGCGCGGGCAGCACCACTGGCACCAGGTTGGCGTTGTTCCAGGGCTCGAAACTGCGCTCGATCCCAACTGCCCCTTGCGGACCATGGCTGTCGTAGTCGTGCCCGATGCCAGTGCGAAAGCTGTCGCGTACGTGTTCGAGCGCGTTCATCGTTTGCGGTAGACGATGGAACATCCCCATGCCGTAGTACGGGTGCTCGGGTGTCGCCAGCACCGCTGCCGCTTCCGGGGTGAGGCCAAAGCGGTGTTCCTCGTCGACGGTGATCAACTTGGCCGCCGCCTGGTTGTGCGCCCACTCGCGTACCCAGCGCTCGGCCAGCCCGCAACGACTGGCGAGTTCGTCGGTCGTCAGCGGACCGCCAGCGGCGCTCATCGCCGAGTACAGACCGAGTTGATCGCCGAGGTGGATCATCCCGGCCGTCACTGCTCCTTCCAGCTTGCTGAAGACCTGGAACGAGTACAGCTTGAGGGCGTCGGAGTCGAGCGCTTCCTTCATCGCTCAGGCCGGATCCGTGAACGCTGGCGGGCGCTTCTCGAAGTTCGCCATCACAGCTTCAACCTGATTCGGTCGCCCAACGAGCCCGGAGATGGAACGCCGTTCGGCCGCGAATTGTTCGGCGGCCCCTTGATTGAACAGTCCGTTCAACAACGCCTTCGCAGCGCGAATCGCATCGGGACTGCGCCCGGCAATCTCGCGCGCCATCGCCATCGCGTCGTCGTACGGGTGGTCAGAGAGCTTGGTCGCCAGGCCGAGCGCAAATGCCTCGCGCCCATCGAACATGCGCGCCGTCAGCACCAATTCTTTGGCGACGTCGCTGCGCACGAGCTGCGACAACATCATCGTGCCGGTCATGTCGGGCACGATCCCCCAGTGAACCTCGCGCACACTCATCTGCGTATCGGGGTGCACGATGCGAATGTCGGCACCCAACGCGATCTGGATGCCTCCCCCGATGGCATGTCCGTGCACCGCCGCGATCACGGGCACCGGCACCTCCTGCCACACCCACGCCACCTGCTGGCCGAGATGTGTGATGCGACCCTCAGCCTGCAAGCCTGGGTGCCCGGCGGCGTCAGTGCGCTCACCAAGCCCGGCCATCGACGCGAAGTCCAGGCCGGCGCAGAACGAGGCCCCTTCGCCAGACAACACCACCACCCGCACCGCGTTCTCGTGTTGTAGTCGCTCGCCGGCCTCGGCGAGGGCGAGGAACATCGCCCCGTCAAGAGCGTTGCGCTTGTCGGCGCGCGTCATGCGCACATCCGCGATGCCGTCGGTGATGGAGATGGAAACTCGATCGTCTGCCATGCCCCGAGTCTGTCAGGTCACCGTTTCAGCACCTAGAACGCGTCGGGACTTTCGGCCCTACTGGCCCGGCGTGGGTCCCAGGCATTAGGGGAGAAGGCCCCTAATGCCCTCGTCGTCAGCTGTTCAGAATGAGCCTCAATACTTCGTGATCCAGATCACGATCACACCAGCCAGGGCCCTCGGGGCGCTGGAAGAAGGGGTTGCCATGAAGAAGTTGTTGAAAACGCCATTCGGACTTTTGGGAATGTTCCTGATCATCGTCTCGATCGGGTACTTCGTGGGCGCAGGCGTCGCCTACAGCAAGACTCAGGGTGGCTACGGCTCACTCGAGGCGTTCAGCGCCGCTCAGAACGTTGAGCTGTCGTACAACGAGGATGGTCAGCTGATCGACCGGGGCACGACCGAGGGTGCCGACTTGATCATGAAGCTGCTCAAGGAAGACTGGGACTTCCCCGTCATCATGGGCAAGGGCGGTATCGACAAGAACGACCCAGTCGTCAACAACGCCAGTGAGTACATGTTCCAGATGGCCACCATCACGTACCACACCCTGCACGGCACACAGAACGTGACCCTCACTGAGGACGCCATTGCCAAGGCCATCGAGTCGGAGAAGCTTGATGCCGACGGCACCTACAACGGCGACGTTGAGGCCTATAAGGGTCAGGTTCTCGAGCCCGGCACCTACGAGGTTCCGGTCAACGGCCGCTACTGGACCGGATTCAACCGCAACGACCTGCTCGACGGCCCCGCCCGCGAACTGGCGTGGAGTGGCACCGCTCACGCACTCGTCGCCGAACTTGGTGTCGGCGCCGCAACGCACAGTGCGCTGCAACTCGCCTTGGGTATCGCAGCCCTACTCGCCGGTCTCGGCGTAGTCACCATGGCAATGGGCATCGCCTTCCTCTGGGAGGCAAAGCGTCGGGAAGGCTCCACCGCCCCTGCGCCGGCAGCAGCCTCGGCCTAACTACTACCAAGATCCCGGCCGGTTGTTCGCAGCCGGCTTGGCAACCCGGATGGGCTCCTCTTCGGAGGGGCCCATTCGGGTTTTTGGACTCGCCACCACAGCACCGGACGCCTAGGCGTCGACGAGCTCGCTGACGGAGCGACTCCACTCGCCGAACTCGCTGAGCAAACGGTTGCGCGTTGCTTCGTCGACGAAGGCGGACCTCAGTGCGTGAACGTTGCAACTCCAGATCTCAGCCAGCGTCAGACCCAAGATGGTGTGACAACGATGCAGTTCCTCCGAGAGCGAAGTGTCGGAGATAGTCGAGTCGTCGCAACTGATCGTGACGCCAACACCGCGACGCAAGAGGGCCGCCAACGGGTGACTGGCGAAGTTTGCCACCGTGCCGGCTTGCACGTTGCTGGTCGGACATAGATCCAGAGTGATGCCACGCGTGATGAGTTCTTCCACCAACGCTGGATCCCCGATTGCGGTGGCGCCGTGTGCAATGCGGTCCGGGCCCAACTCCATCGCTTGTCGAACGAGGTCGGTGCGATGTGGCAGCTCACCAGCGTGCACCGTCAGCCCGAGTCCGCCCCGTCGTGCGACGTCGAACGCTGGCCGCTGGTCGAGCACGTCGGGGTACTCAAGCTCGAAGCCCGCTAGGTCGAAGCCGGTGACGCCCACGTCTCGGAACTTCACCGCTGACTCGGCCAGCATCACGTTCGTTGCGGGAGTGTCGGACCGCAGAGCGACGACTGTGAGCGTCACGACGACACCAAGGCGTCCAGCGGCCGATCTTGCTGCCGACGCAACCGAGCTGATGATGTCGTCGATCGTCAGACCTCCGCGAACGTGCACCGCCGGCGCCCACTTGATCTCGATGTAACGGACGTTGTCGCTGGCCTTGTCCTCGACGAGCTCGGTTGTGACGCGTTCGAGCGCTTCCCTGTCCTGCAGCAGCGCTATCGGCAGGTCGAAGAATCGCAGCAGATTAGATTGCGAGGCCGTCGCGGGTGGCGCCACCAGCGCATGGAACATCCCCATGAAACTTCGCGGGGCGTCGATCCCCTGAGATGCGGCAAGGTCGAGCGCAGTCACCGGGCGCAGGCATCCGTCGAGGTGCAGGTGTAGCTCCGCCTTCGGCATCGCCTGCAACAATCGAAATGCCCCCGAGGATTGCTCAGTCACTTGTACTCCTACTCAACGAGGCGCAGCCCGCTGGGCACAATCGATGGCTCGGCTTGCGGCAAATCAACGACGAACTCTGTGCGGTGCGCCGGAAAGATGTGTTCGGACAACAGCACTGGCACGCCGTCGGTCGTGGTGGTCAGCCGCTCGCAACGCAGCACTGGGCTTCCGACTGGCACTTCCAACAAGTCCGCGTCGTCGACAGTCGCGGCCGCGGCACCGATCGTCTGTGATGCGCCACGGAGTTGCATGCCGAGGAGTTCATAGAACGGCTTGCGTTCGACATCGCGGCGGCTGAGGTGCTGGCCGAGCTCGGCCGGGCACCACACCGTGACGACCGCGAACGGCGCACCGTCGGCCAAGTTGCGGCGCTTGACTCGCAGCACCTGCGCACAACCCAACCGCTCGGCGACATGGGCCGGCGCAGTGACGAACGCGAACTCCAGAATCTGACGCGTTGGCTGCATTCCGCTGTCGGCAAGCTGGCCTTCAATCGTGTCGAGCCCACTCAAGCGCTGCTGCAGCGGCACCGTGGCTGCGTACCACCCAAAGCCTTGGCGCGAGTCGACGACGCCCTCATCGCGCAGCGTCTCCAGCGCTCGCCGAGTGGTCACGCGGCTGACGCCAAACTCGATGGAGAGCTCGCTTTCACTCGCCAGCACGTGCCCTGGCGCCACGCTGCGCACCCGTTCGCGAAGGATGTCGGCGATCTCCTGATATCGAATCGTCCGCATCTCAGGCCCCACCCCCTTTCACTTGCCCAGCCTTTCACTTGAACAGCTTTCACTTGAACAGTTCGAACTTGTATGATACTTGTATACCTACGCCCACCGACGCAAGGGGAACTGCATGAACGTCACCTCTGGAACACCCATCGAACTCGTCGAGAGGGTCTACTCCACGCTCTCTGAACGAGTCGCTGCCGGGCGCAAGCGTTTCAATCGCCCGTTGACGCTCACCGAGAAGATCCTGCTCAATCACCTCGACGACCCCACCGAGGCGATCGAGCGCGGGGGTAGCTACAACGACTTTCGGCCAGACCGCGTGGCAATGCAAGACGCCACGGCACAGATGGCGTTGCTGCAGTTCATGACGGCGGGTCTGTCGACGACGGCGGCACCGAGCACGGTTCACTGCGATCACCTGATCTCAGCTAAAGTCGGTGCCAAGGTCGATCTTGGTGTCGCGCTCGACACCAACCGCGAGGTCTACGACTTCCTGCGCTCAGTCAGCGCCAAGTTCGGGATCGGCTTCTGGGGACCGGGCAGCGGCATCATCCATCAGGTCGTGCTCGAGAACTACGCGTTCCCGGGGGGCATGATGATCGGCACCGATAGCCACACACCAAACGCGGGTGGGCTTGGCATGGTCGCGATCGGCGTCGGTGGTGCCGATGCTGTCGATGTCATGACTGGCTTCCCCTTCAACGTGCGCTGGCCAAAGGTCATCGGCGTCAAACTGATCGGCTCGTTGAGCGGCTGGAGCAGCCCTAAAGACGTCATCTTGGAAGTCGCGCGCGTGCTCACGGTCGAAGGTGGCACCGGCGCAATCGTCGAGTACCACGGTCCCGGCGCCGACACGATCTCCGCGACCGGCAAGGCGACAATCTGCAACATGGGCGCCGAGATCGGCGCGACCTGCAGCGTCTTCGGCTACGACGACAACATGGCGACCTACCTGAAGGCAACCGGCCGCGCGGCAATCGCCGATGCAGCCAGCAAGGTCGTTGTCGACCTGCGCGCCGACGACGGTGCGCACTACGACCAGCTGATCGAAATCGACCTCGACCAACTGAAGCCGCTGATCAACGGCCCGCATTCACCGGATCGCGCCAATCGCGTCGGCGTAGCGGTCGGCACCGAGGCCCGCGCTCACGATTGGCCGCTCGACATTTCCGCGGCGCTGATCGGTAGCTGCACGAACAGCAGCTACGAAGACATCACGCGCGCGGCATCGATCGCCCGTCAGGCATCCGCTCGCGGTCTCAAAGTGCGCACTCCGTTGCTGGTGTCGCCAGGCAGCGAACAGATCCGCGCAACCATCGAACGCGACGGATTGATCGCCGACCTCGAAGCAATCGGCGCCACCGTGCTCGCCAATGCCTGTGGACCGTGCATTGGGCAGTGGGATCGGCCGGCTAGCGAGATCGACAAGCCGAACACGATCGTCAACTCGTTCAATCGCAACTTTCCGAAGCGCAACGATGGCTCGGAGAACACTCTGAGCTTCGTGACCTCGCCCGACACTGTCGTCGCGCTGGCGCTCGCCGGCCAACTCGACTTCGACCCAACGGTCGACACGCTGACGGCGCCCGACGGCGGAACCGTGCGTCTGGAACCTCCCGTTGGCGAGGTGCTCCCGCAGCGCGGCTACGACCCGGGTGAGAACACATTCACCGCTCCCCCAGCCGACGGCAGCAAAGTGGCCGTCAAGGTCTCGCCGACCAGCGACCGCTTGCAGTTACTCGAGCCCTTCGCGCCCTGGGATGGCAACGACTATCGCGGACTTCCGATCCTGATGAAGGCGACGGGTAAGTGCACCACCGATCACATCTCGGCAGCTGGCAAGTGGTTGAAGTACCGGGGTCATCTCGAGAACATCTCCGGCAACCTCTTCCTTGGTGCCGTCAGCGGCTTCGGCCGCGGCGTGGGGGAAGGCGTCGACTTCCGCGATGGCAGCTGCGACACTCTCCCCAACTTGGCGAAAAAGTACGGCGAGGCAGGAATCCAGTGGGTCGCAATCGGCGACCGCAACTACGGAGAAGGTTCATCGCGCGAGCACGCTGCAATGGAGCCGCGCTTTCGTGGCGGGGTCGTCATCATCACGCGCAGCTTTGCTCGCATTCACGAGACCAACCTCAAGAAGCAAGGCCTGGTGCCGCTCACCTTCGCCGACCCCAAGACCTACGATCTGATCGAAGAGGACGACCGCATCAATGTGCTCGACCTTCCGCCGGTGCCCGGACACAACGTTCGGTGCCAGATCGTCAAGCGCGATGGAACGGTTATCGACTTCGAGGGCGTGCACACGTTCAGCGACGAGCAGGTCGAATGGTTCCGCGCCGGTTCTGCGCTCAACGTCGTTCGCCGCAAGGTCGCCGCCGGCAAATGATGATCCAACGAACCGAACCACCAGCACAGGCAGACGAGAAGACGATGCTCGTCGCCTTCCTCGACTACTACCGCGACTCGCTGATCCTGAAGTCCGAGGGGCTCGCCGACGAACATGCGCGCGCATGCGCTGTGCCACCGAGCGACCTCAACATCACCGGCCTCATCCGCCATATGGCCGAAGTCGAACGTTGGTGGTTTCAGCGCTGGTTCATCGACAGTGACGTCACCGGAATCTGGTGGGGCGACGACGACCCCGATGCAGACATCCACGCCGGGCCAACCGACACGCTCGCCGACGCCATCGCGGTGTGGGAAAGGGAAGTGCAGCGAGCGCGCGAGATCACCGCAACCGCACAGCCCGACGACGTGGCCAAACGCGTTTCGACCGAACCGCAGCGCGCCGGCTTTCAACCCAACATGCGCTGGATCCTGATTCACATGATCGAGGAGTACGCGCGTCATTGCGGTCACGCCGATCTAGTCCGCCAAGCGATCGACGGTGTCACCGGCGACTAGGTTTCCAGCAATGGAAATCGGCCTATCGATCTTTCCTACCGACAAGGGCATTCAACCCGTCGAACTCGGCCGTGAAGCAGAGGCCCGCGGGTTCAGGTCGCTGTGGCTTCCGGAGCACTCGCACATTCCAGTAAGTCGACGGTCCCCGTGGGGCGGCCGCGTCGGCGCGCCACCGCTGCCCGAGGAGTACTTGCGCAATCACGACCAGTTCATCGCTCTCGCGGCAATTGCGGCAACAACCACATCATTAAAACTCTGCACCGGTATCACCCTCGTTGCGCAGCGCGACGTTCTGTGGCTCGCCAAGGAGGTCGCGTCACTCGACGTCATCTCCAATGGTCGAGTTCATTTGGGCGTCGGATACGGGTGGAACCATGAGGAGATGGAGAGCCACGGCGTCGACGTGCATCACCGACGCAAGGTGGTGCGCGAGAAGGTGCTGGCATTGAAGGAGCTGTGGACCAAGGACGAAGCCGAGTTTCACGGCGAGTACGTCAACTTCGAAGCGTGCTGGAGTTGGCCGAAGCCAGTTCAGGTGCCCCATCCGCCGATCGTCATTGGCGCTTCGCCCACCGAGCTCCACTTTCGTCACATCATCGAGTACGGCGATGTCTGGATGCCGATCGAGGGTCGCTTCGAAGTCGACGGAAAGTGGCCAGAGCTACAGCGGGCGGCGGCGGCCGCCGGACGCGACCCATCGACGCTTCGTCTCGGCGTGTTCGGCGCCAAACCCGATGCTGCGCATCTTGCCCACTTACGCGAGATCGGCGCCTCCTTCGTCGCCTTGGCACTGCCGCCGATGGATCGCGACGCAGCTATCGTCGCAATGGAGAACTACGCGCCGCTCGTCGCCGAGTTCAACACCTGAACGCGACCCACTGAGACTTCATGCCAAACCTTCGCCGCCGCCTCGTCACTGTTCCAGCGCTCTTGCTCGGCGCAATCTTGCTGCTGGTGACCTTGCCGATCTGGCTTGTGGTCGCGAGTGTCACCGACCTCATCCGCGGTCGCTTCCGACTTCCCACCGTGCGACTGCTTGCCTTCGGATTGTGTTATGCGTGGCTCGAGGCAATCGGAGTGGCGCTTGCAGGTCTGTTGTGGATCGTCGGTCGCAGTAAGAGCAGCGCTGCCCACCATTGGCTGATGCGCTGGTGGGCCGCACGCCTGATGGGCGCGCTGCAGCTGACCACCGGCATCAAGATCGCGCAGGTCGACGCCGACGACATGTCGCCCGGCCCCGTCGTGCTGCTCTGCCGCCATGCCAGCCTTGCCGACTCGCTGGTGAGCGCCTGGGTCAGCACGACGCATCTCGGTATGCGGCCGCGCTACGTCCTGAAGCGCGAGCTACTTGGCGACCCGTGTCTCGACATCGTTGGGAACCGCCTGCCGAACCATTTCCTCGATCGTGAGGCGACCGACTCAGACGCCGAGCTCACGGCAGTGCGTCAGTTGTCGGCTGGAATGACCGAGAGGGAGTTGGCAGTGATCTTTCCCGAAGGAACGCGCGCGTCGACCAAGAAACGCGAACGTGCGCTGATCAAGATCGCTGAACGCGATCCTGAGCGCGCTGCTCGCATGGCCGCGCTCAAACACCTACTCCCCGTCCGTCCGGCCGGATCGGCTGCTCTCATCGAGGGCTGTCCGACAGCCGACGTCGTTATCGGCTGGCACGTCGGCTTCGAAGGACTCGACACGTTCGGCGGCATTCTTCGTCACCTCGCGCGCACACCGCGCCCAATCCGGTTCTGTACTCGCCGCATCGCGCGCGCCGATGTTCCGACTGGCGAAGCGTTCACTCGCTGGCTCGACGATGTCTGGGTCGAGACCGATCGCGCCGTCGACGAGTTGCTGGCGGTCGACGCAACATGAGCGACACCGCGTTGGCCCTCACGACCGCCGCGTCGGTAATCGCTGCGATCATGCTGCTCACCTGGCTGTTGAGCCTTGCGCTGAAGAACGCAGCGATCGTCGACGTCGTGTGGGGCCTCGGCTTCGTGTGCGTGGCGTGGGCGGTGCGCCTGCAGGTCGAGGGCGACGAAGCACGACAGAACCTGCTGGTCGCGCTGACGACTGTGTGGGGGCTGCGACTTGCGATCCATCTGCTCGGGCGCAATCACATTTCCGCAGCGACCAGCCACGGCGAGGACTACCGCTATCGCGCAATGCGTAAACGTTGGGGCCCACGATTCCCGCTGATCAGCCTCGTCACCGTGTTCTTGGTGCAGGGAGTGTTGATGTTCCTGGTGTCGCTGCCAGTTCAACTCGGACAGACCAGCGAGACGCCATCACTCGGACCACTGGCATGGATCGGTGGTGCACTGTGGCTGGTCGGGCTCTTCTTCGAGGTCGTCGGCGATGCGCAACTGACACGCTTTCGCCGCGACCCCGCCAGCGCTGGCGTCGTGATGGACAAAGGGCTCTGGCGCTACACGCGGCATCCGAACTACTTCGGCGATGCGTGCGTGTGGTGGGGCCTCGCTCTCGTTGCGGCCGAGACCACCGTTGGTCGCTGGGGACTGATCGGAGCGCTCGTCATGACGGTGCTGTTGCGGCGAGTGAGCGGGGTCACGTTGCTGGAGAAGTCGCTCTCCAAGAGACGGCAGGGCTACGACGAGTATGTGGCCCGCACCAGTCCGTTTCTGCCGCGACCTCCGAAGCGCTTGTAAGCGTCCGTTCGCCCGCTAGTCAGTGCCGGGACGACGCGCCTTTTCTTTCTTCTGGTCGCCCTTGTAGCCGGGAGGCAACGCCAGCGCGATCTCTTCCTTCGTCGGCTTGCCATGAGCGCGGCTTTCCGGCGGCAATAGATCCATGATCGCCTGCATGATCGCTTCGGTGTCGGCTTCGACGCTGTCGTAGGCCAGCAAGATCGGTTCGCCGACCACAACTGTCACGGTCGGGGGCGTCACCACGTTCAGCAGATTCGGAAGGCGCGCGGAACGCGGCCACACCTTCTCGGTACCCCACAGCCCGATCGGCACGACCGGGATCGGTTTGTTCAACGACTTATTGGCCAGCGCGGCGAGACGGGCTGCACCCCAACGACCCTTCAGGACCGGCTTGTAGAACGCCTTCCCGCGCGGAATCGTGCCCTGCGGCATCATCGCCACCAAGTCGCCGTTGGCCAGCGCCTCGGCAGCGGTGTGCAGCGGTTCGTCGCTGCCGGTACCACGGTCGACGCGAATACCACCCATCGCGGCTGCGATCTGTCCGAGCACCGGCGCATCGAACACTTCCTTCTTGCCGAGGAAGCGAACCGTGCGCTCGGTCTTGGCGATCGCAATCGCGATCGCCGCTGGATCGAAGTAGCTGCGATGGTTGCCGACGATGATGGCTGGGCCGGTTGCAGGGATGTTCTCGATGCCCTCGATGCGGAACTTCACGTACGGAAAGAACACCGGATGAGTGAGGTTGAGTGCGAACCGTTGCAGCTCCATGTTCGTCCCCGATGAAGTCTTGGCTGATTCACTTCGCGACACGCCTGAGAGATCAATGGTCGGCCAGCGTCGCGCAGCCGCCATCAGCACCATCCGCGGATCAGGGTTGACCACGAACGGGTGACCGACGGCCGAAAGTAGCGGCGAGTCGTACACGCTGTCGCTGTAGGCGTAGCTGGCCGACAGTTGCACGTCGTTTCGTGTTGCCCAGTCGCGAACGGCGGCGAGTTTGCCGGCGCTCCATACGAACGGGCCATCGAGCGTTCCGTCGTAGGTGCCGTCGTCGTTCACTCCGTAACGCGTCGCGACGACATCGTTGAGGCCGAGACGATCGGCGAGCGGCTTCACTAAGTCGAAAGGAGTCGTGGTTGCCAGCACGATGGCGCGGCCGGCAGCGCGGTGCTCGTCGAACAACGAAGCCGCGAGCGGCTGCACCATGGCGGCGAGAACGTCGGCGACGCTCTCGGCTGCCTGTTGCACTAGCGCTCGCGAGCGACCCTTGGCCAGGTTCGCTCCTTGGCGTGCGAGTGCCATCGATGGCAACGTTTCGCCGATCGTGTTGAAGATGCGATAGACGAGCGCTTCGCCCGGCAGTGACCGGCCGACGAGGCCGGCCTCGCGCATAGCTTGTGAGAACACCGCACCACTGGCGCCAACGAGCAGCGTGCGGTCGAGATCGAAGAAGGCCGCGCCGCGTGCCGAATCGGGTGCCGTGTTGGATGTCGCCTCATTCACGATGAGCAGGTTACGCAGAAATGGGAAAGGCCCCGCTTGGGGAAGCGGGGCCTCTCAACCTGGAACCCGATGGTTGGGGGAACCATCTTGCTGGGTCCTGTCGAGTGGGTCGCTGGGGGACGACCCACTTCGATCATGTGAAATTATGCACGAGTTCGACCTATCTTTCAAGCAGTAATCGCCGATGCTTGGTATCATTTTTAGTGATGGATTTGCGGCAATTGACCAACCTGGTGGCGATCGCCGATCACGGTTCGTTTTCTGCAGCGGCTCGGTCGCTGTACACCGTGCAATCCAATGTCAGCATGCACATTGCTCGCCTGGAGAAGGAATTGGGCGTCGTCTTGGTCGACCGGCAACGTGGATGCCTGACCGAAGACGGTCTGCAAGTGGTCGAGCGTGCACGCAGGGTGCTGTTCGAGGTGGACGACATCACGGCCGACATGGCCTCCCGCGGCGACGAGGTACGCGGCGAAACTCGCTTCGGCGTGATTGGTACTACCGCCCGCTGGCTATTGCCCGAGCTCTTGACGCGCCTCGGTCGCGAACACCCGGGAGTCAACGTGGCGGTGCACGAAGGCAACACCACCGGACTGCTCCCCCGGCTGATCGCTCAGCAACTCGACGCCGTCATCGTGCAGCTACCTGTCGACGAACTCGACGTCACCGTCGAGCCGTTGTTTGCCGAGGATCTTGTGCTGCTCGTACACACTCGTCACCATCTCTCCCGCCACGACTCGATCGACCTCGCCGACCTCGCCAACGAAAAGTTGCTGTTGCCGCCACGCGGAGCCGCGCTGCGACGAGCGATCGATCGGGCCGCCGCTGCTGTTGGCGTCGAACTGCAGCCGCAGGTCGAGATCGATGGCGTGCGACTCCTCACCTCGTTGGCGTTCGACGGCTACGGCGCCGCCATCGTGCCCGCCACCGCAGTTCCGCGTTGGCTGCAGGGCGACTTCAAGCGCATCGCGGTGCCCGAGCTGCCGCGTCGGGTCGTTGGGTGGGTGCAGCGGCGACGGCCGAGCCCGGGATCGCCGACTCGTGCATTGTTGGCTGTCTTGCGCGAGGTGATTGCGACCCAAGGTGGCGAGCAGCCCGGTGTCTACGTCGGCAGCGATGCGTTTCCACTCGGCCGCACGACTACCGCAACGGCAACGGCAACGGCAACGGCAACGGCAACGGCAACGGCAACGCCGCAGCAGTAGCGTTGCGCCGTGCAGTCCGTTGCGCTCCGCCAATTGGTACCGGGTTCGGTGCGTTCCGATGTGCGCGCTCTCGCTGGCCGCGACGTGGTGTGGGTGGAGGTCGACTCGTCATCGCGCCAGGGTGCCTTGTCGAGTGATTCGTCATCGATGCTGGAACACGCAGCAGCCACGGCACTGAAGCAGCGACTGCCGTTGGTCGGTGTATTGCGCTCGAGCGGCGCCGACATCGTCGAGGGTTTCGCAGCATTGCACGGCTGGGGGCGCGCCGCCCGCGCCCTCACCGCCTGTTCCGGAATCGTGCCGACGGTACTCATCGTCGACGGCCCCGCGGTCTCGGGGCCGGCACTGTTGTTGGGTATTGCCGACCACGTCGTGATGACAGAGGCTGCCTATGCATTCGTGAGCGGACCGACGATGGTCGCCGAGTTCACAGGCATCGTGATCGACAACGACGAACTCGGCGGTGCCGCCAGCCATAGCCGCCACAGCGGAGCCGCCTCGCTCGTCACCGCCACGGTCGACGAGGCCATCGCTGTCACTGAACAGCTACTCGCATATCTCCCGCAGCACAACGATGAGGAACCGCCGCGTTGGCCCACCGACGACGACAGCGAGCGCCTGACGCCTGAAGCAGGCGAGCTGTTACCCGCTTCATCGAACGGCAGCTACGACGTGCGCGACGTGATTCGCGCTCTCGCCGACGATGGCGACCTGCTCGAACTGCGACCACGCTGGGCCACCAACGTTGTGACCGCCTTTGTCACCGTCGGCGGTATGCCCACAGGGGTCGTCGCCAACCAGCCGCTGGCGCTGGCGGGCACGCTCGACATTCCTGCATCGCAGAAGGCCGCTCGCTTCGTGGCGACATGCGACGCTTTCAATCTGCCGATCATCACTCTGGTCGACACCCCAGGGTTCTATCCCGGCAAAGATCTCGAATGGCGCGGCATGATCCGCCACGGTGCGCAACTGGTCTTTGCGTACGCTCGGTCGACGGTTCCCCGCATCTGCGTGATTTTGCGAAAGAGTTACGGCGGCGCCCACATCGTGATGGATTCGAAGCGGATGGGCAACGACCTCTGTATCGCCTGGCCCACCGCGGAGCTGGCGGTGATGGGCGCCGGGCAGGCCGCCGCTATCTTGCAGCGGCGCGCCACCGAGGAGGAGCGCGCCGCCTTCGAGGCCGATTACACGCAGCGCCTCCTGAATCCCTACGTCGCCGCCGATCGTGGCTTGATCGACGCAGTGATCGAGCCGGCCGACACCCGCCGGGTCATTGCCCACGCGCTGACGCTGCTGGTCGACAAGCGCGAGCAGCTACAGAAGCGCCCACACGACAACACCCCCCTCTGAGCGGCGCCGCGGTAACCTGACCGCCGAGCCAGAGCCACCACGTGGAGAGACCAAGCATGCCTGAAACCATCACGATCACCGACGATCGCACCGGTAAGAGCGTCACTGTACCGATCACGAACGGGACGTTCCCGGCGGCTGGCGTGCGCGAACTCGACCCCAGCCTGTTCGTCTACGACCCTGCGTACATGCAGACGGCAGCGACGAAGAGCGCCATCACCTACCTCGATGGCGACGCCGGCATTCTGCGGTATCGCGGCTACCCCATCGAACAGCTTGCCGAGAAGAGCACCTATCTTGAAGTCGCCTACCTCTTGTTGAACGGCGAACTGCCGAACAGAGAGCAACTGGCCAAGTGGACCGACGATGTCGTTCACCACACCTTCATTCACGAGAACATGCGTAAGCGATTCGTCGACGGCTTTCACTACGACGCGCACCCGATGGGAATGCTCGTCAGCTCGGTGGCGGCGCTTGGAACCTTCTACAACGACGCCAAGGACATCCACAACAAGGAGAGCCGCGACAAGCAGATTCTGCGCCTGATCGCGAAGATGCCGACGCTGGCGGCAATGTGTTACCGCTTCTCGCTTGGGTTGCCGTTCAATTACCCCGACAACAATCTGTCGTTCCCGGCCAACTTCCTGAACATGATGTGGAAGGTCGGCGACTACGAGATCGACCCGCGGCTGGAACGGGCAATGGACGTGCTATTCATCCTGCACGCCGATCACGAGCAGAACTGTGGCACGACTGCGATGCGCGTCGTCGGGTCGAGCCAGGCCGATCCGTACTCTGCGGCAGCGGCCGCTGCAGCCGCTCTGTACGGCCCCGCACACGGCGGCGCCAACGAAGGCGCTGTGCGCATGCTCGCCGACATCGGCTCGATCGACAATGTTCCCGACTTCATCAAGGAAGTGAAAAGTGGCAAGGGCACGCGCCTGACCGGCTTCGGTCATCGCGTGTACAAGAACTACGACCCCCGCGCCACCATCATCAAGCAGACTGCCTACGAGGTCTTCGAAGTCACCGGTAAGAACCCGTTGCTCGATATCGCACTGAAGCTAGAAGAGACGGCGTTGGCCGACCCCTACTTCATCGATCACAAGCTGTACCCCAACGTCGACTTCTACTCGGGCCTCATCTATCAGGCGTTGGGTTTTCCGGTTGCGATGTTCACGGTGCTCTTCGCGATCCCGCGCACCGTTGGCTGGCTGGCCCACTGGCAGGAACTACTTGCCGACAAGGAACAAAAGATCAGCCGTCCCCGCCAGATGTACATCGGCCCCGGCGAGCGCGACTTCGTGCCGATGCATAGCCGTTAACTAGATAGCCGTTAACTTGGAGCCGTGACAACAATTCCTCGCCGCTTCGGAGCACTCGCAGGCCTCGCGGCTGGCGCATTGGCAGTCGCACTCGGGATGTTCTTCGCGGCGATAACCGACGTGGTGTCGCCCATTGACGCGGTCGGCAGTGAGGTCATTGACCGAGCGCCGAAGTGGTTGAAGAACTACGCAATCGAAACCTTGGGAACCAACGACAAGCTGGCCTTGCGCGTCGGAATCATCACCATCCTGGGCATCGCGGCATTGGGATTCGGTGCCGCATCGGTTCGCCGCTGGTGGATCGGTACCGCGGGCATCGCGCTGTTCGGCATCGTCGGTGCCGCATCCGCAGTTCATCGACCGGGGGAATCTGGCGGTGCGGCGGTGCCCAGCGTGCTCGGAGCGATCGTCGGCGCGTTCGTGCTCTACAAGTTGACGAAGCCGCGGCCAATTGAGTATCCCGGCGCGTCGCAGGTTCCGCTCGGCTGGGATCGGCGACGGTTCCTCATCGCGAGCGGCGCGACCGTTGCGGGCGCGACTGTTGCGGGCGCGATGGGCGTGCAGAGGGAGGGCGAGCGAGTCAGCGAACTACGTGAGGCCGCCGCTGTGCCGTTGCCCAACTCGGAACTCGATGCTGCCGACGAAATCCCGGCCGACGCCGAGTTGTTCGACGAGACACCGTTCATCACACCGAACGACGAGTTCTATCGCATCGACACAGCGTTCTCGTTTCCACGCATCGACGTCGACAAGTGGAGCTTCGAGATCACCGGCATGGTCGACATGCCATTGCAGGTGACCCTCGCCGACCTACTCGCAATGCCACAGGTCGAGCGCGTGATCACCATTGCCTGCGTCTCCAACGAGGTGGGCGGCGATCTGATCGGCAACGCTGTGTGGCGCGGCGTGCTGCTGCGCGACTTGCTCGACCAAGCTGGTGTCCAGCCCGCAGCCGAACAAGTCTTCAGCACCAGCATCGATGGCTGGACCTGCGGCTTCCCGGTGGCGGCCGCATTCGACGGTCGCGATGCGATGGTTGCCGTCGGTATGAACGGCACGGCGTTGCCGCTCGAGCACGGCTACCCAGCTCGCCTGGTGATCCCCGGCCTGTATGGCTACGTCAGCGCGACCAAGTGGCTGGCAGAAATCAAGCTGACCTCGTGGGACGAGCAGGGCTATTGGGTGCCGCGCGGTTGGTCACGCGACGCCCCGATCAAGACTCAGTCCCGCATCGATGTCGTGCGACCGGCATCGGGTGGGTCCGCGGGAGCACCTGGTGAGTACGTCATCGCCGGCGTGGCATGGGCACAGCAACGCGGCGTCGAAAAGGTTGAAGTGAGAATCGACGAGGGAGAGTGGCAGGAAGCAAAACTTGCCGCCGACGTCAGCGACGACACCTGGCGCCAATGGCTCTACGAGTGGGACGCGGAACCGGGCAATCACATCATCAAGGTGCGCGCCACCGACCGCACCGGCGAAACGCAGACAGAAGAGAGGTCGCGTCCCGACCCGAATGGAGCGACCGGTTACCACACGCTGCGCGTGGGCATCGACGGCTAGACAACAATCACGATCTTGCCGGCGTTGGCATTGCTCTCCATCACGCGGTGGGCCTCGGCGATCTCGGCAAGCGGCAAGCGGCGATCGACGACCGGGCGCAGTCGACCATCATCGAACAACGGCAACATCTCGGCAGCGAAGCGGCGGGTCAGTGCCACCTTCTCCTCGATCGGTCGCGATCGAAGCATCGTTCCGACCCAGTGGGCGCGCTTGCTCATCAGCAGGCTGGCATTCACTTGCACGCTGCCGCCGGCCATCAGACCCACTTGCACGATGGTGCCGCGTTGGGCAACGACCTGCAGGTTGCGATCAATTTCTTCGCCACCGACAACATCGAGAATCGTGCTGAAACCGTCGGGCATGGAAGCCAACGCGTCCACGAGCCAGTCGTGAGGCGACCGCTTGAGCACAAGATCAGCACCCAGCGACAGGCACAACTCGGCTTTGCCCGGCGAACACGTGACCGCGATGTTGGCGCCGATTGCCTTGGCAATCTGGATGGCGGCCGTCCCGACACCTGATGCGCCGGCATGCACCAATGCCCACCGTCCACTGGTCAGACCGCCTTGCACGACGAGTGCATCCCAGGCGGTGAGAAACACCTCCGGAATCGCAGCGGCATCGGCGAGCTCGAGATTCTCCGGAACCGCCAGCAGCTGACGCTCGTGAACCGCGATCTTCTCCGCGTACGCTCCCCCGGCCTCGATGCCCATCACCCGATCACCCGGTTTCCACAGCCGAACCCGCGGGCCGATCGCCGCGACCACACCTGCGAACTCGAGGCCCAGGATCTCCGGCTGCGCGCGCCGCGGGTCGGGATACAGGCCTTTGCGCTGCAAGAGGTCGGCGCGATTCAGTGCCGTTGCCGCGATGTCGATGAGGACCTCGTCGGGGCCTGGGACCGGATCCGCAACCTCCTCGAGGGTGAGGACGTCTGGGCCGCCATACTCATGAAGGACTACTGCGCGCATGCCCCCACTCTCTCACTACGACAGGATGCGAACCAGCCCGGCGACAGGGTCGACCTCGACCTGCACGCCGTCGCGAATGTCGAACAGCGCGGTTCTTGCACCGATCACCGCCGGGATTCCGAGTTCTCGGGCAATGACGGCAGCGTGGCTCATCGGGCCGCCAGCAGCCGTCACCACTGCTCCCGCCAGCGACAGCACCAGGTTGTACGCAGGTGTCGTGCATGCAACCACCAGCACGTCGCCGGGCTCCAGCCGGTCGAGAGCTTCCTCTGGCGACGACGCCACCCTGGCTGTGCCGACATAGGAAGTTGTCCCGATGCCGCTGCCTTGCAGGCCGTTGGAGTTGGTGTCGCCGTCCATGCCCATGTGGCGAACGACGGTCTGAACCGTTGCAATGAAGGAAGCCAGCGCTCTGGGCAGCACCTCCAGCGGTGGCGCAAGTTCGGCTGGCCCGAGCACCCAGGGTGCATCCAGCCGACTCTGCGCAGAGCGAACATCGCGTCGACGCTGAAGCTCGGCTTCGTCGGGCAGCGTCGACAGGTCGATTGCCTGCAGCTCCTCGGATCTCAACTCCAGCGCGAGAGAATGAGTGCTGAGTGAACCGCGGCCCATCAGCGCGTCGCCAACTGCGAGCAACGCTCGACGCAGTAGCCCCAATGGCCATTCGGCTGTCACTGGTCCATTGTCGTCGCGCAGATCCATCGCATCGCGAGCGGAGCTGAGCAGCGAATCGAACTCTTCGCGATCGACGGTCGGCACCCGATTACGGATCGCTGCGGTGAGCGCATCGATCTCGGCGCTGACGTCCCTGTGCTCGGCGGCCATGATGGTTGCGAAGACGAGCTCTGGTCTCTCGCCCAACGCAACGCCATCAAGGTCGTAGCGTGAGAACAACACCCACCGTTTGCGATCGAGGTAGCGATCCACGGCAGCTTCGATCTCAGGTGTGACAGCTCGCAACTCCGCGAGCGTTGCTGGCTCTGCACCGGTCGCTCGCACAGCGGCGCAGATCTCGGCGGCTTGCCGATTCGGGTTGCTCGTCGATGGAGACGCACCCTCCAGCAGGGGCAAGAGCTCGAGCGCGTCGAGGCCCCATCGCTCGCACCCGTGCAGGAAGAGTCCGAGCGGACCGAGGTCGTAGCCGTGCAACCAGAAGTGATGCTCCCAGTTGCGCAGACAATTCGCCCAACAGTCGCGAACATGCTCCATCAGTGCGACGTCGTCGAGATCGTCCAGCGGCACCGACTGCAGCGCGAAGTTGCCGCGCTCGATCTCGTCGCGGCCTCCGTTGTGCCACTCACGAATGACCTGCACCCAAGGCGTGCGTTCGAGCGTTACCGTCGCGGCGCGATTGCGGCGTCGCATCTCGGGGTGGACACGGGTGGCAATGCGGAGCACCCATGCCGGCGGCAGTTTCTTGGTTGGCTTATCAGGCGCGATGAGCGGCCGCATGCGCGTGTACATGTGCCCGTGGACGAAAGCCACAGAAATCGTCTCCGCGGGCACTCCCAACTCGGAGAACACCCGAGCCATCGCCACCGGCTCCGTGGCGCACATCAGTGATTGCACGAGCTGCGTACAGCCGCCAGGAAAGTGCGAGCGATCGAGCGCCCATTGGCCAGGCCCCGGCGCGTCCCAGATCACTGTCATGTCGATTCCCCCAACTCCGTTGCTGCAGTCTCACACGTGGAGGACGTAGGCAATTCCCTTGATCCCGTCCCAGTCCTCGTCGTTGTCGGGATCGCGAATGAAGCCCAGATGCTCATAGAGCCGTTGCGCAGCCGGCATCGATTCCAATGTGTGGATGCGCAGGCGCCGCTTTCCATCGACGCGCGCTCGCGAGATACACCAGTCCACCATCTGCTTGCCAACTCCGTTGCGTTGCACGGATGGCAGCACGGCGAAGTAGCGAAAGCTGGCGGCTTCGGTGTCCGCGAACTCTGCATGCGAATTGGTGTGATCGGCCACATAGGTGAGGCAGCCAACGATTTGATCGTCAACAAGGGCGATCACGATGTCCGAGTCGCTGGCGCGTTCGGCGACTGCGGCGAGTGCTGCGTCGTATTCGTCGTCGCGCGGATAGCCCGGTAACTGCAGGTAGGTCGCTTGCACAACTGCACCGGCTGCCGCCGCGTCGTCGCCTTCTTGCAGTAGCCGGACCGTTACTCCGGCCATGCGGTGCGCAGCTTCCTCGCTGTTGTCGAGAGGGCCTCCGGCAACGTGCGCGCCTCGGCGATCGAGGTCATGAAGTTCGAGTCGCCACTCCACCGCGGCACCACGTGCACGTGCAGATGTTCACTGACGCTGCCACCGGCCGCCTGGCCGAGGTTGATGCCGACGTTCACCCCACCGGGCTGATACGCAGCCTTCACCGCCCGCACAGCCTTGGTGACCGTTTCCCACAGCTCAAGATGCTCGTCGGGCTGCAGGTCTTCAAGGTTGGCGACCTCACGGTACGGCAACACCATCAAGTGACCAGGCGTGTACGGAAAGGCGTTGAGAATGGCGAAGCTGAGCGCGCCCCGGTGCACGATGTGGGTCTCGTCGTCAGGCATACCCGATTGCAAGATCTGCGTGAACAGGCTGCCCTCGCCACTGAACGGTCGTGCGCCAGCGTCGACGACGTACTCGTTGCGCCAACCGTTCCAGATCCGATCGAAGTGCGACACGGATCGAAATTACCTGGCTACGGTCCGACTCGCACGCTATGTTGCGTATGTCGTCGGTTATAGGGACCGCGCGTGAGGAAGGGGGCTCGATGATGTCGAACATCGCCTCCGTGCTCCGCGCTTCTGCGCACAGCTAACGCACCGACCAAGACGGTCGGCGCCAAGTCCCTTCAAGCCCGAACCAAACCTGGAGTTCTCTCGTGTCCACACGTTCCAGCCGTCGTTTTGACGACGACGACTACCCGATCCCAACACAAGCGACCAATCCCTCACTACCTGAGGAAGAGTCCGAACCATCATTCAGTAGCTACGTCGACGCGCTCCACGGACCGTTGCCTACGCCCTCATGGGTGATCACTTCCGCCGATGCTGTCGATACAGATCTGGGCGTGATCAAGAGCGGCAAAGAGGCCGATGTCTCGCTGCTGCGCCGAGACCAAAGCGACCGCGGCAGTCTGATGGCGGTGAAGCGTTATCGCGACGCCAAGCATCGGTTGTTCCACCGCGATGCCGAGTACCTAGAAGGCCGCCGCCTCGAGGGCAGGAATGCGCGTCGCAGCCGCGAGTTGCGGGCGATGCGCACTCGCACCAACTTCGGCCGCGAACTGATTGCCAGCCAATGGGCAACCGCCGAATTCAGGGTGCTCAGCCGCCTCTGGCAGATGGGGGCCGCGGTCCCCTACCCGGTGCAGCTCGCCGGCACGGAGTTGATGATGGAGTTCATCGGCGACCCCGACGGCACCGCCGCACCACGACTCGCGCAACTGCGGCCAGACCGCCACCAAGCCGAGCGTCTCTTCGCACAACTGCGCGAGGTGCTACTCAACGTTGCCGAGGCGGGGTACGCGCACGCCGACCTCTCGCCCTACAACATCCTCGTCCACCGGCCAGAGCATGAGGAACGACTGGTCCTCATCGACCTACCGCAGGCGATCGACCTTGTGGGAAATCCACACGGCTTCGAGTTCCTGCGCCGAGACTGCGTCAACGTCTGCAACTGGTTCGACGCCCGCGGCATTCACGCTGACGTCGACGACCTGTACCACACCCTGATGCGGACCGTCCCGATGGCGTGAACATCAGTTGCGTGAAGGTCAGTTGCCTTGGGCGAGTTGCTCGGCGATCTCGGCGTGCAGCGCGACGATGAAGCTATCGAGCGCTACTCCACGCTCGACGTCGCCACCACGCGGGTTGACACCGAGCGTCGCTCCAGCAACGTCGTCGTCGCCAACCACAAGGACGTACGGAATCTTCTCCAGCTTCGCTGCCCGAATTCGCTTGCCGAGTTGATCGTTGGCCTCGGCGACGTCGACGCGGAATCCTTCCGAATCCAGCCGCGCCGCGACTCTGTCGGCGTAGTCCTGGTGTGCCTCAGCAACCGGCAACACGCGCGCCTGCACAGGCGACATCCAGGTGGGGAATGCTCCGGCGTAGTGCTCGATCAACACACCGAAGAACCGTTCCAGCGAGCCGAACAGCGCGCGATGCAACATGATCGGACGGTGCCGGGCATTGTCGGCGCCGATGTACTCGAGATTGAAACGCTCGGGCAGCGCGAAGTCGCACTGAATCGTGCTCAGCTGCCACGTCCGTCCGATCGCATCCTTCACGTCGATGTCGATCTTGGGACCGTAGAAAGCCGCGTCGCCTTCCTTGACCTGGTGCGGCAGACCGTACTTGTCGAGTGCGAGCTGCAACGCCTTCGTCGCTCGCGCCCACATCTCGTCGCTGCCGACGTACTTCAATGGATCCTTGGTCGAGAGATTGGCAGTGAAGTCGGTGAATCCGAAGGCGCGTAGCACGCTCATCACGAAGTCGAGCAGCGATGCAATTTCGTCCTGCAGTTGATCTTCGGTGCAGTAGATGTGGCTGTCGTCTTGCGTGAAACCGCGAATGCGCATCAGCCCGTGCAGGGTGCCCGCACGCTCGTAGCGGTACACAGTTCCGAGCTCGAACAAGCGCAGCGGCAGTTCGCGGTAACTGCGCTGACGAGCATCGAAAATCAGGCAATGCATCGGGCAGTTCATCGGCTTCGGGTAGTACGTGCCGTTGTCCATCTCCATCGGCGGGTACATGCCGTCTTTGTAAAAGTCGAGGTGCCCTGATTGCTTGAACAGATTGGCATTCGCAAGATGCGGGGTAAACACGAACTGATAGCCACCTTTGATGTGACGCTCGCGGCTGTAGTCCTCCATCACCTTGCGCACGATGCCACCCTTGGGGTGCCAGACAGCAAGGCCACCACCGAGTTGGCTCGGAAAGCTGAGCAGATCGAGCTCGGTAGCGAGCTTGCGATGATCGCGCTTCTCGGCCTCTTCCAGTCGATGCAGATGCTCATCGAGAGCGGCCTTGGACTCCCACGCCGTACCGTAGATGCGTTGCAGCATCGGGCCCTTCTCGTTGCCCCGCCAATACGCCCCTGCAACTTTCATCAGCTTGAAGTGGCCAAGCCGACCAGTGCTGGGCACATGCGGCCCGCGGCACAGATCGACGAACTCGGGCGTGTTGCGGTACACGCTGATCGACTCGTCGTTACCGACTTCGGTGACGTCGTCGCTGTCGGCGGCGCCGGAGCTGACGCGCTCGATGATCTCGCACTTGTAGGGCTGATCGGCAAACACGCGTAACGCCTCAGCCGCTGGCAGCTCGCTGCGTACGAAGGGCTGATCGGCCTTCATGATCTCACGCATGCGCGCCTCGATTGCCTGCAGATCGGCCTCGAGGAACGTGCGCCCGCCGGGCAACTCGAAGTCGTAGTAGAAGCCGTCGCTGATCGCAGGACCGATCGAGAACTTGGCGCCAGCAAACAGCTGCGTCACCGCCTGCGCCAGCACGTGCGCGGTGCTGTGGCGCAGCACGTGGCGCCCCGCTTCGCTGTCGCCGGTGATGATCGCCACCTGCGCGCCCGCGGGTAGCGGGTTTCCGAGATCGACCTGGTCGCCGTTGACGACCGCTGCCACCGCCGCCTTTGCGAGGCGAGATCCGATGGACTCAGCGAGCGTGCTCGCCGTCGCACCCTCAGCAAGGGAGCGCAGCGAACCGTCGGGAAGTGAAATCGAAATCTCGGCCATAGGGCGCAAGTCTACGACTGAGCCTCTCTCGCCACCGAGCCATTACCTCTGGCTAGCAATCAGTAACCGGCGGCAGCTCCGACGAGTACCCGACCCGCGTCGGCATCGCTGACGGTGGCCACCTTCGCCGCAATCGTCGGCTCGGTCTCGGCGGTCTTGCCGGCGTACACGTTGCGATACACCTGACCAGTCAGCTCGCGAATCTCGAACATCAACTCGTCGGTGATCTGCCGCAACACAAGGTGTTGCTCCTCGCTTCGACTTGCGTAGCGAGCGACATTGATCGGACGGCCAACGCGAATGGTGCACTCGCGTCGAAACTTCGGGAACTTTGCGTCGGGAGGCTGGATCTCGCGGGTGCCAACGACACCGACAGGGAAGATCGGGCAACCTACTTTGAGCGCTAGTCGCGCGGCACCCGTACGACCCTTGTAAAGGTCGCCGTCGCGGCTGCGCGTTCCTTCCGGGAAGATCCCGAACAGTTCGCCACGTCGCAGGACTCGTTCGGCGGTGTCGAGGGCGGCCTGACTCTTGTCGCCACCGGCGCGATCGATCGGAATCATTCCCATGGCCGGGAAGAGGAACTTGGTTTTCCATGAGTCCATGTACTCAGCCTTGCCCACAAAGCTGATGTTGCGCACGACGTGCAGCATCAAGAACGCAGAGTCCAAGAAGCTGACGTGGTTGGGGCACAGGATTGCGGGGCCATCCGTGGGTAGGCGGTCGAAGCCTTCCAAGTTGAACTTCCACAGCTTGTTGGTGACGGGGCGCGCAACGTTGCGAAAGCGGGTTTGCAAAGTCCCTGCGCCGTCGGCTCTCACGAGCGCAATGCTACGTCACACCTGGCCGGTCAGGGCAACGCCCAAAACACCCGCCGCCGCATGTACCCCATGACCGGCTGCCGCCGCGGCATCGATGGCCGCGATCGCTGCCGGGGTGTCGAGATCGTCGTCCAGCGCCGCCCGCACGTCGTCGATGACAGCGCTGTCGCCAGCCGGGGCCGACAGCCAGGCCTGCAGCCGGGCGGCGTTGCGGGGCATGAGCCCGTCGTCCCACTCCCATTCGTTGCGGTAATGGTGCTCGATGATCGCCAGCCGGATGGCCCGCGGGTCGTACTCGGTGCGCAGTTTGTCGACAAACACCAGGTTGCCGAGGCTCTTGGACATCTTGGAACCGTTCATGAAGACCATGGCCACGTGCATCCAGTGCTTGACGAACGGCTCGCCAGTGGCGGCTTCGCTCTGCGCGCGTTCGCACTCGTGATGAGGGAAGATCAGATCACTGCCGCCACCATGAAGATCGATGGTGGTACCGAGCTCGCGTAGGGCGAGTGCACTGCATTCGATGTGCCAGCCCGGCCGCCCCGGGCCCCACATCGTCTCCCAACTCGGCTCGTCGGCCAACGACGGATGCCACAGCACGAAGTCGAGTGGCTGCCGTTTGTGCGGATCGTCGACGTTGCCGCCCCGCTCACGAGCCAAGGCGATCATCTCCGCCTCGCTGTAGTGGCTGAGGCTTCCGAACGAGGGGAACTTAGAGACGTCGAAATAGACGCTGCCACCAGCCTCGTATGCGAAACCACGCTCGAGCACCATTCCGATGAACCCGCGAATGTCCGGAATCGCGCTGGAAGCGCGAGGCGTACTGTGTACCGGCAACGCGTTCAGCGCTTCCAGATCGCGTTCGAAACGGGCTTCCTCGCCGGCGGCAAGGTCGAGATAGTGCACGCCGAGCTGGCGGGCACGGGCGAACAGCGGATCGTCGACGTCGGTGACGTTGCGCACACACCGCACCGTGTGCCCCATGTCGATCAGGCGACGTTGCAGAACGTCGTAGTTGATGAACGTTGCCGCGTGCCCGAGGTGCGTTGCATCGTACGGCGTGATGCCACACGTGTACATCAGCACCTGCTCGCCGGGCTCGAACGGCACCACCGCTTGGCGGGCGGTGTCGTACAGTCGCATTGTCACGAAGGCGACGCTACTGGCTTGGCGGAACTTGCCGCCGACTTCGCTGCACGCGGATCGCCCTTGATACCTGTCAACTTCGGCGCCACGCGCGTCTTGTAGCGCACGTTCAACTGCAACAGCACAGCTGTGAACGCCTCGATAGCGGTCGCGTTCGACAGTTCGCCGGCGTCGAGCGGACGACAGCCGGGAATCTTGCTGACGATTTCGCTGATGGCGACGACCGCTGCAGGGTCGTCGCCGCAGATCAATACATCGCTATCGATCGGTTCGCCAATGTGACCGAGTTCGGTCGCTGGCAAGTGGTGAAAGGCGGCGACCACACGGCACTTCGGGACAGCCGCCTGCACGTGGGCGGCCACGCTGCCTCGCGGCGGCACCAACGGCTGGAACTCGTGCCCCACGCGCACCAGCGCGTTCGCCATGCTGACGACGATCTTGCCATCGAGCGCAACTCGATGTTCCTGCGCGATCGTGGCCGCTCCATCCCAAGGGGTGGCGATGATCACGACCTCGCATTCGGCCGCCGCAGCATTGTCGCCAAAGGTGAGCCGTGGAGCCAGTTCTGGCCACTTCTCGACGATTCTGTCGCGGGCCTCCATCGCCCGGTACTTCGAACGCGATCCGATCACCGCGTCGTAACCGACCGAGGCCAACCGCGCAGCAAGGGCGCTGCCTGCAGGCCCAGTACCACCCAAGAAGCCGATGCGCATATGGCCAGCCTTGCACACCATCGCCACATCTATGAAGGCCGGTTACGCTGCCGCCATGGGCCTTCTTGACGGCAAGAACATCGTGATCACCGGCGTCCTCACTGATGCCTCGCTGGCGTACGGAGTTGCTGTGCTGGCACAGCAGGAGGGCGCCCAAATTGTGCTCACCGGAGCGGGACGAGCGCTCAGCCTGACCGAGCGAACCGGCCGCAAACTGCCGCAACCTGTCGACGTTTTCGAACTCGACGTCACGCAACCCGCCCACCTCGTCAGCGTGCGCGAGGCGTTGGAGAAGAAGTGGGGCCGCGTCGACGGCGTGCTGCACAGCATCGGCTTTGCCCCCGAGGCGTGTCTCGGCGACGACTTCATGGCACCCCAGTGGGAGGACGTTTCAGTTGCACTCCACATCAGCGCTTACTCGCTGAAAGCACTGGCCGAAGCGTTCGTACCCCTGATGACGAGCGGTGGCGCATTCGTCGGGCTCGACTTCGACAACACGGTGGCGTGGCCCGCGTACAACTGGATGGGTGTCGCCAAGAGCGCACTGGAAAGCGTCAGTCGCTATCTCGCCAAGGAACTCGGGCCCAAGGGCATCCGTAGCAACCTGATCGCCGCTGGCCCGGTGAAGACGATGGCAGCGAAGAGCATTCCCGGCTTCAAGAAGTTCGAAGACGTGTGGGGCGATCGCGCTCCACTGGGTTGGGACGTCACCGACTCGTCGGCCGTTGCCAAGGCTTGCATCGCGATGCTCAGCGATTGGTTCCCTGCAACAACTGGCGAAGTGGTGCACGTCGACGGCGGCTACCACGCCATCGGCGCGTGAACCGCCTCGCGCGAGAAACCTCGCCGTACCTTCGTCAGCATCGCGACAACCCGGTCGACTGGTTCGCCTGGGGTCCCGAGGCGTTCGCCGAAGCGACGGCGCGCAATGTGCCGGTGCTATTGAGCGTCGGCTACTCTGCGTGTCACTGGTGCCATGTGATGGCTCACGAGTGTTTTGAAGACACCGAGGTCGCGGCACGAATGAACGAGCTGTTCGTCAACGTCAAGGTCGACCGCGAGGAACGCCCCGACGTCGACTCGATCTACATGGATGCTGTACAGGCGATGACCGGCCGCGGCGGTTGGCCGATGACCGTGTTCATGACGGCGACTGGTGAGCCGTTCTACGGAGGCACCTACTTCCCGAAGGCACAATTCATGCAGTTGATGGCGGCGGTCGACAATGTCTGGCGCACCCGGCCCGACGATCTCAAGCAGAACATCACTGCGTTGCGCGAGTCTCTACGCCGCACCGCCTTGGTCACCCCGCTCACCGACGTGCCCGGAATCGACGTGGTTGAACTCGGCCTCGAACAGCTCGCCAGCAACTTCGATGCACAGTGGGGAGGTTTCGGCGGTGCACCGAAGTTTCCGTCGACGATGAGCCTCGATCTCGTTGCCCAATCGTTGCTGCACGAAGCTAACGACCAGCTCAAAGAGCAGCGATCAACAATGCTGATCACCTCTCTCGACGCGATGGCCAGTGGTGGCATTTACGATCACATCGGCGGTGGATTCGCGCGCTACTCCGTCGACGCGCAGTGGTTAGTGCCGCACTTCGAAAAGATGCTGTACGACCAGGCGCTGTTCATCCGGGTCTACACCCACGCGGCGGTCGTCACCGGCCTTGCCCGTTACCGCCAGGTCGTCGAGGAAACTGTCGAGTATGTCTTGCGCGACCTTCGCCATCCCGAAGGCGGGTTCTATTGCGCGGAGGATGCGGACTCCCCCGACGAACACGGTCATGGCCACGAAGGCCTGTTCCACACATGGACGCCGGACGAAGTGCGCTCGGTGTTGGGCGCCGACGCCGACGAGGCACTGGATTGGTACGAGTTCACCGAAGTGGGCAACTTCGAGGGCCGCACGATTCCAGCTCGATTGCACCATCGCGGCGAGTTGGCCCGACCACCGCATATCGAAGCCGCACGACAGGCACTGTTCCAGGCTCGCCTGACACGTTTGCGCCCGGGACTCGACGACAAAGTGCTGACCGAGTGGAACGGCTTGATGCTGGCAGCGCTGTGCGAGGCGGCAGCAGCCTTCGAACGTGCCGACTGGACTGCGGCCGCGATCGCCAACGGCGAGTTTCTACTGCGCAGTCTGCGGCGAGCCGATGGCCGCTGGCATCGTTCGTGGCACGCAGATGGCGACCCGCAAGCGCGGCATCAGGCGCTGGCGGCCGATCATGCCGCCGTCATCGACGGGTTCACCCGCCTCGGCGAGCTGACCGGGCAATCGCGGTGGATCAGCGCGGCGCAAGAAGTCGTGGAAGTGCTGCTCGATCACTTCTGGGATGTCGATCGCGGTGGGCTGTTCACCACACCCGATGACGGCGAACAGTTGATTGCGCGTCAGAAGGAGATGTTCGACAACGCAACACCTTCGGCCAACTCGACGGCCGCGTTGGCGCTTTACCGGCTGGGCGCGCTGACCGGCGAAGCGCGCTACACACAGCACGGCGACCAGATCCTGCGCTTGCTCGGTCGCGCAATTCCGCAAGCGCCGAGCGGGTTCTCGCAGGCGATCAGCGCAGTTTGGCTACGCCACGAAGGCACCACCGAGATCGTCATCCCGGGCGATCGACCTGACTTGGTCGCCGAGGTGCAGCGGCGCTGGCTTCCGAACGCTGTGCTCGCGTGGGGCGAACGCTACGACAGCGCATTGTGGGCGCACCGAGAAGACGGCCTGGCATATGTGTGCCGCGATCATGTCTGCCAGCTCCCGGTCAGCGACGTCGGCGCCCTGGCGGAACAATTGGCTTGATCGATGTCAGACTGTTGCCACCCTCATCAATAGGAGCACGAAATGACCCGCACTCACATCGTTCGCCTCGCGGCACTCGGCGCCGCCATGCTCATCGGCGTTGCTGCCTGCAGCAGCGACAGCGACAAGACCTCCCTCAATGATCTCAGCACTGTTGATGTTTCACTTCCGGATGCGACTCTCCCCGCCGGCGTCACGTTGCCGCCAGGAGTTGTCATTCCAGGCGTTTCTGGTGACTGCAAAGCCATTTACGCGCAGTTCATCACCGCGCTCACGTCGGTGTTCGCACCTACCGGGCAAATCGATTACAGCCAGGTCTTCGGAGGCGTGACTGCGGCTGTGCCCGCGGATCTGCAGGACGACATGGCCGTTGTGTCCCAAGCTTTCCAGGCGTATGGAGCAATTCTTGTGGCAAACAACAACGACCCGGCGAGCGCCGAGGTGCAACAAGCGATCCAGGCTTTGAGCACGCCGGAAGTGACCGCCGCTGGAACGGCCGTGCAGGAGTACTTCGAAGCGACCTGCCCAGAACTGACCTAAGTCGCGACTCAGGTTGCCGGAGCTGGTTCGAGGCACCGGCGCACTACCAGCGGCTGTGGTGGACCACTTCCAGACGCTCGCGACGGGGCCTCGTGATCGCCGATCCGCTCGGCGCGTCGGTCGCGGCTCGTCGCCCTAACGCGACAGCGCCGACCTGCAGCACGTTTGCCGGCACGCCGAACGCATCTAGCGCAAGGCGTGCATTGCGAAAGATGCCGAAGTACAGCGCGCCAAGACCGCGATCCTCGGCGAGAAGCAGCAGATTCTGTGTTGCCATCGCGGCGTCGGTCAGCCAGAACGGGACTTCCCAGTTGGCGGCGATCTCCAGGCCGTGGCCGGCTTTGTCACCTTCGGCGTAGCGACTGGTGTACGCGTCGGGGTCGGCCAGCGGTAACACGACGACTGGTGCCGACCGCACGCCTTCGTCGAACCACTGATCGCCGCCGGTCACCTGCCAGAACTTGCTCAACGATTCTCCGGTGAGAGCGAGGAAGTGAACGCCCTGGCTGTAGCCGGCGGAGGGTGCTCGCCGCGCGAGGTCGAGCAGCTCGTCGATCAGTTGCGGGTCGAGTGGGGTGGACTCGAACGTGCGGGTCATCCGTCGACGACGGATGACGTCATCGAGCAACGACATCGGGGATGGACTCCGGACAGGTCTCAGCGAGCGCCGAGTTTGACCAATGCCTCGGCCATGATCCAGCCGTGCACCACCAACGAGCCGCCGCCCTTGCCAGGCACTCCCGCGAACAGGGTTGTGACCTCCGGCTTGATCTTCTCCGGCTTCAGCGTCTCGTAGTCCAAGAAGCCGCTCTGGCCGTTGACCCTGACGACGAACGACTGCTCGTCGTACTGACCGTCGACGCCGAAGCGCTTGGCCAGTCGGCGACCCCAGGCCCGCTCCTCGCCGACGGCACGATGGCCAGGGCGAGGAATCAACTCATTGACCTGCTTGAAGCCCTCGAGGGCGCCAGCATCCACGAAACGGGACCCAACAACCACATCCTCGTCGGGGAATGCCATCAGCGCACGGTGGAAGGCTTCGCCCATCAAGCCCTTCAGGATCGTGTCGCGCTTGGACGTGCGCTTCACGCTGAGTAGTCCGAGCAGCACGCAAGGTGTGCCCCCGATGCGCTCAAGCGTGGCAAAGGCGAAACCGTGCAGGTTGCCGTCGACGCGGGCGGAGGTGATGAGCACCCAGTCTTCCTTGGCCTTGGACAGCACCCCAATATCGAAGGCACCACCCATCGACGCCATCTCATCGAGGTCGGCGTCGTTGAGTGCCGCGCAGTCCCTGGTATCAACCTGGATTGCCATGAGCCCTCATACTCCTGTCGAAATCGTGCCCCGTAACAGTCCCCTATTCTGCCACCAAAACGACCCGATTCCTTGCTCGAAGGGTAGGCAGACCAGAGCAGTTAGAGCACGACAGCGTCGTGGCCGAGGGCCATACGTAGTTCGCCGACGACACGATCCAGGTCGACGAAGAACTCGTCGGCGAGGCGCAGCACCTTGCCCTGGCCTATGTGCAGGTAGACAGGGGATGTCCCCGGGTGATCGCGCAGAATCTTGCGGATCTGGTGAATCTTCAACTCGTTGAGTGACGTCGCCGGCACCCGCAAGCGCAGCGGAGCCGAGTTCCCGGAGTCGAGCCCTTCCAGAATCTGCACATCCTGCGCCATGAACCCGGGGCGCGTCTCGTCGCGCTTGTCAATGCGGCCACGAACCGTCACGATTGCGTCGTCCACCAGTTTGTGGCCCTGCTCGCTGAGCACCCGCGGGAAGACCGTGACCTCGATGGCCGCATCGAGATCTTCCAACACGAACACCGCCATCTGATCGCCCTTCTTGGTGTACTTGCGCGACATGTTGGTGATCACTCCACCGAGGAGAACGATCGCTCCGTCTTCCTTCTCGGCGGCTTCCGCGACCGAACAGTCGACCTTGCGGCGAAGCGCGGCCTCGACACCCAGCAGCGGATGATCGCTGATGTAGAGACCCAGCATCTCTTTCTCGAAGCGCAGCCGATCGCTCTTGTCGAACTCGAGCGCGGGTATCGCCACCCGCTCGTTGAACCCGTTGGCTGCTTCATCGCCGCCAACGTCGCCGAACAAACTCATCACGCCCTGATCACGCTCGCGGCGGCGCACGACGGTGGCATCGATGATCTGCTCGAAGACGAGCAGCAGACCCTTGCGAGGGTGACCGAGCGAGTCGAACGCACCGGCCTTGATCAGGGACTCGACGGTCCGCTTGTTGAGCACTGCTTCCGGCACCCGCTCGACGAAGTCGTGGAACGAGTCGAACGGACCATTGGCGTCGCGCTCGTGTAATAGCAACTCGACAAGTCCTTGGCCCACGTTTCGAATCGCGGCCAATCCGAAAGTGATTGCGCCGGGACTGCCCAACGGCAGCACGACATCGACTGGCACGTCGGCCGGTGACAGCGCTGCGAATTCGGTGATCGACCGATTCAGGTCGGGCGTGAGCACCTTCAATCCCATCGCCCGTGCGTCGCTGAGATAGACGGCTGCCCGATCAATGCTGCTCTTCACCGACGACAGCAGGCACGCCATGTACTCGACCGGGTAGTGCGCCTTCAGGTAGGCAGTCTGATAAGTGACGAGCCCATAGCCGAAAGCGTGGCTCTTCGTGAACGCGTAGTCGGCGAAACGCGCAATCACCTCGAACAGCTCGACACCCAACTCGCGGCCATAACCCGCGGCCTCGCAGCCCGCTTCGAACTTGCTGCGTTCGTCGGCCATCACCTCGCGCGATTTCTTGCCCATTGCCTTGCGCAGGTTGTCGGCATCGGCCAGCGAGTAACCCGCGAACTTCTGCGCGACGCGCATCACGCTCTCCTGATAGATCATCAGGCCGTAGGTGTCGCCGAGCAGATCCTCAGCGTCGTCGTGGAAGTAGCTGACTGCCTGACGCCCGTTCTTGCGATCGGCGTAGTCGTAGTGCATGTTCACGCCCATTGGCCCCGGGCGGTACAGGGCCAGGACAGCCGACACATCTTCGAACGACGTCGGAACCAGGGCACGCAGCAGCGTGCGCATCGGTGGTGACTCCAGTTGGAACACACCCATCGTGTCGCCGCGACCGAGCAGGTCGAACACGGCTTTGTCGTCGAGCGCGACCGTGTCGATATCGAAGTCGGGATCCTTCGTGGCTCGCACCATCGCGACCGTGTCAGAGATGACGTCGAGGTTGCGGAGGCCGAGGAAGTCCATTTTCAACAGCCCGAGTTCCTCAACGCCGTGCATTTCGAACTGGGTAACTATTGGAGCGTTCTCCGGCAATCCCCCGGCTTCTGGCTTTCGCTGCACCGGCAGATAGTTAGTCACCGGATCCTTGGTGATCACCACCGCTGCCGCGTGAATGCCATCACTGCGCTTCAAGCCCTCGAGACCCTTGGCCACATCGACGACGCGCTTCACATCGGGGTCGATCTCGACCATCGCCCGTAACTCCGCCGCCGCCTTGTAGCCGTCGCGATAGTTCGGGTGGTCCTCGAAGCAGTACCGCAGCGGCGTGTCGCGGCCCATCACCAGCGGTGGCATCGACTTCGCAATCTTGTCGCCCATTCCATACGGGTAACCGAGTACCCGCGCTGCGTCGCGTACGGCGTTGCGAGCCTTGATCGTGGCAAACGTGATGATTTGAGCGACGTGATCGCGCCCGTAGCGCTGCGCGGCGTACTGAATCATTTCGTCGCGGTAACGAGAGTCGAAGTCCATGTCGATGTCGGGCATGGAGATTCGGCTGGGGTTCAAGAAGCGCTCGAAGAGCAGGTCGTACTTGATCGGATCGAGGTCAGTGATGCGTAAGCAGTACGCCACTGCGCAGCCCGCTGCCGAGCCGCGACCCGGGCCAACGCGCACTCCCCTGTCTTTTGCGTACTTGATCAGATCCCACACGATGAGGAAGTACGACGCGAACCCCATGTTCTTGATGACCTGCAACTCGAATGCCAAGCGCTCGATGACCGCTGCGGGCAGCACATCGCCCCAACGTTCGTGAGCGCCGCGCCAAGTGAGATCGTCGAGATAGCTGGCATCGTCGGCGAAGCCTTCGGGCACCGGGAAGTTCGGTAGCTGCGGGTTACCGAACTCAATCTCGACCTGGGCTCGCTCGGCGACCCACAGCGTGTTGTCGCAAGCCTCTGGAAAGTCGCGAAACAAGTAGCGCATCTCGGCCGCCGACTTCAGGTAATGCTCATGCCCCTCGAACCTGAACCGCTTCGGATCGCTGATCGTCGCTCCGGTCTGCACACACAAGAGCGCGTCGTGCGACTCGTGATCATCGCGATGGACGTAGTGCGAGTCGTTGGTGGCCAACAAGGGCGCCCCAATACGGCGCGCAATTTCGATGAGCTTCGGGTTCGTGTCGCGTTGCGCCTGGATGCCATGGTCCTGCAGCTCGACGAACAAGTTGTCCTTGCCGAAGATCTCCTGCAGGCGCCCAGCCTTTTGCAGCGCACCCTTGTCGTCGCCCTGGATCAGCGCCTGCAACACCTGGCCGCCGAGGCAGCCGGTGGTTGCCATCAGACCGCCGTGATACTTCTCGAGCAACTCCCAATCCATGCGCGGCTTGTAGTAGTACCCCTCGAGGAAGGCAAGGCTGGCGAGCTGGATCAGGTTGCGGTAACCCTCGTTGTTCTCGGCTAACAGCGTGAGGTGGTAATAGAGCTTCTTTCCGCCCTCCGTGTCGCCGCCCGAGTCGTCGACACGACCCCGCCTGGCTGGCCGTTCATGACGACTGTCGTAGGCCATGTAGGCCTCGGTGCCGATGATCGGCTTCACGCCTTGGTTGCGGCACTCCTTGTAGAAGTCGAGGACGCCGTACATGTTGCCGTGATCCGTAATGCCCAGACCAGGCTGCCCGTCTTGCACTGCCTTCGCGACAAGCTCGTCGAGACGCGCTGCACCATCGAGCATCGAGAACTCGGTGTGAACGTGCAGGTGGGTGAACGAGTCGCCCACGGGCGCGAACCTCCTTGATGGCAGATCAGTGGGACATAACTACTACGACATAACTACAACGACATAACTACAACAGTGTGATTCGGCGACCTTAGCCGCGTTTGCGTGGGCGAGAAAACGGGCCGTCAGAGATAGGTGCCGGGGCGCTCAGTGGCCTCCAGCGCCTGCTCGCGGCCTTGCACCATGCCAGGTGGCAGTTGGCGTAGCTGCTCGATTTGCTGGCGCGCCGCCAACTGTTGTGCGAACAGCGTCGCCTGGATGCCGTGGAACAAGCCCTCCAACCAGCCGACCAGCTGCGCTTTGGCCACCCGCAGCTCGCCCTCCGACGGAACGACACCATCCTTGAAGGGCAGGGCCAGCATGTGCAGTTCCTCGCGCAAGTCGGGCGAGAGTGCCTCGCTGACTTCGACGATCGACCGCTCGTAGATCTCGGCCAGCCGTTCGCGGCTGGCCACGTCGAGCGGGCTCTGGCGTACTTCTTCCAAGAGTTGCTTCACCATCGAGCCGATGCGCATCACCTTCGCTGGTTCGGTCACCGTCTCGTCTGCTTCGGCGGCCGTCTCGTGTGCTTCGGCGGCTGGTGGTGTGCTCTGGTCGGTCATGGTTCCTAGTCTTTCGTTTCGCCGAGTCGTTTACTCCGCCTAGTTCTTCACTTCATTGGTGAACGCCAGCAACGGCACCAGCATCTCGGCTGATGTCAAGGATCCGTGTCGACACACAAGAGGATACGGGCCGCTGTCGTCAGGATCATGAAAGCTCACCGGCTGATGCGGAACCAACGCAACATCTCCGAACCGAGCGGCAACCGGTGGACTGACCACAGGGCCGAACCAGCCGGCGTCGATCAGCTGTTTGCGGCTATGGATCCACGCATCCTGGCCATGGTGCTCCGTAGCTGCCGCCAACAGGTCGGCCGCGGCCCCCGGCTTCGCGTGCAGCCAACGGAACCGCCCCTCTCCGCTTTGATCCCGCGTCAGCCGCAGAACGTCGTCGTGAGGCGTCACGATGCGATCACCGACGTCGACTTGGCCATGATCAGCAGTCACCAAGAGCGCGGCGCCCGGAGGCAGAACCGCAAGAAGGTCGGCGACAATCCGATCGGCAGTGCGCAGCTCGGCATCGTAGAACTCGCCGAAGCCGCGTTCGTGAGCGATCTTGTCGATGCCGTCGTAGTACGCGTACACCACGCGATCACCACGACGAAGATGGTGACCGACGATCAACGGCAAACTCGACGCAACCCGCCACCCGACCTGTTCCGATCCGCGCAGGTGTGCTTCCGTGAACGCCGTCGACTCGAGCTCGGCCTTACTGACGACCGCGACCCGCTGACCCATGAATGGCTCGAACGGCTGTATGGCCGATGGCGCGAACTTCCGTCGCAGGTCGCCGCGATCACCGTGCCACCGCAACACGTTCACCACCTCGCCAGCGAGTTCCATTCGGTAGCCAACCAAACCATGCTCACCCGGTGCGAGCCCGGTGGTGATCGACGTCAGCGCGCTGGCGGTCGTGGAGGGGGCGACCGTCGTAATCGCGCCGCCTTGCATCGCTGCCAAGGTCGGGGCGATCGCGCGGCGTTCCTGCAGTTGTTCCCAGCCGAGCCCATCCAAGACGAGCAGCACCACCTGACGGGCCGCAGCGACACAGGTAGGGAACCACGGCGGCAGCACGGCCTGAGGCCGCGCAGTCGTCGGTGCGAGCAGTGCCGGCAGAGTCCCACGCACGTTGGCGCCGCTGTATTGGGGAAGGGTTGGTGTCGGGATCACAAGCTCACCAGTCAACTAGGACACTACGATGATCGCGTGCGCGTTTCGAGCAAAGGTGACTACGCCTGTCGGGCGCTGTTGTCGCTGGCCTTGCACGACGAACAGACCGCGCCCACCTCGGTTCGCGACATCGCCGAGCGCACAGCGCTGCCGCAGCCGTACCTGGAACAGATTCTGCTTGCACTGAAGGGAGCCGGTCTCGTCCGGTCCAAGCGCGGGGTCGGAGGGGGTTACGTGCTGGCGCGACCACCCGACCAGATTCGCATCAGCGAGATCCTGAGTGCCGTTGACGGCCCGATCACGATGGGCGACTTCGGTGAGCCGCACCAGGATGGTGCGTGCGATCACGAAGGCCAATGTGTGCTGTTGGCAATCTGGAAGGCGGCGGGCGAACACATGCGCCAGATCCTCGACGGCTTCACGCTGCAAACTGTTGCCGATGCAGCCCGCGGTGTCGCACCCTGGCCAAGCGCGTTGGCCGACGCAGGCCTCGCACCGCTGCGGTAGGGACATCTCACTCGAGAGCGGCCTCGACTTCGGCAAGGTCGGCCGGCAACTCCGAAGCGAACTCCAACTGCTCGCCCGTGACCGGGTGGCTGAGCTCAAGCGCGGCTGCGTGAAGGAACGGGCGCGGCGGCGAGATACCCGTGCGCACTCCGCCGTACGTCGCATCGCCAACGACCGGATGACCGATCGCGGCCAGATGAACGCGGATCTGATGCGTACGCCCGGTCTCCAGTCGACATTCCAACGCAGCGGCCATCGTAGGAATGGTGTACTCGCGCAGAACGCGATAGCGAGTACGCGCCGCCTTGCCCGCGACGACCACGGCCATTCGCATCGGGTCGCGCAAGTCACGGCCGATCGGCGCATCGATGACGCCGTTCTGGTTGTCGGGGTGCCCCCAGACCAATGTTCGGTACACCCGCCCCACTGCGTGCGAAGACAACGCAGCGACCAGTGCGTGGTAGGCGCGCTCGGATCGCGCAACGGCCAGCAGCCCAGACGTTCCGACGTCGAGTCGATGAACAATTCCCGGACGGTGTGCCTCGCCGACGGTAGCGATCTCGGGAAAGCGAGCGAGCAGGCCGTTGACGAGTGTGCGGTCTGGATTTCCGGCACCGGGATGAACGACGAGTCCCGCCGGCTTGTCGATGATGATCAAGTCGTCATCGACATGCACAACCTGAAACTCGATGCTTGGGTCGGGCAGCGGCGGTGGAACGCTCGGCACCAGCGACTCGTCGATGACGACGACTTGCCCCTCGCGAACGCGCGCCTTGCCAGCGGTGTGTAGATCGCCATCAACGCGCACTCCCCCAGCCGCAACAACAGCTGCCGCGTCACTGCGACTGCAATCGATGATCAATGCGACGATGCGATCGAGACGCTCGCCAGCAAGCGCCGCCGGAATCTGCTCCGTGATCATCTCTTCGTCACCGCGTCGACGATGGTTCGGCCGGCGCCCGCGAGAACAACGACCACAGGATGAAGATCGCGCCACCGACGTTGACGGCCATATCGGCGACGTTGAAGATCGGGAACCACTGGAAGTCGATGAAGTCGACGACGGAGCCGCGCAACCAGGCATCACCGCGAAAGAGTCGGTCGGCGACGTTGCCGAGCGCTCCTCCGAGCACGAAACCAGCAGCGACTGCGACGATCCGCTGCTGGTGTGTACGGACCGTTGCCACCACGACACCGGCAACGAGCAAGGCGACCAAGCCAATGACTGGCCCTAGGCCGCGCCCCTTGGAGAACGCCATGCCGCTGTTAAAGGTCAGGTTCCATTGCAGCGTCCACACGACATGCTGCGGAGGCTCGCCGGTGAGCGCGTTGAGCGCCCAGTGCTTGGTGATCTGATCGAGGACGACGAGCACGGCCGCCAGCCCGACGCACAGCCGCAACTGACTTCTGGCAACACTTCCTTCGGCACCGCTCGTCGGCCCGGTGGTCGGCCCGGTGGTCGATTCGGTCACAAACGGCCGATCCCGCCGACCTTTTCTTCCACCAACACCGTCGCCCACGGAATCGCCTCCAGACGCTCGCGCGGAATTGGCCGCGCCGATTCCACCGAGTAGCCATAGGCGCCGGTCGTCAAGCGCTCGAGCGCAGCTTCGATATCGGCCACCGTTTGGCGAGCTTGCGCCCCGAGAGCCAGATCGCGCTCGCGCTCGACGACCATCGTGTCGCCTTCGCCACCTTCGTCGTCGAACTGGACATCGCCCATCTCTTGCTCTTCGATGATCTGATTTGCTTCTTCTTCCAAGCGAACCGCCTGGCCCAAAACCGAAGCGCGCTCGTTGAGCAGCAGCGCACGCTGGGTCGTGAGCCACTTGGCGTCGAAGTCCTTGGTGTAGGCGATGCCGTCCTTTGTGACGCCCTTCACCGGCGGACGCTCGGGCGGCGCAACCTTTTTCGGCGGCGACTTGCGCTCGGGGGCCTTGGCAGCGGGACGAGCCACTGCGACCGGAGGGCTGCCGACGGAGCTTTTGGCCGAGGTCTTTCCAGGCGCCTTCTTGGCTGGCTTGATTGCCGCCTTCTTGACCGCGGTCTTCTTGACCGCTTTCTTGGCCACTGGCTTCTTCGCGGCCTTGTTGACGGCAGGCTTCTTGGCTGCAGCCTTCTTGGCTGCGGGCTTCTTGGCTGCGGGCTTCTTGGCTGCGGGCTTCTTGGCTGCGGGCTTCTTGGCGGCGGGCTTCTTAGCCGCAACCTTCTTGGCAGCGGGCTTCTTGGCCGCCTTGTTAACGGCAGCCTTCTTGGCCGGCTTGCGGATTGGCTTCTTGGCGGTAGCCATTACCGGGGATCCTCCGTCTCGGGTGAAGTTCTGAGCGCCTTGTCCAGTCTCGCTGGGACCTCGTTCAAGGCAGGGCCGAGATGATACCGCTCAATCAGCGACAGCGACGTTGATGTGGATCGGATCGCCATCGAGTTCGCCGTTGGGCTCACCATTACCCCACGTCAGCGATGTCGCGAGCGTCGCCTCGGTGAGCAGGTGCTGGAAGGCGACAACCTGGCGTCGGACGCTCTCGGGCACACCAAGGGTCAGGGCAATGCGGTCGCTGACCTGCAGGCCGGCATCGCGTCGCGCCTGCTGCACCAAGCGCACGAGATCGCGCGTGACGCCCTCCGCCGTCAGTTCCGCGGTCAGTTCGGTATCGAGCACGACGACTCCGCCGTTGGTCGCCATGGGCGTGCTGGCACCCTCACCCTGGACGACGAGTTTGAGTGCGTACTCGCCCGCCAGCAACTTGATGCCGCCGGCGACCACGCCATCGTCCGATTGCTGCCAGTCGCCGGTCTTCACAGCCTTAATGACCTGCTGCGTCTTGTCACCCAAGCGCGGGCCGAGGCCAGCGGGAATCACCTGCAGGTCGAAGGTCGCAACCGACGCCACGTCGTCGGTCAGCTCGACCGATTTCACGTTTACCTCATCGGCGATCAACTCGCGGAAAGGGGCTAGGCGATCGGAGCCGGCGACGGCGACACGTAGCGTCGCTAACGGCTGACGAACCCGCAACTGATGTGCCTTACGTAACCGCAGCGTGCTGCTGCACACATCGCGGGCGAGGTCCATCGCCTCGACCAAAGTTGCGTCGGCTGGCACTGATTCGGCGAGCGGCCAATCGGTGAGGTGCACGCTGCGTTCGCCAGTGAGCGGTTGATACACGGCCTCGGTCGTCAGCGGAAGCAGCGGAGCCAACGCGCGACACAGCAACGATAAGACCGTGTGTAACGTGTCGATCGCAGCCTGGTCGCCTGCCCAGAAGCGATCGCGGCTGCGGCGCACATACCAGTTCGTCAGCGCATCGAGAAACGATCGAACCGACGCACATGCTGCGTACAGGTCGTACTCGTCCATTGTCGCTGTCAGCGACGCGAGCAGGTCGTGTGTCTTGGCAAGGATGTAGCGATCGAGCACATCAGTGCTGTCGGTTCGGAACGTTCCCTGGGTCTTGGCCGCATTGGCATAGAGACTGAGGAAGTACCAGCTGTTCCAGATCGGCAACATCACGTGTCGAACAGCGTCGCGACTGCCTTCCTCGGCAACGATCATGTCGTTACCGCGCAAGATCGGAGAGCTGAGCAGGTGCCAGCGCATCGCGTCGCTGCCGTAGGTGTCGAAGACCGCCATCGGGTCGGCGTAGTTGTTCAGGCTCTTCGACATCTTCTGCCCGTCGTCGCCCTGCACGATCCCGTGACTGACGCATGTAAGGAAACTTGGCCGGTCGAACAACGCTGTTGCGAGCACGTGCAGCGTGTAGAACCAACCGCGCGTCTGCCCGATGTACTCCACGATGAAGTCGCCGGGGTTATGGGTGTCGAACCAATCGCGGTTCTCGAACGGGTAGTGGACCTGCGCAAAGGGCATCGAGCCCGACTCGAACCAGCAATCGAGCACCTGCGAGACACGTCGCATCATTGACGTGCCAGTCGGGTCGTCGGGATTGGGACGCACCAGCTCGTCGACGAGCGGCCGATGCAAGTCGGTGATTGTGACGCCGAAGTCGCGTTCCAGTTCTGCGATGCTGCCATAGACATCGACGCGCGGATACTCCGGGTTATCGCTGCGCCATACCGGAATCGGTGAACCCCAGAATCGATTGCGGCTGATGCTCCAATCGCGAGCATTCGCAATCCACTTGCCGAAGCTGCCTTCTTTGACGTGTTCCGGCACCCAGCGAATCTGCTGATTCAGCTCAACCATACGGTCGCGGAAGGCAGTGACCTGGACGAACCAAGAACTGATCGCGCGGTACACCAGCGGCTCGGCGCAGCGCCAGCAATGCGGATAGCTGTGCTGATAGCTGTCGTGGCGCACCACCAGCCCACGCGCCTTCAGGTCCTTGATGATGTCGGCGTTCGAGTCGAAGACATGCACGCCCGCGAACGGGGGGACCTCAGCGGTGAATCGACCGTGTTCGTCCATCGGACAGATCGTTGGGATGCCGACTGCGTTGCACACGATCTGGTCGTCCTCGCCGAAGCCAGGTGCCATATGCACCACGCCGGTGCCGTCCTCGGTGCTGACAAACTCCGCAGCGAGCACATGGAACGCGTTCTCGGTATCGGCGAAGAACGGGAACAGCGGCTGGTAGCGACGACCAACAAGGTCGGCGCCGCTGAGGGTGCCTACTTGCACAGCGTCAGCGAGTTCTTTCGCGTACGCACCAAGACGCGACTCGGCCAGGATGTAGCGCTCGACCTCACCGTCCAGCGTTGCTTCCATCACCGCGTAATCGATGTCGGCCCCGACCGCCAGCGCGAGGTTGCTGGGCAGTGTCCACGGGGTCGTGGTCCAGGCGAGAATGTGCTCCCCGCTGTCGAGCTTGAATTGCACCGTGATCGCTGGATCCTGGCGGTCGCGGTAGACGTCGTCCATACGAGTCTCGGTGTTGCTGAGCGGCGTTTCGCAACGCCAGCAATACGCCAACACGCGGAAGCCCTCGTACACGAGGCCCTTGTCCCACAGCGTCTTGAACGCCCACATCACACTTTCCATGTACGGCGTATCGAGCGTCTTGTAACCATTCTCGAAATCGACCCACCGGGCTTGGCGCGTGACGTAGCGGTGCCAGTCGTCGGTGAAGCGCAGCACGCTGGACCTGCAGGCATCGTTGAACTTGTCGATCCCGAACTTGGTGATGGCTGGATGACCACTGATGCCAAGTTCCTTCTCAGCGACAACCTCTGCGGGCAGTCCGTGACAATCCCAACCGAACCGACGGTGCACCTGTTGACCGCGCATCGTGCGGTATCGCGGAATTGCGTCCTTCACGAAGCCGGTCAGCAAATGGCCATAGTGCGGTAGCCCGTTCGCGAACGGGGGGCCGTCGTAGAACACAAACTCGTCGCAACCTTCGCGACGCGCTACCGATGCTTCGAATGTCGCGTCGGTCTCCCAGAACGCGAGGACATCGCGTTCCACGGCGGGGAAGGAAGGTTGGGCGGCAACGTTGGGATAGGTCACGATGATCCGGGGGTTGAATCGAGCGGATAAGTGGGTGCGAGAAACGGCAGTTGCAGGTTATTGCAACTCGTCGCCGCCAACCCGAAAGGTATCGGTGGCACGAGGAATGAGCGGCACCTCTGTTGTGATGTCGTCGTGGTCGAGGCCGTCCTCGGAAGCTTGCGAATTGGCGACCTCCGCATCGAGCAAACGCCACACACTGTCCTGCTCGAACGGGTCGTTGAGTTGCGGAGCTGATGGCCCCCCGCGACCCGCGTTTGCCTGTGGACGGCCAGCACCGGGTCTGGCTGGCGCCGAAGGACTACGACGGAACGGAAGCTCCGTTGATTGCTCGGCAGCGGCGATGGATTCGTCGTCCCACACCAACTCCGACATCTCCTCCACCGGCTCGTCGGCATCGTCGAAGAGGACCGGGTGAATGACCTCAGGAAGAACATCGCCCTCGGCAGCCAGATGACGCGTCGGGGAAACAACTGCGTCGCGAGGTGTCTCAACGAGCGTCTCGGCGGACGCGGACAACAACGGCCGTCTGATCTCACCCAATCCGGCAGGCACGCGGTCGACGAGTTCCTGCAGACCAGCCGCAGCATCGCGCAGACGCTCGCGCTGGGCCTGCAAGTACTGTTCGAGGTGATCGACATCCGCCAAGAGGAAGTCGCGTCGGGCGAGAAGCGACTGCAGTTCGTTCTCGGCGCGCACGCGATCGCCTTCAACCGCACGGCGGGCCTCCGCACGCGAGTCGTCGATCGTCTTGGCCGCCAACGCGCGCGCGTTGTCGAGCAGGCGCTCTGCCTCTTCGCGGGACTGAACGACGATGGCCTCAGACTCGGCACGCGCCTCGGCGACGGCGAAATCGGCCGTGCGCTGCGCGAGCGCAAGCGTGCGGGTGATGACGTCGTTATCGTTCGGCGAGAAACTCTCGGGTTCGCGATCGTGCGTTGGCGCGTGCTGGGAAACCTCGTGCAGCTTCGCCACGGCCGCACGCGCGCGAGCTTCCATCGCGATTGCTTGGCTGTGCGCTGCTTCGACCACCTCGGCGACTTGATCCTTGAAGGAGTCGACCTGATCGGGGTCGTAGCCCTTCTTCACAATCTTGAAGGTGGCAGTGCGAATTGTGTGCGGACTCGGTTCCATCAGGCTCCGTAGCCACCATCGTCGTAACCCGTCGGGTGCTGCAGCGGCTTCAGCAGGTAGACGCCGCTAGCCACCTTTTCCATGCTGCCATTGAGGCCGTAGCAGAGACCACTGGCGAAGTCGATCAGGCGGCGCGACACCTCGCGATCGGCCGCCTCGAGATTCATGATGACCGGCAGGCCTTCCTTGAACTTGTCGGCCAGTTCCTGAGCGGAGTCGAAACGCTTCGGCTTCACCGTGTACGGATCGCCGCTGCCGCCCGCTCCGGAACTCGACTTCGTGATCGGAATAATGCGGGGATTCGATGGTCGCGGTTGGACGCTGGACCTGTCTCCAGCTGGCATCGGTCGGCGCACAACGACGTCGGGACTCGCTGAGACGTGACTGGGGAACGATGGTCGACCAGAGCTAGGTCGCGGTGGCGCCTCGTCGTACTCGTTGGCGTAACCGCCCTGATAGCGCGGTTCTTCGCGCGGGGCCCGCGACTGGCGCACTGGCCGTTCGGGCTCGGGTTCGAGCGCGTCGTCGTAATCGTCGTAGGCGTCGTCGGGTCCGAGGCCCAAATAGTCCATCGCCTTCTTCCACATACATAAAGAGGCTATCGCACCAGCGTGTCGGGATGAGGACGCTCGCCGAACAGGGCGGTGCCGATGCGGACTTCGGTGCTGCCCTCCTGCACGGCAACTTCGAGATCGTCGCTCATTCCCATCGAGCACGTCGCCAGCCCGAGACGGGTCGCGAGGGCGCGCACCGAGCGGAACAATGGTCGCGCCGCCTCGGGGCCGCCGACCGTTGGGCCAACCGCCATCAGCCCTTCCACGCGCAGCCCGTCGGCGATCGCCAAGTCGACCAGCGCTGGTACCTCGTCGATCGGACACCCAGCCTTGCCGTCGCCTCCCCCATCGTCGCTCACCTGCACCAAAATTCGAGCTCCAGCGGCACGCTTGACGAGTTCGCGCACTTGTGATGCACGGTCGACGGAACCGAAGAGCGACACGATTGGCGCCAACAAACGCACCTTGTTGGTCTGTAGTTGGCCGATGAAGTGCACCTCGAACGGCAGTGGCGTTGGTAGCCCGGCGAACTTGGCAACGACCTCTTGGGCGTAGTTCTCGCCGACGGCCGTGCACCCGGCATGATGAGCCGCCCAACAGGCTGCGACTGGGAACGACTTGGTGACCGGCAAGACCGTCACGCCGGAACCGCCAGCACGCGCAATGCGCTCGTGAACGAGACGCAGTCGTTCGGCTACAACCTCGTCAAAGTCCGGAATCTCTCGAACCAGCAACTACTTCAGAAACGACGGCACGTCGAAGTCGTCGTCGCCCTCAAGCGGATCGGCGTTGCCGTCGGCGAACAAGTCTTTCAACGTCGACGTCGAACCGGGCCTTGCTGCCGGTACCAGCTTTGGCGCGCCGCGCCCAGCAATCGAGCTCGCGCTGCTGCCGGAGCTGTCCCATCGATCGAAGCCCGCCGCAATCACTGTGACCTTGACCTCGTCGCCCATCTCGTCGTCGATGACTGCGCCGAAAATGATGTTGGCATCGGGGTGAGCAACAGCGTGAATGATCTCGGCCGCAGCATTCATCTCGAACAAGCCCAGACCGCTGCCGCCGGTGATGTTGAGCAGGATGCCGCGCGCTCCATCGATCGCCGCTTCCAGCATTGGGCTGCTGATCGCGTTCTTCGCCGCCGTCACCGCCCTGTTGTCGCCGCTGGCCTGCCCGATCCCCATCAGCGCCGAACCGGCGCCGGAGAGAATGATCTTGACGTCGGCAAAGTCGGTGTTGATCAGACCGGGAGTGGTGATCAGGTTGGTGATACCCGACACGCCCTGCATCAGCACTTCGTCGGCCATCTTGAATGCATTGAGGACGCTGGTCTTTTCGTTTGAGACGGTGAGCAAGCGGTCGTTTGGAATGACGATCAGGGTGTCGACCTTCTCCTTCAATTTCTGCACACCCGCGTCGGCCTGAACTGCGCGCCGGCGGCCCTCGAAGCTGAATGGGCGGGTCACAACGCCAATCGTCAACGCGCCGAGGCTGCGGGCCACTTCGGCAATCACCGGAGCGGCACCGGTGCCCGTGCCACCACCTTCGCCAGCGGTGATGAACACCATGTCGGCGCCCTTCATCATCTCTTCGATCTCGTCGCGGTGGGTTTCGGCTGCGTTGCGGCCAACCTCGGGGTCGCTGCCCGCACCGAGTCCACGCGTCAGGTCGCGCCCGATGTCGAGTTTCACATCGGCGTCGCTCATCAGCAGAGCCTGGGCGTCGGTGTTGACAGCGACGAATTCGACCCCCTTGAGCCCAGCGTCGATCATGCGATTGATCGCGTTCACGCCACCGCCGCCGACACCGATGACCTTGATGACGGCGAGATAGTTCTGCGGAGCGCCGGCCATCAGATGTACCTCCGGGAGAAAAGCGGGGCGATATGAACGTTATGAGACGAGTTGTGGGAACAAGGGGACACAGGAGCACCTTTTAGGGTCCAAGCGTAGCGAACTGGCAGCTCAGACAGGGCGATGCACCCGCAAGAGACACGTTGCGTTCGGGCACGACACGATCAGCAGGGCACGCTACCGACTTCGCGCGTTGAAACATCAAGCTCGCATACGCCGTCGAGCCCGCCACGTACAAGGCTGAGCAAGCGGGCCAACTTCTCGTCCATGTCCGACGCATCGCCAAGCTGCACCACCGTGCCGCCGGTGAGCTGCAGCGACAATGCCCCGGTTGCTGCACTCAGCCCCATCGAACCGGTGACCCCACGGATTTCTGAGGGCAATGCGAGCACCAACTCAGCTGCCGCCGCGTATGGTGCGCCGACGAACTGCCCGCGAGCTGTATCCGGGTGATCGCCGACGATCATCAGGTAATCGATTGGGATTCCATCGATGACATCGAGAACTCGAGCCTGGTAGTCGATGATCCGAAAGCGACCGTCGCCCCCCTGGAACGTCGCCAACGGAGTGCGTTCGCGGATGTCGACGACGACTCGATGCGGAAAGTCGGTCGTCACCTTCACCCGCTCGACCCAAGGATCGGCGCGCAGTTGCTCCTCGATCGCCTCGGTATCGACGAGGAGCACTGGGTCGCCCGTCAGATCGGTGATGACCGTCGCGAGCAGGGCGGGGTCCGTGTAGGTGGCGCCCTGCACGCTGACCTCGCTGACTTCGAAGAGCGGCGAGGCGAGAATGGCCAGGGTTGCGACCGGCACGGCGACGACGACCGTTGCGATCAGCAGCCAGCGCAACCGGCGGCGTCCCTCGGCCCGCCTGACGGAGATGCGACGAGCTCTGATTCGCTGATCGCCGCCCCCACCAGTTGGGCGAACGGCTGACGCGTCGAGGGCTACGACGTCGTCGAATTCAGGAATGACGACCGTCGAGCGCTGGTTGCCCTCGATGACCCGTCGGTCGTGGAAGGGCTCTTCGCGTTCTTTGTCGAGCGACACAGCATCAGGAAGATCCGTGCCACCGATGATGATCGTCTTGCGCTCGCCAGCCGGGTTGGTCTTGGCCCGTCTTGCTCCCCGTGCCTTGGAGGACTCTTCGTGCTGTCGCTTCGGTAACTCGGCCGTCGCGGGCGTGACGTCGTGAGGGTCGATCGCAGACTCGGGTTCGATGCCCAACAAGCGATCGATCGACGGATCATCAAAGTTGAATTGCTCGGGCTTTCCCGGCACCGCCTCGGTTGCGGAGTCAGTGGCGAACGCGTCGAGCAATTCCTCAAGAACTTTGTCGGGTGGGTTGTCCTGGGTGGGGCGCGGTTCGGTCACAGTCGAACGCCCCCATGATGCGGTGCTGCCTCGTCCGCTGCCGGCAGGTCATCGAAACCGACCAGGGTCAGCTCGCTGCGAAGTTCGACCCCGGCCGAGCGTCGCACTTCAAGGCGTACGTGCTCGATCACGGATCGAACATCAGCCGCGGTGCATTGGTCGCCGGCTTGAATGAAGTTCGCGTGCTTCTCGCTCACCCAGGCACCACCGATTCGAAACCCACGCAATCCGATCCTGTCGATCAGTTCCGCGGCTGCCAGCTCACCCGGGATCGGATTGACGAACACCGACCCCGCATTTTGGCCACCGGGCTGATGGTCGCGTCGCCAGCGCACGATCTCGGCGAGAGTGGCCTCCGCTACCTGCCGATCGCCATGCAGCAAGTTCAGGCGCGCGTGGAGAACTATCTGATCGGCACCGATGTCGGAGCCACGAAAGCGCAGACCCAGTTCGTCGACCGTCACCCATCGGTGACTGGTTGTGTGCAGGTCGAGCAGGTGCGCGCCGACGAGCGAGGCAGCCATGTCGCTGCCGTGACCGCCGGCGTTCATCCTCACCGCTCCCCCCAGCGAACCTGGAACACCCACCGCCCACTCGAAGCCAGTCAGCCCAGCCCCCACGCACCGGCGCGCGAGAACCGGCAGCGCCATCGCTGCTCCGGCGTTGACGACAACATCGTCGAACGTCACCCAATCGGCCATCTTGGCGAGCGAGATCGCGATTCCTGCAAAGCCCTCATCGGCGACCAACAGGTTTGATCCGCGACCCACCACCAAGGTCGCCAAACCGGTGTCGCGTACTACTTCCGCGACAAGAAAGAGATCGTCGTCGTTGCGCGGAGTCGCGAACACGGCTGCTGCACCACCGAGGCGATAGGTGGTGTAGGGGGCAAGTGACTCGTGCGCCGTTGCGAAGTCGCTGAGACGTGCCAGGGCCGCTTGCTGTCGCACCACGAGGTCAGAGAGTGAGCGGTTCATGCAGACCGCGGAATGTCTCGACCGAGAGCAGCCCTGCGCTGCTGCACTTCGTCGGGCAGCGTGCTGATGTCGCCGCAGCCCATGGAGATGCACACGTCGCCGGCACGCAGCGTGCGCGCCAGGTAGTCGACAAGGTCGTCGCGTCGTGGCATCCACACCATCGTGCTACCTGGATGAGCGTCGAGCACGGCATTGACGACCAGCTTGCCGGTGACCCCAGGAATAGGAGTGGTCCCGGAACCATAGATTTCCGTCAGGACGACCACGTCTGCATCCACGAAGGAATCGCAGTAATCCGGCGACATCGTGGCCATTCGGTTGAAGCGGTTCGGTTGGAACACGGCAACCACGCGCGCCCATCCGTCGCCGCTGTCGCGTGCCGCCGCCAGGACCGCAGCAATCTCTGAGGGGAGATGCGCATAGTCGTCGACGAAGGTGATTCCATCATCAGATCCGCGAATGTCGAATCGGCGGGCCACGCCGCCAAACTTGGCTAGGGCCGCTGCCGCCGTGGCAAAAGGAACGCCAATCGTCACCGCCATCGCTAGTGCGCCAGTCGCATTGCGCACATTGTGTAGCCCGCGCAAGGGAAGCGAGACGGAGCCCAGCAACGTGCCGCGGTGTTCCACATCGAACACGACAGCTCCGCTACTCGGTTGCACGTTGCACGCGACAAAGTCGGCGGCAGGTGACGTGCCGTACGTCACTGCGCCATGTTGCAAGGCAAGGCGGGCGCACAAGGCATCGTCGGCGCACAAAACCTTCGGGCCGTCAATGCCGGCGAGATAGCGATCGAAGCCGTCGATCACGTCGTCGATCGAATGATAAAAATCTAGAAAGTCAGCATCGATGTTGGTAAGGATCGTGGCGAGCAACGGCAGTGCGAGGTGCGTGCCATCGCTTTCGTCGGCCTCGACCACGAACCACTCACCGCCAGTCCACTGGGCGCCGGTGCCGATATCGGTCACGTCGCCGCCAATCACGAAACTCGGGCGCCACCCAGCTTCCACAAGGATCAGCATCAACATTGATGCAGTCGAGGTCTTGCCGTGGGCGCCGGCGACACCGATCGACTTTGCCTGCGCGCAGATCGCGGCGAGCATGCCGGATCGATGCAGTGCCGGCACTCCCGTGGCAACAGCCTCCTGTCGCTCGATGTTGCGTTCCGGAATCGCGGTGCTGTACGTGATTGCGTCGCATCCATGAACCAAGTCGCGCGAGTGACCCAAATGCACCGTGATCCCGGCTGCGCGAACCCGGTCGAGAACCGTCTGTTCACGAATGTCGCTGCCGGAGACAGAGTGGCCCATCTCGGCGAGGGCGATGGCGATCGCGCTCATGCCCGGACCGCCCACACCGACGACGTGGATCTTGCTCTGCCGCGCTAAGTCGAAACTCATTGCCGGCCGACCCTCTCGGCGCTTGCGACTCTCTCGATCAAAGCGACCAGTTTGCCGCTGCGGTGGATGGCCCCAGCTGCGTGTGCCGTTGCCGCCAGTTCGGCGAGCTCCGATGGCGCCCCTTCGAACCGGTTGATCTCCGAGATCATTCGTTCGGGCGTGAAGTCGTGCTGCTCGATCAGAACAACAGCACCTTGTTCCGAGAGCAGCCGAGCGTTGGCGACCTGATGGTTATCCGCAGCCCCGGGCCACGGCACGACGATTGCGGGGGCGCCAACCGTGACCAACTCGGCAAGCGTGCTCGCCCCAGCGCGAGTGATGAGCAAATCGGCGGCGGCGTAGAGCTGGGTCATTTGCGTTTCGTAACCGATCACGCGGTACACAATGCCGGAGTTGCCGTCGTGGCTGGGCGCGGCATCCCCTAAGAACCTTTCGCCCACCACGTGGTACACGGCCAAATCGCGGCGTGTGGCCAACCGCGCCACCGCCTCCGTCACAACAGTGTTGACGGCGCCAGCACCGAGAGAACCACAAACGATGGCCACGACGAATCGGTCTGCGGGCAACGCGAGTTGCTGGCGGGCAGCACCTCGCGAGTCAGCTCGATCGAGGCCGATGATCTCGGAGCGCACCGGTGCTCCTGTCACCTCGGCATGCGGCAGTTCGGAGCCCTCGCCCACAACGGCGCAGGCGGCCGCTCGCGAGGCCAGCAATCTGGACACCAGCCCCGGTCGGTGATCCCACGACACAACGATGTACGGCACACCGGCGCGCCTCGCCGCGTAGGTCATCGGAAAGCTGGCGTAACCCCCCACGTTGACGACGACCGCGGGCTTCAGATCGCGCAGCAACCGCCTCGCCGCGCGCACCGCTCGTATCAGCTTCGGCACGAACGACAGATTGCGCCGCGAGAGGCTGCGCTGCAGACCCACGACATCGAGAAACGTGGCCGGGTACCCGGTTGAACCAAGCAGCGTGGACTCGATCCCCTGGCGGCCTCCTACGTAGTGAATCGAGTCGCGGGCGTGGCCGTTCGCAACCAAGGCATCCGCAATCGCAAGTGCCGGAATCACGTGGCCCGACGTCCCGCCGCCGGTGATGACGGCGAACGTGACCCCACTCGCCACCGACTGGGTCATCGCACGTTGCGAGCCACGTTGAGCAGCACGCCCATCGCCACCAACGTGGCGAGCAGCGAACTGCCGCCGGTAGAAAAGAAGGGCAGTGTCAGACCTGTCACCGGCATCAACCCGGTGACGCCACCGACGTTGATGATGGTCTGCACCACCAACCAGCAGACAATCCCGCCAGCTAGCAGTTGGTGGAATCGGTCCTGCGCGGCCAGAGCAACCTGGATGCCCGCATAGGCGAGCACCATGAAGCCGCCGAGAACGGCGACCACGCCGATCATTCCCAGTTCTTCGGCAACGACCGCGAAGATGAAGTCGCTCTGGGCGAGTGGCAAGAACTCTCCGAGCTTGGTGTCGCCGCGACCAACACCGGAACCGGTGACACCGCCTTGCGCCATCGCGATCATCGCTTGATACGTCTGATAGCTGAGGTGGTCCTTGTGCGCTGCGATGTCGAGGAACGCCGTGAACCGGGCTTGGCGGCGTGGGCTCGAGGCAACGAAGGCCAGCGCGCCAACGATGCCCACCGAACCGACCGCCATCATCGGCAGCAGCGGTGCACCCGCCACGAACAGCATCGCAAAGACGATGCAGCCAAGAACGATCGCCGAACCGAGGTCGCCCTGCGCCAAGCACAACGCGGAGCCGATGAGAGCAATGACGGCCACGGGCATCATGGTGCGCCCAGGGTCGTGCATCTCGGAGTGACGTCTCGCCAAAACGTCGGAGCAGGCGAAGAGAACCGCAAGCTTCAGAAACTCGCTGGGTTGAAAGTTCAACGGACCAAGCACGACCCACGAACTGGCATCGTTGACTCTGCTGCCGACGCCACTGAGGAAGGGCAACAACATCACGCCGTAGGCCCCAACGAGCGCAGGGAAGACGAGGCGTCGCAAGCGATGCAGCGGCACCCGCATCGCGAACCACAAGCCGAAGCAGCCCACAATTGCCCACAGCAGTTGCCGATTGAACAATCCCCATGGGGAACGTCCGTCGTGGAACTCTTTGATCGAGGTTGCGGACATCACCATCACGAGTCCAAGCATTGTGAGCACAGTGGTCACGACGGCAAGGACGTAGAACGCGATCGGTGGTGGCGTGGTCGGCCGAACGTCGGTGCGCCGCGTCGGATGTCGACGCATCGCTGACGAGCGCGCCAACGCCGCACGACGGCGATCGCCGATCAGCGTTGCGGAGCTACCCATTGCCTTCACCCGACCCGCCGCTGCGTGCGGTCGCAACGCATCTATCCGCCGCCAACGCCGCAACAAGTCGACGGAAGTCGTCGCCACGCGCCGGGTAGCCACCATCGGGATACCAATCGAAGCTTGCGCACGCTGGCGACAACAGCACAACGTCGCCCGCTTCGGAGAGTTCGCTGGCGAGCGAGACTGCGTCGCCCATCGAGGTGGCAACCGTCGTCGGGCACCGGCCCTCGAATATTTCGACGATCTCGCCTGCGGCGGAACCAAGTGCAACCACAGCCTTGATGCGATCGGCCTCAGTGGCCAGGCTCGACAGGTCGAGACCCTTGTTGCGACCGCCAGCGAGCAGCACTATGCGATCGAAGGAACGAATTGCGGTGAGTGCCGCGTGCGGCGAAGTGGCTTTTGAGTCGTTGAACCAGCGCACGCCGTCGAACTCTCCGACCAGTTCGATGCGGTGGGCAGGATGGCGAAAGGTCGCGATGGCCGCAGCAACAGCGGCCGAGTCGGCCAAGTTCGATTCGAGCACGAGCGCGGCGGCTGCGAGCGCATTGGTGAGATCGTGTGGCAAGGTGCGCGTCATCGAACTGATCGGCGCAATCGGACCGCGCGGGCCAACCAGGTTGCCGCTGGCGACGTAATAGTCCGCATCGGAGAGAGCGAAGGTGCGCGTGATGCCACCGGCGGCGCGCAGGTTGCGCATCACGACAGGGTCGTCGGCGAATCCAACGGCGACATCGGTGACTCGGCGATGCTCCCAAATGCGCGCCTTCGACGCCTCGTAGGCCGCCATCGATGTATGCCAGTTTTGATGATCCGGAGCAAGGTTCAACCACACCGCCGCCTCCGACCGAAACGAGTCGAGCCAGTTCAGGCGAAAGCTGCTGCACTCGACTGCAAAGACATCTGCGTCGCCGTCGAGCGCCGCGACGAAAGGAGTTTCCGTGTTGCCGACTGCGGCGACACGGTGGCCACCGGCGGCGAGCATATGAGCGGTCAACAAGGTGGTGGTTGTCTTTCCGTCAGTACCTGTGATCCCAAGGATCGGACGCGGGCCTTGCGGGCGAGTTTGCTCCCACTCGTAGGCAAGATCGATCTCGGTACGGATCGGCACCCCGGCCTTCAACGCGGCCGCAATCACTGCATGTGTCTCGGGTACTCCTGGTGCTGGACACACAATCGCGCATTGCGCGACGACTGCATCGAGAGTTACGGCATCAGGACTCCCGATCAGTGACGCTCCAACAGCATGTGCCAGCGCTCGCTTGGTGTCCGTTGGCTGGTCGTCGGCCACGATCACCGACCAGCCGCGCTTCACGAGCTGGTGAGCAAGCGCGTCACCAGCGAGCGCAATGCCGTAGATCAGCGCTGTCGGGCGGGAAGCGTCGGCGTAGCGTGTCATCGAAGGTTCTCGGTCACGCGAGTGAAGTCGGCGATGAAGATGGCGAGGGCGGTGGCCACGCTGACGCCCGAGATGATCCAGAACCGAATGATCACCGTCGTTTCCGGCCAACCGATGAGCTCGAAGTGGTGGTGAATTGGCGACATGCGGAAGAGGCGCTTGGTGCGGCCCGATGCCTTGAAGACGCCCATTTGAATGGCAACAGATCCGGCTTCGATCACATTGATGCCACAGATCAAGATGAGAAGTAGCTGCGTGTTGGTGGTAAGAGCAAGCAGCGCGAGCGCGGTACCAATCCCAAGCGCGCCAACGTCGCCCATCATGATGCGCGCCGGCGCTGCGTTGAACCACAAGAAACCGGCACAAGCCCCACCGAAACCTGCCGCGAAGATCGCCAGGTCGAGGGGGTTGACGACCGCCCCGTACACGTCGGGATTTCGAAACGCCCAATAGGCAATGATCGTGAACGCCAGGAATCCCATCATCGCCGAACCGGCAGCAAGTCCGTCGGCGCCGTCGGTGACGTTGACGGCATTGCTCGTGCTCCAAACGATGACACCCGCAAACACGACCATGATCGGCCACGGCAGGTGCCAGCCGGGCAATGTCGCACGTGTGAATGAGAGTGACTCGCTGAGCCCAGTGGCGGCGACCAGCCACCAAGCCAGCAGGATTGAAAGCGTCAGCGTGATGTAGCTCTTCCGCTTCCAGAAGATGCCGCGGTTGTGGCTCTTGCGCACCTTGATGTAGTCGTCAAGAAACCCCATTGCGGCCATCACGAAGACGCCGACCCACATGATCATCGTCTGATCCGACAAGGCAAGTCCCGGTCGCAGATGCGCCGCCAACCATCCGAGCGCTGCGGCTGCGACGATCGCGAGGCCGCCCATCGTGGGGGTGCCCTGCTTGTGCATGTGGTGCTCGGGGCCGAGGTCGTCGCGCCCGAGGATCGGCTGACCCTTGCCGCGGCTGCGAAAGAAGGTGATCAGGTAGCGGGTGCCAAAGAGCGCGGCCAGCATGGACGTTGCCGCTGAGATCATGACTGCGATCACTGTCGGCCACCCCGCTGCTCAATTTCCTTCAGCACAGCCGCTGCCACGGCATGATCGTCGAACGGATTGGCGATACCCCCGATGGTTTGCGTGGTCTCGTGACCCTTGCCAGCTATGACCACCACATCGCCGGGCCTAGCCATCTGGAATGCCGTCGCGAAGGCGCGGCGACGGTCGGGCTCACTCACAACTTGATCACGGTAGTCGGAGGGCACCCCAGCAAGCACGGCATTGATGATGTCCAGGGGGTCTTCGGACCTGGGGTTGTCGGAGGTCACGACGACCAAGTCGGCCAACTGCGCGGCGACCGCGCCCATTTCGGGTCGCTTTTCACGATCGCGATCGCCACCGCACCCGAAGACCACAATCACCCGACCGTCGCTGGCATGACCAGTGAGGTCCGCACGAGTCGCGATGGCGGCCCGAGCTGCCGGAAGCACCTCGCGTAGCCCATCCGGAGTATGCGCAAAGTCGACGATCACGTCGAAGGGCTGCCCTGCGTCAACGGGCTGGAAGCGACCCTTCACCGAGGGGGCAGCGGCAAGGCCGCGAGCGATCAGGTCAGCGGGTATGCCCAAAGCAGCAGCAGCCGTTGCCGCCGCAAGGCTGTTCATCGCGTTGAAGGCGCCCCCCATCGCAACCTGAATCTCGACGCCTCTCCACACATACCGATGACTGGTGGGAGTGACCTGGAGCGCAGTGATGTCGTGTTGAGAAAACGTTGTCAGCGGAATCGAAATCGCGTCGGCGAGCTGCCTCCCATGTTCGTCGTCGACGTTGACCACAGCCTGTGTGCTCAGCGTCGCTTCGAACAGACGGGCCTTTGCTGCGAAGTAACGATCGATCGTGCCATGCAGATCAAGGTGGTCGCGCCCGAGGTTGGTGAAGACCGCGAGCGCGAACCGACAGCCGTCAACGCGATGCAGCTCGAGCGCATGCGACGACACCTCGATGACGACCGCTTTCGTCCCCGCGGCGACGAAGTCAGCGAGCTGCGCCTGGAGGTCGGGGGCCTCCGGGGTTGTGTGCTTGCCAGTCAGCGTTCCGATGACACCGGTCGCAGCGCCAGCGGCGCGCAACACGCTCGCCAACAGGTGACACGTCGTCGTCTTGCCGTTGGTACCAGTGACTCCGATCAGAGTGAGCGCACGCGAAGGATGCCCATAGAAGGCGGCAGCGAGATGACCCATTGCCGCGCGTGTATCGGACACCATCAATTGCGGAGTGCCGAGAGGCAGGACTCGCTCGCACAACAAAGCGGCAGCACCATTCGCAACAGCCTCGGCAGCGAAGTCGTGACCATCATGTTCCTCGCCGGGCAGGCAGCAAAAGAGCGATCCGCTCGTGACGCGTCTCGAATCGAACACCACACCTGAGATCCGGACGTCGCGGTGCTCCCCATCAAGCGCGAACGGCAGCTCGCCGGCCGCATCCAACAACTCGCCAAGTAGGCGGACCACGGCGGTCACCCTGCGGGACAGCCGGTATCGCTTGACGGCGGCGTGATCAGCAGCTCATGAATGGCCGCTGCGGCAACCGTAGTGAACAGCGGTGCTGCTGCGGTGCCGCCGAAGCGGTCGTGAGATGTCGGATCCGGCTCGTCAATCGTGACCAAGATGGTGACACGTGGAGCGTGCGCCGGGAAGAAGCCGACGAAGGATGCCCGGTACTTGCGACTGCCGTCCTCGCCATAGGTCCCGTCTTCGGTCTTGTAGGCCGTCCCGGTCTTGCCCGCAACCGAGATCCCCGGCAACTGCGCCTGCTTGCCCGTGCCGTAACAGACGACATCGGTCATCATGCTGGTCATCGTTTCCGCTGTTGCGGGAGTAAGCACTTCGTGCGCCGGCGAGGGATCCGTTTCGCGTATCTTGCCATCCGCTCCCAGCGTCGCGCTCAACAGCTTGGGAGCGACGTAGATCCCACCGTTCGCGACAGTGTTGATCGCAGCCACCAACTGCAGCGACGTCGCGGAGTAGCCGTATCCATACGCCGGATTGACGCGCTCTGTGCCCTGCCACTCGCTGGCCGGGCGGAAGATCCCGGCGCTCTCACCGGGGAGACCTAGCGCGGTCGCCTGACCGAAACCGAACGCCTCCAAGTAGCTACCGAAGCGCTCGTAGCCGACCTGCTCCGTCATCAAGACCGTGCCGATGTTCGACGAGTTGACGATGATTTCGCGAAGCGTCATCGGCTGCGTGTCATGCGGTACCGCGTCGGTGATCTTTTCCTCCCACGCAGTTCCCTTGTCGTAGATGATGTACCCCGGCACATCGATGCTGGTGTCGGGATTGGCGACACCAGTATCGACGACAGCCGCCAAGCTGAACACCTTCGCCACCGAGCCCGGTTCGAAGGGCTCGACCGCAGCAAGGTTGCCGGAGGTGACCTCGACGACTCCACCAGTACCGTCCGCTGCGATCGGAGTTCGCTGCACGTTCGCGATCGCATAGATCGCCCCGGTCACAGTGTCCATCACGATCACCGTGCCACCGCGCGCCGACAGCTCGTTGACACGCGCGCGCAGTGCTTGCTCCACCTGGTACTGCAGCGAGCGATCCAAGGTGAGTACCAAGTCGTCGCCTGGCACTGGTTCGATCGTTGTTGCGCCGGAACCAGGAATTGAGCGCCCGTCTTTGTCGTGCTCGCGCACGCGCTCACCGTTGCGCCCCGTCAGCAGATCGTTGTACAGCAGTTCGATTCCCGCAAGGCCGACGCCATCAATGTCGGTAACCCCGAGCACACTGCGGCCGACCTCACCGCTCGGCATGATGCGCTTGTCTTCGTGCAGCGACGCAACTCCCGGCAGTTTGAGGGCGAGGACCGTCGAGGCGAGATCATCATCGAGCTGGCGACTGACATAGACGAAGCTCTTCTCCTTGGCGGTGAACGCGTCGACTAACGACTGCTGCTTCTGTGCCGACAAACCCAACATGGTCGCGAGCGCGGTTGCGGTGCCGACGGGATCAGTCACCAATTTCGGATTCGCGAACAGCGAGGTGCTGGACACACTGAGGGCCAGCTCGCCACCATCGCGAGCGAAGATCGTGCCGCGTTGTGCGATCAAGACCGACTCGGACACGCGCTGGGCCTCGCCGGCTGCCAGTAGTTCCTCGCTTCCTGCGGTTTGCAGGAATACAACTCGAGCGATGACCGCCGCGAACAACAGCATGCTGACAACGAACACGAACTGCAGGCGACCGCGCGTCTCGCCAGATCGGAACTGAGCTACGGACGACGGGCGGCGGCGATCCCTTGCGACGCGCCTCTGAAGAGGGCGGGCGACGGTGTTGCTGCGCGCCACTCGGCCGCGACGCTTGTGCCTGGCGCGATCGTCAGGTCGCCGACCGACTGGCCGTGCGGGTCGCCGACTGGCTGGCCGTGCGGGTCGCCGACCGGCTGGCCGTGCAGGTTGCCGTGCAGGTTGCCGTTGAGCCGTTGACGTCGAACGGCGGTGCGACGAAGGAGCGTTGCGCGTACTGCGCGTGCTTCGGCTGTTGCGTGCGTTGCGCGTGTTGCGCGTGTTGTTCGGAGATGTTCGATGACTCACGGCGCGACTCCGGACTGAGCCTTGACATCGGCGTACTGCTGAAACTCTTCGCCAAGGGCTGTGACACCGGCGGGGTCGATATCGATTCCGGCGCGCTGCACCGTCGAGATCACATCTGGATCAAGCGCGAGGAATCGAGTCTCGGTGGCCGGCACCATCCCCAACCCAGCCGCTTCAGCGGCCAAACGACCGGGGGAACGCAGTTCTGCGCGCTCGCGCCGCATGACGTCGTACTGATTGAAGGCATCGCGGATCTCGCGGTCGACCGCGTCGAGGCGTAGCTGCCGCGATGCCAGCTGCGTCTGAAACGCCGCAGCACCCAACATCAGCGCGAATACGGGGGTAGCTACAGCCGCGATCAAGCGGGCGGTGCGTCGCCGACGAGGCACGAGCACGAGCTGTGGTCGCGGGGCCAGGTGGGCGACCGATGCCGTGCGCTTGACCATCACCCGCGCGCTCTTGCCGCTCGCGTTGGCGTGCACGCGACTGCGCACCGCTGCCATTGAGGTGGCCGTTGGGGTTGCCCGAACGCTGCGGGCTGTCATCGCCATCGGGCTAGCGCCGTCCGCGTGTGGGAACGTCGGGGATACGTTCGACCACACGCAGACGAGCGCTACCAGCCCGCCGATTTCTCGCTTGCTCTTGCTGTGAGGGGGTACGCGGGACTCCGCGCACGATGCGCACGATTTGCACTGCGTCGCAGACACACGGCAACTCCGGCGGACACGTGCAGTCGCCGGTCGCTGCTACCCGCATGCGTTCCTTGACGATGCGGTCTTCGCCCGAGTGATACGACAGCACTGCGACTCTTCCACCAACAGCCATGCGGTTGATCGCGCTGTCAATGGCGGGCGCTATGGCATCGAGTTCGCCGTTGACCTCAATGCGGATTGCCTGAAACGTCCGTTTGGCGGGATGCCCACCTGTACGGCGCGCGGCGGCAGGAATCGCTGCGACCACGACCTCGGCCAAGGTGGCTGTCGACTCGATCGGTCGGGCAGCCACGATCGCCGCCGCGATACGGCGGGCGAAGCGTTCGTCTCCGTAGCGTTGAATGAGGCGGGTGAGGTCGCCGACGTCGTAGCCGTTGACGACATCAGCGGCGGACCACGATTGCGATTGGTCCATCCGCATGTCGAGGGGAGCGTCGTTGCGATAACTGAAGCCGCGCTCGGCAACGTCGAGTTGCGGCGAGCTCACCCCGAGGTCGAACAGAGCACCGGACAGCGTGTCGATCGAGAGAGCAGTCATGGCTTCGTCGAGGCGGTCGAACCGACAGCGATAGACCCGCAACCGATCCCCGAAACGAGCGAGTCGAGATTGTGCTGCGAACAGCGCATCTGCGTCTCGATCGATCCCAAGTATTCCGATCTGTGGCCACCGCTCGAGCAGGTGCTCGCTGTGCCCACCGCCACCGAGTGTTGCGTCGAGCACAAAGCCCGCTGGCGCATTCTCGAAGAGTGCGACGATCTCGTTCACCATGACCGGGTCGTGATGGAAGCTGGCGCTCATCGGCGATCAGTTTGCGGTGTCCGAGCGGCCATCTGCAGCCCTCCGGATCGCGGGTGCTTCCGGGATGTCTCCCCGGCTGAGCGAGACGAAAGCGGGCGGAGGGGGGCTTTGCATCGTGCTGCCCGGAAGGCTGCAGATGGCCGTTCAATAATCGTGGATCTGGAAGTTGATCTGTTGGTTGATCTGCTGGTTCGAAGTTGTGCTGCCTCTTCCTCGCTTTCTGCGTCGTGCTGCTTGTTGGCCAGTGGTTCTTCCGATGAGTTCACTCGAGTGCTTCGTCGTCGCCAGCCAGGCCACCGGTGCCGACATCATCGATTCGGGAGTGACGTGCAGGCGACCAGATCTCAAGGCGGTCGACGCGGCCAGCTACTACCACCGGGGTCCCGACACTGATCTCGGCGTATGCGCGCAGTTGCTCTTCCAGGGTGACGCGCCCTTGCTTGTCGAGTTGCACCAACTGCGCCGAAGACGCAATCGCGCGTAGTTGGTTGAGCGGCACCTCGCCAGCATCGACCCGGGAGCCCATCGTGAGCAGCTCAGCCTCGAACACTTCCGACGGAACGACCGTCACGCACTTGCCGCGGCCTTTGGCTAGGTAGCAGTGATCGCGTAGGCGGTCGCGAAAGATCGCAGGCAGGGCCAGCCGGCCCTTGTCGTCCAGTTGGCGTTCGAACGCCCCCACGAACAACACGTCGCCTCACCACCTTTTCACCGCTCAACGCCTGCCTCGGGGAGCGCAATCACGGCTGGCGTGAGCCCGTGATTCCCCGCTGCCACCCATTCTGCCCCCTCAACTCCCCTTCGTCAACCACTTTGCCCCTTTTCGCGCCACTTCTCCACCTACTACACCCTCTCCACAGCGATCATTGGGTCGTGAACAAACCGTGCCCGGGAACACCATGAAGTGGGCGTGCGGGCGAGCAATAACTAGTCCGTCGTGCGACAACGCGAAGGAGCGACACCGTGGCCACACCGGTCGAAATGTCGCGCCCGCTCCGCATCGCGTGCTCGACGCGACCCGGCCCGGAGGGCGAAATGTTGGTGTCCAACGGCGCTGGCGCGGTTGATGTCATCGCAGATGTAGTCGGCTACTTCACCGACTAGAGCGCCAACAGATTCCGCGTCAGCGCGGCGCGCACCTCGGCAGAGGGCGCCGCAATGGTTGCGACACCCGCAGCGAGTAGGGGCGCGGACGGACGCGGCTCTGCAACCAAGGCTGCCACCAACTCTGGGCGCCATTGAAAGTGACACAGCGACTGAAAGCGCGCAGTAACCCGCGTTCGCCGCTGGGAGACACCAACCAGCTTCTTGCCATCCGCCACGACTTCTCCGAGACCCGATCCTGCAAAGCAAACCTGCCGCGACCAAGGCGCCTCCTGCCTCATCGGGGTGTTCGTCACGGTCCTGTTCACGGTGGCTTCGATTCCGAGCTCGGCGAAGGCGCGCTGCCACACTTCGCCAACCCAGACCATCGCCTGTCCGACATCGTCCAGCCACAGCGGGTCGGTGCTCGGGATCACCAGGTCGAACCACATGAATTCGCCGGGAACGAGCAGCACGGCTCCCCCACCGCTTCGACGCCGAACGACGGTGATAGCGAGTGCTTCAGCGACACGCTGATCCACGTCGCTGGCGCGCTGGACAGAACCGAGCACCAACGTCGTTGCTGCAACCATGTGGAACGTGGCCGAGCGGCGGGGCTGCGGATCAGCCGAGTGGAACTCGCCAGCATCACCCAACGAGTCGCGCAGCAGCCAATCGGAGTTCACCGGACGCGTTGGCGCTTCTGCGTCTAACTCGCGCGAGCGAGAAAGGGCAACCAGGCCTCTGGGACAAGGGCAACAGCTGCGTTGACCCAGGCGTGTTCGCGCGGAGCACATGGCGGACGCGACAGCCTCATCCCCGCTTCCGCTGGTGTGCGATCACGTTTGCGGAGGTTGCACGGCCGACAGGCGGCCGCCACGTTCTCCCATGTGTGCTGCCCGCCACGCGAGCGCGGCACGATGTGGTCGAGCGAGTCGGCGTGGCCACCGCAGTATTGGCAGCGACCATCGTCGCGGGCGAACAAGGCGCGGCGCGACATCGACGTGCGCCGCGCATAAGGAACCTTGACCACGTATCGCAGCCGTACGACCGACGGACTGGCGACGCTCAATCGTGCCGAGTGCAGAAGGTGGCCGTCGCCCGCGACGAGGTCGGCCTTGTCGGCGAGAACCAGACACACGGCACGAGTGGCCGGCACGACAGAGAGCGGCTCGTAGGTTGCATTCAACACAAGCGCGCTTCTCATGACGGAGAACTTAGCGACCTTGCTGGTGCTGAAGACGGCACCATTTCAGGTAGCTGACCACGTCGTCGGCCGTGGGTGGGTGATCAGGACTCCCGTACTGCGTAACCATTCGGAAACGCAGGTAGTCGTCAGAAGGCAGGGGCAGGAACGGTCGGCGCCGCCACCAACGACTTGGAGTCGTGCGCCGCCACTGCGCGAGTGCCGTCGGCCACAGGAGCGGATGGCGTGCAAGCCGCCGAGCAACGCCAAGCGTCGAGCGGAGCCTCAACGCGGCTCTTTGGGCAGACCCAGCACCATTTCGCCGATGATGTTGCGTTGTACTTGTGAGGAACCTGCGTAGATCGTGCCGGCTCGCGCGTTCAGAAATGTTCCGTACCAACTGGCCGTGCTGTTCGGCGCACCAGCATCGTCGGTGCTGAACGCACTTGAGGGCGACCGGCCGCTTGGTGTCATCGCTTCCGCGCCAATGATTTCAAGCGCAAGCTCGGTGACCTGCTTGTGGTACTCACTCCAGTACAGCTTGGAGATCGCAGCGTCGGGACCGGGATGATGTCCCCCGAGAAACTGTGTCAGCACACGCATCCCGCTGTAGCGCATGATCTGCACCTTCGAGTAGCAGTCCGCCAAGCCTTGACGAATGCGTGGGTCGTTGGCGACGCCGCGCTCGTTGGCCAACAGCACCAGTCGATCGACTTCGGCCTGGAACCGAATGGGGTTGACGGCGGCCGCTTCGCCGCGTTCGAAGCCGAGCAACGTCATCGCTACCGCCCAACCATTGTTGATGCCGCCGACAACATTCTCCTTGGGCACCACTGCGTCGGTGTAGAACACCTCGTTGAACTCGCTCTCGCCACTGATCATTCTGATCGGGCGTACCTCGATGCCGGGCTGGCGCATGTCGACCAGCAAGAACGAAATTCCTTTGTGTCGAGGTGCATCAGGGTCGGTGCGGGCGAGGGTAAAGATGTGGTCGGCGAGGTGTCCAGCACTCGTCCAAATCTTCTGACCATTCAGAATCCACTGATCGCCATCGAGTTCCGCTTTGAGGCCGAGGTTGGCGAGGTCGCTGCCAGCGTTCGGTTCGCTGTATCCCTGGCACCACGTGTCGGCACCCGACAGGATACGCGGCAAGTAATAGCTCTTCTGCTCGTCGGTGCCCATCCGCAACAACGTGTTGCCCAGCATCTGGATGCTGAAGACATCGTTCGGACCACCGGTTGGTACACCAGCCTTGGCGAATTCCTCGGCGAGGAGTACCTGCTCGAGCGCCGACAACCCGGCACCTCCGTATTGCACCGGCCAGCCGGGGGCCAGGTAACCGGCGGCGTACAACGTCTTACGCCACTCGACGACGAAGTCGGTGAGTTCCTGCCCACTGAGCTGGCCGATGCCTGCCCACTTGTGCGGCAACTTCTCTGCGAGAAAAGCCTGCACCTTTTCGCGATAGGCCTCGGCTTCAGCGGTGTATGTCGGGCGCATACAACGACATTACCGGCAGGCGTCGACGACCGGTGCCTCGCTACCCGGCGGTGCCCAACCGGCGACGGACCAGCGCGGCCGCGCCGACGAGCGGCGCGAGCTGACCGAGCCCGGCTGGCACAACGGTGAACTCACGAAGAAAGCTCAACCGCGCTCGTTGGTCGAGCTCTGTCTGCAGCGCAGCGAAGAATGGCTCGCCGAAGCCCAGTGCAACCGAGCCACCGACGACCGCCATGTTGAGGTCGCAGATCGCACCGAGCGACGCCAGCGCCCGCCCGATCATGATTCCAGTGCGATCGACGACGCCGTGCGGTGCGCGCTGCGGTGGGCGTCCGGTCTCTTCTTCGATGGCCCGGCCGCTGCAATACGCCTCGACACACCCCTTCCCGCCGCACAAGCACGGGCGACCATCGGGCTCGACGACGATGTGTCCGAAGTGGCCGGCGTTGCCGTGCTGCCCATCGAGCAGTCGCCCGCCGCTCACGATTCCACCACCGACCCCGGTGCCAACCGAGATGGCGACGAAGTCAGACACCCCTACGGCCGCGCCACACCATGCTTCTGCCAGCGCGATCGCCTTCGCGTTGTTGTCGACGACCGTCGTCAGGCCCGTCAACTGCTGCAGCTCGGCTGCCAACTCGAAACCGACGAGGTCAGGGATGTGCAGCGGCGAAACGGTGCCCGCCAGGGAGTTCGCCGGACCACCGCAGCCAACGCCGCAACCGAGCGGCGTGGTTGGCGCGGACGCCTGGACGCGCTTCACCAGCCTCGCCAGCGATGGCCACACGTCGCGAGCCGGCGTCGGAATCCGGTCGCGCACGAGAACCTCACCGTCGTCGGCAACGACCCCGGCTGCCAGCCTGGCTGAGCCGACATCGATTGCTAGGTAGCACGCCGTCATGGCGCTGACGGTACATGGGCCGCAGGCACCGCACAGCACAACACACACACCCACACACGGCGGCAGCCAGCGACGCGCGACATGTGAATCATCCCCCAGGGGTCTACCCTTCCTTCCCGTGACGGCCACGACCTCCGAGTTCGCATCGAAATCACCACTGCCTCCCGCGACATCTGCCGCGGCAGCCAATCGGCCGTCCGCGACCTTTGGGCAACTCTTCGATGCGATCACCTCGAACGTTGCATCGGTAGTGCACGGCAATCGGCAGGCGATCGATCTGTCGGTGATGTGCTTGCTTGCCGAAGGCCACCTGCTGATCGAGGACGTTCCGGGTGTCGGCAAGACCAGTCTTGCCAAGGCGCTCGCCGCGTCGATTGATTGCACCTGGAAGCGCGTGCAATTCACCCCCGATCTCTTGCCAACAGATCTCGTCGGGGTTGGCATCTTTCAGCGGGCCACCGAGACCTTCGTGTTTCAACCTGGTCCCCTGTTCGCGAACATCGTGTTGGCCGACGAAATCAACCGTGCTTCACCTAAGACGCAATCCGCGTTGCTCGAAGCGATGGAGGAACGGCAAGTCAGTGCCGACGGCATCAGTCACCAACTGCCCTCGCCGTTCATGGTTGCGGCGACACAAAACCCCGTCGAGCAAGAAGGCACCTATCGGCTTCCAGAGAGTCAGCTCGACAGGTTCCTCATGCGCATCTCGCTGGGGTACCCCGGCCGCCAAGCAGAGCTGGCGATTCTCGACTCGAACGGCGCCGCCGACGCGCTACTCGCACTGCAACACGTCGTCACCGCCGACGAGGTGGTGCGAATGTGCATGGCAGTACGTACTGTGCACATCGCTCCGGTGTTGAAGAACTACATGGTCGACATCGCTGAAGCCAGTCGCGCGCACTCGGGACTGCTGCTCGGCATCTCACCCCGCGCGACGCTGCAACTCGCGCGTGCGACGCGCTCGCATGCCGCCGCCCAGGGGCGTGATTACGCGATTCCCGACGACGTGAAGGCCGTCGCCGGGCCGGTGCTGTCGCACCGCGTGATGTTGCGTCCCGACTCGTCGGCTCGCGGGCTCGACGGTTCGATGGCGATCGACGAAATCCTTGGAAGCGTGCCGGTGCCGGCGGGGCGCTGATGCCGACCCGTCAAGGCTGGTCAGCACTACTCGGTGGCGCCGCCTCGATCGTCCTGGGGCGGCTGTTCGGGCTCATTGAGCTGTACGTCGTCGGATCAGCGTTGCTGGCCGCATTCGTGATTGCCCTCGCCATCGTCAACCGTCCACTTCCTCGACTCGCAGTGCATCGCATAGCCCGGCCAGCGACGGTTGGCGTCGGCGAAGCCGCCCGCGTCGACATCCAAGTCTCGAACCATTCCAGCGTGCGCGCCCCCAAGCTGTCGCTCTGGGAATCCGTCGGCGACAAGGGTGGCGCGCCCATGCAGCTCGCGCCGCTGGCGGCTGGACAAGCAGCCAGTGCCGCATACCGAGTACCGACGCAACGACGAGGTCTTGTGCGCACCGGCCCCCTGAGCGCCGAACGGTCCGACCCCTTAGGGCTTGCCCGACGCACGAGCTGGCTAGCTGGTGCCGGCGCGGTGTTGGTCGTGCCTCAGCAATTGACGCTGGCGTTCCCAACTGCGGGTGGCGCTGGCCGACTCGGCCAGCAGTTGCGCATCAAGTCGTATGGCCAGTCGGGAAGCGAGTTCCATTCGCAGCGTGAGTACATCGCGGGCGACGATCTACGCCGAGTGAACTGGAAGAGCTCCGCCCGCTCGACGACATTGATCGTGCGCGAGACGGCGTTGGAGGGAGTTCACCGCTGCACCGTTGTGCTCGACACGCTCGCCGAGAGCTACGACCCTGATGGTTTCGAACGCGCCGTCACGGCCGCTGCCAGCGTCGTCGCAGCAGCCTCAGCCGCTGGTATCTCCGCCCGCCTCGTCGCACCTGGACTGGACCTACGCGGCCCCGACGTGGCAGCGCTTTCGCTGCGCTCGCTCGCCACCGTCGACGTGTGTGAAGAAGTGGTGGATCACAGCGGCAACGGTCGATCCGGACCCGACGGACTTGGTGTCCTCGTCGTGATCACCAGCCACGCGACGTCAAGAGTTGCCGCTGCCGCGTTGGCGGCAGCCTCTCCCGAGGAGGTCGTTGTCATCGTGTGTGCGATGACATCCTCCGCCACCAGTCGCGGGTTCACGGTTGATGCCACCAGCCTGCCGGAACTGCAGCGCAGCTGGAGTCACCTCGTGATGGGCCGCTCATGAGCGAGAACGGCCGCCTGGATGATGCGCAGCTGCCGGCAACATTGTGTCTGACAGCCTTGACGGTTGCGACGGCGATCTCGCTCTGTCGGCTGTTCGCCGACTGGGATTACCTGCAACCGATGCTGATCGTTGGCATCACCATCCACGTCGTTGCTACCGGTCTGCGACTGGCGCGTGCGCCGCTGTGGGTGGCGGGTCCAATCCTGTTGCTCGCCGCTGCGGAGCTGCTCAGCATCCTCTTCTACCGCGACACGCTCAGCGGTCCGATTCCAGGGTTGCGCACGCTCGAAGTGATGCGCATCGACCTCTCCCTTGTTCTTGAGCAGTTTCCGACGGCCGTCGCGCCGGTGCCGAGCGAGGGAAACTACGCGATGGCGGCCACGGCAGCCATCGCTCTCTGCGCCATGCTCTCCGACACCTTCGCGTTCCGCGCGATGGGTCGACTGGAAGCGGTTGTTCCCACTGCTGTGCTGTTCATCTTCACTGCCGCACTCGGCACCGATCGGCACCGCGAGAGTGTCGCCGCACTCTGGATTGCGACCGCCCTCCTCTTGATCGCTGTCCTGCGAGTCCGTCACATCGGCGAGGGCACCAGTTGGATGGGATCCCGCCGTTGGGGAGCGCTCGCCGCCATGCCAGTCATCCTCGTCACGGTCGGACTGTCGACAGCCGTCGCGGCCGCAGTTGCACCGCGCCTACCCGGAGCCGGAGAAAAAGCATTGATCGACACGCGCAATCGCGGCGGCACAGTGACCGAAGTGCTGAGCCCGCTCGTCGATATTCGCGCGCAGATCGTCAATCGCGGCAACCTCGAGTTGTTCACGGTCGGGTCCTCCGATGGCGGTCACTACTGGCGAATGATCGGCCTGCCGATCTTCAACGGTTCACGCTGGGACCCTCCCGAAGAAGACCTCGAACCATTGGGTAATCGCGCCGACGAGGTCCTATTACCTGGTCCAGTCACGACACAGGACTTCCAGATTGTGGCACTGGGTGGGCCATTGGTGCCCGCTGCGCACGTGCCGACGTCGGTGTCGGACACAGGCATTCTGTGGGCGACCGACTCCAGCAGCCTCGTCCTCGCCGATTCCGAATTGCGGCCCGGCGACCGCATCGAGATTCTCTCGATGGTGCCACGTCCGTCGGCAGACCTCCTGCGCGGCTCGACGCTCGTAGAAGCGCCGGCCGTGAACTACGAGCTTCCCGGCGGATTCCCCGACGTCGCCCGCGAGGCCGCAGCGTCTGTCACGCGCGGCACCGAGAACGCGTTCGATGCGCTGATTGCGCTGCAGAACTGGTTTCGCACGGAGTTCGAATACAACATCGACGTGCAGTTGGGAAACAGCAACGACGCCATCGAATCTTTCCTGCGGGTCAAGGAAGGGTTCTGTCAGCAGTTCGCTGGCACGTTCGCCGCCATGGCTCGCTCGCTCGGCCTTCCCGCCCGCGTTGCCGTCGGGTTCACCGAAGGCTCGCTCGGCAGTGACGGCCGCTACCGCGTGTTCGGGCGCAACGCCCACGCGTGGCCAGAAGTGTGGTTCGACGACGTCGGTTGGGTTGCGTTCGAACCAACCCCAGGCCGGGGCAGCGCCGATTCGACGGCGTACACCGGGGTCGCTGCCGCACAGGACACGACGAGTGGCGGCGACGGTGATGGTCAGGGCACTGGTAACGACCCTGTTGCGCAGAGTTCGGTTCCGCTGGTGACGAGCGGCATCGAAGACGGCACCGAAGAAGGCGACGCCACCAGCGACACCTCCGTGGCAAGTGTTCCCACAGGCGTAGGCGGCGGCCGCAGCGACAGTTCGACCCCGCTCGCGCCGTTCTTGTTGCTCGCTGCTGGCGCCCTCTTGGGCGCGTGGATCGTGTTCGCCCCGCGCGTGCTGCGAGCGCTGGCAGCGCGCCACGCAAAGAGTCCTTCCGAGCGGGTCATTGGTTCCTGGCACCGCAGTCTTGGCTCACTCAAGCTCGCCGGCACCCCAGAGCCCGCCGGCGCAACTCCGCTCGAGTATGCGACCGTCGCCGAGCGCGCGACTGGCATCGACCATCACATTCTTCGCGAGTTGGCGACCCATGTCACGCGGGCGGTTTACTCGCAAGGCGACATCACCGAAGCGACTGCGACACGTTGCGAGACCCTCAGCCGTGAAGTCGACATCATCTGCCGCGACCGCACACCGACAGCTTTACGACTGAAGGCCCTCGTCGACCCGCGGGTGATGCGCCTGCGACATTCCGGTTAGCCCTCGCATGGTGCTCTAGTCGTCGGCGCGAGTTCGCTGCTGCTGGCCGAAGCGGCCGCGCATTGTCTCCGACAGCTGGTTGAGCCCTGCCTCACCGACCCGGCGGGCAAAACGTTCGGCGAAGAGGCCTGCCACGACAGCACCAATGAAGGCGACAAACGAAAGATAAGGGCTGATCGACAGCAGCGCGATCGTCAGAATCAAACAGGCGATCGCTGCCACACTCGCGACTGCGAGCGTGCGTCGGTCGCTGCGGGCGGCACTGTGCAGCGTGCGCCCAAACCCAGGGTCGCGCTGAAGCTGCTCTTCGATCTGATGCAGAATCCGTTGTTCGTCTTCGGAGAGCGGCATTGCTGACTCCAGTCAGGCACCAAGTGGCAAGGCCTTCATCATCGCAGAAATCCGCGGTCGGGGCAACGCGCGCCAAGAAGCAGGGCTACCGCGGGGTAGGACCATCTGCGGGGCCCCACTGTTGTGCACCCCTGCGCGTGAGTCGCAGGCCGGTGCCCTCGACGGCACTTGCCGGGCCGATCGCAGTGTGACCGAAGCGCTCTCGAATCGCGTCGATCGTGTGCTCGGTGGCCTCCCACTCCCGGTCTGCTGCAGCATCGTTGCCAGCGAGCGCCTCGTCGAGGGTGAGTTGCTCCTCAGCAGGCTCGCCGAGCTGGCTGGCGCTGACACCAAGCAGCCGCACGCCGGTCGCTGGGTCGATCGCACGCAACAGCGGCAGCACCGTTGACACGATGCCGTGCGCCGTCGCGGTGGGAGCCGCGAGGGTGGTGGCGCGCGTGATCGTCTGAAAGTCAGCGAACCGAACCTTCAGAGTGATCGTTCGGGCAGCCTTGCCCTGCGCGCGTAGTCGGGCAGCGACACCGTCGGCGAGTCGGATGAGGTCTCGTCGCAGCTCACCGTGCGTATGGCGATCCGTGGCAAAGGTTTCCTCGTGCCCGATCGACTTCATCACGCGGCCAACCTCAACCGGGCGATCGTCAAGTCCCCACGCCAGCCGGTGCAGGTGATTTCCGTGAGACTTCCCGATCGCGGCAACCAAAGGATCGAGTCCCAGTTCAGCAAGGTCGCGAACCGTTCGCACTCCTAGCCCACCTAATCGCTTCAGCGTCGCAGGACCGACGCCCCAGATCGCCGAGACGGGCAGCGGATGTAGAAAGAGCAACTCCTCGCCAGCTTTCACCTCGCACACTCCGCTGCCGTCCTCCACACCGGCGGCTGTCGCCCGCGGCTTCGCCGCCACCGACGCGAGTTTTGCCAGGAACTTGTTGGGAGCGACACCCACCGAACAACCCAGGTGTAGCTGTTGCCACACGTCTTCGCGCAGTCGGCCTGCAATCTCGGTAGCTGTTCCGAGGAGGCGCACTGCGCCCGTGACATCGAGAAACGCCTCATCGAGCGAGAGCGGTTCGATGTTCGGCGTCACTGTCTGAAGGATCTCATGCACCTGCGAACTCACCTGTGAGTACAGCTCGTGATCGCCAGCGAGAACGACCAAGTGCGGGCAGAGGCGACGGGCGCGGACTGAGGGCATCGCCGAACGGATGCCAAAGCGGCGAGCCTCGTACGAAGCTGCAGCCACCACGCCGCGAGCGCCCGTTCCACCGACAGCCACCGGTTGGCCCACTAGCTCCGGCCGGCGACGAAGCTCCACACTGACGAAGAAGGCATCCATATCGACGTGCAAGATCGACCGAACCTGACTTGGCCCAACCTGGCCCGTCATCTGCGTTCGGCACTTGCAGTTGCTCGATCCTTGCCGCGTAGAACGAAGCGATACTGGTGCTCGCCAACGCCCTCCAACCACTCGCTCACCGGCACACGCACCCATGGTGGACTTGCAGTCAGCAGCTCGACGGCATGCGCTGCGCTGCTGTGACGAACCTCTTCGACGATGCCGTCGGGGTCGGCGATACAGATCTCGCCTGTCACCTGTTCGGCCTCCCACGCTTCGACCTGCAACTGCCATCCCATATCCGGTGCGTCGACGGTGACCGTGTAGCAACGACTCGACCAGTTACTCACCACCAAACCAGTTTCTTCGAACACCTCTCGGGCAAGCCCGGCGAGCACCGACTCACCGTGATCAATCACTCCCCCTGGCGGCGTCCACTCCACCGAGTTGTCGCGACGACGGTTACAAACGAGCACCAAGCCGTCGTCGTGACGAATCAACGCACCACCCACAAGCCAACGACGCGACGCCATCATCGCCCTTCGGCGCGTCGCCGACGGCGGCCCCGAAAGTCGCTCAGCCACAGCCGCACCACCAGCACGCTGGCCTCACGCACGATCCGCCCCGACATCTTCGACGAGCCTTCCACTCGATCGCGAAACGTGATCGGGAATTCGACGATCTTTCCACCGATCCGCACCAATCGATACGTCATCTCCACTTGAAAGCCGTATCCCTCGGCGCGCACGGTTTCGAACTGCATGCGCGCAAGCGCCTCGGCGCTGTAAGCGCGAAAGCCGGCGGTGGCATCGTTGATTGCCAAGCCGAGCACACCCGCCGCGTAGCGGTTGCCCCAGCGCGACAAACGCCGACGACCCGCTGGCCAATCGACCGTGCGACCACCAGGAACGTAACGGCTACCGATTGCCAGGTCGGCCCCCAGTTCGACGTTGGCGATCAGGGCAGGCAGCAGCGCGGCGTCGTGCGAGAGATCGGCATCCATCTGCACGCAGATCTCGGCGCCGCCTTCAATTGCCGCACGTAGCCCGGCACGGTACGCGGAGCCAAGGCCGAGTTTCTGATCGCGTCGCAGCACAGCCAAAGACGAAAACTCAGCAGCGAGTCGGTCGACCGAATCGGCCGTTCCATCCGGGCTCGCGTCGTCGACCACAAGCACGCTGGCGGTCGGCACTGCGGCAAACACACTGCGGCACAGCACCTCGATGTTGTCGTTCTCGTTGAACGTCGGAACAACCACCGTGACGCGCATAGTGGCCGAGCCTAGAGGCCGCTACACCCGCTTCTCTGTAGCCCGACCTCTAGATTGTTGGCGTGGATCACAGCGAACGGCCCCTTTCGGCACTGCCATCACCGCGCGCTCGGGCGGCGGCCTTCATCGCCATTCTGCTCGGCGGCTTTGCCGGCGGACTGATCGGCTACACGTTGGTCAAGCTGCAGTGCGATGGATCCTGCGCAACTCCGCTCGGAATCGGCATGCTGCTCGGGGCGATCTCTGCTGCCGGCGGCATGAGCATCGTCGCAGTACTGGTGCTGCGCGCCGTTGGTGAGTGGCACCAGATCGAACAACGCGAGCGGACTCGAAGCTCTTGACGCTGACCCATCTGGAGCGCGCTGAGCTACTTGGGCTGGCGAGCAGATTGGCGGCGGCGGCGGGCGCACTCGCCCGCGAAGGTCGTGCCGAACGCGGTATCGCAGCCGCCATGACCAAGTCGTCGGCCACCGACATGGTGACCGAGTTCGACGAAGCGAGCGAGGCGCTCATCGTCAGCGGCATCCTTGCGGCCCGTCCGCACGACTCGATCATCGGCGAGGAGGGCACCGACACAGTTGGCACCAGTGGCGTGCAGTGGCTGATCGACCCAATCGACGGCACCACCAATTTCTTGTACGACCTACCCGGCTGGGCCGTCTCGATCGCGGCGCTGTCGGCCACTGGCACCGAGGTCGGCGCCGTGTACGTACCGACAACCGACGAGTTGTTCACGGCCAGCGCCGGTGGCGGGGCGTTTCTCAACGGTCGGCCGGCGCACTGCAGCGCAACGGACCAGGTCGCCCTTGCGCTGGTCGCCACCGGCTTCAGCTATCAGGTCGAACGTCGGCAGCAGCAAGGCCGACGCGTTGCGGCAATGCTGCCGCGCGTGCGCGATGTGCGCCGCTTCGGCGCTGCCGCTCCCGACCTTTGTTACGTAGCCGCCGGGCGCGTCGATGTCTACTTCGAACAGTGGCTCGGACCCTGGGATCTCGCGGCAGGAGAACTGATTGCACGCGAGGCGGGTTGCCGAACCGGCAGCCTCACCGGTGGCCCCGCTGGGACCGAGTCTGTGCTGGCCGCCAATCCGGCGCTGTATCCGCAAATTGCGGCGCTGATCCAGGACATCGACAGCGGGCTCGCCGAGTAGACGGTTGGCCGGAAGCGACCTCAGCGAGGCCCGTTCCTGGCATCATGGAGGTGTGGGTACACGCATCCTGTCGGTAGAAGACGACGAACGCATTCGAACTGCCGTCAAGTTGGCCTTGGAAGACGAAGGCTGGACGGTCGACGAAGCCGGCAGCGGCGAAGAAGCGATTGAGCTGTTCCATCGCGCAGCACCGGATGTTGTCTTGATCGACATCATGTTGCCGGGCATTGATGGCTTCGAACTGTGCCGAACTCTGCGGCGCCACAGCGACGTGCCGATCGTGATGGTCACCGCCCGCAACGACACGCACGACGTGGTCGCGGGTCTCGAAGCTGGCGCCGACGACTACCTCACCAAGCCCTTCGCGCCGAAGGAACTGTCGGCACGCATCCGCGCTCTGCTGCGGCGCATACGACCCACTGCTCCGGGTCATGCGAAGCTCACCTTCGGCGACCTGGAGATCATCCCCGAAGAGGGCAAGGTCGTTCGTGCGGGCACGGAACTGCACCTCACCAAGACCGAGTTCCGTTTGTTGTGCGAGCTGGCACAGAACCCTGGCAGTGTCTTCAGCCGCGAGAGCCTGCTCGACAAGGTGTGGGGATACGACTACTTCGGCGATGGTCGACTAGTCGATGTGCACGTTCGCCGACTACGCACAAAGGTGGAGGCCGACCCAGCCAACCCGCGTCACGTCGTCACCGTGCGGGGTCTCGGCTACCGACTGCAGTCGTGACCGACTCTCCCGCCGAGTCGCTGGCCAAGCGCCAGACGCTACGGACTCGCTGGCTGCGACTGACGCAGTGGTGGGAAGGTGTCCAGCCGCGACGCCTCAGCTTGCGGGTGCGCATCCTGCTGATGTTCGCATTCGGCGCGTTGCTGCTCTCAGGCTTTCTTGCAGCTGCTGCCTACAGCTTCGCGCGCAGCAGCGTGGTCAACCAGCGCGACAACGCCGGCATCCAGCAGGCATATCGCAACGCACAGGTGGCGCAAAACGATCTGCGGCCCAACGACCTGTCGGCGCAGGCCGCGATGGACCGCCTGCAGTCGCTCGGGGTCGCAACGTTCGCGATCAACTACGGGAACAACTGGTCGGCCAGTTCCGCCAAGTACACGAACGACCAGATCCCGCTGAGCTTGCAACAACGAGTCATCAGCGAGTCAACGCCGTCGCGGATGATCACGGTGATTGGTGGGCAACCCGTGCTGGTCGTCGGTATTCCACTGACCGTCGCGGAGGGCGGCTACTTCGAATTTGTGCTGCTCGATGACGCCTCCAGCACCCTGAACAGTGTTCTCCTCAGCCTTCTCTTCGCTGGCTTCATCACGACGCTCGCTGGGGCACTCCTCGGCACACTGGTCGCGAATCGGGCGGTGCGGCCGCTTGGCGAAGCAGCCCAAGCTGCAAAAGCAATTGCCAGCGGACGCTTCGAGACACGCCTGGAACCATCGGAGGATCCCGACCTGGGCGTGCTCGCGAACGCGTTCAACGACATGGTCGCCGCACTCCAAGCCCGCGTCGAGCGCGACGCTCGCTTTGCTAGCGACGTGAGCCACGAACTGCGGTCGCCACTAATGACCCTGGCAGCCAGCGTGGAAGTGATGCACTCGCGTCGCGAGGAGATGCCTGAGCGTGCCCAAGCCGCGCTCGACCTGCTGGTTGCGGATGTCGCGCGCTTCCAGGGGCTCGTCGAAGACCTGCTCGAGATTTCCAGATTTGATGCTGGCGCGATCCGTCTGAACCTCGACGAATTGGGTGTGGCAGAGTTCGTCCGCCAAGCCGTAGCAGTAAGCAGCGTGCCGACGACCCGTGTGATCGTCAGCGATCGCGCCGAGCGGGTGATGATTCTCGGCGATCGGCGGCGGCTGGCGCGCGTGATCGCCAACCTGATCGACAACGCGCGACTGCACGGTGGGGGTGACGCAACGATCATCGTCGGCGAACGAGATGGTGAGGGTGACAGGCTCGGGCACATTTGGATCGCCGTTGAGGACAACGGTCCAGGTGTTCCACCAGAGGAACGACTGCTCGTGTTCGAACGCTTTGCTCGCGGCGCCGTCGCCGGCCGGCGCAGTTCCAGCGATGGTGCTGGGCTTGGTCTGTCACTGGTCGACGAGCATGCTCGCATTCACGGTGGGCGCGTGTGGGTGGAGGATCGACTGGACGGCGAGCCTGGCGCGCGTTTCGTCCTCGAACTCGCCGCCGATGAGGTGACCGAGTGAAGCGAGGCTGGTCGTTCTTGGTTCGCGGGTCCTTCTCGGTTCGCTGGTCCTTCTTAGTTCTTGGCGTGCTGGCTGCGAGCTGCGGAATTGCTGCCGACGACGGCCCGCGCGATATTCCCGCGGCCGACCAGGTGGAACTCGGTCGCGGCGGCGACGGCAACGCCGGCGCCGCGACCGGCACAGCCCGCGTGTACTTCCTGTCGCCGAGCGTTGTCGGACAATCCGAGTCGCTCGAATCTGTGGCACGCGACGTCAACGAGACACCAACTGAGCTCTTGCAAGCCCTACTCGACGGGCCGAACCAAACCGAGCAGTCCGAACAGCTGCGCACTGCGCTACCCGTCGACACGCAACTCATCGACAGCCGCCGCCAAGGACTGGTATTGCGCGTCAATCTTTCCGACGATGTGCTCGAGTTGTCGGGACAGGTGCTCATCGCAGCAATTGCACAGATCGTGTTCACGGCATCCGAGCTTGAGGGAGTCAACGGGGTACGGATCCTCGTCGGTGGCGCCAACCAACAGTGGCCGGTCGGCAGTGGCGAACTCACCAGCGAGCCACTGACGGTCTACGACTACCCCGGCCTAGTGCCGTCGTCGCAACCAGAGTTTCCCGCGTTCCCGACGCCGCCCACGCCGTAGGTCGCCGATCGACGCCGATGATCGCGCCCGCTAACCGAAGAAGACCGCCGCCACTTCGTTGTAGAGGTGAATATCGACCGGTCGAGTCTTACCAGCCGTCGCTGTAAGAGGTGCAGTCACCACTTCGCTGCCGCGCAGTGCAACCATGTGTCCCCATGCGCCGATGTGGACTGCGTCGATCGCGGCAACGCCGTAACGAGTACTGAGCACGCGATCGAACGCGGTGGGCGTGCCACCGCGTTGAATGTGCCCGAGTAGCACCATCCGGCTCTCGAATCCCGTCCGGTCCTCAATCGCGTTGGCAATTGTCTCGGCAACGCCGCCGAGCCGGACGTGACCGAACTCGTCGTACACCTTGTCGCGTCGGTGCATCGAACCCTCGATGGGTTCTGCCCCTTCGGCGACAACAACGATCGACGCGTACCTTCCGCGGTCGTGGCGACTGCGCAGCAACGTGCAGACCGCGTCGATATCGAAGGGCTGCTCGGGTATCAGAATCGCGGTAGCACCGCCCGCGATACCCGCGTGAGTCGCAATCCAACCGCTATGGCGACCCATCACTTCCACCACCATTACTCGGTCGTGGCTTTCAGCGGTCGTATGCAGTCGGTCGATGGCGTCCGTCGCGATCTGAACGGCGGTATTGAAACCAAACGTCATGTCGGTCCCAACAACGTCGTTGTCGATCGTCTTCGGAATTCCCACAATCGGTAGCTGCCGCTCAGCATGCAGCTTGCTCGCGACCGACAGCGAGCCATTGCCGCCGATCACGACGAGGGCATCAAGATGCAATGCGCGGAACGTGTCGACAACTTGCTGAACACCGTCGGGATGGTCGTACGGGCTGCCGCGACGGGTACCAAGCATCGTGCCGCCCTTGGGCAGCATGCCGCGCAACGACGACACGTTCAGCTCGGTGAAGCGGCGCTCGCGCACGCCATCCCAAGCGTCGTGAAAGCCGATCAGTTCGTCGCCGTACACCAGCTCGCCCTTGCGGACGACGGCGCGGATCGCCGCGTTGAGTCCCGGACAATCGCCCCCACCTGTCAGAATGCCGACGCGCATATCAAAATGGTACGGCTGTCATGACCCAGAACGACTGACCCAGAACGACTGACCAATAACGACTGACCAATAACGACAGGAGCTATAGCAGGTCATGAAGTGGGATTCCTCCCGATCGATTCCGTGGAAGCGATTGAGCATCGAATGGGCAGTCGTCGCTGCCGTAGTCGCGATCGTCTCGTTCGCCGCGGCCGACAACCGCTCACCTGCTAGCTACCTGGCACTTGTGCTGGGCGGCGTTGTGTATCTCAGCGTTGGAGCGGCGATGGCAAAGCTCGGTTACCAACGCAAGACCCTGAAGCAGATCCGGGCGGAGGCCGCCGCGGCCCCTCGGCGGCCGGCAGCGGCCTCGCAGCCGAAAGCTGTCACCACCCGCCCGCGACCGGCTCCCACCAAGCGAACCTCCGGCGGCCCGGGCCATCGGTCAACGAAGCGGCGCCGATGACTGGCCAGTGCGTCATCGCCATCGACGCAGGTACCACCGGCGTGCGCAGTCGCGCGGTGTTCGCGAACGCGGCGACACCATCGCCGATCTCGTCATATCGCGAGTTCACGCAACTCTTTCCCGAGCCTGGGTGGGTTGAGCACGACGCTGTCGAGATCTGGGAGGCGGTGCGCGCCACGCTGACCGACGTTGTGCATCGGGTCGGTTCCAGCAACGTTGCCGCAATCGGCATCACTAACCAGCGCGAAACGGTGTTGGCCTGGAACCGGCGCACCGGCGCGCCCTACGGGACTGCCATCGTTTGGCAGGACCGCCGCACCGCTGCCCGCTGCGATCAGCTTGCAGCGGAAGGTTGGTTGCCGAGCGTCCGCACGACAACGGGATTGGTTCTCGATCCATACTTCTCGGCGTCGAAGATCGAGTGGTTACTCGCGCATCGTGAGATACCGATCGACGACGATCTCGCGCTCGGCACGATCGATTCATGGTTGCTTTGGAATCTCACGGGCGGCTTGGTTCATGCGACCGACACATCGAACGCCAGCCGAACGATGCTGTTCGACATCAACAGCCTGCGATGGAGCGACGAGATGTGCGCGTTGTTCGGCGTGCCAATGAACGCGCTGCCGACGGTGCGGCCGTCCAGTGGTCGCTTCGGTGTCACATCCGACGAGTGTGGTGCGCCAGCTGGGATTCCAATCTCGGGCGTCGCCGGCGATCAGCAGGCGGCGCTGTTCGGCCAGGCGTGTTTCGCACCCGGCATGGCGAAGAACACATACGGGACCGGCAGCTTCATTCTGCTCAACGTCGGGCCGCATCGCCCGCCAGTAACCGAGGGAATGCTCACCACCGTTGCCTGGTCGTTGGGGGAAGGGTCGTTGGGAGACGCGTCGTTGGGAGATGCGACGACGTACGCACTAGAAGGCGCGATCTTCGTCACCGGCGCGGCGGTGCAGTGGCTACGCGACGGTCTCGGAGTGATCGCAAACGCAGCCGAGGTTGGACCGCTGGCCGCATCGGTGCCCGACAATGGCGGCGTCTACTTGGTGCCCGCATTCACCGGCCTGGGAAGCCCGTGGTGGGATCCATATGCCCGCGGCACGATCGTGGGGATCACGCGCGGCAGTACTCGGGCCCACTTGGCGCGCGCTGTCGTCGAAGCAATGGCCTACCAAACGCGCGACGCGATGGGGGCCATGTCGGCGGCGGCCGCAGTGCCGATCAGCGACCTACGCGTCGACGGTGGCGCGTCGGCGATGGACGACATGTTGCAGTTCCAATCCGACCAATTGGGCGTCACTGTCCGACGACCGACTGATCAGGAAACCACTGCGCTCGGCGCCGCGTACCTCGCTGGCCTCGCCGAAGGCGTCTGGCCCTCACTCGCAGCAATCGCAGCTGAGTGGTCGGTCGCAGCAGTCTTCGAACCCGCAGCCGACCGCACCCAGGCAGACCTCGCGCACGCCACGTGGCGGCGCGCTGTCGAGCGCTCACGCGACTGGGTCGACCATTGAGCAACTTTCAACGGACAACGCAATGACGAGCAGGAGATGACTGATGTCGAAGGCCCTAGATTCCGACTGCATCCATGTGGTCATCGAGATCCCGCGTGGCAGTCGCAACAAGTACGAAATCGATCACGACAGCGGGCGCGTGTTCCTCGACCGCCGACTGTTCACGGCGACCACGTATCCGGCTGATTACGGGTTCATTCCCGAGACGCTAGGCGGCGACGGCGACCCGCTCGACGCCTTAGTGCTGCTGGAGGACTCCGTCTATCCCGGCGTGTGGGTGCAGGCCCGCCCGGTCGGGGTGCTGTACATGCACGACGAAGCGGGCGAGGACGCCAAGATTCTTTGCGTACCACCCAGCGAGCCGCGCTGGCACGCCGTCCACGACCTCGCCGATCTCACCCCGCAGTTGGTGCAGGAGATTCAGCACTTCTTCGAGGTCTACAAAGCACTCGAGCCCGGCAAGTCGTCATCAACTGCTGGTCTGGCTGGTCGCGACGCCGCCTGGGACGAGATCCGCTCGGCACGCGCGAACTTTCGCCACTGAATCTGCGGCTTTGCGTCGTTAGTGAGCGCTGTAGTGCACGCTTTGTGCACGTTTAGTGAACGTCTTAGTGAACGGCTGCGAGGAGCGCAGCGCCGATAGCGCCAGCCTGTTCGCCGAGCTGGGCGAACGCGATCTGCGGATGCGGACGTAGGTCGGGCGCGTACAGCAACTCGCCGTACCAGCGCTGAATCGACGCCAAGAACACATCGGCGGTCGCCGCCAGCCCACCGCCGAGCACGAACACCGCTGGATCGAGGATGTTGGTCAGGTTCACGAGGCCCAGCGCTACCCAACGGCTGTACTCGTCAACAACGGCGAGGGCGCCAGCGTCGCCCTCGCGAGCGGCCTCGGCGATGTCTTCCCCGAGTACTTCGCTAGCAGCGCCACCGGCCAACTCAATCGCCCGCGCAACACCTCGGCCGTCATCCGCTCGGCGACCCAACCAGGCGAGACCCGACCCCGACGCGAAGCGTTCCCAGCAACCGCGACGTCCGCACGGACAGTCGGGTCCGTCGGGATCGACGACCATGTGGCCAATCTCACCGGCGAAACCATTCACACCGCGCATCAGCGATCCGCCGGCAACAATCCCACCACCAATGCCCGTGCCAAGCGTGATCATTACGAAGTCGTCGACATTTCTTCCGGCACCGAGCTTCCATTCGGCGACGGCGGCGCAGGTCGCGTCGCTCTCGACGTGGACGAAACAGTCCAGACGCTCACCGAGTAACTCGCCGACCTTCAGGTCGTGAACACCGACCAAGTTCGGGGCGGCGCGCAACATGCCTGCGCGAGTGACGAGCCCGGGCATGCCGACTCCGATCGAGTCCCACGGCACCATCGCCTGCGCCAGTTCGCTGACGGTGTCGAGCACCAGCGCGGAGGCCTTCGGAGTTGGCAGGCGTTGCTCGTCGATGACGACATCGTCGGCATCGAGCACTAACGCCATGCATTTCGTGCCGCCGACGTCGATGCCAAGCCGACGCGACGCGGTCATGCCTCCGCGCGGGCCTTGAGTTCGCGAACCGTATTGAGAATGCGTACTTCAGCGCGGCGCTTCACGAACCCCGGCAACGGCACGACGAGTTCGATGGTGAGGTCGTAGCGCACCTCGGTACCGCCATCGGCGGCAGGTGAGAAGTGGTACGCGCCGTCAATGGTGCGCATGATGTCGCCGCGCACCATGTGCCAGGCCAACACCGTCGGAGCCTGTGAATAGTCGTAGCTCAGCGTGTAGTGGGTGCTGCGACCGAGCGCGGACGCCCGGAACTCGACCTGATCGGGACGTCCATCGCCGTCGCGACTACGCACAACGACGTCCTTCACGTCTTTGGCCCACTCTGGGTAGCGTTCGAAGTCGCAGGCCATTGCCCACACACGCTCAGGCGCCGCGGCGATGGTGATTGATTGTGACGCCTTCTCTGCCATGGAGTTGCTTCCCGTTCGCTATTCGACTTCTTGGTTGGAGGGCTTTGTCGCCGGATTGACCCGCGGCCCATATGCACCGTATCTCGCCGCCCATACACCGTTCATGCCAATGCCGAACATCGGCACCAGCACCCCGAACGCAAGCGCATTCAGTTGGCTGTCTTCCAGCCCGACCACTCCGACCGTCGCTGCTCCAAAGGAGGCAAGCACCTGCACCGTCAACGAGACCAGCATCGAGCGCTTGATCGGCCCGGGCGCGGTTCGGCCGGTCAAGAGGTAGAGGTTGGCAACCCCAATCTCTTGAACACGCGACCGGTCGAGCGCCGCTGCGTAGGCCCACAGTGACGCCCCCACGCCCACCGCGAAGAGAACTATCGAGACCACCGCGATCAGAAACTGCGCCCAGCGCTCGCCCCGTAGAGGCACCGCGACCGCCAACGCGACCACGAACAGCACAGTTCCGGCCAGGTTGGCGCGCACCAGTCGTGTGGACATCCGATCAGTCTGGCAGCGCACCGAGCGCAACGCCTAGACGATGCGCCAGCACGTCGTAGGAGAATTCGGCGACGGCTCGTTCGCGACCGGCGCGCCCCATTGCGCGTGCACGCGTTGGGTCGTTGAGCAACTGCTCGAAGGCGGCCGCCACCTCCTGTGGATCGTCGGGTTGACGAACCACGATGCCGGTGCTGCCGTCGGCGACAGCCTCGGCGGCGCCGCCGGAATCGCCGGCTACCTGCGGCACGCCACATGCCGCGGCTTCCAGGAAGACGATGCCGAAGCCTTCCTGTTCCAGGCCACCCCAACGGTTGCGGCAGAGCATGGCGTAGACATCGGCGCAGCCGTACAGGCGAGGCAAGTCGTCGTTGCTCACCCGCCCGAGAAAGACAACCGGGGCTGCGAGCGATGTCGCCAGCGCCCGGAGTCGTTCTTCCTCGCGGCCGCTGCCGGAGATGGCGAGGACCAGATGCGGTCGCGAGCTGCGTAAGCGAGCCACCGCTCGGATCGCAGTGTCGAAACCCTTGCGCGGCACGAGACGACTGATGCCGACGATCACCTCTGCATCCGGAGCGAAACCGAAGTGGTCGCGCGCCGCCGATCGTTCGGCGTCGGTGAGCGGTCGAAAACGTTCGGTGTCGACGCCAGGCGGCACCACAGTGATCGGCAGCTTGCGTCCAGCGGCATGCTCGGCTTCATTGGCCGGATAGCCGCCAGCGGCGACGACGTGGCGAGCGCGACGCAAAACATACGCGAGGGTCTGCTTGCTCAGGGGCAAGCGACCGGGCACGGTTACCTCGGCACCGTGCAACACGACGTCGTAGGGCAGCGAGAGCGACGGCCCAACGAGACCGAGCGGCAGCGCCGGGTCGAGCACGATCAGATCGGCGTTGACCGCGCGCGCCATTGCGTCGATGCGCCGCACCATCCACGGATGCGGCAAGAGCACCGGCTCGCGAGTGCGCTCGATGTGGAACTGCTGCGCAGCATCGAAGGCTGCGGCACCTTCGTAAGGGCTGGTGAGCACTGCGAACGAATCCGGTGGCAGTCGCCGCCACCACTCCCACAACAGCGATTGAATGCCGCCGATCTTGGGCGGAAAGTCGTTGGTAACGAGCAGATGCTTCACGAATGCACCGACGACGATCCGAGGCGGTGTGCAGCCCACTCGGCGTGTTCGCGCAACACAGCGTCGTCGTGTGCCAAGTAGGCGCCGAGCGTTGTGCGCACCTCGGGATCGTTCCCGTCGCCGATGTTGCCCAGCACGACCAGCGCGTTGCGACGAATCCAGCGTGGGTCACCGGCGGCGAGATACCACGGACGCCACCTCGCGAGCAGCTCTGCGTCGGAGCAATTCAGCAACTCGAGCACGGCAATCCAGGCCTTCGCTGCCGGTTGCGCCGGCGCGCGCCGAGTGGGGCCGAACCGGATAGTGGGTGGACACGCATCTTGACAATCGTCGCAGCCATAAATGCGATCGCCTACCGCAGCGCGCAATTCAGGCGCAATCGATCCTGGCTTCTGCAACACCCACGCCAAACAGCGCCCGGCATCGACCACACCCGGTTCGATGATCGCCTGAGTCGGACAAACGTCGATACAACGCGCGCATGCGCCGCAGTTGTCGGCAACCGGCCGCTCGTGTACAGGCAGCGCAGCTGTCGTGACGACGCTGCCAAGCACGAACCAACTGCCCGCACCCGGCAACAGCAGGTTGGCGTTCTTGCCGAACCAACCGATGCCAGCGAGGTATGCGACCTCACGATCGACCATCGAGTTGTCGTCGACGAATGCCACCGCCCGAAAGCCGTCGGCGCGCAGTTGCTGTGCCACGGCGCGCAACGCGCTGCGCAGCGGCGCGTAGTGATCGACCCACGCGTAGCGAGCGACCCGCGCCTGCGCGCCGGGCGGCCGCGGCACGTCGTCGAGCAGATACGGCCGAGCGGCGACGAAGATCGCCTGGGCACCAGCAACCGCCAACTGGGGATCAGTAGACCTAGAGGGATTGCGGAACGTGAACTGCATGCCATCGGTGAGACCGCGGTGGAGACGGTCGTCGATGGCGGTTCGGGCCCGGGTCAGAACCGAGGCAGGGGCGACCCCGGTGTGCGTGACACCAAACGACTCGGCGAGGCGTGCCAAGCCAGCCAGATACGCCGCGTAGGCGACCGGTGGCGGTGGATCAGCGGGCCTCACGATGACGCAGCGTAGGCACCAACCCGGCCGCCGCAAGCAACTCGACCGCCCGAAGTTCGTCGGCGTCGAAGCGCAACCGCTCGCGTTGCGCGGGCGACAACAGGTGTGTGACAACGCAGTCGGCACAGGTGGCGGTGCCACACATCACACACGAGTCGCAGGAGATGAAGATTGTTGACCCATCTGGCACGTCGGACATGTCGACATCATGCCAACGGGGTGTCACAGAGATCTGGGGCGCTAGTTCAGCGGCGGGCAATTGCAAGGAAGACGTCGCTGGTCACGACGTTGCAACCCGCAGCGCGCACATCGGCGACGATCGCCTGATCGTTGGTGACGACCACTACCGGCCTGGCAGCGTCAAGCGCACTCACCTCAGCACGCAGCACGTCGTCGGCAGTGACCCCCTGCGGCGAGAACGACACGCGGATCTGTCGCCGCTTCGGCGCAGTCGCACCTACCACCGAAGATCCGTCGAACACTACGTGCAACGATGTGCCCCATCGCCGAGCAATGTTCTCGGCGGCATCGATGCACGCGGTGCGCTGACGTTCGAGTGACAACGACTTCCAACCGAGCTTTGCCACGTTGTAGCCATCGACGAGCACCATCACACCGGGCGCGCGCAGCATGTGTTCCGCACTCGCCTCGCTATTGCCGTGCAATCCACCCGGCACGGCGATGGGTTTGCGGCGACGCGCCCCGCGTGGCGGCTCGGCGGGTGATGCGGATTCGACCGCTGATGCAAGTGCGGCCGACTTGCGCGACTTGCCCGCTGGGTCGGCGGCCGCCGGTGCCGACTTGCTGTGCTTGTCGACGGCCTTTTCGAGTTGCCGTATTTGCGCCCGAGCTGCCGCGAGCTCAGACTTCAACCGACGCACGTCGGCGGCGACCGCGGCACGCGCCACGCGCTCGGCGGCGAGCTGGTCGGACAACGCAGATGCCTCCAGGCGTGAACGGGCCGCGACCGCTTCGGCTGCTCGCCGTCGCTTCTGCTCGCGACGCAACTCGCCGGCTTCATCTGCGTCGACGACAACACTGGATGCGACCCTGGCCGCGGTCGCCTGCCACCCCTCAGGGCGCGTGAGCCACAACATCCCGATCTCGTCGACCAATTCGGCGGTCGCCACGACGCTCAATCGACGTAGGAAGACGGGATCAGCCTCGACGGCCGCGCGCAGCGTCGCTAGCGCAGGTGAAGGCAGCTTGTGGAACCGCAGATATGGCTTGAAACCGGCCGGAACAGGCATCGGCGGGCGCAGCTTGACGCCAACGGCTGCGATGGCAACTGCAAACTCAAGCGCCGAACGCAACGACTCATCGGTCAATTCGGCTGACATCGGATGAAGGCTAACGACTCGCTGGCGACGAGTTAGTCGAACGCTTGTTCTTGACACGAACAGTTGTTCGTGTTCAACTGAGGCGCTGTGCAACGTTCACTCGACGACCTGGGAACCCCGCTCGCCGATGTCACGTTCTGCGTTCTCGATATCGAGACCACCGGCACCGATCGGGGCGGCGATCTGATCACCGAGATCGCGGTGGTCAAGGTCCGCGGTGGCGAGTGCTTGGGCACGATGGCCACCCTGATCAATCCCGGAAAGGCAATTGCGCCCAGCGTCGTAGTGCTCACCGGCATCACGCAGTCGATGGTCTCCAATGCGCCGCGAATCGAGAGCGTGCTGCCGACGTTGCAGGAGTTTCTCAGCAACTCCGTCATCGTCGGACACAACGTCGGTTTCGACATGGGCTTCATCAATGCATCGCTCCTGCGCGCTGATCGCCCCGCGTTGCGCAACACCGTCGTCGACACCTTGCCGCTCGCTCGCCGTTTGGTCCGCGACGAAGTGCCGGATTGTCGCCTGGGCACGCTCGCCAGCCGTCTCCGGCTCAACCACAAGCCGACCCATCGGGCGCTCGACGACGCGCTCGCCACCACCGACCTGCTGCATCTACTGCTCGAGCGGGCGGCCGGGTTGGGCGTGTTAGGGCTCGACGATCTGGTCCTACTACCGAAGATGGGCGGGCATCCGCAGGCCGGCAAGCTGAAGCTCACCCATCACCTGCCGCGTTCACCGGGCGTGTATCGCTTCCTCGGCGCTCACGACGAAGTGCTGTACGTCGGCAAGGCGACGAATCTTCGCCAACGTGTACGCAGCTACTTCAGCAGCGACGACCGCCGCAAGATCGGGCCGATGCTGCGCGAAACACAGCGGCTAGCGCACACGGCAACTGACGACCCGATCACCGCCGAGATCCTCGAACTTCGGTATCTGCATCACTTGAACCCGCGTTACAACCGCGTCGGCACGACATGGAAGAAGTACTGCTACGTACGCCTCACCACCGACGAGGCATGGCCGCGCCTAGTGCTGACCAACGAACCGGCGGCCACCGGTCTACATATCGGGCCGCTCACCTCGCGGTCGATGGCCACCGCCGTCATCGAGGCCGTGCAATCAGCGCTGCCCATCCGGCGCTGCGGCGCCAAACTCGGCCGCAACTACCAACCGCCGGAAGGTGCCGTGCCCTGCGTCGGCGCCCGCCTCGGCGTCGCCCTGTGCCCGTGCAGTGGCACCGCCGACGAAGCGACGTATTGGCGCATCGTGGCGCAGGTCATCGCCGCCTGCACCACAGCGCCACACTTGGTCCTCGATCCATTGTGGACGAAGGTCGCAGAACTTGCCGCGGCCCGCCGCTACGAAGAGGCTGCATCCATGCGCGATCGCGCCAGTGCCTTCGCCGCCGCCATCACCCGCCAGCGATTGATCGACCAGATCCGGTCGGCGGGCGAAGTTGAAGTGCAGATTCACGACACCGTGCTGCACATTCGCGATGGCGTACTGCTGAGCTCAGCGCAAGCAGGGCAGTTGGCCACCGGTCTCGAACTCGCAACTCCATTGGTGCCCGCGTTCCCGGCCACGCTCCCCCGCCATGCAGCCGACGAGGTGCTCTGTCTGGCACGCGCAATCGACCGCGCCAGTTTCCACGCGCGACTTCATCGCTGTTCCGGAGAATGGGCCTGGCCGGCGACACCTGTGCGCGAGGTGAGCCGTCTCGACGTCGCGGTCAGTCGTCATGCCTTCGCAGCATGAGCGCACCGACTCGGTCGATCCGCAAGATCTTGCTATGACCATCAGCCGGCAGCGCGTCGGCGATCATGACCGCTTCATCGAGGGCGCACATCAACGCGACCGAAGGCCCCGATCCGCTGAGCCAAGCCGCCCAAGCCCCAGCTTCGAGCGCGGCCTTCAGCGCCGCGCGCGATGGTTCGGCGTTCTTGAGGCGCAGGTCCTGATGCAACCGATCCTCGGTTGCCGCACGCAGGGCCCCGATGTCGCCAGCCGCCAACGCGGCTACTAGTAGCGCGGTGCGACCGATGTTGAACACTGCGTCGCCAAGCGGCACCGACTCGGGAAGCTTCCGGCGCGACTCGTCGGTTGATGTTTCGAACGACGGCACCCACAAGACCATCGCTGGATCGAGCGCGAGTGGCACTCGAACGGCATGGCCGGCGGCCGTCGCGACGATTCCGCCGTAGAGCGACGCGGCCACGTTGTCGGCGTGGCCCTCGAGTTCAGTCGCAAGGTGCAGCAGTTCGGGGAGGGCGAGCCGGAAGGTTTCGGCGTCACCCCCGTTGCGTTGCACATGGGCGGCGACTACACCACCAACTCGGACCGCGCCGCTGAAGCCCATGCCGCGGCCAATCGGTATCGCCGAGCGCAGCCGCACCGGTCCCTCGCCCCCGCCGCGCCGGAAGGCGATGGTTGCTGGATGATTCTCGTCGAGCAACTGCGTCTCGCTGTTGGCAGCGGTCTCTGGGTTCGACTCGGTTGTGTTGGAATCAACGGCATCGGACTCGACGATCAGCTCGGCATAGGCCGTCAGAGCCATGCCGAGGGTGTCGAAGCCCGGCCCGAGATTCGCCGACGAAGCCGGCACCCGGATAATCATCACTGACCAAACTCCGCGGCCGCCGACTGCGAGACCTCGACGAAACTCTTGAGGGTTGCGCTCGCGCTTCCAGAGTCGATCGACTCTGTGGCGGCGAGCAAGCCAGCCGCAAGCGAATCGGCGGTGCCCGCCACCACCAAGGCTGCCGCCGCGTTGAGCAGCACGATGTTGCGATGAGCGCCGTGCTCGCCGTCGAGCACCCGGCGGACAACGTCGGCGTTGACTTCCGGCGTGCCGCCGACCAGTTCGTCCAGGATCGCGGGCGCGAGCCCGAGAGCGACCGGATCGACGGAGAAGCTACGCACCGAGTCGCCGTCGAGGGCGAGGACCGTTGAGGAGCCTGTGGTGGTGAGTTCGTCGAGGCCATTACCGTGAACAACCCATGCACGCCGTGAGCCATGCAAACGCAGCGACGCCAGCATCCGTTCGGCAACCGCCGGATTGGCGACACCGATCAGATGGCGCTGGACGCGTCCTGGATTTGCCATCGGGCCGAGCAAGTTGAACACAGTCGGAATGCCGATCTCGCGGCGACTGGGCGCCGCAAACCGAAACGACGGGTGATACCGCGGAGCCAGGCAGAAGCCGATGCCAGCCTCTTCCACACAGCGCGCGACGCCTGCGGGAGCGAGTTCGACGGCAACACCTAGTGCTTCCAAGACGTCGGCCGTGCCGCATTGCGAGCTGGCGGCTCGCGCTCCGTGCTTGCACACCGGGACGCCTGCACCGGCAGCAACAATCGCCGCCATGGTGCTGACGTTGATGCTGTGGCTGCGATCGCCGCCTGTTCCGACGACGTCGATCGCCGCTGCACGCAACTCGTCGCTGAGCGGGACAATCGTGGCGGCCGCAAGCACGGCGTCGAGCAGTCCCGAGATCTCCTCGGGCGTCTCGCCCTTGGCGCGCAGTGCGACGACGAACCCGATCAGTTGCGCCGCCGTTGCATCGCCTTCCAGAATCGTGGCCATTGCTGCACGCGCTTGCGCAGCCGGAAGGTCGCGCTTTTCGATGAGTTCTGTGAGCAGCGTCGGCCAACCGCCGAACTCGTCGATACGACTCATCAGTTCAGGTTAAGGGTATTTACGCGGTCCGCCGCCGCTGGCGAATCAGCCGTCGGCGTTCGCGCTCAGTGGCGCCACCCCAAACTCCGGACTTCTCACGCACCTGCAATGCGTACTCCAAGCAGGCGACCCGCACACCACAATCGGCGCACACGGTCTTGGCCTCCAGTGCTTCGTCCTCGTCGTCGGGATAGAAGACACTCGGTTCCAGTCCTCGACACGCCCCCAGTTGACGCCACACGATCTCTTTGACAGACACGAACCTGTCCCCCGTTTGTTCAGTGAACGCGGGACCCCCTCCCGCAATCGACCAGAATCTAGGGTCGCGGTCGCGGTCGGCGCCAGCCCAGATTGTGCGATTTGTGTGCGCTTTCGGCTGCTGGCCTCAGGGATTGAGGTCGCTGCGTAGCTCGGACACTGTCTCGGCAGCGAGTTCCGCCGATTCTTGATACTTCGGGTGATCGATCGCCAGTGCGGTGCCATCGCCGAACGCCGCCACCTGCTCGGGTGTGAACTGAAACGTCACGTAGTGCACCGCGGCGGTGATGTGATCGCGGGTCAGTTGCGCCGCATGGTCGGCCGCCACGACGCCCCGAACGCTGTCTCCCTGAGGCAGTCGCACGACGAGCGAGTTCTCGATACCAACGAGCCGCGGTAGCCACTCACGCATCTGATCGTCGGAGGTGAGCTCGATGAAGACGGTGGCGCACAATTGCCCAGGCTCGGGGATCATCGGGTTGTAGGCATCGAGTTCCTGTTGCAGAGCTTCATCAGTGAAGATGCGCTCGACTCGCGCCATCTCCTGAATCTGATACCGCATCGTTTCGCGGTTCTCGAACATCACCGAGACGATCGTGCCCACCGCGACGCGACGACGCCGCTTCAGCTCGATCACTTGGTCGCGCAACACGCTGCGCTCGCGCTCGTAGGCCCGCGCGTCGGCGATATCGGCGATCGCGAGTTTGCGCATTGTTATCTTTCGCCCTCTGCAGGGATGCCGTAGGCGCGAGCCAACAACTGCAGCGGGTGCAGTGGCTCCGCTCCGGTCTGCTCGTTGATGGCGGTGTTTGCCAGATGACAGTCGCCAGCTACGACATCGCCACCTGCGCGTTGGATCTCGTCGGCGAGTTTGCGGGCGATCGGGAGGCTGATGTCGGTGTTCTCGGCACGGAAACCCCACATGCCGTCGATGCCGCTGCACTGCTGCACCAACTTCACCTTCGCCCCGGTGAGCTTCATGAGATCGCGACTCTTCAGGCCAATGTTCTGAGCCTTCAGGTGACACGGCGTGTGATAGGTGATCGTTTCTGGCACCTGACCCTCGAACGCAAGGTCGAGGCTGCTGCCTTCTTCCTTGTGCACCTTCATCAGATACTCGGCGGCGTCGTAGGTGTGCGACGCGACGAGTTCGGCATCGGTACCTCCGACGTAGTCGAGATAATCCTTCTTCAGGATGTAGCCGCAGGTCGGCTGTGGCACCACCACGTCGTTGCCGTTGCGGACAGCAGCTGCCAGAACTTCGACATTCTTCGAGGCCACCTTCGTGAACTGCTCGACATCGCCGCTGTGTAGCCAGGGGGCGCCGCAGCACGTGGCACCGTCGACGAGCGAGCACTCGATGCCGTTGCGTTCGTACACCTTCACCAGATCGTGCCCGATCTGCGGCTGCTGGTATTCGACGAGACATGTCTGGAAGACCGCAACGCGCCCCTGCCGCTTGGCGATGAGGGCCTTGGGCCGCTTCTTGAACCAGGTCGAGAACCGCTGGCGCGCATACGGCGGTAGCAGTCGCACACTGGACACGCCGGTTGCTTTCTCCACAACCTTGCGCATCGCTGATCCGCTCTTGGCTCCGACCATCTTGTTGGCGAGCGGCGCCACCTTGGTTGCGGCCTTGCCCATCAGATCGGTGCGACCGAGCACTCCGTCGGTGACACGGCTGCGTAGTGACACTTGCTTGGTGGCGTGGCGCATCGCATCGGCGCGCAGCATCAGCCGCGGAAAGTCAAGCGCCCACTCGTGCAGCTCGGGGATGTAGGGGCAATTGACGTAGCAGAGCTTGCATTGAAAGCACTCGCTGACGACCTGATCCTGCTGAGCAGGAGTCAGCCGTCCGGCATCTTGATCGTCGTGCTGGTCGATCATCTCGAACAGAGTGGGGAACGACGTACAGAACTTGAAACACAACCTGCAGCCGTGACAGAGATCGAAGACGCGAGTGAGTTCTCCGCGCAGGTCGGCCTCGTCGAAGTACGACGGGTGTTTGGGGTCGTAGGTGATGGTCATGGTGAAAGAGATCTTGATGGTGGAGAGACCCGGGTTGCAAACACCGAGCCCTCCACCATCAAAGATTCCGTTTCTACAGGTCGACTGCTCTACAGCGCTTCGAGGCCCTGGCCGAAGCGGCCAGCGTGGCTCTTCTCGGCGCGGGCGAGTGTCTCGAACCAATCAGCGATCTCGGTCAGGCCTTCCTCGCGAGCGGTCTTGGCGAAGCCGGGGTACATCTGCGTGTACTCGTAGGTCTCACCAGCAACAGCGGACTTGAAGTTGTCGGCCGTGTCGCCGATCGGCTCGCCGGTGGCGGGGTCACCGACCTGCGCGAGGTACTCGAGGTGACCGTGCGCATGTCCGGTTTCGCCCTCGGCGACCGAGCGGAACAGCGCCGCCGCGTCGGGGTAACCCTCAACATCGGCCTTCTGTGCGAACCAGAGGTAACGACGGTTGGCTTGGCTCTCGCCAGCAAACGCCTCCTTCAGGTTCTCGTGGGTCTTGGTGCCTTTCAGGCTCATTGCATTAGCTCCCTTGCTTGTTGTGAGTGTTGTGATTGTTGTTGTGATTGTTGGGGTGTTTCTTGGTGAGCGGTGTCGGCGTCGCGAACTTCGATCGGCAGGTTGCACATAGGCCTCCGAACACAATGCGTGCTCGGTCGGTTTGAAAGCCAGCGAGGTTTCGGATGTGCAGAGCGTCGAGATCGTCGACGTAGACATCGTGCAGTTCGCCACAGCGGTCGCATTGCGCGTGGTGATGATCGGTCACGTTCGGGTCGAACCTCGTGGAACCGCCAGCGGATTGCAGGATCTGCAGTTCACCCATCGCGGCCAAGTCGTTGAGCGTTTGGTACACGGTGCGCAGCGCAATGCCGGGCATCAGCGTGCTTGCGGTGGCGAACAGCGCCTCGGCGGACGGGTGAGTCTGGTTCTCGTACAACAACTTGAAGAGCAGTTGCCGTTGCGGGGTGACCTTCAACCCACGCGCCCGAAACACACGGGTCATTTCCGTCGGTGCGAGCACGTCTGCGACCTTAGTTGCAACCGATGGCAATCTGCAACTCGTGCAGATTAGAGCGGGAGTCGGCGAATAGGATGCAATCGATGGCAGCGACACAATCTCATTCCGGTTTCGATCGACGAGAGATGCTGCGCCGGCTTGAAGACGAAACGTTCGATGTACTCGTGATCGGCGGTGGGATCACTGGTGTCGGCGCAGCGCTCGATGCCGCCAGTCGTGGCCTACGAACTGCCTTGGTGGAACGCGACGACTTCGCAGCCGGCACCTCCTCAAAGAGCTCCAAACTGGTGCACGGCGGCTTGCGCTACCTGCAAGACGATCCCCGCCTCGTGTACCAAGCGCTGCGCGAGCGCAAGCGGTTACGGCGCAATGCACCGCACCTCGTGAAGGTGCTGCCGTTCCTGCTACCGGTCTTGACCAGGGATGGCGTTGTCTCACGCAAGATCGCGCGTGCATTGGGATCGGCGATGTGGATGTACGACCTCACCGGCGGGTGGCGCATCGGCAAGTTCCACAAGCGGCTGCGCAAGAAGGCGGCGTTTGCACATCTGCCGACGATGCCGCACGAGCGTCTCGCTTCGGCGTACCTGTACTACGACGCGACCGCTGATGACGCCCGCCTCGTCGTCACGGTGGCGCGCACCGCTGCCGCGCATGGCGCAGCGATTGCGAACAGGTGCGCAGTCGTCGAGCTCACTCGATCGGCAACCGGCCAGGTCGACGGCGCAATCGTCGAAGCCGACGGTCGCCGTTTCCCTGTCCGCGCCGCCATCGTCGTCAACGCCTCGGGAGTCTGGTCCGACGACATTCGTGCGCTCGACGAGGGAAGCAACCCAGACTCGATCCGGCCAGCGAAAGGCGTGCACCTCACCGTGCCGTGGGAAAAGATCCGCAACGACGTCGCTGTGGTCATTCCGGTGCCGAAAGACAAGCGCAGCCTCTTCCTCGTGCCGTGGATCGAGTTCCCCGACGGCACCTTCAAGTACACGTACATCGGTACCACCGACACCGACTACGACGGACCGCTGCTCGATCCGCAATGCACGAAGGACGACATCGAGTACGTACTCAATGCCGTCAACGCAAGCGTCACGACCAACATCACGGAGGCTGACATCACGGGCGTGTGGGCTGGATTGCGGCCGCTGGTCAAGGCCGCCTCGTCTGGTCGCACTGCCGATCTTTCGCGCCATCACAAGGTGGTCGTCAGCGCGAGCGGCGTCGTGACGGTGACGGGCGGCAAACTGACCACATATCGCGAGATGGCCGAAGACACGATCGACGCTGTCGTCGATCGTCTCGGCATGCGAGCGCGTTGTCGCACACGCAACCTCCCACTGTTGGGCGCCGTCGGACACACGGATCAAGCTGCTGGCACCCCCGCCGCGCACCTCGCCGACCGCTACGGCGACTTCGCCGACGAGGTCACCGCGCTGATGATCGGCGACCCATCGTTGGCCGAAGAGCTGGTGCCCGGGCTGCCGTACACCCGCGCCGAGGCGGTGTTCGCCGCCCGTCACGAAATGGCGAGCACGCTCGACGACGTTCTCACGCGTCGCACCCGAGCCCGTCTCATCGATCGCGCGGCTGCGCTGCGCGCCGCTCCCGCGGTCGCTGCCTTGCTCGCCACTGAACTCGAGTGGGATTCCGCCGAAACCCTGCGACAGATCGACGACTTCGCGGCGCAGTGCGCCGCAGAGGAATTCGCTGCGACTGCTTCACCGATGAGCGATGCGGTCACGGCCAGCAGCATGCCGTGACGCAGCCATCACAACCCATCGAACTCAGCGGCACGGCGCGCCGATTCGCAGCACCGCCGCCCCTGCCGGAAGGTTTCCTCACTCAATTGGCTCGGGTCTGTGCCACCGACGACGACGTTGCCACGACTGCGGAGGCGAGCCGTGATTGGTGGCCGTTGGCAATGCATTGGGCGCTGGCGGGAATGGTTCCCCAGCGCGCGGCAGTCGTGGCGCGGCCCACCGACACCGCCCAGGTCGCGGCGGTGGTGTCGTTGTGCAACACCGCCAAGGTCCCAGTGACGGCGGCAGGGGGACGCAGCGGCGTGCTTGCCGCTTCGGTGCCAGTGTTCGGTGGAGTGTTGCTCGACACGACTGCGCTGCGCGGCATCGTCGCGGTGGACACCGAGTCGGGCATCGTCGAGGTACTCGCAGGGACTTTTGGGCCAGAGCTCGAAACCGAACTTCGCGAGCAACACGGTCTGAGTATCGGCCACTTTCCGCAGAGCTTCGACATCGCCACCGTTGGCGGTTGGGTCGCGTGTCGTGGCGCTGGCCAATACAGCACCCGCTACGGAAAGATCGAGCAAATGGTCAGCGGTCTCGAAGTCGTCCTCGCCGACGGCTCGGTCGTGCGTACCGGCGGCTTTCCCGCTGGTGCGCAAGGCCCCGACCTCAATCAGGTCTTTCTCGGCAGCGAGGGCACGCTCGGCATCGTGACCAGAGTGTGGTTGAAGGCTCACACACTCCCCGCCGACGAGCAGCGCGCCGCCTACTCGTTCAACACGTTCGAGGATGGCATCGCAGCTTGTCGTCGTGTGCTGCGCCGCGGTGCGACGCCGGCGGTGTTGCGCTTGTACGACGCGACCGAAAGTCAGCGTGGCCAGGGTGGCGATGGCAGCTACTGCGTGCTGCTGGTGCTCGACGAGGGCGACCAAGCTTTGGTGTCGGCGACGATGGCAATCGTTGACGAGGAGTGCCGCAACGAGTTCGGGCAAGCCACTCCGCTGCCGGTCGATCTCGTCGAGAAGTGGATGCAGCACCGCAACGACACCAGCGCGTTGCAGGCGCTCACGCGCAAGGGATTCGTCGTCGACACTCTCGAGATCACCGCACCGTGGTCGGCTCTAGCCAACATCTTCAGCGCAGTGCGCGGCGCGCTGTTGGCGGTGCCCAACACGCGTACCGCCTCCTGCCATCTGTCGCACAGCTATGCCGATGGCGCCTGCCTCTACTTCACCTTCGCGGCCACTCCTCCGGCCGACGCCGTCGAGGCCACCTACGTTGCGTTGTGGGATGCGGGCCAACGGGCGGTTCTCGCCGCGGGCGGCAACCTGTCGCATCATCACGGTGTTGGTCTCAACCGTGCCCGCTTCGTGCCAGAGGCGTTGGGTTCGGCCTTGCCCGTGCTGCAGACGCTCAAGGATGCGCTTGATCCGCACGGCATCCTCAATCCGGGCAAGATGGGTTTGCGAACTCACTTCGGAGAGGTGCAATGGCCGTGAACTTAGATTTTCCTGCACTCCGCCATGGCGGCGCGATTGCGATGACGATCGGGGTGCCGTGCGCGATCGGCTCCAGCCTCATCGCCAATGGCGACAACGGTGAGAACAACTCACCCCTTGTGGCGGTGCTCTGGCTTGGCGCATTAGCCGGCTTCGTGGTCGGGGCGGGCGTGGCCGCTTGGGTGCAGAGCAAGGCCACTCCTTTGATACACGGAATGGTGTGCGCTGGCGGCACCTATGCAGCCGCGCAAGTCGTGTTCTCGATCGTGCGCCTCTCGCGCGGTCGCGACGTCAGCTGGCTTGGGCTGTTCTTCACGTTCACTGTGGTTCTCTTCGCCGGCCTCATCGGCGGTGGGCTCGGCGGCATGTTGCAGCGCAGGGGCTTCACTCCGTCGAGCACCCGGTCAGGGTCGCCGCAATGAGCGTCCTCGTCATCGATGTCGGCACGTCAGGGCTGCGCGCAGCGATCGTTCGCCCCGATGGTGAAGTCGACGCGCTGCACCACGCTGCGTTTCCACCGTCGTCGCCCTTCCCCGGCCTTGTCGAGTTCGACGCAGCTGGCCTGGCTGCTGCTGCGTTGCAGGTCGCGCACGCGGCGCTCGCCGATGGCGGACCCGTGCTGGCGGTCGGCATTACCGCTCAGCGCGCCAGCACGGTGGTGTGGGATCGCGCAACGAGCGAAGTGATCGGGCCTGGGCTTGGGTGGCAAGACTTGCGCACCGTCTTCGACTGCATCACGGCGAAGTCCGAACATGCCCTGCACCTGGCTCCCAACCAGTCGGCCACCAAAGTTGCCTGGCTGCTCAATCAACACGACCCCGAGCGGACGCGCGACCTCTGCTTCGGCACCGTCGACAGTTGGTTGGCATGGAAGCTCAGCCACGGCACCGTTCATGTCACCGATCACTCGAACGCCGCGGTCACTGGCTTGCTACGCCCTGATGCATCGGCATGGTCCGCCAGCGCATGCGCCGCTCTCGGAATCCCGATGGGAATGCTGCCGTCGCTCGTCGATACCAGCGGAGTGTTCGGCGAAGCATCCGCGCTCCCGGGCTCCCCGCCATTGGCCGCGCTGGTGGGCGATCAGCAGGCAAGCCTTGTTGGCCAGAGCTGTGTGCGGCCGGGCCAGGCAAAGATCACGTTCGGCACCGGCGGCATGCTCGATATGTGCACCGACACCGGCGACGGCAACGGTGCGCCGTCATCGAGCAACCGCACGCCGGAAGGCGTCTTCCCCATCGTCGCCTGGAGCCGCGAGGGGCGGTGTACCTGGGGTCTCGAGGCGATCATGTTGTCTGCTGGCAGCAACGTGCAGTGGTTGGTCGACGATCTCGGCATTCTCGATTCAGCGGCGGCGAGCCACGAAGTGGCGCAGCAGTGCGCGACCGCGGATGGGGTTGTCTACGTGCCCGCGCTGATGGGACTGGGGACGCCGTACTGGGATTACGGCGCTCGCGGGACTTTGCTCGGGCTGACACGCGGCAGCGGACGCCCGCACATCACCCGCGCCGTGCTGGAGGGCGTGGCCCATCGTGGCGCCGACCTAGTGGCTGCGGCGGAGGCCGGCAGCGGATATTCGGTGCCGGTGTTGCGCATTGACGGTGGCATGAGTCAGAACCCGACCTTCGTGCAAGCGTTGGCGAACGCCAGTGGCAAACCAGTCGAAGTCTCTCGCCACACGGAAGCGACCACGCTCGGCGCCGGATACCTCGCCGGGCTGGCCATGGGCGTCTGGGCTTCCTTCGACGACATAGCCGACGCGTGGCGGCCGACCCTCACCGTCGAGCCGAGTGGTTCGCTGGATCGCGTGCAATGGGCAGCGGCGTTGCAGCGCTCGCAAGGGTGGATACCCGACCTTTCGGCGCTGGACTTCTAGAATCGCCTGAAGTTGCTCAGTGGACCCGCTGGCGGGAAAGCTAGGCATGAGAATCCGATACGTACTCACAGAAGTCCTTTGAGTGGAGAGTGGTCGAGTGACATCCGAATTGACTGAGTCCCGCGCCGCCAACGCGCAGCTAGGACGACGGGCCTTGCTCGGTGCCGGTGTCGGCGGGGCAGCGATCTCGTTGCTGCCGACACTGACCAGCAGAGCCGCGGCGTCGTCAGGCGACGAATCGGCTGCCGCGCCAACGACGGCCGCTCCCCCGCGTCGACCCACCGACGCCGATGTCGACCTGTTGGCTGCGACGCAACAGATCGAGCTCACCGCACGCGGCCTGTACGACGCCGCCATTGCGGCCGGTGATTGGTCCGACGCCCAACTGGCGGTCATCACAACGATTCGTGAAACGCACGAGGCAGCCGCCCATGCGTTGGCCGGCTTGCTAGGCGGCGACGCCCCGGGTGAAATGTCGCAAGCGCTGTACGACAGCTCAGTGCGCGGCTTTGAGGGTTCGCTCGACGATCGACTTGCAGCCGCCTATCAGTTTGAGTCGAGCTTGGTGGCTAGTCACACCTCGACGCTCGGACAATTGGAAGGTATCGACGGCGCCATCCTGGTCGCAGCGGTCCAATCGGTCGAGGCTCGGCACGGCACCGTGCTCGCCGATCTCGGTGGCCAGTCGGATGTCTCAGTGTTGCTCGTACTCGACGAAGCCGAACCTCTGGAAGTGACGGGATGAGCGATCTCCACGAAGGCAGCCTCACAAAGTTCGACCGACGCGGCTTGTTCCGCATCGGTGGTCTCTCCGCCGCCTCCCTCACCGCCATCGCAGCCTGCAGCAAGAGCGACGCCGGCGACACCGGCCGCATCGGTGTTGGCGAAGACACGCCGACGCTGCCTGCCGCCGTCGTCGACAACGGCGTTCATCTGCGCACGTTGGCCGGCATCGAACAGTCGATCGCAGCTGCATATCAGCGGATGGTCGACGGCGGTCTGCTGATGGCGCCAAGCGACACTTTCCCCGATGTTGGTGACGTCACGTCTCTCGTCACCCAGTTCGGCGAGCATCACACCGCTGCGGCGGCGACGTTCAACGCGCTTGCTGTCGAGCAAGGCGCAGATCCGTGGGAGTGCGGCAACACCCGTCTCGATGGGGCCCATATCGATGTCGTCTTCGCTCGTGTGCAAGAAGGGGCTGTCGCTACAGACGCAGCGCCGGCGATTGCTGCTAGCGACGACCCGACGCGCGACATGCTCAACCTGATCCACGTGCTCGAGACGTTGTCCGCTGCGTCGTGCCAGGCAGTCGTTCCGCAAGTCAGCGAGCCAGCGATTCGTTCGGCCGCGGCGACGGTTGGCGTCGCCTCCGCTCGGCAGTCGGCGATGATGGCGCTGCTGCTCAACCCTGGCGGGTATGTCACCAGCGGCGCCGCCCAGAACGCGCAGCCGACAGCTGCGACCACCACCGTCGCCCCGACGACGACGCAAAACATCGCTGCTCCGAGCGACGGCTCAGGCGACGAAGATTCGGCGACCCCAACGCCGCCGCCTTCTGAGATTCCGCTACCCATTGCGATCCCGTCGCAGTTCGGCTCGCTGGCACCCATTGGGTTTGTGGGCGGGGCCGGCGACGAGAACGGCGTGCGCCTGAAGCTCAACTTCGAAACGCCGAGCCTCAACTCGTTCGCCTATCCCTTCGAGTCCTGCGCCTGACTACTGCGCCTGACTCCGGCGCGGGAACCAACCCGTACACTGAGCCACGGTGGTGAGTCGGCCGGGTGACCGCGGCACGACGTCGTTCGAAAGAAGGGCGATCGTGTCGAGGAAAGTCGGGACTCCACAGAGCAGAGTGCTGGCGTGAGCCAGGTTGGGGCGACCTAACGGAAGTGCAACAGAGAGAGACCGCCGATGGGCCGCCGGTCATTGACCGGCGGTCACAGGTAAGGGTGCAACGGTGCGGTAAGAGCGCACCAGCGTGCAAGGCGACTTGTACGGCTCGGTAAACCCCACTCGGAGCAAGGCCAAGCAGAGAGCATGAACTGCTCGTTCGTCGGCTTCGGCCGACAACTCTCGGGTAGGCCGCATGAGAGGGATGGTCATCGCCAAGTTCGCCTCGGCGAACAAGGTACAGAATCCCGCTTACAGGCCGACTCACTACCGCTACATGCTCTGACCTGCGGTTATGTGAATCTCATGCCGCTCCGTGAGACCTGACACAGCGTGCGTCATCGCTGCAGAAGCTTCTAACCAATCGCGGCTAGCCACGATCACCCGCTGAAGGCTGACCACGCACAGTCGATCGGTTGTCACGGACTTCTCAACGCGCGGCGCCGCTTGCTAATATTGTCGTCGGCTGTCTTCCACATTTGAAAGCTGGTCGCAAGGATCCAGATCGCCCAAGCGATGAAGCCGAGCCCACGAGTGATCATCGGCACGTTGCTGTCGGTCATCACGCTGGTCGTTGAGACTAAGAAAAGTGCCGCTGGCAGAAAGCCGAGCAGTGCGTTCCACTTAGGAAGAACCCCGGTGCGTAGCGCGCGCAAGTTGGTAGACACCAAGTGGACGACCAGAAATGCCCCGCTGAACGCCAATACCGTTCCCGCCAGCGCGTAGAAGAACCTGGCTTCTTGCGCCGGCATGTCGTCGACTCTCATCGCGACAGCTGAGTAGATCGCCATAGATACTCCCCATAGGGCACCACCTCCCCAGAGGCCAATCAGCGAGAGCTCCGATAACAGGTTCTGTCTTGTTTCTGAGTCCGCAATGCGCCGCCAGAGTGATCCGAACCACCCCAGCAGCAAGATGATCGACAGCGCACTGAGCAAACCTGCCGTGCGGATGCCGCTCTCCTTGTCGGCGAACCAGGCGAGAACTTCCTCGTTGGTTTCGTCCGCTGTCGGGAGCGACCCCATCAGGATCGCGCCCACAACATTGAGGACTACGAACCCGACCCCCCCGAGCGTTGCCCACTTTGCCCACCGCTTGTCGTCGTCTATGTTCATTTGAATGATCCCCTTTCGCGCACAACAGTACTCACATGCTCGCCAGCGTTCTCGACCTGGCCGCTGTGTACGCCGTGCTGGGACAAGGCAACGAGACGGCTGCTCGCCGTTGCTACCGGGATCGAAACCAGGACGCTGCATGGTGGTCCGCTGACGCACCCTACGGAGGTAGTTCTGCCCACCGAATGACCTTAGGTCAGCGTACGCGATCGGTGTCGCAAGACGACAGGTACTGTAAGCACTCGTGGCCGTAGAACCGAGCGTCGAGAGCGACTCGCTTTTGAGAGACTGGCCTACGAACAGGAGCAACTCCGCTTGCGACGACTTGAGCTGCTGCAGTTGTTGGAGGACGAAGTGACGTGCCGCGTCGATTGGGAAGTCCAGGCTGGCAATCTCCAGCGCGAGTTGGACGCCGTCAACTCTCTGCCGTCAATGAGGTTGGCTTCCCCGCTTCGTCGACTACGCGCGAGGTTCAAGCGGCGTGGTTGAGCAGTAACCAGTATTCATCATCGCACGCGACGCGAAGCAACGCGAAATCTGGCTTGTCGACAACGACTCGACCTATCCCCCACTCATCGAATTTCTCGACACGACGGTACATCGAGTCGTACGTTCCGGTCGTAACTGGGGTAGTCGCTCACCGTGGCTTACCGGAACAATTCAAAGGCACGCCCGAGGTCGCTAGTTCGTTGTCACCGACCCCGATGTTCTACCGGACTGTCAGTGCCCGCTCGACGCGCTCGACCACTTTCGATCGATTCTCGATAGCAATCCCAATCTGCAGAGGGTCGGCTTCGGCTTGCATATCGATGACCTTCCCGACAATTACGCACTGGCCTCATTTGTGGTGGCGTGGGAGAAGCAGTTCTGGGAACGCGAAATGGCGCCCAGGCTCTTCGACGCTCACATCGACACCACATTCGCTCTCTACCGACCGCGACGGCGGCACAGTGACTCGTCGGCTTTTCGGACTGACGCCCCTTACATGGCGCGCCACCTCCCGTGGTACACAGATTCTTCGCACTTGTCGGACGAAGAACGCCATTACCGTCAGCACGCTGCCCCTTTCACTTCCAACTGGGATCGCGACCAGCCGCCGGACTGGAAGTAGTTTTGGCTCGACCGCAATAGACCCGGCGACAGAAAATGACCGAAAGGATGCTCGACGTTCCTGCGACTGAACATCCAGTCGTGTCGTTGCTGATGGCTTTGCATCGCGACGGTAGCGATGCTCTTGTCGCGTTTGTAGAACACACCACAGTGCCCTTGGAAATGATCTTGGTCGATAACGTCTCGCCGAATGGTTCGGGAGCGTAGGTCGGTTCCCGCCGAGGTCGCGGCTGTTGGGACTGAACAACCGTCTCTCGTTCCAGTCACTGGCGGCTACAAGACGCCCGTACCGGTTGGCCACGCGTTGAATCAGCCGTCCGAATGCTGATTTGCGGCGTTCTGCGCGATAGCGGTTCTGCTGGGATGACTCGAATCGACAACGAGCGGTCGCAGACAACTGATGGTCCTGGCTTATGCTCGCCGAATGAACTCTAGGGAGCCCCAGTGACTGACAAATCCGCTCTTCCGTGGGCTTCCGCCCGGACAGTGAAGAACCTCGACGAGTGTTACTTCTATCAGGCGATCGATCTGCCGGGCATCGGAGAGCAGAAGGGCGAATGGGATCTCCGCGGCGAGGTTGACTCATATCTCGGTGGCGTATCCGTAGAGGGCCGGCGCGTCCTTGAACTCGGGACCGCCAACGGGTTTCTTTGCTTTGAGATGGAACGACGCGGCGCAGATGTAGTTGCGCACGATTTGGGTGAGGACGATGAGTGGGACCTGGTGCCATTCGACGGCCATGTGACGTTGGCGGATCAGGAAGAGCGGCGCGACCTGGCACGTCGGTTGAACAATGCGTGGTGGCTCACGCACGATCTCTTGGGTTCTTCAGCTCAGGTCGTGTACGGGTCTATTTACGACATGCCGTCATCGGTGGGCGATGTCGATATTGCGACCTTTGGAAGCATTCTTTGTCATCTGCGAGATCCTTTTCTGGCTCTCCACCGCGTGACGACGTTGGTTCGCGAAACTGTAATCGTTACCGATGTCCTGCCAGAGAGGCAGCGAAGGTCTGCAGGCGAGCTTTTCTTCCTTCCCGACTCGACCCTTCAAGCGGACATCTGGTGGCGGTTGTCGCCCGAGATTGTGAGTCGGTTCCTGTCCGTTCTCGGATTCAAGGACCAGCGCGTGACGCACCATCGCCAAGTGTACAATAACGCTGGTGCCTCGCTGTCTGCCGTGGTCAAGCCTTCTAGCCGCAAGGTCCCGATGTACACGCTTGTGGCATCGCGCAGAGAACCCAGAACTTGAATCGACTCAATCGGTAAATCCGTCCGGGTGCGTCGAGTGCGAGCCTTGGTCGATTCAGCGTAGGACCCACTCATGGAGCTGGACATCTAAACCGGTATTGACGCTTACGCCCGCGATCGCGTTATCGCTTGCTGCCCACTTACCCAACCACGCTCCCCCAACGCCCGTAAACCCGGGGGGACTCGGTGGGGGCGACCGACGACTACTTCAGAGTCAAACTCGTCGACATCCCACCCGCCGAGTTCGAGGCTCTCCACTGCGGTTCTGCCCGTAGCCAGCTAGTTTGAATGATTCCAGTATTCTGACGACTGATTAGGACTTGAACATGACATCGTCCCCCCGACGCATCACCTTGTGGCTTGCGACTCCGGTTTTGGTGTTCAACCTCTCCGCAACGGAACTGTTGATCGCCCAGGCGTATCTAGGCGAGTGAAGGTCATAACTGCGGATCTGATCTTGGGGCGTCTGCGCAAGTTCTTACTCATTTTGTCCGGCCTGCTAATGACCGGCACCTTGAGCGGGATGATGTTCATCGAACACGTCAAGGAACCCGTGCAATGGATTCTCGTTGGGCTGTGCGGGTTGGGGATGATCGGCGTTGGCGTTGCTCTGCTATGGCCCCAACGCGCGGTGTTGTTAGGCCTGAGGGCAGGCATGAGTGTGATAGTCGTCGGCAGTGTCTTGGGCGGGTACGAACACATCATTGGCAACCTCGCGTTTCATAATGAACTCAACGCAAAGGCGACCTGGTTTGAGACGTTTCGGGCGACGCTGGGTGGACCCAGTCCCCTCCTCGCTCCCGGCGTCTTGGCCCTGGCAGCCGTGCTGGCCGTAGCCGCTACGCATCGCCATTCTGTTGCAGCCAAAACGATGGACGACTACGAAGCGGCAAGGCAATCCGGCGACGGCGTACTGAAAGCGCTCGTCAGCATCGATCCGAAGACACAGGCGGGCCTGGAAATCGGCCCATTAGCCAGGCCACTGGTGCGCAAGCCAAATCCGATCTTCTATCTTGACCGGCTCCCGACCGATGAACTACGCGCATACTTCGCTGGACAGGGCCTCGATCCCTCAACGATCGTTGAGGTCGATTTCGTGTGTGACGAACAGCCTGTTTCAGAGAGTGTCAAAGGCCGACATTTCGACTATGTACTCGCTAGCCACATCGTGGAACACGTTCCCGATTTGATCGGATGGCTCCAGGACATCTGGTCGATCCTTCGCCCCCAAGGCGTGCTCTCTTTCATTGTTCCCGACCGGCGCTACACCTTCGACATTCTGCGGCGTGAAACAACGATCAATCAGGTGCTAAAGGCTCAGGGTTCGAAGCGACCCACGCCCGCTCAACTTTACGATCACCACGCGCACTACGTTGACGTGGACGCGACAGCTATATGGATGCACGGACAACCTCCGGACCTGAAGCCTGCGAACTCCCAAGAGCACGCGCGTTCACTCGCCCGCTCAACCGGCTATCAAGACGCGCACTGCTGGGTCTTCACTCCGGACTCTTTCGTTTCAATCATCACGGGCCTGAATTCTCTTGGATTGATCGCATACGACATTCGTCACGTTTTCCCGACGACACCTGGGACGAATGAGTTCTTCGTCACGATCACTGCTCGTAAGTAAGTCGATAGCTATCCGGCACTTGAGAGACACCGAACCGCCACTCGGTAGGCGCTTGCGGAAGTGCCGCGAGTCAACGGCGTACTTCTAACAACCGTGGGCGTTGGACCGTTGCCCCCTTCAGTGCTCGGCGGGTCACCGCGTTGGTCACGACACCAGACAGAACTCAGCTCGAAGCCGCAGCACCTAGGGTGCCCGCGATGGATGTGTACTTGGAGACCGAGCGGATCACCTTGCGTTGGTTCACTGCCGACGACCTCGAACTCATCGTCGAACTCGACAGCGACCCGGCAGTGAAGCGTTACATCGACAACGGCGCGCCGGTGGATCGCGATGAGCTCATCGAGCACCTCGATTGGTGGCTCACGCACTACCCGCGGGAGGCGGGCTACGGCTTCTGGGCAGCGCTGGACAAGTCGACTGGCGACTTCCTCGGTTGGTTTCACTTCCGGCCCGGCGACGGTGCCGGACCGCTGGAACCTGAGCTCGGTTACCGACTGCGCCGCGATGCGTGGGGCAAGGGCTTGGGCACCGAGGGTTCGCTGGCATTGATCGATCACGGCTTTCGCGAACTCGGCGTCGAGCGCGTGTACGCACAAACGATGGCCGTCAACATCGGCTCGCGACGCGTGATGGAGAAGGCCGGGATGCGACTCGTCCGCGAGTTCGTCTCCGACTGGCCCGTTCGTATCGATGGCGACGAGCACGGCGACGTCGAGTACGCCATCACGCGCGCCGAATGGCTGGCCAGCAAGAACGGCTGACTGGCGCTCGTGTGTGAGCAGTCAGGGACGCGGCACGACGTTGAAGCTCGACAGGGCAGGGCGCTGACCCCGGACCATCACCGAGGTGATGCTGGCCTGATCGACGTGGCTGCGCCAGACGATGTCGATGTCGACACCGAGCGCCCATGCCATCGCCGCCTTGATCGGCGTCGCGTGCGTGACGACCACGATCTCTTGATCACGCGCCGCATCCAACAACTCCTCACACGCCGCGTGTACTCGCGACGCCAACGTGCGCAGCGATTCACCGCCCGCCGGCGCGAAGTCGGCGTCGGTCATCCACCTACGGAACAGGTCGGGGGGCAACTCGGCCATCACCACGCCGTCGAACTCGCCATAGTCCATCTCCAACCAACGATCGTCGAGCTCGGGTTGCACGCCCAACACCGCCGCCGTCTGGCGCGCACGCAGCGAGGGCGAGCTGATCACACGATCGACATGAGGTAACGCAGCAACCAAGGCCGCCGCCTGGGCACTACCCAGTTCGTCGATCGGCAAGTCGATGCGGCCCTGCAGCCGTCCTTGGGCGTTTGCCTCGGTGCGCCCATGGCGAACGAGGTGAATCATTCGCGCAGCAATCCCGCGCGCAGAAACTCGCGACGCCGCTCGGGTTCAGCGAGTTTGAATCGTTTCCACGCCCACCACACCATCGCCGCACCAGCTAGCTCCAGCACCAAGTTGAGCGCCCACGCCCGCTCTAGCGACGGCACGCGCGTGTTGCCCCACGAACCGCTGAACGGCCACCAGAACACCTTCGTGGCCGAGAACGCACCATCCCACACGAGGTGCAGCAGCATCCCGATCGGCAACCCAAGCAGCAGGCGGCGGATCGGCTTGCGGCCGGCGGTCACCATCATCACCAACGCCATCACGCCAACCGTCACCGTCAAGCTGTGCGCCCAGCGCGCTTGGCCGAACGGAACGTCGATCAGATCGGGAAGCAGCACGCCGACCAACAGCAGTCGGTAATCGAAACGAGGGTCAGTGAAGACGAACCACACCGTCAGCACGCCGGTACCGAGAAACCAGAGAAACATCTCGCTACCGCACGAGAATGCGGCCGCACTGCGGGCACTCGGAGGCTTCGCCAGCAGCCGCTGACTTCACGCCATCAAGCTCGGCTGGCGACAAGTCCATGTGGCAACCGCTGCAATGCGACCCCTCGAGTCTGGCCACACCGACTCCACCGAACTGCACGCGCACGTGTTGGTAGTGGGCCATGTCGTCAGCGGACAACTGCGCGGCAGCACCTTCGCGACGCGACGACAACTCCGCTGCATCAGCGTCGAGACCGGCCATCGCCGCATCAAGCGCCGCCTTCGCGGCCGCCAACGTGGACTCGCAATCGGGAAGCTCATCCAGCCGAGCCGCCAGTTCTGCTTCGCCCTCCGCCAATACTTCGAGAGCCGCCAACTCGTCGTCGTCGAGCACTCCGCGCTGCGCGTTGACCGTCTCGATTTCGTGCATCAACGCCTCTGCCTCGCGCGGTGCGATCACCGTTTTCAACTGCGCCTCGAGCCGGCTGCGCTTCTTGGTCAAGTCGGCGGCGGCGTGCTCGGCACTCTCGATCGTGGCTTGCGCAGCGGCCACCCGACGCTCGGCGACCGCGATGCTGTTCCGCAAGGATGCAAGCGCTGCCGTCGCCGATTGATGCGCAGCGACTTCTGGTAACCGAGGCCGCTTATTGGTGATCGCATCGAGCGCAGAATCGATCTCCTGCAACCCAATGAGGCTGGTGGCGTTCATCGTTCCAAATCTATGTACTCGATATCGGTCGGGGGCTTATCGCAGAGGAACACAAACACCTTCTCAGGGTCGACCGACGGTACCGGCGCCCGCGGGTCGAGCACGTCCTCGGGCACCGTAGTGCCGTTACGGAGCACCTCGACAACAATCCGCGGAACAGTGGTCGCCGGCGGCGTGGTGTCGATCGGTGTCGTGTCGCCCACAATCGTTGTCGGCGGCGGTTCGGTTGGCGGCGGAGCAATGGAGGTCGTCGTTGGCCGCTCGGGGTCGATGGTCACGCCGGGGAGATAGCCAGTGATCAGCTCGGCAAGACACTCTTCGTCGGGCACGTAGATGCGTCGCTCTTTGCGAGGGTTCGACGGCGGCTCCGGCCAATCGAGCACCGGCAGATTGAGGTGCGCTGCCTCCATGAACGCGCCCCAGATGCGGGCGGGATAATCAGCGCCCTGGACTTTGCCACCGCGGCCCATCTCTGCGGCGAACTCGGGAATGCCGAACATCGGCGTGTAGCCGTTCGGGTCGCCCACCCACACTGCGGTCGTGATGTGCGGAGTGCCGCCGACAAACCAGGCGTTGGTGTTCTCATCCTGCGTACCGGTCTTGCCCGTAGCCGGGATCGGGAAGTCGCGCAGGTTGCGAGCGCCCGTGCCTTGCCTGATCACGCCCTTCATGGTTTGCACTGCGGCGTTGGCCACACCGACATCGAGCACTTGCGTGCCAGGATCGGCGTGCGTGTACGTGCGGACCCCATCGGGACCCTCGATGTACTCCACGTAGTACGGATCGCGATGCAACCCCTGGTTGGTGATCGTCTGCATTCCTGCAGCCATGTCCAACGGCGACAGCGCGTTGTTACCGGTAGCGGTCAGCCCGAGCGGCAAGAACGCGTCGTGCTCGTCTGCGGGCTGACCCTGATAGAAGTACGGCGAACTCGCCATCCGGTAGACAGAGTCGACAACGCGGTGCAGACCGATCGCATAGCTCAGGCGCACGAAGCCGCAGTCCGAAGAGTTCCAGGTGTTCTTGCGACCGATGTCGCCGATGACGCCATAGCCCGAATTGACGGTCTTCGTGGTCTGGCGCCCATCGCGGAAGTCGGGCACGGTGCATGGCCGCTGACCGTTGATGTCGTCGTTGGATTGCACGCCAGCCTGATATCCCGCCGCGAGGATGAACGCCTTGATCGCCGAACCCGTCTGCCGTGGCTCCAACGCCATGTTGATTTCGCCAGCAGCGACATCGGATCGCAGTCCGTTGCCACCAACCATCGCGCGGATCGCCCCGGTCGCCGTGTCGAGCGCAAGCACCGCCGCGTCGAACTGATTGAAGGGAGTGGCGGGCAGAATGTCGCGTGCCGCCTCCGCCTGAGCCTGCATCGCCGGGTCGAGTGTCGTGTGGATGCGCAAGCCGCCGCGGTACAGCAGGTTGGCGCGTTCCTGCTCGGTGGCACCGAGAATGTTCGACTTCGTCAGCAAGTAGTCGCGCAGCGCAACGGTGTAGTAGGTAGGCACCGAGCTGAGCGTGGCGAGGGTGCGGGCGTAGTCGGGCAGCAGCCACGTTTCGATCACGCGCTCCCCCTCCACCTCGGTGAGTAGCTCGACTTCGACCAGTCGCTCGATCACCTGCTCGAAGCGCCGCTTCGACGCGTCGAACTTCGTGATCGGGTCGAGGCTCGACGGGGAGCGCACAAGGCCCGCAAGGAACGCTCCCTCGATCAAATCCAACTCCGACGCTGACTTCCCGAAGTACACCTCGGCTGCCGCCTGCAGCCCATATGCGTTGTTCCCGAAGAAGACAGTGTTGAGATAGCGCTCGAGAATCTCGTTCTTCGTCATCTCTTTCTCGAGCATGGTCGCGTAGTGGGCCTGCAACGCCTTGTAGCGCCCATCGCGTGGCAAGCCGGTGAGGAATTCGTTCTTCACAACCTGTTGCGTGATCGTGCTGGCACCCTGCGTCGGGGCGTCGCTGGCGAAGTTGGAGAGCAGAGCCCGCATGAAGCCGCGCAGGTTGACGCCGTGATGGCTGAAGAACTCGCTGTCCTCGACGGCGAGTAGCGCATCGATGACACCTTCGGGCACCTGCCCGATCGTGATCGGCTGACTGTTCTCCCGCTCGAACACGGCGATGACATTGCCAGCCACGTCGTAGACCAGCGAGCGCTGCGAAAGCGGCTGGAAGTCCGGAAGCGTAACCGGCAGTTCGTCGTGCGCGTTGGCGATGTACCACAGCCGCGGCGCCGTCGCGACCACCACTGCCGTCACCAGCAGCGCACCCGCCAGGATGATGCCGAAGAACCGGAGGGACCAGGAAACGGGATTCACGTCACGCTCACGCTAGTTGCGGCCCACTCATTGCGGGCATCACCCGCTACCGTGCCGGCAATGAGCAAGCAACGCGCATTTCGCTTTGGAGTACAGGCTTCCAGCGCCACCACCCGAGCCGAGTGGGTCGATTTGGCCCGACGTGCCGAAGGGTACGGCTACTCGTGCCTGACGATGCCCGATCACTTCGGCGATCAGTTGGCGCCGGTGCCCGCGATGATGGCCGCCGCCATCGCCACCGAAACCCTGCGCGTGTGCGCGCTGGTTTTCGACAACGATTACAAGCATCCGGTCGTGTTGGCCAAGGAACTGGCGACGATGGATCTTCTCAGCGATGGCCGCGTTGAGCTCGGGCTCGGCGCGGGTTGGATGGTCAGCGACTACGAGCAGGCAGGCATCCCCTACGACAGCCCAGGAGTGCGCATCGACCGATTCGTCGAGGGCCTCAACATCATCCGCCGGGCCATGCAGCCGGGGGCGTTCTCACACAGCGGCACCCACTACACGATTACCAACTACGACGGGTTACCTAAGCCAGTGCAACCGCGCCTACCGGTGCTGATCGGCGGCGGCGGCAAGCGCGTGCTCGGCATTGCCGCACGCGAGGCCGACATCGTCGGTATCAATCCGAGTTTGCACACCGGTGTCGTCAACGCCGAAACGTTCACTCACATGACGGCAGAGGCTGTCGACGAGAAGTTGGCGATCGTGAAAGCCGCCGCCGGCGACCGCATGGATGACATCGAGTTGAACATCCGGACGTTCCTGGTCAACATCACCGACGACGGGGCAGGTGCGCGCAGTCGCCTGGCAGGAATGTTGTCCGTCGATGAGGCCATGCTGACCGCATCGCCGTTCGCGCTGATCGGATCACCCGCCGAACTCATTCAACGACTCGTCGAGCGACGCGAGCGCTGGGGCTTCTCTTACGTCATCGTTGGCGGCGAAGACGTCGACAGGTTCGCGCCGGTCGTCGCCGAACTCGCCGGCAACTAGCTACCTCAGACGGGGCGAACCTTCAGGGCCTCGTCGCCCTTGCGGCCTTGGCCGACTTCGAACTCGACGGTCTGGCCCTCTTCGAGGGAGCGATAGCCGGACCCCTCGATGTTGGAAAAGTGCACGAACACATCGTCGCCGCCCTCGCGAGAGATGAATCCATAGCCCTTCTGAGCGTTGAAGAACTTCACGGTTCCCATTGTCATTGCTGTACCCCTACTTCTACTTCGCGCCGCCCATGCGGCGGCTCTAGCGCAGGATAGCCGTCCGGAAAGCCCCCCGAAATCACCGTCGCGAGTTCAGCAAGGGCCGCTCAGCGCAGCGGAGTCAGTGACACCAAGTCGAGGCTGTACGACTCTTTGTAGGTGACAGCACCGAGGACCGTGTCGGCCAGCGTTTCCTTGGCCAGCGTGGCCGCGATCAGCAGGCCGTGATCGTCGAGATACCAATCAAGGGTGATGTGCTCGTGGAACTCGTCCTCGTCGACGATGGTCATGCGCACGTGCTGCACTTGCACCTGCGTGCCTTCGACGGTTCGCACGTCTCGCCCAAGCACTTGCCAGACGGGGAACCACGGCTCGCCGCCGATGGTGCATGCCAGCGGTACCGGCTCGCTCGGCACTGCCTGGTCTGTAGGTTCCGCTGCCGGAACAAGCACCACCGGTTGGTCGCACTTGATCGGCTCGATCTTCTCTTGACCGAAGAACACGTGATACGAGCCACCCTCCGGCTGAAGTTCTATGCCTGCCTCAGTCACGCACAGATTCCATTCGTCGTTTCGTTCAACCAGCGGCGCCCAGCGCATCTGCACGCCGCAACCGGCAGCGGCGAGTGTGATCGTGGTCTCCTCGGGATAGGTGTGCTCGGCCCCATCGAGTGCGCTGATGCTCTCGCTGCCAACCGTCGCGTAGCGATAGACCCCAGCAGCTGGCAGCGTCTTCAACTCGGCCGCGGGAGTTGTAGCAATAGTGGACGCGACGACCGTCGACTCCCGATAACGCGCCAAGGCTTCGTCGGCCGTGAGCGGTGTCGCCTTGTCGTTGTAGAAGACCAGTCGCACTAACAGCAGGACCCCAATGACCACCACTGACGTTCCGACAAGCCACCACCAGAAGAGTCGCCGGCGGCGACCTGGATCACTCGTCGTCACGGTGCGAAGAATACCCTGAAGGGCACGCAGACTCCGACTCTACTGGTGGCAGTGTCTACCCGTCGGATTCGGCGTCATCGTCATCACGGTGCTGTTGGCGATCCTGCCGGGGCAACGGGCAGTACGCACGACGCCCACAGTCGCGTTACGTTCCGACGATTGACTACTCGTCAGGACTACGCCGCCGCGTACGAAGTAGCGAGTAACTCATCGAAGACCTCGATCTCGTACGTCTGCGCGGTCGTCATTCTCCTTGCGAGCGACGCAACACGGTCCGTTGGCGTATCCGCGATCGACTCCAGCATGTGCAGCGCCCCCACGTGGTGGGCGCGCATCAGCTCGAGAAACAGCCGACCCTTGGCGCGACCATCGAGCGCAGCCAGTTCATCCATCTCCGCGTTGGAAGCAAGGCCGGGCATCTCCTCAGCGGGCATGGCCATGCCCATCCATCCCATGACCTCGTCGGGCGGTGCTGTGCTAGCACCGACCGCCTGCAACCAGGCGTGCATCACGCCTAGCTCGTAGGCCTGGTTCTGCAAGATCTCAGCAGCCGCGGCTTGCACCGGCCCGCCGGTGTCGCGGCCGAGCACCCTTTGGCACAGCACCAGTGCTTGGCCGTGATGAAACGACATGTCGATCAAGAACCCGATGTCGTTGTCGGTTAAGTCGGCGGTGCTCTTCGAATCCGACGAGCCGCACCCCGTCAGCGCCGCTCCCGCAGCTACTGCGGCTGCGCCGAGAAACTGGCGACGGTCGTTCAGGGCGGTGGCCCCATGCCGGTCATTCCGCCGCCGGCGTCGGCCGCGACCTCACCGCGGTAGCAGCCCATGAAGTACGGGAACGTCGGGGTTGTGTAGTAGCGATACTGGCCGTCGGCATCGACGCGGCCGTTGCACTGGTCAAGATCGCCAGAACCTTCGACATACGAGTGCGCGTTCCACGTGTCGGAGGCGAACAGCGAGTCGTCGGTGAGCTGCCAGCTGCTGACGAGTTGTCGCACGCTGGAGCACGCGGCGTCGACGCATGTGAAGCCCGACATGATCGGATATCCGTCGAGGCTCCAACCCACCTGCCCGGCGCTGTTCGATTCCACGAGCTCAGCGTCGTACAGGCAGTCGACTCCGGCTGCCCACAAGAACAAGTGCATGTGGAATCCGGTAGGACCGTTGTGACTGCCACACGCGGACAACGCGCCGACAAGCGACAGCACGTCGCCACCCGTCGCTTCCGTCGGGCCGTAGATCGCGACCCCGTTGATCGCGACGGCGCTCGGACCGAGAGCCGGAATGTCGCCAGGAGTGCTGGCTACCACGGGAACGAGTGGGATGCGGAACGTAAGGTCGGACGCTTCCGGATCTCCTGGCGAAGCTTCGATGTAGAGGTAGTCGGGCATGCTGTTGGTCTGCACAACAACGTCATCACCGTCGCAGGCGGCGACGAGCGATGGGTCGGCAAGATCGGGGTTCGCCGACTCGACCGCACGGAAGGTGGCGATGATCGTGTCGCAATCGGTTGCCGTGGCCACTGTGTCGGTGGTGGCGACGGTCGTGTCTGGCGATCCGGCAATCGTGGTCGCCACAGTCGCGGCGGTGCCAGCAGCAGTCGACGTCGCGACTGCGTCGTCGTTGGAGTCGGAGCTACAGCCAGCGACTACCAAGAGTGCGCAAGCAGCGAGCAGAACGGTGCGGGAACTGGTCGGCAGACAAGATTTCATCCGACGACCTTAGCGAGTACGGTCGGCAGCGCCTATGACTCGCATACTGGACTACAACGGACGAGACGCCGATCGCACGGTGACGGTTGCATCGATCATTGCGCTGAAGAACTCGACTCTGCAGTACGCGCAGGTCACGGCTTCGACCGCGGAAGAGGCCGCAGCAGCCGAATCAGCCGGCATCGAGATGGTCGTGTGCATGGCCAGTGCGGTGCCTGCGGTTCGCAGAGGTTCGTCGCGCGTGTTCGTGACAGCGGCGATCGACTTCGGTGGCGCTGTCACGGTGGACGAATTGTTGGGTGCCGCGTTCCAGGCGTTGGGCGACGGCGCCGACGCCGTGATTACGGCGCGACGACTCGATTGTGTCCGCCGGCTAGCGGAGGAGGACATCCCCGTGATGGGCCACCTCGGTTTCGTTCCGAAGAAATCGACGCTGTACGGCGGCGTTCGCTCGGTGGGCAAGACCGCTGACGAAGCGACGAACCTTTGGAAACAGTTCCAGCGACTTGAGGAAGCGGGAGCGTTCGCAGTGGAGTGCGAACTGATCCCTGCGAGCGTGATGACTGTGATCAATCAGCGCACTGGGATGGCGACAATCTCCCTTGGCTCTGGGGCTGGCGCCAACGTGATGTTTCTGTTCAGCTCGGACATCTGTGGTGAGAGCCCGCGCAAGCCGCGCCACGCCCGCACCTACGCCGACCTCGCTGCCCTGCACGCACAGATCAACGCTGAGCGCGTGCGTGCGCTAACCGCGTTTCGCGCCGATGTCGCCAGCGGTGGCTTCCCCGACGAAACCGAAGTCGGCCAGATCGATCCCGACGAACTGAAGCGCTTCGTCAAGTCACTCGACACAGACTGACTCACCCGCATCCAGCCCCGGTCGAGCGGGAATGCGCTCGTTGCGGCACGTCGGCCAATCTGTCTGGCAGACTCGCGCCGTGTTGGAAACGAAAGCCTCGGTCACCATCCGACGACCACTCGCCGAAGTGCAGGCGCAGTTCGGCGATGTCGCCTATCACCAACGCGCCGGCCATCACCGTGGCGTGAAGTTCCACGTGTTGTCGGAGTCCTCGCAGTCGTGTTCGTATTCCCAGGAATCCCGCGTCGGGCCTGTTCGGCTTCGGCAACACTTCGAACTCGATCGAACTGTTCCGGGCCATCAGGTGAACTCGTTGATCTCCGGGCCGTTCTCACCGGGCTCGATCACGTTCGACATCGTGGCCGACGGTGACGATGGCGCTTCGGTCACGGCGACGTTGTGCTCGACTCGACCCGGGTTCACCCAACTGGCGGCACCAATACTGCGCCGTTCAATGGCACGCATCCTCTCCCGGAGTCTTCAGGAGGACCGCGACGATCTGGAGTCGGGACGATATGCGTCGGGACGCCGGACACAATGACGCCCATCCGGCGCGTGCTCCGCCAATTCGGCCCCTTCGCGCTCTTCGTCGCAGTGGTCGTCGCGTGTGCACCCGGCGACGCGGCTCCCGAGGCGCTGCGCGCCGGACGCGGGGTGTACGGCGACCGTTGCTCGAGTTGCCACGGCGACGCCGGGCAAGGTGGCGTCGGGCCGTCGCTCGACAACGTGCTGAGCACGTGGCCCTCGTGCGACGACCAAAAGGAATGGATTGCGCTCGGCAGTGAAGCGTGGAAAGAAACACGCGGTGCCACGTACGGGGCGAACGACACCCAGATCACAAAAGTGATGCCCGGCCACGCAGACACACTCTCCGACAGGGAAATCGCCGCAGTGGCCGCGTACGAGCGCGTCGAGTATGGCGGGGGCGACACCGACGCCGAACTCGCAGCCTGCGGCGTTGGCGAGGACTGACCACACTTCACGTCGGCTCAGCCAACCGCGCAGCTGCGCTAAAGTGCGCGACTAGCAGGTGTCGTCACTACCTAGGGGGCTAGACCATGACACAGTTCGCACCAGGTGCCGCGCTCGCGCGAGCGTCCCGAATCACGTTCATTGCAGCTGCATCGATATTCGTCTACACGATCGTTATCGGAATCCTGAACGGGCTTGATCTCTGGGAGCCTGGCCACGACGCGTTGATGAGCCACGTACACAGCGGCACGCTCGGCTGGATCACGCTGGCCGTCAGCGGCATCGCCTTTCTCATTCTTTCGCAAGACCGACAGGTGGGCGCCGCCGAGCAGCGACAGTCGGTCACCTTGGCGTGGGCGCTCGTGGCATCCGTGACGCTGTACACGCTCGCATTTCTCGCCGGCGACGACATCTTCGAAGACCGCATCCAGCGCCCGATCTTCGGCACGGTGCTCTTCGTTGTGGTGATCGCCGCGCTGATCTGGATGGTGAAGGCGTATCGCGCGCACACCTCACGCAGTGCGGCACGGCTGGGGATCCTGCTCGCATGGATCTCTCTCCTCGTCGGCTCCGTGTTCGGGATCGTGCTCGGCCTCTATGTGTCAAACGGCAGCGTGCCCGGACTCGACGACGAAACCGCCTCGCGTTTCGCCGACGCCCATCCGCCCGCGATGGTCATCGGTTACCTGCTCGTAGCTGGCTTCGCAGTGGTCGAGTGGCTTCTCCACGACAAGGCCGCGGGCCGGGCTGGCTTCGTGCAGATGTGGTTGCTCTTCGTGGCCGGAATCATCATCAACATCGGCTTCATCAGCGGCAAGGACGAAGAACTAGTCGGCCCGGCCAACTTGATGATGATCGCCGCTGGCATCACAATGCTGTGGCGGTCGCGGGCAATGCTGGCACCGAAAGGCTGGCGCGGTGCAGGCGTAGGACGCTTCCCTCGGCTGGCGTTGGTGTTCCTCGTTCTGTACCTAGTGCTACTCACCGTGCTCGTGTCGTGGATCATTCGAGACGTCATCGACTTCGACGCGCTCACAGAATCGCAGAAAGGTCTACTCCTCGCCTTCGACCACACGATGTTCATCGGCGTGATGACCAATGTCGTGTTCGGCGTGCTCGCCACCAGGCTCGACACCACCCGCACCGGGCTCGCCAACCGCGTGCTCTGGTGGGGTGTGCCGGTCGGACTAGTCGGCTTCGACATCGGCCTCATCACCACCACGACGGTGCTCAAGCAGATCTTCGCCCCGATCATGGGCCTGTCGCTGCTGTTCGCGCTCGCGGTCTACATGCGCGAACTGAGGGCAAGCACCACGTCGACAGCGTGAGTGTTGCGTCCGTGACACTTGAAATCAGGCCATTGACGAATGTGTTGGGGGCCGAGGTCGTCGGCATTGATCTGCGCGACGAACTTGACGCGTCGACTATTGCCGAGCTCACGTCCGCGTGGCATCTCCACAAGGTGCTGTTCTTCCCGAATCAACCGATCGACCGAACGCAGCACAAGCGGTTCGCTCGCTACTTCGGTGAGATGTGGCAACACCCGTTCTTGAAGGACGTCAACGACGACAGCGACTTCGTCGAGCTCTACAGCGGCGGCGACACCGGCCGTACGTTCCTCGCCGAGAACTGGCACACCGATGTCACATTCGCGGAGTGTCCGCCGATGGGATCGGTGCTACACGCACTCGTGGTCCCGCAAAGCGGTGGCGACACGATGTGGCTCGATCTCGAAGCCGCCTTCGACGCGCTGTCACCGGCGATGCAGGAACTCGCCGCGACTCTGGTGGCCGTGCACAGCGCTCCGCGTGCCTTCTTCGTCGCGAACGACACGAGCGGTGCGGAAATCACCAACAAGCATCCCGTCGTGCGCACTCACCCCGTCACCGGGCGCCGCTGCCTGTTTGTGAATCCCGGCTTCACGAGACGCCTCGACGGGTTTGGTCACGCCGAATCAGATGCGTTGCTCGGGTTCTTCCATCGCCATTGCCAACAGCCCGAGTTCCAAGTGCGATATCACTGGACCAACGACACCATCGGCATGTGGGACAACCGCTGCACGCAACACAAGGTGGTCGCCGACAACCGTGCCGCGCTCCGCAAGATGGAGCGCCTGACCCTCGCCGGCGAGCGCCCTGCCTAGCTTCGGAGATGCCGTGGACGCATCGCGCCGGTAGCATCCCGCAGGTGACGGACGTGGTGCGAGTGATCCATGTCATCGATCTCCCCGAGGCGGAACTCTCGCTGCTCGGCATCGCCCGCGGCGACACCCTCCCCGATGGTGAGTGGTTCGTCCGCCCCGATGCACAACGTGTAGAGGCCGTGCGCTTGCCCCGCGAGACTGCGGTGACCGGTGCGTTCACCCCCATCCAGATCACCCGCCCGGCAACGTGCACTGTCGTCGCGACCTGCAGCATCCGCTTCACCGATGTGCCGGCGATCGTCGAGTGCACCACCCCCGACGGCACAGTGATCATCACCGCTCTTCGGCCCGCTCTGCTGCGCAGCGTCGCCGAGCACCAGCGGTTCCTCGACCGCCTCACCACCCCATCCGCCAACGCAACGACCGACGCAACCCCCGAGGTCGGAGTCGGGATCGTCGGCTACGGCCCATTTGGTGGCATGGGGTACACCCACGGTCTGGCAGCTACCGAGACCGACGGGCTGCGCTTGGTCGGCGTGTGCGACTCGAACCCCGAACGGCGTGTTGCGGCAATAGCGGATTTCCCACACGTGCGACCGCACGCGGACATCGCGTCGTTGTGCAGCGACGACAACGTTGCCGTCGCCATCGTGGCCACGCCACCCGTGCTCCACGCCCCGATCGCGCTCTCGCTACTGCGCGCGGGCAAGCACGTCGTGGTCGAGAAGCCGATGTGCCTCACTGTCGCCGACGCCGACCTGTTGCTGGCTGAGGCCGCAGCCGCGCAGCGAACGATCACGGTTCACCAGAGTCGTCGCTGGGACGGCGATTACCTGGCACTACGACGCGCCATTGATGCGGGCACCATCGGCGAGGTGTTCAACATCGAGACGTTCGTCGGTTCGTTCGAGCACCCCTGTCGTTGGTGGCACAGCGACGAGGCGTTGTCCGGCGGCGCGGTGTACGACTGGGGTTCGCATCACATCGACTGGGTGCTGCAGATTTTCGGCGGCCCACCCGAGTCGGTGCGGGCGTCGTCGCACAAGCGTGTGTGGCGCGACGTATCGAACTCCGACCAGATCGACGTGCAAATGCGATGGGCCGACGGCCGTGAGGCGCGGTTCATTCAGAGCGACGTTGCTGCGATCCGCAAGCCGAAGTTCTTCGTGCAGGGCACGGCCGGCACCATCGCCGCCGAGTACCGGCAGGTAGTCACCGAAGAGCTCGTGGCTGGCCGCGGTCACGTGGCAACCACATGGCACCACGCCGAGGTGGCCAGCACGTTGCGCCTAGCTCGCTACGAGCCGGGGTATGGCGTCGTCGAGTCGGCACTCCCGCCGGTGCGCACCGAACAGTGGCCATTCCATCGGGCCCTCGCCGACCATCTGTTGCTCGGGGAACCCTCCCCCGTACCTGCCGAGCAATCACGAGACGTCGTCGCTGTCCTCGAGCGCGCCCACCAGTCGGCGGCGTGCGGCGCCGCAGAGTCGAATGTCTGATCGGTTGGGCGCACCGGTCACGATCGGTGTGCTCGGCGGGACATCTTTGATTGCCAACGAAGCGGTGATCCCTGCGATCCGCGCCAGCGACGGCGCCACCTTGGGTCCACTCGGGTCTCGTGGCGGCCCCGTCGGCTACGCCGCCGTGCTCGCCGACCCAACCGTCGACGCCGTGTATGTGGCGCTCCCCAACGACATGCACCGCGAGTGGGTGCTCGCCGCCGCCGCGGCAGGCAAGCACGTGCTGTGCGAGAAGCCGCTCGGGGTCTCAGCGGCCGATGGCCGAACGATGGTTGCAGCTTGCGAAGCCGCAGGTGTCATGTTGATGGAGGCGTACATGACGCCGTTCCATCCTCGCAGCCGAGCCATCGATGATTGCCTGCGCTCGGGCGAACTCGGCCGCATCCGACACATCGACGCCGCGTTCACGTTCCCCCTCGCCGAGGAGGACAACTATCGCTGGTCGGCGGCGCATGGTGGCGGAGCGCTGCTCGATGTCGGCATCTATTGCCTGACACCGACCGTGTTCGCCATGGGCGGGCAGCCGTCGGCGGTGTCGGCTCGCATCACCCGTGTTCGCGACGTCGATGCCACGACGGCTGCGTGGCTCGAGTGGTCTGCCGGTTCGACCGCATCGGTGCTGACCTCAATGGAGTTAGCTGGCCGCCAATCGCTACAGGTCTTCGGGACGGCCGGCACACTCGTCGTCGAACGGCCATTCACACCGGGGCCCGCCGAAACTTCCTTCACGATCACCCGGCTCGACGGTTCGGTCGAACGCCGCGCGACCGAGGGCGGCAATTGCTACCTGGCGATGGTGGAGGCCTTCGCGGCGGCCGTGCGCGGGCGCACCACCTGGCCGCGACCAATCAGTGAAGCGATCGCGATGGCCGAGCTGTGTGACCGGATCCGCGCGGCCGGGACTGCGCCGGAGGTACCGGCCTGATGCGATCGGAGCACATGGTCGAGGTCGCGCCAGGCGTGCAGCTCAGAATCCTCGCCGACAACCTCGACCGCGAGGGGGTGCCGTTCCTGCTCGTCCACGGCCTCGCATCGAACGCGCGCCTGTGGGACGGCGTCGCCGAAGTGCTCGCTGCCGCCGGCCACCCGGTGGTCGCCGTCGATCAGCGTGGCCACGGCCAATCAAGCAAACCCGACCACGGGTACGACTTCGAGACGATCGTCGCCGATCTGGTTGCCCTCGTCGGCTGGCTCGGATGGGTGCGGCCGGTGATCGTCGGTCAATCGTGGGGCGGCAACGTCGTGATCGAACTCGGTGCCACGCACCCCGAACTCGCCGGCGCGATTGCCGCGGTCGACGGTGGGTTCATCGAGTTGTCGTCTCGGTTCGATACGTGGGAGGAGTGCAGCACCGTGCTGGCGCCGCCTCGGTTGATCGGAACCCCGCTGTCCACCATCGAGAGCTGGATGCGCAATGGTCATCCGAGCTGGCCTGAATCCGGCATCGCCGGGTCATTGGCCAACTTCGAGGTGCGAGCCGACGGCACGATCGCACCCTGGCTCACCTTCGAACGCCACATGATGATCCTGCAGGCGCTGTACGCGCATCGCCCGGCGGAGCGCTACCCACTGCTCGTCGCGCCCACGATGCTCATCCCGGCCGACACCGGCCACTCCGCGTTTACGCACGACAAGCGCGAGGCAGTCGATGCTGCGCTCGCTCTGCTGCAACATGGCCGCGCGCGATGGTTCGCACCTGCGGACCACGACATCCATGCCCAACACCCGGTCGAGTTGGCGGAGACGCTGCTCGAATTCGCCCTTGAAGGACGGCCACGATGACCCGCCTGCTGACGATCATGGGAAGTGGCGAGACCGCGCCAACCATGGTGAAGCCCCATCGCATGGTGTTCGAACGTCTTGCGGCCGACGAGCCCGGCGAGGTGAGTGCGGTGTTCCTCGACACACCGTTCGGTTTCCAAGAGAACGCCGACGAGCTCTCGGCCAAGACCGTCGGCTATTTCGCCACCAGCCTCAATCGGAGCATTGGCGTGGCAGGTCTCCAACGGCTCGAGACGTCCACAACGCTCGAGCGCGAGGCGGCCTTCGCACGCGTGCGCCTTGCCCGGTTCGTGTTCGCTGGCCCGGGGAGCCCGACGTACGCGCTCCGGCAGTGGGCCGGGACGCCGATCCCCGATCTGCTCGCCGAGAAGCTGCGCACCGAGGGGGCGATCACGTTCTCGAGCGCCGCCGCGCTCACTCTCGGTCTGGCGACGGTGCCGGTGTACGAGCTCTATAAGTCCGGCGCCGATCCCTACTGGCTCGACGGACTCAACCTGCTGTCGGCGCTGGGACTGCCGGTCGCCGTCATCCCGCACTACAACAACGCCGAGGGCGGCCATCACGACACGCGTTTCTGCTACCTCGGCGAACGCCGACTGGCCGTGATGGAGCAACTGTTGCCCGACGGCGCGTTCGTGCTGGGGCTCGACGAGCACACCGGAGTGATCCTCGACCTCGATGCCGACACGGCCGCAGTCGTTGGCCTCGGCGTGCTCACACTTCGCCGCGGCGGGGTCTCGATGGAAATCCCAACGGGCGAGACTGTGTCGATCGACGTGCTCCGAGCCGGGCCTGCCGCGAAGGCCAGCCCGTCTGGCTCGCCGGTCGCATTCGCCGCAGCCGACGCAGAGCAGATCGGCTTGGCGGTGGAACGAGCTTCGTCGGCTCCATCGTTGGCCGGCGACACCGAGCGACTCGGCGCGGCCTTCGACGATGCACTGGCCCGTCGCGACGCCGACGCGGCCGTGTCGGCGATACTCGACCTCGACGAGGCAATCGCTGGCTGGTCGACCGACACGTTGCAGAGCGACGCCACCACTCGCGCGCGAGCGCTCCTGCGCACGATGATCGTTCGGCTCGGGCAAGCAGCAGTGGCGGGTGTTGCCGATCCGCGCGAGATCCTCGGACCGGTGATCGAAGTCGCGCTCCGCGCGCGCACCGATGTCCGCGCGGCCAAGCGTTACGACCTGTCCGACACGATCCGCGACGGTCTCGCCGCCGCGGGGGTCGAAGTCCGCGATACACCCGACGGTCAGCTGTGGGAGCTCGTTGCGAACCCCGAGGCGCAGCAGCCCTAGCTCGCGCTAGTGGTGGGCGAGCCCGCCGATGTTGCGGCGACCGCGACTACCCGTCAGGGTGAACGCCACCAAGAACACGGTAGACGCCATCAAGATGATGGTGGCGCCGGGCGACACGTCAATGTGGTAGCTGAGCAACATCCCGATGAAGCCACACCCGGCGCCGATGATCGGTGCGATCGTGAGCATCCGCGAGAACGAGTTCGTCATCATCCGAGCCGTGGCAGCCGGCGTGACAAGCATCGCGCTGACCAACAGCACTCCCATCACCTTCATCGTGAACAGGATCGTCGTTGCCAGCATCAACATCAGTAGGGCTTCCATTCGTGCCACGTTCACGCCGGAGACATCGGCCACCTCAGGGTCGAACGTGGCGAACAGCAGTCGGCGGTAGCAGGTATAGATCACCACTACCGACAGCACACCCGCACCCGCGACAGCGAGGACATCGGAACCACCTACGCCGAGGATCGAACCGAACAGGACGGCATCAATCGACCGTTTCGCTTGGCCGAACAGGTTCGACAGCGCGAGCCCCATCGCAAACGAGCCGGTGGTGATCACCCCGATCGCAGCGTCAGATCCGATCTTGCTGCGGCGCGCCACCCGCCCGATCATCAAGGCAGACAACAGACCCCACAAACCGGCGCCGAGGTAGAAGTTCACCGACAGCACGGCACTCGCTGCGGCACCACCGAAGATGCTGTGCGACAAGCCGTGGCCGATGTAGCTCATCTGGCGGAGCACGACATACACGCCGATCAGGCCACAGATCGCCCCGGCCAATGTCGCGACGATGATCCCATTGCGGAAGAACGCGAACTGGAACGGCTCGAACAGGTTCATGACAGCCCAATCGGCGCATCGGTGACCAGCAGGAGCCCCCCGTGTTCGAGCACCTCCATCGGCGCCCCGTAGGTGCGTTCGAGCACCGGCGGCGTCAGCACGTCGCGCGGGATTCCGATCGCGATCAGCTCGCGGTTGACACACGCGATTTGCGGCAAGTGGGTTGCGAGGCCGTTGATGTCGTGGGTGGTCAACACAACGGCCATGCCGTCGCGATGCAGATCGGTCAGCAGATGAACCACTTCGTGGCGAGTGCGCACATCGACTCCCGACGTCGGCTCGTCGAGGACCAACAGGTCGGGTTGCCGGTGGAGTGCGCGCGCCACGAACACACGTTGCTGCTGACCGCCGGACAGCTCTCGGATGTGACGGTTCTCCAAGCCGCCAAGCCCCAGTTGTTCGAGCACCGCCGCGACATCGCGACGTTCTGTGGCCGTCGTCCACGGGCGACGCGCCGATGGCGTTCGCGACATCAGCACCACTTCGCTCACCGTGATCGGGAAGTTCCAGTTGACGGTCTCCACCTGTGGCACGTAGCCGATACGCAGACCGGCTCGACGCTTGACAGCGCCCTGCGTCGGCGTGAGGTTGCCGAGGATGATGCGCAACAGTGTTGTTTTGCCCGAGCCCGACGGACCGATGATGCCCAGGAACGAAGAGGCCTCGATGGTGAGGTGGATGTGTTCGAGCACCACCGGGCCGCCGTAGCTGTGCGACACACCATCGACCTCGACGAGCATCGGGTCGGAATTCAGCACTCCGCCCATCGCGGTGTCGGTGTCGGTGTCGGTCATCGAGGTGTGGTGGTCACTGAGGATAGGAGGCGAGGTCGACAGTGACGTCGCTGATATCGAGTGTCTGCAGCGCAGAGGGATCGCCACCGAGCGCGTCGACCATGGTGACGTAGTTGAACTGCATCAGACCAAGGAACGAGTGGCCCGGATCGCCGGGCTCACCGGGCAGGTCATCGTCGCGCAACTCGTCGACGTACTCGACACCCGCCTCCTTGCCGATCGTTTCCAGCACAGGACTGGGAAACACTTCCGATCCAAAGATGGCGGGCACCCCAGCAGCACGCACCTGCGCGATCAAGTCGGCCACTTCCTTGGCAGTGGGTTCCTGGAAGCTCGACGGCTGGATGGCCCCGATCACAGTCCAGCCGTAGGTCTCGGCGAAGTACGCATATGCATCGTGGTAGGTCAGCAGCTTGCGCTGCGCCTCCGGCACCGTGGCGGTCGCCGCGATGATGGCTGCGTCGAGCTCTTCCAGCCGCGTGAGATAGGCGGCGGCGTTGGCCGTGTAAGTCGCGGCGTTGGCGGGGTCCATGCGCGCCAGCACGTCCCGAATCAACTCGGTGTAGCGCATGGCCATCGGCGGGTTGGTCCACAGGTGCGGGTTCGGCTTACCACCCTCGAGCGGGAAGGAGAAGTCGTAGATGTAATCCGCGACTGGCAGGATCGCCGTGCCGAGTTCACAGAGCGCCGCCCCGTCCGGCAGGTTCTCGACGGCGAGGTCCTTGGTCGGCTCCTCCAGCACCAATCCGTTGGCGAACAACACGTCGCTCGTTGCGAGGGCGGCAGCGACGCTGGGCGCCGGCTCGAAGGTGTGCGAGTTGGTTCCCTCGGGAACCAGGCCGGTGATGTCGGCCACGTCTCCCGCAACGTTGGCCGCGATCGATGTGATCGGCGCAACGGTCGAGCTGATCTGCAGTCGCTCGCCGGCTGCGATCGGCGTGCCGGTCGCACAGGCTGCATTGGCGACCGCCTGCACGTCAGCCGACGAACCGTCGGTGGGCGAAGAGTTGTTGTCGGTCTCGGCGCTACACGCCACCAGGCCGAACGCCGTTGCGATGACGAGCGCCAGTGTGGGGGTCCACCGTCGTTGCACAGCGAGAGGGTATCGCCAGCCCTTTGCAGTCAGGAGTTGAACGACGGGTGTCACGCCCGCAGACCCTTTGCGCTCCGAGACGTGTAGCTCACTCGGCTTCGAACGATGCCCTGACACCCGCGACGATCTGGGTGAGGCCGAAGGTGAACTGCTCCTCGTCAATGAGTCGGCCGGGGACCGGGCGCACCGTCGCAGTGTGCGGGAGCAGGTCCGCGGGCAACAGGTCGTACGCCGCTTCGAGTTCCTTCAGAGTGACCACGGGTTGATGGACGCGCGGGACCTCGAGGGCCACGAAACCCAGGGTGTAGGTCAGGATCAGGTTGAGACTGCGCTCCGCGAGGCGAGGCGTGAACCCGGCCTCGAGCATCACGCCGAATCCGTACTCGCCAATTGCGAGCGATGCCGGCCCAAGGCTTGGCCGGCTCACGACGAGCGAGACGATCGCCGGGTGCTCGAGCATGGTGGCGCGGATCGCGGTGGCCATCGCCACGAGCCCATCGTCCCAACCGAGGTGTCCTGGCGGCAATGGCACGCTGGCCACAGCCTCATCGAGGACGCCGTCAAGTAAGTCTTCCTTGTTCTTGACGTGGCGATACAGCGCGTTCGGCACGACGTCGAGCCGGTCGGCCAAGTTGCGCATCGTCAGGGCGTCAAGTCCATCACTATCGAGCAGCCCTAACGCTTCGCGGACGAGCAGCTTGCGCGTGAGTTGTTTGCGGTAATTGCTACTTGACATGTGGACACTGTACACATCATAATAATTGTGTACACCGTCCACATTGAAGGAACCTCATGACTACTCACGCACTCGTCGCTCCCACCACCACTTGGCAACGCATCGTTCTGCGGTGGATGCCGACCTTCCTTGGCTTCCCCGCAGGAGGCCTAGCTGCCAAACTCATCGTCGGCCCGATCGACTCTCTCGGCGCCGCGCTGGCCGGCGGCGCGATCAGCGGCGTGGCCCTCGGCATCGCCCAGTGGCTCGGCGTCCGCCGGTCGGGTCTGGCACCCGAACCGTGGGTCGCCGCCACCGCGGCCGGAATGGCGTTCGGCCTCGCCGCCGGCGCCTCTGCCGTCGACTTCGGCACCACCACCGGTGCGCTCGCTGCTCAGGGCGCGATCTGTGGCGCCATCGTCGGGGCTGCCCAAGCGACCGTCCTTTTCCGTCGGCTCGGCTCTCTTGCCGTGGCTTGGCCAGCCGCGCTGTCCGGGCTGTGGGCGCTGGGCTGGACGATCACAGCATCAGCCGGAGTCGACGTCGAGTCCCAGTACACAGTGTTCGGCTCGACCGGCGCAGTCGTCGTCACCGCCGCCACTTCGGTGCTGGCGCTCACGCTCGCCAACTCGCGTCCGGACGCCGACCCGTCATGAACCGCAAGGTCACCGCCATCGTCATCATCGCTGCCGCGATCCTCACCAATGCCGCGTTCACCGTCCTCGGCCAAGTCTTCAACTACCCCGACGTCCTCAAAGAACCCAACCGCGTCGTGCTCGAACGGTTCCACGAACACCAAGGCAGCGTGTCGTTCTGGTTCGCTGCCCTGGCCCTCTCGGCGGCGCTCTTCGCGCCGATCGCCATAGGCGTCGGCAAACTGCGCTCAGACCGTTACATGAGAGTTGCCGTGCCCATCGGCATCGCAGCTGCCGTCGTGCAGGTGATCGGTCTGTCGCGCTGGCCGCTGCTCGTCCCGGGCTTCGCGTCCGATGTCGTCAACGGAAACGCGGCCACCGCTGCCGCGGCCGCTGACGACTTCCACACCGTGAGCACCATCCTCGGCACCGTTATCGGCGAGACGTTCGGCTACCTGCTCACCGCTGCGTGGACACTGCTCGTGGTGCGCAGCCTCGGTACGCGGTTCTCCGGTCGGGTCTTCGTCGGCCTCGGCGCTGTTTCGGCCGCGATGATCTTCGTGGGTGTGGTCTCGCCGCTGGACATCGGTGCCATCGACACCATCAACTTCGGCGGCTACGTGCTCTGGAGCATCTGGCTCATTTGGTTCGCCGTCGTTCTGCTTCGCACGGCGAAGGATGGATCGTCGGCCGACGCGGACTGACAGGATGGCCAGATGACCAACCACGGCCGAGTCCCCACCATCGCGCGCTGGATGCTCGGTGCCTTCTTACTGGTCGCGGGTACCGGGCACCTGACGGTGCAGCGAGAGGAGTTCCATGCGCAGGTGCCCTCGTGGTTCCCGGTTGACCCCGATGTTGTCGTGGTGGTGTCTGGAGTAGTCGAGTTACTGCTCGGCGCCGCTCTCATCGTCTTCGGTAGCCGCTCGGCCCTGGTCGGTGTCGTCGCCGCTGGCTTCTTCATCCTCATCTTTCCCGGCAACATCGCCCAGTTCATCGAGGGCAACGATGCGTTCGGTCTCGACACCAACGCAGCGCGGTTCGCGCGACTGTGGTTCCAGCCAGTGCTCGTGGCGTGGGCGCTGTGGTCGACGGGCGGCTGGCGCTGGCTGCGGGCCAAGTGGCGCGAAGAAGCCACGAACTTCTGACAACGAGTGGACCTCAGTGAACAGCTCTCAAACCTTTCACCAGAGGTGTTGGACCTTTGGAAACAGCCGATTCCGACCACTCTCCGGGTTCCATCACAACCTGCACGACGGTTGCAGCGACAACGACGTCTACCAGATGACATTGTACAACAGCTCGTATTTCGCTACCAGAGTGGAAACAGCGTCGTGCAACTCGCCAAAGAGTTCGGGATCAACAGGGAGACAGCACTCGAACATCTCAAACGAGCCGGCATCTCTCGAAGACCAAACGTCCGCAAGCTGACCGACCAACTCGTCCAAGAAGCCGGACGTATCTACGCGACCGGTCTGTCGCTGAAGAGTGTCGCCGCACGGTTCGACGTCAATGAGAGCACTATCCGCAACGAGTTCACCCGCGCTGGTATCCAAGTGAGAGCCAGGCGCGGGTGGAACAACTAGCGCGATTCGTGCTCTGATACGACGCCGTAGCCCCCCCCCCCAGGATTGGGCGATGTCACCCTCACAGACCACGCCAGGCACGCCGCGATGGTGCAAACAATCGGGCAACACCGGACGGCCAGCTCTGCTCGGGTGGGAGGTCCACAGAACATCGGTGCTGTCTCGTCAAGAAGCCGTAAAGATTGCAGAAGGGTCGTGCGCGATTCAGCCGATACAACAGCATGTCTCGCACTTCTCGCGTAGCACTGGCCGCAGTGGCTGTTGCGGTGATGGGTGTCGCCGCGACACCAGTTCTCGCTCATTCGACGAATCGTGCGCCCGCCGCACCTTCTATTCAGTATTACACCGTCAAGCCAGGCGACTACTTGAAGGCGATTGCCACCAAACTGCACGTGAGCTTGGACGCGCTGCTCGCCGCCAACGGCTTGACCAAGAAGAGTGTCATCCATCCCGGCGATCAGCTGATCGTGCCCGCCGGCGGAATACTGCCAAGCACTCCGCCAAGCACTGCGCCGAGTACTCCGCCGACCAGTGGATCGACATACACCGTGAAGCGAGGCGACTACTTCGAGCGCATCGCCAGAGCGCTGGGCGTCACCGTGAACGATCTGCTGGCAGTCAACGGCATGAAGAAGTCGACCGTCATTCACGCCGGTATGCAACTCAAAGTGCCAGATCGGGGAACCGCACCAGCGCCGACCGACACTTCGATAAAGGTGACCACTGTTCCAAGCGCTGCGCCGAGTACTCCGCCGACCAGCGGATCGACATACACCGTGAAGCGAGGCGACTACTTCGAGCGCATCGCCAGAGCGCTAGGCGTCACCGTGAACGATCTGCTCGCAGTCAACGGCATGAAGAAGTCGACCGTCATTCACGCCGGTTTGCAACTCAAAGTGCCAGCTGGGGGAACCGCACCCCCCACAGTCGTGCTTGCTGCGTTTCCAACCTCGCCCACATGCGCATTCTCCAGCACCTACGGCGCACCTCGCCCCGACGGCCGCAAGCATGAAGGCGTCGACATCATGGTGGGGACGGGCACTCACGTGTTGGCCGTCGTGGATGGAACGATCACCAAGAAGCAGGTCACGTTCGCTGGTTCGCGGGCAGGCAACACTCTCTCGCTGACTGCCGCCGACAGCACCTACTTCTTCTACGGGCACCTTTCCGACTTCGCGCCGGGCATCGAGGTCGGATCGGTCGTGACCGCCGGCACGCTCATAGGTTTCGTTGGGGCCACCGGCAACACCTCTGTTCCGCACTTGCACTTTGAGGTCCACCCGAGCGGCGGCAAAGCCGTCGATCCATACCCGATCGTGAAAGCCATCAGCAGCTGCAACAAATAGTCGGCGCGTCCTTATCCCACGTGATTACGCCCCGCCCCGTCCATCAACCACCTTCACATCAAAACGACGTGACCCGCTTTGCGCGGTGCGGACGCCGATTCGTGAGCACTGGCGAGACAAGTTCACAGTCGGCGTGTTGGTAGCCACGTGTGAGCTCACGCGCGGCTTATACGACAATCAGGTCTCCGAGGTGGAAGTCTCCGAAGACAATCAGCCGTATCTGAAGCGGTGCGTCATCCGGGGAGTGGAAGAACAACGCTTGGTCATGTCGCGAAGCTGTGTGTAGCTGATCGAGAGTAACGGCACCTTCGACACGGAAGTCGAAACCGGTATCAGGGCGGCCTTCGCAATCCGTGTCCCCGGTCGTCGAGATCCGACCGGTGAGACCCACCTCGAGCGAGCCGATGACTGTGAGGTCGCGAAAAAAGAACTCTCCGAAGGTGTCGTCGAGCGATCGGCATTGCGGCCCTGCGGCGCCCGTCGGGCCGGTTAAGTCTCCTGTATTCGCTCTCCTTCCGACTTCGAGGCCTATTCCATACCGGTGCAACCAGCCGAATGGTGGGGCGTCACCACCGTTGAACTCGACCCAAACGGTGATGAGGCTGGCCTGCACGAGTATCTGGGTTCCGCCAACCAGGCTTTCGTGGGCGATGCCTTCTGCGTCGGTGTAGTTCGCTAGAACTGCGTAGCCCACGCCGGCACAGATGTTTGCTGCGATTTCGAACTCCGTTGCCGGGCTGCTTCCAACATCGATGGTTCGTTCCGTCCCGCACTGGGCTTCACTGCCCACCGTCAGCTCGTTCGCGACAACGCGCACTGTTTCGAGTGTGATTGGTCGGTCGGCACCGATCGATAGGTTGATGTCAATCGAGTTCCAGTCGTCGCTGTTCGTCACCTCGCCGGCCAGTAACCCAAGTCGTGGAGGTAGTACCGGTTCGATCGCGGCGCGCCCGTCGGTGGTGCCCCACGGTGTCACGAAACCGTTGCCTGCTGCACCAACTGCGTCGTAGCGCACGATGATCTGCGCCCAACCCTCGCCAGGCTGGGGGCATCGCGACTCGTCCCCGAAAGATCCCCCACAAAGTCGGGGATTATCGGGTGGTATCGGCACCAAGAACGACTCTTCAAGTCCCGGATCTAGGTTGTAATTCAAAGAGATTGCGGACGCCTGTGAGAGTAGACGACCCTCGTGGATTCGGCTGATCGCGATCGGCAACGTCCACGTAGCAATCTCCGTTGGCGACGTTGCCATTCCGACACAACTCCACGTGTGGATGATGGAGTCACTCGCCGAGAAATCGCGATCCGATTGCCACGGCGCGCCACAAGCTTCCGCAGAAGTACCAACCCTGATCGTCAGTTCCTCCCCGACCACAAGTCTGCGTGGTTCGGTAAACGCGATACTCGTCAGCTCGATCCGCGGGAGCACCGCCGCCGGACCCTGCACCACGAACCCATCCGTGGCACGCGGGCGCAGAGTGTTGTTGGTTTCATAGATCGTGACGCATATGAGCGCCCACGCTCCCGGCGTCAACGGAATACTTGTCTCAGCCTTGCGGGTGAAAGCGACGTCGTACAGACCGCTTGGGCTAGGACGCGAACCATCACGGAAATGTATGTCCGACGCATCGACCGTGCCGGGTGCCCCTAGGTCGCATTCGCCGACCTCGGGAACGCCGTCAGAAAGCGGGTCGCCGTACGGTACGACACCGACGGTGACCAAACCACCCTCATGCGTCCAGGCAGTCACGCGCGCTTCCGCTGCTCTCTCGCTGATCAGAACCTCTGTCGGTGGGCGACCCGTAGGGGCGTCACCAGGCATAAGGAACGGTCGGCTCGACACGGGACGCCCGAAGCTGTCCGTCGCCTCCAGCACGACCTCGTACGCGAGGTCCGGATCGCGGTCGATGAGGATGCCACACAACGTCAGAAACCCGAACGCTTCCCGGCTGTACTCCTCGTCCTCAAATCTGGCCATCCAAGCGGCGCGCTCCGCGACCGGAGTTGACGGCGCGGTCACTGAAACCCAGGGTTCATATGCCGTGCCATACTGACGCCATTTAACCGTCAGCGCGTCCAGTGGCGTACGCGAGAAGACAGTGATCGCATTGTGATCTTCACCCACCGGTGTCGATGTCGGACATGCGCTCGGGAACGGGGCGCCCGGCGCAGTCAGGTAACGACCCGGTGTTCCCCACACAAACGGATCGGGAACCATATGTAAGCCCAACAGCGTCCCCGCGTAACCTTCCGGGCACTCAACGCCCGGCAGTGCTCCCGGTTCAGGCCCGGCGCAAACATCGAAGGCACGTTCCGGCAATCGGCCGATCCCCTCGATCTCGTCGTAGACCATGAGAGGGTCCGAGAACGAGACGCCCCCAGGATCAGGATCACCTTCGGGAATCTCCAATCCCGGCCCGAACACGCCACCGATAACCGGACTGCCACCGATAACCGGAACTCCTTCATCGCCGACACCAAGATCCGGGACCGCTCCGCCAGTCGGCCCCAGCAGTGGAATGGCCCGCACGTCGTCGAGGTCACCCTCGATCAGTACAGCTGCGCCCGCACTGCGATCGTTGTCGTTGTCGTTGTCGCTGTTGATAGTTCTGGTGCCGATAACGCCGACAGCGACGGCGGCAGCGACAGTCAAAACTGAAACAAGTCTGCGAGCTGTGGTGTTCAAGAGCCGACCCCTTTGCGAGCGCCCAGAACCGAACCAATGTTGTGAACACCGTGAGAGGTGTTACCAGACGAACACGCCCATCCTGGAGGCTTACACACGGGAGCCGTCCGGCCATTCCAGGTGCCAGTCGCCAGTGATCGTGATACGCATTCCGTTTGCACTCCCTGCCGGGGCGGTCGCTACCAGCGGGGCACCGGACTGCAGGTCGGCGAGCGAGAAAGCGCCATAGATTTCCACGATTCCGTCGGCTGGCTCGCAATCAAGTTGATAGAAGCCCGTGAGGTAGTACACAGCTAGGGCATTGAGTTCGCCGTCGTCGACGACGATCCGCCGGTCAGAGTCACTTTCAAGTACGGAATCGTCCATTGAGATGCACCCGGCGACAGGTCCCGGCGTGCCCGACCACGTATAGCCCCAAAGGGCGGCGCTCTGACCGTCAAGGCTGGCACCCCCGCGCAAGATTGTGGCGAAGCGCGGCGCGCCGCCACCGGTGAACTCGATGGTGGTGTGGACACCGTCGCCGACAACCATAGGAATTCCGTCAACGAGTCCAAGGGGAACGTCGTATTCGAACCCGGCCTCGTCGCGAACGCGCACATACAGTTCATAATTGGTGCTTGCGCAGACTTCCGCGTTCAACGCGAACTCAGTCGCTTGTTCAGGCACGAAAGTGAGCGTCCCGGCACACGGGATGTCGTCGGTTTCGATTGTCGGGTTGAGGGATGCATCCAACAAAGTGACCGGCGTGTCGCTCTGGACGATGATGGTCACGCCGAGTCTCGTCCAATTGAGAGTGCTCCCCAGATCTACAGCGAAGATACGCAGGACTGGGTCGAGGGTGGCGGGATCGACGGTTGGGTCGAGGGTATCGCTGTTGATCAGTTCCGTGCTGCCTGTCCCTGGTGCCCCGATTCTCGTGCGGTACTCGACTCTAAAGATTGCGACCCCGGCGGACCCGACACACTCAGCTGTGAATTCACCGTCGTGTTCGCCGCAGCGCTCACCATCGGACGGGGGAATCGGGATCTCGTACCACTCCATTGGTCGAACGGGACAAGAAACATCGCAGATATCGAAGCTGACTGGTATCGAGCGAAGCGTCCGCCGTGGCGGCTCGGACGATGAAAGCCCGAACCTTCCAACAGCAGCACTGATCGTCTCGGTGTAGCCGGCATCATGCCCACAATCCCAGAGACGAAAGCCGATCGGCACCGCTCCACTCAACGCCGCTGCGTTGTTGTATGTTTCTGCGCACAATCCACCGTCGCCAACTGCCGACGCCCACAAATCTTCGGCGGGGATCGTCACCCCGGGACTCAACCGAACCGCTTCCAGCGTCACAAATGGGCGCTGAACTGTCGGTGGTCGTAACACGAACGTGTCGATGCCAATCTGGGAGCTACTGGCGTCGTATATATAGACGCACAGCAATTCCGGCCAGTAGCCGTACAGCCCGATTCCTCCGCTCACCCGGCGCGACCACTCCTCGTGGGCAAGATCGAACGGAGCGTCGTCAGTAGTGCTGAACAAGCTTTGGTCGACCGCAGTGTCGTCTGCTCTGCACGACGTATCGCTGTCATCGGCCATCTGCCGGTGGGTGAACTTGACGCGTCCACCGGGAACGGTCCACGATCTCACTGTCACGGCCGGTAATTCATCAATCATGCGAACGATCGTTGGCGGGCGTGACGGCGTACTGCTCCACAAGGTGAAAATTTCGCTTTGGTAAACGTTGCCGTCGATGCCCGTTCCAATGAAACGAACGTCATAGGACCTGTCCGGGTCGCGGTTGATGGTCCCACAGTGCGGCAGCAGAGCATCAGTGGTGAAGATGCCCGCGGCGCGCTCCGCTGTCCAATGCGCGGCGTGCGCCTCGGACGTGACCGGGAAGTCTTGGGATTCCCAGCTGCGCAGCGTGAGATGCGGACGGGCTTCGGCGCGCAGCGCGGTAAGGGGAATCGACGAAAACGCGGTCACGCCTGTTTGATCCGGTCCTACAGCCGGGGGTGCGGCGCATGTCTGGGTGATGCCGCCGCTCGAGGCAGAGTGGTACCCCTCTTCGCCGCGAATGAACGGTGTTGGCCAGTTGAACAGTCCATTGAGTGTGCCGGCGAAACCGACCGGGCATCCGCCACGGAAACCGATCCTGACCGGCACGCTCGTCTTTGTTCCCGGCCGACGGCCAGCGCAGATATCGAACGCGTGTGTCGGGAACTGCACGAACCGATCAGGGATCGACGCGAACACGAAAGGAAGACTCTTCACTTGGAACTGTCCCCCGGAGTCGCCCTCATCGTCTTCGCCGCCCGAACCAGCGAACGCGATTTGTCTCGTGATCGCCCCGATGATGTCGCTGCCTTCCCCTTGATAGCCAGCAGGCCCAGCGGCACCCTCAGGAATCGCCGGCGGACCGGCAAGAAGCTGATCAAGGATCGTCGGGTCGCTGCCCACAAAGACTGGAGCAATCAACGGGATCTCGGCCAGGTCACCAGCGTCATCAAGAAGTGGGACAGCGCCATCAACGGGAATAGCGTTCTCGACCGGCATGACAATGCCTTCCGAGGACTCGTCGTCGGCCGGGTTGATAGCGCGGGCCGAGAACACACCGACACCGAGCGAAGCGGCGCTAATCGCGACACTGAGAATTCTGCGCATGTTGGTATTCATCAGCCGACACAGTCTCCTGAGACTCGGACCGAAGCGGTCGTGACACCCGATGTGTTGCCCGCAGCGTCGCGGGCGACGATCGAAATGGTGATGGTTTGGTCGAAAAGGAAGTTGAGCCCGCTGAACGGACCGAAAGTTGCGGTCCAGAGGTTGCCGCCACCGTTGGCGAACGCCATCGGACTGCCGCTAAGTCCGCTGTAGGTGCCGGTCACCTGCGTCACGCCGACGTTGTCAGAAGCTTGCACCTGCAGTCCGGAAATCGATGGGCATCCACCACCACCCCCGTGGGAGGAGTCGTAGATGCGGTTGGGGCTTCCAAACGCTTGGGCCACGACTGGTGGCGTCGTGTCTGGCGGCACCGTCGGTGGTGCCGTCGGCGGTGTTGTTCCTTGACCGGTGGTGCTTTGCGTCGTCTTCTTTGTCGTCGTCGTTGTCGCCGCGCCTTGGCCGATCGTCGTTGACGTTTCGACCACCAAGGTGGACGTGGTCGTCGCCGCGCCCGCAACGATCCCCTCGGTCGGTTCGACACAGTCGTGGATAGGGACATCGATCACCTCGTCAGGATCGACCGCCCCGGTGGGAATCCACACAACGCTCGACTGATTGCGGGGATCGCGGATCTCGTACCAGCCACCACTCTCATCGCGACCGATCACAAACACACGGTCACCGGCATACGCGGTCCCTGCGGCAACACCATCAGGACAGTCGTACATCGTGTACTGCTGAGCATCAATCGTCGCAGCAGCACCATCACCCCCGTCGTCGGGACTCAGCAGCGTGAACCCGAGCGCACCTCCAACCAACAACCCGGCAGCACCCAACCCACCCAACACTCGCGCACTCGAAGAGACTGGCATGGCTGAAGGACTCACTGGACCCCCTATGTGGTTGACAAGGTTCAAGAAATCTAGACCACTCTCGCGCGCTGCCTGATCGGCGGCCTGCTGCAGCCGTCGACGTAGCTCGTCGTCGACACTCATCAGTCCACCCCCTCCCCAATGAGTCGCAGCTCCGTGGCCAGATGTTGCCTGGCGCGAAAGAGCAGCGTCTTCACCGTTCCATCCGCGATCTCCAACGCAGCAGCAATACTCCCCACCGACTCGTCGAGCACGTAATGCATCACCGCCACCTGACGTTCACGGTCAGGCAACGCTCGCAATGCAGCGAGTAACGCCTCATCGGGTTCACCGGCAGACGTTTGATCCGGCGCCGCCCGACCCCCCACCTTGGACAACGCCCGCGCCTCAGCGCTGCTACGACGCCATCCGCTGCGTGCATGGTTAGTCGCGACCACAGTGATCCACGCTGCGAGATGTTCGATCGGTTGATCTCGGTGTTGCCAAGCCTTCGCCAACGCTTCCTGCAACGCGTCCTCGGCACGGCCGAGGTCACCGGTGATCAGTGTCAACGCCCCCAGAACACGCGGCGCGTCCCTATTCACAAAGTCCTCGAGGTCAGCGGCGCGCCCATCGGCCGCCGTCGCCGGCCGCTCGCCAATTGCCAGCACGCTCCTTGGACGCATAGGCCCCCCGCTAGGTTGACAAACCCACCGTACATCAGCGCCAAACCTCGGCCCGACCGGACGATCCGGCGCAAACAGAATTTCTGCCAACAGTTCGTCGCTCCACGCCTCGATCGTCGCCGCTAGACCATTGGGGCCAGCTGCTCGCAGCTGTGCGGCCACCTCCGGGCGTTCCTGCGGGAGCCCGCCGACGAGCGCGTCAAATGGCCCACCAAGGCCGCGGTCGGCGGCTTCCCACCACGGCGATGCCCACAACTCTTTCGGACGGTTCGCGAAGCGAGGATTGAGGGTGAACTACACGGTGTCGGACGAGTGGGCGCAGAGGGTCTCGAACCCCCGACATCATCCTTGTAAAGGATGCGCTCTACCAACTGAGCTATGCGCCCGCAATCGACTGTCAATCGTACCCGCAGCGCGCCCTCGCGAGTTGGGCGAAAAGCGCCGGCGTAGCGGCAGCGATTGGCGTGCGACGAGCGCCGTGATCAATCACCGCCAACTCGCGTCCGTGTAAATCGGCAACTTCGGCACCGGCTTCGCGCAAGATCAGCACCGACGCCAGGTAGTCCCACACACCGTGCGCACCGTCAACACAGTCGACGTAGCCGTCGAGCACGCCGGCGGCCACGAGGCATAGATCGAGCGCGACAGCGCCCAACACACGGCACTGGCGATAGCCGAGTGGCTCCGCGGGCAAACCGTTCAGGCCGACGATCGCGTCGCTCAAAGCCGTGCAGTTCGACGGCTGCAGCCGAACCCCGTCGCACCATGCTCCCCCGCCGCGCGTCGCCCAGTAGCGCTCACCCGTTGCCTGGTTGGCAACCAGCGCCGCCGAGGGACCGTCGGCATCGACCACGCACATGGCGGTGGCGAAGTAGCGGATTCCGTGGCTTGCGTTGGTGCTGCCGTCGATCGGGTCGATGACGACGACCTCGCCGGTGCTGCCCGCTTCGAATTCGCTCTCCTCCGACAGCACGCCAACACCGGCCCGGCGCAGTACCGTCAGCGCTGCTTCGTTAGTGACGACATCGAGTGCGTACTGCCCGTGCCGCGCTCCCGACGGCCCGAAATCAGTGACCCCGGTCAGCGCCGCTGCCACGGAATCGGCAACCTCGTGCAACAGGCCTAATCGATCAGGGTTCATTCGCATCGCACGGTAGTGTCGCATCCACATGGCTGTCATTGATGTCGCCGGATTCGTGGCCGATCTCAAAGGTCACGCTGTCGATCACGGATTTCACGTCCACGACGAACGCCATTTCGTCGAGACCTACTCGCTGCGCCAGCTGTGGGAAGTCGACCTGCACCCCGAGGAAGCCTGCAACGGCCCCATCGACCTGCACCTTTCCCTTGAGGTCGATCCCCGTGCTTTGCTCGGTTTCGAGGACGAAGTGGTCAAGCTCGACGACCCAGACGACGACCCGCCCACCGGCTTCAGCTTCCCGCTGATCTTCACCTGGACGCTGCCACCGCTCCCACACCCGCCGGATCTGCTGGTGTTGGCCACCGAGCTGGCTGGCGTTGGTGGAGTGTCGCTGCCACTGGAGGTATCGGCGATCGACTCCTTCGCGAGCGTCACCGACGCCCCCGAACGCAGCCTCTCAATAGTTTCGCGTATCCCCGTCGACCTCGCCGACGTCTACACCGCCGACGACAAGGTGTTCTGCGACACGCTCGACAAGTGCCGCGAAGCCAGCCTGTTCCTGCTCGAACGCGCCGGCCATTGGCTGGGCGACGATTGACCGTGGAAGACTGACACCATGCGCGTGAGTGAACTGATCGAGATGCTGAAGGATCAGCCTCCCGATGCCGAGGTCGAGTTGGCTGTTGTTGCACCGGTCGTCGACAACGACGACGACGACATCACGGTCGACCGCTACAGCGTCGAAGGCATGTTGCCTTGGCGCGACGAAGACGAGCACGGAAACCAGGAAGACGTCGTCATTTGGCTCGTCGGTGGCGAGGACGACGACGTCGAGGCGTTTCTCGACGCGCTCGAACAACAAGACGACGAATGAGTCGCATCCGGACGACGACCGCTAGCGCGGTCGTCGGGGTGCTTGCGGCAATCAGCGCTGGCAGCTGGGGACTGGCGCAGTGGCGCCCGTTCGAGAACGAGACAGCCTCCATTGAGTGGCCCGACAACGTTCGGCCGATCGTGGACTACGTCGAAGATGAAAGCAACCTTCGTTTCCTCAGCACCATCGACTTCGAATACATCGAGCAGGTCGACGAGTACAACGATCGCGCCCGCGACCCCGAGCAAGCGGTCAGCGCCGACGAAGCAGTCTCTGCTGCGATCGACGATGCCGTTGGGCGTGCGTTGGGATTCTGGGCTGGCGACGCCTCGATTCTTGCAAGTGCGAGCGCGGTCAATCGTTCGACGCCGCGACCAGTTCGTTGGCTTCCCGATGCCGAGCTTGTGCTCATCCACGGCCGTCGCGACGACGCGACGTTGGCTCCCGCGGTACGCGCAGATCTGGTCGTGTACCTCGCACAGGCACTGATCGAACAGCACTTCCATCTGATCGAACGGCGCAGAGCGAGCGACGACGCGCAGGAGTACGAAGCGCTCGCCGCGCTACACATCGGCTACGCCCTCTGGCTGCAAGCTCGCTACCTCGACGACCTGAGTGACGACGAGCGCGCCGACTACGAGGTCGACAGCGGAGCCCGGGCACAGGAGTACGCCGAAGAAGTCGATTCGATCCCGGCGACGTACAGAGCAATCCGTATCGCGTTCCAACTGCTCGGCCCCACTTTCGTCAGCGCTCTCGCCAAGGGTGACGAGACCCTGCTGCGCGATGCGTTGAGTACACGCAGTCCCGTCGCGCTCGACCAAATCAGCCTGCCGACGGCAAAGTATCTGCGTCGCGATGCACCCGAGTCGGTGCGAGCCCCGAAGGGGCCACTGGCCGCAACCGTTTATTACAGCGATCAGCTAGGACCATTTCGCCTGTTCCTCATGTTTGCCACCGGACTCCCCGCCAACGAGGCGTTGACAGCATCTGACGGGTGGGGCAACGATCGCTTCACGGTCTACGAACTCGACGGCAGAGTGTGCACCGATGTGCACCTCGTCGCCGACAGCCCGGTCGACGCCGACCGCATGGAACGAGCGCTGAATGGGTGGGCACTCGCGCGACCGAGCACAGCCGCAGTCCTGGTCGGCCGCGACGGCGTGCACCTGTACAGCTCGGTGTGCGATCCAGGAACCGATGCGCAGCAAGTGACACCGGCCGACGCCTCCATCGAGCAGTACTTCGGTCGCGCCGATCTACTGCGACAACAGACAGAGGAGACCGGGAAGCCCGCGCTCGCAGAGTGCATCGCCACCGAGTTCTTCGCGCAGTTCACCTTCGAACAGTTCACGATCGAAGCAATGGCTCGCGAGCTAGACGCCGGGTTCGCCACCATTCGCGACGAGTGTCGCAGCAGCGTGTGATCGCCGGCACACGTCGGCGCTACTAGCGATCGGCGTTTCGGTTCTTGACCTCGGCCCTGGCAACCACCTGGTGGTGAACCTCGTCGGGTCCGTCTGCCAATCGCAACGTGCGCAGGCTGTGCCACATCTCGGCTAGCGGGAACCACTGTGAAATGCCAGCTGCGCCGTGCATTTGGATTGCCTCGTCCACGATGTCGCAACAGCGTTCGGGAACCATCGCCTTGACGGCGCTCACCCACACGCGGGCCTCGGCATTTCCCAGGGTGTCCATCGCCTTCGCCGCGCGCAGCACCATCAGTCGCATTGCCTCTACTTCGATACGCGCGCGCGAGAGGACTTCCATGTTCTTGCCGAGGTTGATCAGCTTCTTGCCAAAGGCCTCACGGCTGACGCCACGGTCGACCATCATCTCGATCGCGCGCTCGGCAGCCCCAATCGAGCGCATGCAGTGATGGATGCGACCCGGTCCGAGCCGTAGCTGCGAGATCTCGAAACCGCGACCCTCTTCCCACAGGATGTTGGCCTTCGGGACGCGCACATCGGTGAAGCGAATGTGCATGTGGCCGTGCGGAGCGTCGTCGGCGCCGAACACCTGCATCCCATCGACGATCTCTACGCCGGGTGTGTCCATCGGTACCAAGATCTGCGACTGTTGCTTGTAGGTCTCCGCACCTGGGTTCGTGCGCACCATCGTGATCATGATCTTGCAACGGGGATCGCCAGCGCCGGAGATGTAGAACTTCTCGCCGTTGATCAACCACTCGTCACCGTCGAGCACTGCGCTCGTTTGAATCTGGCGAGCATCGCTGCTCATCACGCCTGGCTCGGTCATGGCATACGCCGAGCGAATCTCGCCACGCAACAGCGGTTCGAGCCACTCACGCTTCTGCTCCGGTGTGCCCACCCGCTCGATCACTTCCATGTTCCCCGTGTCGGGCGCCGAACAGTTGAGACACTCGGAGGCAAGTTTGTTCTTGCCGAGCTCAACGGCGATGTAGGCGTAGTCGAGGTTGCTCAAGCCTTCGCCGGTCTCGGCGTTGGGGAGAAAGAAGTTCCACAGTCCTTGAGCGCGAGCCTTCACCTTTGCGGTCTCGAGCAACTCGAGTTGGCCGGGAGCCCAACTCCAGCGATCGGCTCGCCCTTCCCCGAGTCGGTAGAACTCTTCGGTGATCGGGTCGACCTCGTCGCGAATGAACGCCTTCACCGCCTCATACAAGGGCCGCGCCTTCTCTGACATACGCAGATCGAAGTCGTCCATACTTGCTGCCTTCAGCGCGCCACCGGCCATGACGGTTTCCTTCCAAGTCGTTCAGGGTCTGCACCACTCTGCCACGACAACGCACCAACCAACGCCTCGGGCGGCGGCGAGGTCAGTCACCTGTCGACCCGTCGATCGCCTCGCGGAGAAGATCGGCGTGGCCACAGTGGCGGGCGTACTCCTCGATCATGTGGACGATCGTTCGGCGAAGCGTGTGCTTGCCAGGATCGTGGCCTCCGGCCATGCGATCGTCCATCTCCGCGGTGGCGAGGTGGCGATCGACGACGGCGATCTCGTTCCAGTACGCAGCCATCGAGTCGGCGACCGTCGCGTCGGCAACAATCCACTCGGCTTCATCGTCGAAGATCCCCGGTACGTCCTCGGCGCGCAGAACTCGGCGGAACCACCACCGCTCGACATCTGTCATGTGGCGCAGCAGACCGAGCAACGTCAAAGTGCTGGGCGGGCAGGCGGCGCGGCGCCCTTGCTCGTCAGTGACCCCGTCGACCTTCCGAGCGAGCACCGCGCGGTGATAGGCGAGATAGCCGAGCAACACGGCCCGTTCGTCCTCGCCAAAGGCCTTCGACTCCGGAAGCTCAATCATCCACCCATTCTTGCGCCGACTGCTCCACGCTCGTGCACTTGTCGGGACGTTGGTCTCTACTTGCAACGGCCAAAGCGGAGTACGGATATCAAGTGTGATCGGTCCTGCTGTCAAGATCGGGCTGGTGGGCGCGGTGGCGGCGTTCGCTGGCTCGTTCCTGCCCTGGGTTCTCATCAACACAGAAATCGGCTGGCTCGGATATTCGGGCGTTCAGACTTCTGGCGTGGACTATCTCGGCCTGACCGACGGTGGGCTGACAGCAATCGCTGCTGGCGTGGCTCTTGTGCTCGGTTTCAGCGGAGGTGTCAAGGGTGCACGAGGCCGGCTTGCCGTGGCTGCCGCCTCGCTGTTGAGCGTCGTCGGCCTAGCCGTCACGACTCACTTCCTCATGAACTTCCGAGACATCGCCGCAGCTTCGTTCTCCGAATACGGCGACGAGAAGGTCGGGTACGGTCTTCGCCTCTGCATCGGTGGATTCGGAGTCAGCGCCCTTGCCTTTTTGTACGGTGCGCTGAGCGCAAAGGCTGCTGCAGGTAGTGGGGCGGGTGGGGATCGAACCCACGACCCAGGGATTATGAGTCCCCTGCTCTAACCACTGAGCTACCACCCCGGAAACCGAACGGCTCACACTCAACGGCTCGACACGTGGACTGGCTCCGAGAGCAGGGCTCGAACCTGCGACCCGCTGATTAACAGTCAGCTGCTCTGCCAACTGAGCTATCTCGGAAAGGCGAGATGAGGATAGCAAAACCGCCTTCTCACTCCTCCTCTAGAAACTCCTTCAATCGCTGGCTACGCATCGGATGACGCAGTTTTGCAAGGGTCTTCGCCTCAATCTGGCGCACACGCTCGCGCGTGACCCGGAACTCCTTGCCTACGTCTTCCAGCGTGCGCGCCTGACCGTCGTCGAGACCAAACCGCATGCGCACGATCTCGCGCTCGCGCTCACTCAGCTCGCCCAACGCTTCCTCGACAGCCTTTGCGAGCATGCTGCGGGTCGCCATGTCGGCCGGGACTTCTGCCGAGAGATCGGGGATGAAGTCGGCGAAGCTGCTGTCTTCCTCCTCGCCGACCGGCGAATCGAGCGACAACGGATCTTGCGAGATGCGCAGAATCTCGCGAATGCGGTCGACGCTGAGTACGCAACGTTCGGCCAACTCGTCGAGCGTGGGTTCGCGCTCGAGGTCTTGGTGCATCTGGCGCTGCATGCGCAGCACACGGTTCATGCTCTCGACCATGTGCACCGGAATACGAATCGTTCGCGCCTGATCGGCGATGCTGCGGGTGATCGCCTGGCGAATCCACCATGTCGCGTACGTCGAGAACTTGAAGCCCTTGGTGTGGTCGAACTTGTCGACCGCCCGCATCAGGCCCATGTTGCCTTCTTGGATCAGATCGAGAAACTGCATGCCGCGACCGCTATATCGCTTGGCGATGCTCACCACGAGGCGCAGGTTCGCCTGAATCAACTCGCTCTTCGCGCGCTGACCGGCGTTGACCGTGCGCAGCAGGCGACGACTCTCGGTGGCGTCGATGATCTCGCCGTTGTGCCCCGCATCCAATCGAATGGCGGCATCGTTGCCAGCGACGATCGCCTGCGCCAGACTGCGCTCGTCAGCGGTAGTCAGCAGATCGACGCGACCGATCTCTTTGAGGTACATACGCACCGTGTCGGCGGTGTTCCCAACGTCGCCGCCACCATCGGCGCCTAGTCGCTCGCTTCGGCGACTGCTGCGACGAGCAAGCAATCCCTCCGTGTCTTCTACTGCGACCGCGCTCTGCCGCTGAGCGCCCTCAGGCGGTGTCTCGTCGTGGAGCTCTTCGACTCCGTCGTCGATCGTGATGCCTTCGCTCGCCAACATGTTGTGCACTTCCAGCAACACGTCGGGGGTCAGCTCGATCTGGCGCAGCACGTGCGCAATGTCGTCGGCGTGCAGGACACCTTTGGCGATGCCACGCGCGACCATCGCGTTCCACTCGCTGGCGTCGACACCGATGTACGGAGTCGACCCTGCAGCCGCGCTTGCCGTGCCTTTGCTCACTGCGCTCCCTCGCTCGCCCCTTTCAGCCACCCTAGCAACGTCTCTGCGCCCTCATCACCCGCGTCGGTTTGCTCAATCTGTTCCAATGCAAGCCGCGCATCACGTAGTGCGTGCACGGCATCAGGGTCGGTGACGTGAACTGACGCAGCCAACCGACGCCGCGTCGCCGCCGCGATCAAGTTGCGCGCTTCCAAGACAGGGTCGGCATCTACATCCGACACCGCGGCTCGTTCCAAGAACTCGCGCGCCTCCGGATCGGCGAGCTCGAGCGCAACTTCGATTGCGCCCGCTGCTTCGGCCACCGCAAGAAACGCGCGCCGGGCGACCTCATCGACGAACAGTTCTTCCATCAACCATGGAGCGATGTCGTCCCAACGCTGCATCAGCATCGCGACCGCGACGAACTCTGCATTCTCGGCGGCACCGACGCGACGAACTGGCATCACACGCACCGTCGGCGACTTCGTCTTGCGCTCGGCCAACGCAACCAGATCGGCCGGAGGAATGCCGACGTGTGCCGCCACCTGCGCGGCATAGAGCTTGCGGACCTCGCGATTGGGGTGTTCGTTCACCACCGCCATCGCCAGCCCGGCAACTTGCGCACGATCCTCTGGCGACCGCAACTTGCGACTGTTGAGCGCGTGATTCACCCGAAAGCCAAGGAAGGGCAACGCCTGATCGACGGCTTCCCGCAAGGCCTCGGGGTTACTCACGCTCAGGTCTCCCGGGTCTTTGCCGTCCGGAAAGCGGGCCACACTGACCCGCACCTGGTAGCGCTCCTCCCACTCGTAGAACCGCTGGGCAGCGCCCTGTCCAGCTGCATCCGCATCGAAGGCCAAGACCACTTGCGTGGCATAGCGCTTAAGCAGCCGTACGTGGTCTTCAGTCAGCGCGGTACCGCAGGTGGCGACCGCCCGCTTGATACCGGCTCGATGGAACCCGATCACGTCGGTGTAGCCCTCACAGACAATCACCTGATCGGCGGTGACGATGTCGCCTTTGGCCCAATTCAGCCCGTACAGCGTCTTCGACTTCGCGTAGATCGGGGTCTCGGAGGAGTTCTTGTACTTCGCCGGATCGCTGCTGCCCGGCAGCACTCTGCCACCAAGTGCAACGGGATCACCGTTCTCGGTATAGATCGGAAAGAGCACACGAGCACGAAACGAGTCCTGCACGCGCCCCGATTTATTGTTGAACGCCAAGCCCGTATCGCGGAGCAGCTCAGGAGCGACGCCGAGGTCGCGCGACATCGCGTCCCAGTCGTCGGGAGCCCAGCCGAGTTTGAACGAGCGGGCGACGTCGCCGGCCAGCCCGCGCTTGCGCAGGTAGTCGCGCGCTTCGCGCGCGTCGGGCGAATCGAGCAGACGCTGGTGATACCAATCGACTGCCTTACCCATTGCGTCGATCAGCTGACGGCGCTTCTGGCGCTGGCGATCGCCCACCTCGCCGGTGGTGTAACGCAGTTGCACATTCGCCTTCGCCGCCAGTGATTCCACCGCAGCGACGAAGTCGAGGTGCTCGATCTCCTGCACGAACTTGAACGCATCGCCGGCGGCACCACATCCGAAGCACCGATAGCGGCCGGTCTCGTCGCGCACATTGAACGAACCCGTTCGCTCGGCGTGAAATGGACACAGACCCACCCAATTGCGACCAACCCGACGAAGCGCGACGTACTGCTGCACGACATCGGACAGAACCAGCGAGCCGCGCAGTCGCTCAAGATCCTCGTCAACGATCGCCATTGTGACGAACTGTACCTGCGACTGGGCCGGTGACCGTCGGGTCAGCGCTCGTCGGGCGGCGGCATTTCCTCGGTAATGGCAATTGTGTCGTCGCGGGTGTTCCGCAGGGAGAAGCCGATCGACGCCAACAGCACGAGAGCAATCACGAGCAGTGAGACCCAGGTCTCGATGTGCAGATCGAAGAACGTCAGAATCATCTTCACGCCGACGAAGGCAAGAATGATCGCCAGCCCTTCCTGCAAGTAACTGAACCGAGCCCGCATGTCGGCCAGCAGGAAGTACAGAGAACGCAAGCTCATGATCGCAAACGCGTTCGACGTGAACACGATGAATTGCTCACTGCTGACGGCTAGCACAGCAGGCACTGAGTCGACCGCGAACAGGACGTCGGTCAATTCGACCAGAACGAGCACCGCAAACAACGGCGTGGCCACGCGCCTGCCGTTGATACGGGTGAAGAGCCGTTGCCCGTCGAGTTTGTGAGTACTCGGGATCACGCGACCAATGAAGGCCATGAACTTGCTGTCGGCCGGATTGCTCTCATGGCCGCCGCTGCCGAGGACCAGCTTGACGGCCGTGTACAACAAGAAGGCGCCGAACACCACCAAGGTGACATCGAAGCGGTTGACGAGGGCGATGCCAGCGAAGATGAAACCGGCGCGCATGACCAGCGCACCGAATACGCCCCAGAACAGCACCCGATGCTGGTAGTTCGCGGGCACCTTGAAGTGGCTGAGAATGACCGACCACACGAAGACGTTGTCGATCGACAAGCTCTTCTCGATCAGAAAGCCGGAAAACCACTCACCGCCAGCCTTGCCGCCCCACACCGACAAGACCACGACGCCGAACAGAATGCCGATCAGGAACCATCCGAGCGATTCGAGACCAGCACGTCGGATCGTGAGCACTTTCGGTTTACGGTGCAACACCAAGATGTCGATGAGGAGCAGCGTGGCGATGACGGCCAAGGCCACTCCCCATGCCACGAACGACACATCTAGGTCGACGAAGTTGCCCCCAGTCTCAGACGAAGATGCGAACCGTTGTGCGAACACCCGCTCAGTCACGACCCAGCAGGCCGCCGGCGATGCCACCCGTACCGGAGTTGGCCGTGCCGAGGGTGGCCTGAATCCAGCCGAGGAACTCGGTTGGATTGCGCGTCTGCGTCCAGACGCGTCCTGGCCCGGCGAAATCGAACACGAATCCTTCGCCGCTCTTCCAACTCTGCACCAGCCCACCACCGCTGGCTTTGCGCATGCCCATCGTCACTGAATCCTCGTAGGCCACCATGTGACCTGTATCGACCGTGATGCTCTGCCCAGCCGTGAGGTTCCACACCTCGAGCGCGCCGTAACACGCAAACACGACCGTTCCTTGGCCTTCGGCGCGCACGATAAAGCCGCCCTCGCCACCGAACATGTTCTTGAAGCCACCCCATTTGGCGTCGAGCGTGACGGTGACATCGTTGGCCAACCACGAGCCCTTTTGGATGAACAACGCTCGCCCAGGGGCGATGTCGTGGGTGGTGACATCGCCAGGCAAACGAGCAGCGACGTCGACGAAACCGCCAGCCGGGGGCGCGGTGTACGTGCTGACGAAGAAGCTTTCGCCGCCGAGCGCCGCGCGCTTCAGCGACTTCATGATGCCGCCCTCGGCCTTCGACGCGAGCACGACGTCGGCCGACATCGCCATCATTGCCCCCGACTCGACGCGCACCGGTTCGTTCGGCGCCAGCGTCAGTCGGGCGACGCCGTATGCGGGACCCTGCCGGGTTTGTACTTGCATGGTTGCTCCTACTTCGTCTCGCTCTTGGATCCACCGATGATCGCTTGCGCTGCAGCGAGGCGCGCGATCGGCACCCGAAATGGACTGCAGCTGACGTAGTCGAGTCCAGCCGCGTAAAACAGGTGAATGCTCTCCGGGTCGCCGCCGTGCTCGCCGCACACACCCAGCTTGAGGCCGGGCTTGGCCTGACGGCCACGCCTAGCGCCGATCTCGACGAGTTCGCCGACACCACCGGCGTCAATGGTCTCGAACGGATTGCGCTTCAGCAAACCCTGCTCGAGGTACGCAGGCATCATGCGGCTCTCGACATCGTCGCGACTGAATCCGAACGTCATCTGCGTCAGATCGTTGGTGCCGAAGCTGAAGAAGTCTGACTCCTCGGCGATCTCGTCGGCGCGCAGGGCAGCGCGCGGCGTTTCGATCATCGTGCCGATGGTGACCTTCGGCTTGTTGGTCAGGCCCTTCACCGCGTTGTCGATCTCGGTCTGCACCCACCCGCGAGCCAACGCCAACTCTTCGCGCGTCACGGTGAGCGGGATCATCACTTCGACGACAGGGTTCTTGCCCTTCTTTCGCAACGCCGCCGCCGCCGCCATCAGCGCGCGAACCTGCATCGCGTAGAGGCCAGGCTTCATCACGCCCAGACGCACTCCGCGAATACCGATCATCGGGTTGTGCTCGGCCCATTCCTCAGCAGCCGCCAGTTCGGCAGTTTCGGACTTCGTCAACCCGCCACCGGACTTCCACCAATGCTTCTTCGTGGCGCGTTTGATGCGCAGTTCCTCGACCGACGGCAAGAACTCGTGCAACGGCGGATCGAGCAGACGCACGGTGACAGGTAGCCCGTCCATCGCAGCAAGAATCTGCTCGAAGTCGATCTGCTGAACTCGACCCAGTTCGGCCAACGCAGCGGTCTCTTCCGCTTCTGTCTCGGCAAGAATCATGCGCCGCACAACCGGCAAACGGTCGGGTGCGAGGAACATGTGCTCGGTGCGGCACAGGCCGATGCCCTCGGCACCGAGCTTGCGCGCGTTCGCTGCATCTTCACCGGTGTCGGCGTTGGCCCGTACGCCGAGCTTGCCTTTGCGGACGACGTCGGCCCACGAGAGGATGGTGTCGAACTCGGGCGGTGGCTTGGCAGCTGCCATCTCCATGGCGCCCAGCATCACCTCGCCGCTTCCTCCGTCGATGCTGATGACATCGCCTTCGTTCACCGTCACGTCGCCGACGCGGAACTGCTTGCCTTCGATCTTGATCGCGTCGGCGCCAACGATTGCCGGAGTTCCCCAGCCGCGAGCAACAACAGCTGCGTGACTGACGAGGCCGCCGCGTGCGGTGAGGATGCCTTGGCTGACCATCATGCCGTGCACATCTTCCGGGCTGGTCTCGTTACGCACGAGCACGACCTTCTCGCCGCGTTCGTGAGCGGTCACCGCGTCGTCGGCGGTGAAGTACACCTTGCCGACGGCCGCGCCGGGGGACGCAGCCAACCCCTTCGCCAACGCTTTCGAGGCGCTGGCGAACTGCGGGTGCAACACCTGATCGAGGTGTTCGGCGGCGACACGCATGATGGCTTCTTCTCGCGAGATTCGCCACTTCGTGCCCTTGCCCTGTGGCGATGTCATGTCGACCGCCATCTTCAGCGCCGCCGCACCGGTGCGCTTGCCGACGCGCGTTTGCAGCATCCACAACTTGCCCTGCTCGATGGTGAACTCGGTGTCGCACATGTCTTTGTAATGGCGCTCGAGACGGGCGAAGATCACCAGCAACTCGGCGTGGATCTTCGGGAAATGCAGCTTCATGTGATCGAGGGTCTCGGTGTTGCGGATGCCAGCGACCACATCTTCGCCCTGAGCGTTGATCAAGAAGTCGCCATAGGGCTTGTTCTCGCCGGTCGCGGCATTGCGTGTGAAACCAACGCCGGTGCCGCTGTTGTCGTCGCGGTTGCCGAACACCATGGCCTGCACGTTGACCGCCGTGCCGAGATCGTGGCTGATGCGCTCGCGCACGCGATATGCGATGGCGCGGGCACCGTTCCAGCTCGCGAACACCGCCTCGACCGCGCCGCGCAATTGAGCACGCGGTTGCTGCGGGAACGGCTTCCCCGTCGCCTGCTGCACAACTGTCTTGTAATGGACACACAGATCTTTGAGGGCTTGCGCTGTGAGCTCGGCGTCGCTCTTCACACCCGTGGCGTGCTTCGCCTGCTCGAGCGGATGGTCGAAGAGCGCGCCATCGATGTTGAGCACGATGCGCCCATACATGGCGATGAAACGGCGATAGCTGTCGTACGCGAAACGGTCGTCGCTGGTGACCCGAGCAAGGCCCTTCACACTCTCGTCGTTGAGACCGAGGTTCAGCACCGTGTCCATCATTCCGGGCATCGAAAACTTGGCGCCCGAACGAACCGACACCAACAGTGGATCGGAGGAGTCGCCAAGCTTGCGACCCATCGCTCGCTCGAGTTTGGTGACCTGCGTCGCGATCTCAGCGTCGAGACCCTTCGGCCAGCCGGTCTTCATGTATGCCCGGCAGGCGTCGGTACTGATCGTGAACCCCGGCGGTACCGGCAATTGCAGCACGCTGGTCATCTCTGCCAGGTTGGCGCCCTTCCCTCCCAGCAGGTCTTTGTACTCCATCGGAGGGCGGCGGTGTTTGTGGCTGAATGCGAAGACGAGTGGCACAGGACGCGAGTCTACGGCGCGGCCGTGCCGCGGCACCTGTAGATCAACGGCGCGGGTAGTTCAACGGCACACGCTCGTAGGCTCGCCACATGCCCACCGCCTCGCCGATGCGCCTGTTCGGCTTCCCGTTGCATGTCGGCACTGGCTTCTGGCTATTCATGGCGCTGATCGCATTCGCGAACTCCGCATACCTCGGCCTGGACGGCGCCATTCTGTTTGCCGCTCTCATCGCCGGCTTCACAGTGGTGCACGAACTCGGCCACGCCTTCGCCGCTCGCGCCACGGGCGCCCGCGCCGAGATCTCGCTTGCTTTCATGGTCGGATATGCGTCGTTCGTACCGACTCGCAAGCTCTCCCGCTGGGAACACGTGGGCATTTCGTTTGCGGGGCCGGCTACGCAGATTGTGATTGGTGCTGCCGTCTACTTGGCGGTGGGTGGTCCGTTGTGGCCGATCGACGAACTCACCAACACCCAGTTCTCGGTGCTGTGGGCGGGGCCAGTCATCGGTCTGTTCAACCTGCTGCCGGTGCTTCCCTTCGACGGCGGCAACATCCTCGAACAGGGGGTCGGTGCCTTCTTCCCCCGCCACGCGCGGCCGATCATGTTGTGGTTCTCGGTGGTCATCAGCGTCGCGGGCATCGTTGCTCTCTCCAGTCGGCCCGAGCTGCGCGGGTTCGTGATCTTCATGATCCTGCCGCTGCTGACGGTCGCACAGATGGCATTCAGTGGCCGCGCGGAGGCAAACCACGAACGCGGCCAGGCGGCGCTCGCTCGCGCCGAAGCGCTGGCATGGGCGACGGGCGATGTCTCCGCATTCACGCAGGGACACGTGCCCTCACCCTGGTTCCGCGCACACCAGCAGCTGCGCAGCGGCCACCCAGACATCGCCCGCGGGTTACTACTCGCCGATTTCGCCGACGGCTCACCGGTGAACTGGTGGCCGCCCGATGCAGCCGCCAAGCAGGATTTACGAGCGTTGGTCGACGTGTTGTCCACGCCGCTTCCCCACGGCCGCCCCTTCAACGACTTCGTACTGTCTGGGATTCTGCTGCGACTCGGCGACTACGACACAGCTGCGCGCTACGCGGCCGAGGCCTACAACGAGACACGTCCGGCGATGCTGGCCGTGCACGTCGCCCGTGCCGCAGCTGCGCTTGGCGACCATGCCACCGCCGCGGCATGGCTCCGTGCAGCTGCCACGACCGCCCCGCCGGAAGCGCTGCACCACGCGATCGCCGCCGCTCCGGAGTTCGGCCGCATGCGCGCCGACCCAGCGTTCGCGCAATCCCTCACGCCCTAGCTGGCGCCACGCTTCACCATCGCCAGCGCGGCATTGCCGCTCACGCTGGTGACCACGCCGACCGAGACACCATCGACCACGTACACACTGCCCGCGACTGTGCCGTCAGGAACCGTCACCCGCTGCAACGAGCGCGGTGGCGTCGCGCCCCGGCTATCCATGCGCTCGACAAGCTCCTGGCCTGGGTAGCACCCCTTGGCGAAGTTGACGGCGATCGCGACGATTCCTGTTTCACCGGGAATCGTTTCGCCGGGCAGGATCTCGCTGCCCATCGCTGGCCACACGGCGTCGATGCGCGCCGACAACAGATCGTCGGCAGTACCGACTTCGGCAGTCATCGGAGGCGTTGGGTCCTCACCGAACAGGTCGACAGCTCCACCCCAGCTCGCCAGTCCACCGGCGACTGAAGTCGCACCATCGCCGCGCACTGCGAGGCACAGCCACGGCATTGCAACGATCTCGACCTTGACTCGAATCTTGAACCGGTTCAGCCGGGCAATCATCGCGGTGCCGAACCCGGCATCCGTGTCGAGGACGAACGACTCGTCGCCAACACGCAAGATCCGCAGCAAGACCTCGATCTTGCCCGTTGGCTGCAGCAGGAAACTCCACGTCGAGTCGCCAACAGTCAGCGGGCGAATGTCTTGCGAGATCTGCGACTGCAGAAACGTTGCTGCATCGGATCCCGAAACCTGCACAACGTCGCGTGGGTAGGGAGTCCAGAACACGCCGTCAGTGTCGCACCGCCTTCGCCCCATGCCAAACTGGCGCAATGGAAACCGAAATCGTCGTCCGTCGTATCAGCGACACCATGCAGCAGACATTTCGGCGGCTCGCCAGCTTGGCAACCGGTGTCAGCATGATCGCGTTCATGATCGGGGCCGCCACGTTCGCTACCGGGTGGTGGATCTTCGACCGCAGTCGCAGTACCTGGGCGGTCATCGGTGGCGTGCTGTGCCTCACGCCGGTCGTGGCTGCACTCATCGGTCGCTACTTCGTCCGACGCACGGCGAAGCACGCCCCCGAACTGGTCGCCGACGTCCGGATGTTTCTGGATACGACCGTGAAGTCAGCGCAGGTCCTGATCGATCACGACAGCGGCCAACCCGTCGCGACCTACGTGAAGGGCTTCAGGAGTTTGCGCCGCGACCTGAAGGAGCGGCGCAAGGAGTTGCCGGCCTTGTTCGCCGGCGTGAAGGCGATCACTGTCGTGCCCGGAATCTCCGCAGTGGCCATCTTGGGCACGCTGCTCGTAGGAGCCGTCGGCACGGTGCTGCTGATTGGCGGCCTGATCGACTGAGGCAGTTGACGAGCGGCGCTAGAGATACAGGCCGGTGCTGGCTTCGATGCGGGTGGCTGCCACCGCATGCAAGTCGCGTTCGCGCAGCATGATCAAGTCGGCGCCGCCGACCTCGACCTCGTAGCGATCCTCAGGGCTGAACAACACGCGATCACCGACCTCGGCACTGCGCACGTTCTGGCCGAGCGCGACCACTTCCGCCCACACCAGCCGCTTTGAGATCTGCGCCGTCGCCGGAATGAGGATGCCCCCGGTCGATCGCCGCTCGCCGTCGCGCTCAGGTATCCGCACCAGCAGCCGATCATTCAGCATCTTGATCGGGAGCTTCTGATCGTCCAACGCCACTTTTGCAGGGTACCGTCGGGGAAGTCTCGTCCCCAACGGACCCGGAACGGATCCCCAATGCGCAATCGACTCAACGCCTTTGTCATCGTGACCAGCGCAATCGCACTGATCGCGGCTTGCTCCGACACCGCCGACAACGAAGTAGGTGCTCCGTCGGATGCGCCGGGAGCCACCGTGGTCGACGCCAACTCGGCACGAACCACAACGACACTGCCGCTGGATGTGCCGACTACGTTCATCGCCGACTGTGCACAGATGCCTGCCGCACCGGAGATAGCAGCAATCGTCGGTATCCCGCTCTCGGATGGCGAAGTGATCGAGACGGGTACCTGTCAGTTCCTTGGCCTCAACGACCAATCCCGCGTCGTCACGCTGAGCCTGCTGACGGATCCAGGCGACCAGGCAACCTTCAACGACCTGCAACTCTCCTTGGGTGCCAGCGCACCGCTACCCGACCCGGCGCTAGTCGGCGCGTTCGTCGATCCGAGCTCATTGGTCTACATCAACGCGAATGGCGCGATCTATACGGCCCGGAGTCTTGTCAACGACACGACCCCAGCGGAACAGGTTCCGCTCTCAGCAGCGATTCTTCGACTTTGGTTGGGAGTCTAGGAATCTAGGAACCCAGGGTCGTCGCCGCTCAGGACTGCGAACGCCGCGTGCGCCGTTCGACTGTGGCCGACGGCGCCGAGTTGGTCAGCTCGCCGACCGTCGCGACGATCGTTTCGATGGTCGGACGTACGCCAACACTGTGCCCGTCGATCGCTTGGCGCATGGCAGCGACGTGGGTGGGTGTCGTACCGCAGCAACCGCCCACGATGCGAGCCCCGGCATCGATGGCGGCCGTGGCGTAACGCGCCATCAGTTCCGGCGTACCCGAGTACACGATCTCGGTTCCCTCGAAGTGCGGCACACCACAGTTGCCCTTGACGACGAGTGGGTACGCGCAGCCATCCATCTCCAGCAACGAAACGAGAATGTCGGGCGCACCGACGCCACAGTTGGCGCCCATCGCGAGAGGAGGCACCGACTCGACTGCCAACACCTCGGCGTAGCTGCCTGGCATCAGGCCCATCATCGTGCGACCAGCGGTGTCGAACGAGCAGGTTGCCACGTAGGGCAAGCCGACCGCGATCGCCGCGACCGCAGCAGCATGCACCTCTTCGGGTGACGACATCGTCTCGATCCAGGCGACATCGGCACCGCCGTCTTTCAAACCCTGAATCTCTTCAGTGAACGACGCCACTGCGTCGTCGTGCGTGAGTAGTCCCAGCGGCTCGAACAGCTCGCCGGTGGGGCCAACAGATCCGGCGACGACAACCTGACGAGCAACAGAGTCGACGACCGTGCGAGCCAACTCGGCAGCGGCGCGCGCAAGCTCGTAGGTGCGATCCTGCGCCTTGTGCAACTTCAAGCGCTGGCGGTTGCAACCGAACGTGTTCGTAAGAATGATGTCGGAACCAGCGTCGATGAACTGCTGGTGCAGGTTCATCACCCTGTCGGGGTGATCGACGGTCCAGAACTCAGGCGGGTCGCCCGACATGAGACCGGCTGCAAAGTAGTTCGTGCCGGTGGCACCGTCGGCCAGCAAGACCCGACCAGTTGCCAGCAGTTCAGAGAGTGACGCGCGCATTATGACAAGGCTAACGCCGACCGCATGGCCGCGTCGGCAACCCTGCTTGGATCATCCGACGATCGCTTCGATGCGTGCCTTCACCTCGGGCGTGACGCGCTCGACAACGCCGATGGCTGCAAAGTTCTCGACGACCTGGCTCGGGCGGCTGGCGCCGGTGATCACAGTTGACACGCGCGGGTTTGCCGCACACCAGGCGATCGCCAACTGCGCCAGCGAGCAATCGAGTTCGGCGGCAATCGGACGCAGCTGCTCGACCTTGGCGAGCGCCTCGCTGTCGGTCATCCGCGCAGACAGCCACTCGTATCCGGGCAGTGCACCCCGGCTGTCGTCGGGAACACCCGCGCTGTACTTGCCGGTGAGCAAACCGCTTGCCAACGGGCTCCAGATCGTGGTGCCGAGTCCGATCTCGTCGTAAAGGCGCGCGTACTCCGTCTCCACACGCGTACGCGAGAACAGGTTGTATTGCGGCTGTTCCATGACCGGCTTGTGCAGATGATGTCGATCGGCGATGTGCCACGCGGCACGAATCTCGTCGGCACTCCATTCGCTGGTCCCCCAGTACAGCACCTTGCCCTGGCTGACCATGTCGCTCATGGCCCACACGGTCTCCTCGATAGGAGTGTTCGGGTCGGGACGATGGCAGAAGACCAGGTCGATGAAGTCGAGTTGCATGCGCTCGAGCGACGCATCGATGGCCTGCGCGAGGTACTTACGGTTCAGCGTGTTGCGCATGTTGCGCACGTTGCCGTGCACGCCCCAGAAGAACTTGGTGCTGACGACGTAGCTGTGCCGCCCCCATCCGAGCTGCTGCAGCGCTCGACCCATCTGCGCTTCGCTGCCGCCGTTCGCATACGCCTCGGCGTTGTCGAAGAAGTTGCAGCCGCTGTCGAACGCGGCCTGCATGCACTGCAACGCCAGGTCGTCGCCGAGTTGGTTGTCGAACGTGACCCAACTCCCGAAGGAGAGCAACGACACCTGCAAGCCGCTCTGCCCTAGCCGGCGGTACTGCATCTTGGTAGCCATGACGCGCAGCGTATCGGCGCGCTCGGCGTCACACCGTGCGAACGAGCTGTTGGGTTCGTCGCGACGGTTCCGGCGCCCGCGTAACGGCCCGCCTCCAATGGGTGAGGGCCTGTTGCACGTTCTGGTCGAACCAGCGAGTACCCAAGCCGTACTCAGTTGCTCGCCGCACACCGCCAGAGGTGTGCAGCAGCCAAGCCAGCATCACCATCGGCCCAGCGGGCAACGTCGGATTGGCCATCCGGCAGAACTGGGCGCCGACCAACTCTTGAATCGTCGCGACCCTGTACGCCTCGGAGATTGCGTAGCCCGAGCGCACTGAGGTCCACAGATGCAGCATGTCAACGTCGGGAAGACCATCGTGCGCACTGTCTTCCCAGTCAAGGATTCCGACCACTCGCGAGTCCACAGGGTCGATCAACAGATTGCCCAGCCAGGCATCGCCATGGACTCGGCTGGTGATCACATCCAGCCCACCGAGAGCGTCGTGAAGGTGAGCCTGCAGGTCGCCAAGGGAGATCAAGTCCGTGCGGCTCAGCCGGTCGTCAGCCATCAGGACTGCGACGGGTTCGTCGACCAAGCGTCGCAGCCGAACGACATCGAGTCGGCGTACTTGTCGTTGAAACTGGTGACACCATTGGAACGCCTCGACCGCCCGCGACACCGAGGCAATGGTCGCAAATGGTGGACGCGTTCCAGGCTTGACGGTTTCGATCGCAAAGTGATGCCCAAGGCAGGTGCCACTATCGAGCACACGTGGAAGGCGGGTGGCGTCGATGCCACCGACGGCGGCAAGCTCGTGGATCGTCGTGAGCGCCTGCACATGACGCGAGAGTCCGTCAGCCGCCGCCTCGCTGAGCGCGACCCGGACAACCGTGCGCCCTGCGCGATCCTCCATCATCGCGACGGCTGTGTCGTTGTCGGTCTGCAGCACGCGGCGCGTAGCAAGCGGGTCGCCGACGCCGCGGGTCAACGCCAACTCATCGAGCACTCCGGCGACCGCGCGCACGCGTCGGCGATGACGCGCCTTTCCACGAAGTCGCGACGCAACCTTGGCTGCGCCGTCGAGCAACGGCCCCGCCTCGCCGCGCGTTACCAGCCAGATGGCGACCGCGGCAACGACGATGCACTGGCCGATCAGCGTCGCGGCGCCAACAGCAGCCAGGCCCCCGCGTGAGAGCCCGACGAATGCCCCGATCAGTGGCGCCGCCGCGTTGACCGCGAAGATCGCGACGACAACGCTGACGCGCCGTTGGAACCGAGCAAATCCGACTGCCAGGCTCGACACGATCTGTGGGATCGTGCTCAACAACATCAGTCGAAAGACACCGGTGGCCTCCGACCGGTACTGAGCGCCGAACACCGTAAGGATCCACGGCGCTGCAATCGCAGCCACGAGGGCAATTGGCACGACGAGCACGAATGCTTGTCGGGCGCCGCGCCGTAACAACACCCGTGCGCTGTCCGGTTGCGCCGCCGCCTCCGCGACAAACGCACTGGCGATGTTGGCAGTGATCAGACCGATCGACATGGCAACCGTTGCGGCGATGAAGTAGCTCCCGGCCAGTTCCGGCCCGACCTTGGCGAGCACCACCAGCACAACGACCTCGCTCCCTGCGATGCGGATCAAGTCGGCGGTGTGGTCACCAGCAGCAAACCGCACAATCGAACCTGTGCGAACCTGACCGGAAGTCGACCACACGTCGCGCACATTGCGATCGGTCAGCAAGCGACGCGCGATCAGAATGTTCACCGGTAGCAACAGCGCCAGCGCTGGCAGCGACCAGGCAAGAAGAATGCCCCACTCACCGGCAAACGGCAGGGCCAGCACGAGCGCAAGCTTGGAGAGCGCGTAGGCGGCATTCTCGACCGGAATCCATGTCGCGTGATGCAAGCCAGTGAGCACACTGTCCTGCAGCACGAATACCGTCCAACCCGCTGTCGCGACGACGAACAACGACAGATGCAACGGGTTCGTCTGCAGGCTGCCGAGCGCGGGCGCCCACACCCTCTGCCCGGCGGCAAAGACAAGCGCCAACACGGCCCCGACGCTGGCGCACATCACGTAGCTGCGCAGGACGAGTTGCTGCGACTGGTTGCCCGTCTCAGGCAGGAAGCGGACGAGACCGTTGCGTAGCCCGAGGGTAGAAGCACCAGCGATCAGCGTCATCGCGGTGACCAGCGCGCCTCCGATCCCGAGTTCACGAGCACTGAACCAGCGGGCGGCGACGATCCAGAACAGCAAGCCGAGCGCCGACGTGATTGCTGAGCTGAGAATCAGTGCGCGCGAGTTGCGCAGCATCCGCACGTGTGAGTGTGGCGAACCGGATTGGCTCATGTGTCTCGGAATCCGATCAACCGTTTCACGCCACTGCGGAGCATGCGGTTTGCCGATGTGAGCGGCAACCGCTCGATGTGATACTCGGAGTGTTCAATGGCGACGGCGCCGAAGCGTTCCTTGAAGAACGAGATTCCTTCCGAGTTTCCCGACTCGCCCATGTTGTAGGTGTGACTTCCGAATGCCCGTGCAGCTTCGATGGTGGCCCATTGCACGGCATAGGAAGCACGAGTGGTCCCAGCCAAATCGAAGTCCATCGCCGCCCGCGTCTCGCGAGCGGTCGGCCCGAGCAACACGATGGAAGAGGCGGCCGGCTGGCCATCCACGTACCCAATGGCGGTGATGAACCGCGGGCCGAGATGTGCTGCCATTGCGCGCAACTTTTCGATCGGATCGCGTCGGCGAGCACGCCACTCTGCGAGCGCCAAAGGCTCGCGCTGGTGCTCTGCCCACCGTCGCACCGACTTCATGAACAAGCCGTAGTGCTCATCGAGCAGGGAACCGTCATCGGCGACTTCCACCCGCACCTTGTTGTCGGCGGCTATCCGCATCGACCGGCGCGCTCCCTTCGGCAGCGCTCGGAGATGCTCGTCGGAGTCCGACGGCAGATCAATCACGTGACCACGGCGTGGTACGGCCACCACACCACGTCCGATCAGACCTCGCCAGCACGAATCGTCTTTCGGGTCGATGCGCACCGTCAACGTCAAGGCGCGCATCGAACGCAGATCGTCGACGATCGCCGAGACCACATCGGCAGTCAAACCATCGCCGACAACACCGCCGATACCCCATGCGGCAGGAAACGAGTTCAGCCGTCCCCCCGCGCCAACAATCCCTCGGCGACGAACGAGCGGAAACACGAACCTGCGACCGTCGGCGCACGAGTACAGACGGGTTGCGTTCTCGTAGCGACCAGAGGCGCAGATCGCGTCGACCCACTCGGGCGTCTGCTCAGGTAACAGCGAGACATCGTTCGCTGCGACTTCCTGCCAGGCAATGCGCAGTTCGTCCGGACTGACGACCTCGCGTTGAACTCTCTGCGATGCGGCGATCAGTGTCGCAGTCATTCCGACTCCCTTTGCTGCCAAACGCTGACTCGATCAATCTCGAAGCGCTGCGGAAGCGCTTGCTCGTCCACCGCTCCCGCCTGACCACCCATCGCCAGGTTGAGGATCAGATACATCGGCGTGTGCGGAACAAGCGCCTCGTCGTCGACGGTTCCGGTGAGAACCTCATCGAGATAGAACTCCACGCGTTCCGCACTCCACAGCGCACCGACGCGATGCCACCCGTCGGCCGTAGCCCCAAGCTCAGCCTCCACGCGCTGCGACTGCCTCTCGCCGTCAACGCGTTGATGCACCCAACTCTTGATCGTCGAATTGTCGCCGTAGCGCTCGAGGATGTCGATCTCGGGCAGGCTCGTTCGATCGGCCGACAACAGCCAGACTGCCGGCCAAGTTCCGGCACCATCGGGAAGCCGCACCGTTACTTCCACGTATCCATATGTGAATGCAAAGCCAGACTCCTTCTCGTCGTCATTGTCGACCGGGCCGGTGCTGACCATGCCCGACAGATACGGCAGTGACGTGCCATCGGTGGCCACTTGCGGGTCGGCGGTCGCCGACAGCTCCAAGCGCCCGTCGGCCACGCGCACGCCTTCTGGTCGGTACCACTCCAGCTCGGCGTTGCTCGCAATCGTGCACCCGCCGTCGGTTTGCCACCAGTAGCAGGTTGTCCACTCGGGTCCGAGATCGCTTCCATCGAACGAGTCCTCGAAGGCGACCACCCAGTCTGCGGCCTCCGACGCGATCGCTGCCGGCATTCCCTCGACAAGTTCCGGTGCTGCCGAATCCGGAACCGAGTCCGGCGTACCGTCACCTCGCGTCCGCGAGGTGAGCAGCACCATGCTCCCTCCAATAGCTGCCACCACGAGCGCTGCACGCGCAACCGACGTCACACCGTTGCTCTTCATCAGGGCACTCCTACGAAGCGCTGCTGAACTCGCCGAACGCAGCGCCACCCGAGCCTCGGGGCATGACGTGGTGCGGGTTTGCGGTGCGGCGGGGATGTCAAAGCACTCTCAAACTCAGCGAGAGTCAGATCTCCGAAGACGGTGAGGCGGGACAACGCAAAGCGATCCTCATCGGCGTGACTCCACCGGTTACCACACGCACTTGCCGAATCGAAGCCCGCCTCACGCACCATTCGGCGAACGGCAGCGGAGTGATAGCCGTGTGGATAAGCGAAGCTTCGGATGGACCGCCCGAGACCCTTCTCCATCTGCGCCTTCGAGTCGATGATCTCCTTTCGACTCTTCGCACGCGACACGACATCGAGTTGCGGATGTGTCGCTGAGTGCGCGCCGAGTTCGACGAGCGTCGGGTCGAAGCCACTGAGGACATCCCAGCCCATGATCTGCCGACCGACGTTCAGGTCGTTGTGCGACCACGGCATGAAGCGGCCGACATATGCGCTGGGCACGTACATGGTCGCAGGCATGTCGTAGCGAGCTAGAAGCGCAGCAGCGTTCTCCGCGAAGTCGTCGGCGCCGTCGTCGAACGTAATTGCCAGCGGCTTCTCAGGCAGCGTGTTGTGATCAATGGCGTCCACGAGTGCGCTGATGGTGAGGCAGGTGAAGCCGTGTCGTTTGATCAGCAGCAGCTGTTCCTTGAACGCCGACACCGATACATACCACGGTCGGTTGGCGGCAGAGGCGGAGTCGCCCACCGAGTGGTACAGAAGAATGGGGATTGCCGTCATGCGGCGCGCCTCGCACGAAGCCGGTGACGCCGGACCGACGCCCGATACGCAAAGGGACCGCGTACGATCCCGCGCAACTCAGCCCAACGCAGTTGCGAGGGATACGTCGACGAACGCTTGTCGTTCTTCACGGAGTCGGTCGCCAGTAGCGCTCTCAGACCTGCCGGCACACGACGCAGGAGCCGCGCCGCGGTCGACCGCTGCGTCGCAAACTTCGACATCGCCGCCGCAAGGCCGCACCCATAGCTCTCGATCTGTGCCACTAAGTCAGCGTTGCTCTCGTGTGACGGATGCCAAACAACGGCTGCCGGCTGGCGCACCAACAGCAGCCCCTTCAGAAGAATGCGCACGGCAATGTCGATGTCTTCGCCACCGCACGCCGGCGTGCCAGCACCGAGAGCTGGGTCGAAGCCGCCGATCGCGCGCAGCGCTTCTGTTCGGAAGGCCATGTTCGCGCCGGTGCCAAGCAAGCGCGGGTGGAACGGGAAGATCGGCGACGGCGCAGGATCGAGCGAAAGGTGAAGTTCGACCTCGCGAAAGTCGCCTCCGTATCCTCCGAACTCTTGGAAGTGCCGCTGCGCCGCCGTGTTCAGCGACTGCGGAAGCACCGACCCGCTCACGCAGACGGCGCCAGGGTGAGATGCGAAGGTGGCCTTGATGACGTCGAGCCACGCCGCATCCGGACTCACATCGTCGTCGGTGAAGACGACGAAGTCGTTTGTTGCAGACTGCAATCCACAGTTACGCGCGTTCGCCAACCCCGGCCACGGCTCGACCACGCGGCGGACCCCTGTGCCGTAGTCGGCGACTACGGCGGCAGTGCGCCCGTCTTTGGGCGCATTGTCAACCACGATCAACTCGTCGCCTTCCCCCAGCAGTGGCACCACTCGCGCAAGGCACGCGGCAAGCAACTCAGGTCGGTTGCGAGTACAGACAACGACTGAGATCGGACGCGTGTTCTTGGCTGATCGCGACTTACTCGTCAGCACCTCGTGATCAAGCTGACTGCTGATCGCGCCGGAGGGGAATCCATCGACGAGATCGAGCTCTTCAAGGCCAACCGGCCAACCCCCGCTCCGCAGGAGGACGAGGGCCCGAGCCGCAGCATCACCATCAGTGAGTGGGCTGACACGCTCGTAGCGACCAGTATCGAGATCGAGCGTGGCGACGTCGACTGGCCCTCCATCAGCGCTGATCGTGACCGGCAGTCGCGGCTGAAAACTGCGCTCGTTGAAGAGTTCGGTGAGGGTCATTGTTACTCCTTGTGGATTTCGGTCACGGCGAACAGCCAGGTGTCTTCGATGCGATGAACAAAGGTGAAGTGGTCGTTGCTACTGAGGAACGCTGCGGCCTCGGCAGTGCTCTCGATCGGCAGGCGATTCTGAGCGCGGAGGGAATTGATCATTCCGGGACCGATCACCACATATGGCGTGCCAGGGGTCAGCGCCAACAGGTCGTCCGCAACATCATCGAGTTCGGCAGCATCCGGCAGGGTGTCGGATCGGTCAAGCATCGTGACCACGTACGGCGTATAGGTGTCGTTGATCTGCAGACTCGGATATCGGGCGGTGCTGGCGGAGGGGTACGTATCGCCGAACTGAGCGATCAGCGCAGGGTCATCCACATTGCGGGCGATCCACTCCTCCATCGCCACCTCGGAGGGGTCGACCAAGTTGATCTGCTCGCGACCGAAGTGGGCAATCATGAAACCTGTCGCCAAGGTCACAGCGAGGACCGATGTGCGCACGACGAGCTGCGGTGCGAACGTTCGCGTCTGTACCGGCGACGAGTTGACGAGCGCCAACGCAATCAGACCGGCCATCAATGGCAACGAGAAGAGATACACGCGATAGATGGCTTCGCCGCCGTAGGACTGCACGACGAGAATGGCGAACGGCACCAACGCCGCGATCAGCAACACTCCGACGCGTCGCATAGCCCACAGGCAGAGACCGACGCCGACCACACCCAGTGCCCACACCCCGACCGAGAACAGACGAGTAATCGTGCCGACAGCACTCACGCCGGCGGGCAAGACCACCGCGGCCTCAGGGACTGCGTTGCCAGCAGCGTTCTGCGACATCGATCCGCCAAAGCCAAGATCGAACGAGTTCGCCGCGAAATATTGCCAACAGGTCGCCAACCAAAAGACGCCCACCACACCCAGCAGCGTCAGCAGCAACTTGTCGCGCATCCAGCCGGCAATCCAACTGGCCACGATCGTGCCCACAATGGCCGCAGGGGTCAGCGGGTGACTCATCATCAATCCGAGGAACAACGCGCCGATCACGACTCGGCGATGCCACCGCGTTGTCGATGACACAACGGGAGGACTGTGCGGGCTGAGTTGGCGCAGCAACCCACCGACGATCGGAATCCGGGTTGTGTCGGGCGACGCAAACCAACTGAAGCACAGCCCGAGGGTGGCCAAGCCGAAGAACGTCCCAAAGGTCTGCGGTGCGAAGTAGTTCTGTCCCACCCAGTTCGTGAGGAGATAGATCAGCGTCGCGATGTGCGCGACCCGGACGCTGTCGGTACACCGCTGCACGAGCAGCCACACAGCAAGAAGCACGAACACCTCGGCACCGAGTTGAAACCACGCGGCGTACGACGTCGGATCGGTACCGGTCACTCCACGCAGCAATGCCCCGATTCCGAAGAACCCCGAGAAGTTGTTGTAGATGTCGACCTCGGGGTGAAGACGACCCGTCGTATCGAGTAATCGCACGACTCCGATGTGCTTGTACGACCACGGATACCGAATGGTGGTCGCGATCATCGGCATCGTCGCGTAGATGATGATGAGGACTGGGGCCATGGTTACGGCGAGTCGTCGGCCGCTCGTCACTGCGGCGCTGGCCGCTCGCGCGGCAGTCAGGACTGCGATGAGCAACGCTGCGAACCACGTGATCGGCAGCGCCGAGACCAAACCCCAGTCTCCGATCGCGTCGAGGTCGATCCGTCGAAGTGAGATCGCCCAGAGCGCGAGCGAGGCAAACACCGTCAGCATTTCCCAGCCGCTCAACCAAACGACGCGCGGCGACCGCTCGCGTACGGTCGGCAACTGGCGACGAGCGTCGGTTTGACGTCGAACAAGGTGAAACCCGACCAATCCGATGAGTAGTGCTTGAGCAACCTGCCTTGGGTGCCACAGGCGGAACGTGAGCAGGACATCGGCGACCACCATCCATGACACGACGCTCAGTCCCACCGTCACCAGCGCGCGCTCCACCCAATCGCGCGGTTTGACGACGTCACACCACATGGCACCGGGCGATAACAGAAGAGTTGCGCCGAATACTGCGGCCGAGAATGGCCCGCTGACTCCAAGCGCGAGCAGCAACGCGCTCAGCAGCGCAAGGCCAGCGACGACGTCCGCGAACGTCACCTGCGGCGAAGGTACGCCTCGCGCGGGGTGCGGGACCTCGACGACCGGTTCGGGGCCCCTCTCGAGGACAGCCGTCATGCGCTCGGCAAGCATCGCTCGCGCGCGTAACCAGCGGTCGCGCACCCCCAGCCGCAGATCAAGACTGCGGCCTGGCCGAATCGACGCGGATCACGGAACCCGCCGAGAGTGTCGCGTAACAACTGGCGCGCGACCGTCAGCGCGTACCTCCGCTCAGCGCGAGTTGCCGAGCCACCGACTCGCTTGGTCAGCACAGCCTTCGACCTGCCCTCCGCAAGGCAGCGGCGCAACACGTGGCGCACTGTTGCGCGGTCGTCGGTGACGCGGTGTCGAACCACCGATCGCGGCGCATAAAGAATGAGGGCTCCAGCGTCATGCTGACGCAGACGAATGCAGACGTCGGTTTCCTCGCAACCAGCACCATTGCGACCGACCCTTCCCAACAGTGGGTTGAACCCACCGACAACATGAAGCGCCTGTCGACGGAAGGCGGCACTCGCGCCGAACACGTTCCTGATCTCCCCACCCTCGGCGGGCATGCTTGGAATCGAGCAGCCAACTGTCCAATCGAGGTGCCGCGGAAACCACCACGGCCGCTCCGTCGGCCACGCCGGGTCGATGCGGCCGCCAACCGCGACGACCTCTTGATCCTCGAACGGCTGTAACAGTTCGGACAGCCACGTCTCCTCGGGCACAGCGTCATCGTCGAGAAACACGACGACATCGTGGGTTGCGAGACTCACCCCCGTGTTGCGGGCGCCCGACAACCCAGGCTGCCCAACACTCGGCACGACTTTCAGCGCGCGATCCGATCGCAGAGCACCTAGCTGCGCGAGGAGTGAAGGATTGTGATCGATAACCACAATCACCTCGTCGGCTGGTCGGCGCTGCCGCCCTACTGCGTCGAGGCAACGCGTCAGGTCGTCAAGCCGGTCAGCAGTGAAGGCGCACACGACGACCGAACTGGTGGGCGAGTCATCGCTCGGCTTCACGCCGGCTTACCCTTCAGCCGGCTCTGCTTGCGGTGGCCGTTGATGTGCTGGTCGGCGAGCTCGCGCATCAGTACCGCCGCAATACGGATTCCATCGCGCAGCGCGTGCAGATTCGTGTTGCCGATCTTGCGCTTGCCCTCGAAACTCGGCACCTCGTCGATGACCAGGCCAGCACGAGCAGCACGGATGTGCATCAGCGTCTCGATCTCAAAGCCTTCGCAGTCGAGACGCAACAGGTCGCGATGCTGCGACCACACCGCGTTGTAGCCGTAGGCGATGTCGGTGAAGCGGGTGCCATACAAGCGATTGACCCATCGACGCAACACTGCGTTCCCCAGTCGACGAACCGGAGTAATATCAGAGCTGCCACCGCCATGCATGAAGCGCGAGCCCTTCGCGAAGTCCGCCCCATTGACGAGAGCGAGGACGAACCGTTCCACCTCCGCTGGCTCGTTCGACCCGTCGGCATCGATGAAGACCACGATGTCGCCACTGGCCGCATCAAGACCGACACACATTGCATCGCCCTTGCCGCGACCATCTTGACGCAGGACCCGAGCAGAGGGAAGCAACTCGTTGACGACCTCGGCAGTGCCGTCCACCGACTTGCCATCGACCACCAGCACCTCGTGCACCGCTGGCAACGCGGCAAACAGGGCTGGCAAATTGGCGGCCTCGTTGAGTACGGGCACCACCACGGTGATGGTCACCCGCGTGGAAACACCGTTCAGCATGTACTCCCACGGTTCACCCTGTCTGGCTTGACGCGGTTGGCGTCGTTCAGCGTGGGTCACACTTGGTGCTGTTCTCTCCGCTACGTACATCGATGCCCCTCTCCAGATGGCAACCGTGGAGTCCGCCCAACGGTTGCTCGATGAGAGAGTGCCAGTGCCGGGATGCCCCGTGCCACTATCTGTCGACTTCTTGACCAATTCTGAACGCTTGGCGTGAGAAATCTCACGAAGTGCATGCAGTTGCCCCCGTTGCGCAAGGATGGCCGGGTGAGTGACTCAGCAACCTTGTCCGTCATCGCCGATCATGTCGACCGCTATCAGCAGGAGGTTGCGGAACTGCTGCCCGGCTATCAGCTCCATCAACGCGACGACGTGGTGACGGCGTTGGTGGAAGCCGAGCGAGCACTGCGCAACGCGGCCCGCTGCCTGCGTCGATCAGCCAAAGTGGCCACCGGTGGCAACTGACTTTGAGCCGACGGCGAGTGCCGAACATCACTGTCGGTGAAAAAGCGGCGACGGCCCCTCGCGGGGCCGTCGCTCAGCGATGCCAGGCGGCGGATCCCGGCATCGCACGCAAACCAGGTGGCGGGAACCTGGTTGGTGAGGTCACTATACACGCTCCAAAAAGTGCCGCAACCGGCCACCCAGCGTGACAAAAGCGCTCCGCGCCGGCGAGTTGTTACTTGCGTGCGCGCGGCAGCATTGACGACGGGCACACGTCCTCGAGGGCACACTCAGCACACCGCGGAGTCTTCGCCGCGCACACGCGACGACCGTGAAGAATCAGACGCAAACTGAAGTCGCCCCACTCAGCAGGCGGCAAGTAACCACCGAGCTCCGCTTCCACCTTGACCGGGTCGTCCTCGGTCGTCAACCCGAGGCGACGACTCAGGCGGCCGACATGAGTGTCGACGGGAAGCCCGGGCAAGTCGAACGCCACGCTACGGACCACGTTGGCGGTCTTGCGACCAACCCCAGCAAGGGTTACCAACTCTTCGAGTTCCTTCGGAACCTCCGCGTCGAAGCGATCGATCAACGCCTGCGCCATCGCAATGAGGTTGCGCGTCTTGGTTTGGTAGAAACCGGTCGAGCGAATGATCTCCTCGACCAACGTGGGGTCAGCGTGCGCCAGCGACGCGGCATCGGGGAAGTGTTCGAAGAGCTTCGGCGTCACTAGGTTCACCCGTGCGTCGGTGGTCTGAGCAGACAGGATCGTCGCCGCCAGCAACTCGAACGGATTGCGATGATCCAGTTCGCAGACCGCCTGCGGGTACTCCGCCGCCAAACGTTCAGCGACCACGACTGCTCGTTGCTTGGCGTTGCGACGCGGGACGGACATCGTCAGCCAACCTAACGACATTCACCACTAGTAGCCTCGGTCCGATGCTGCGGTCAGGCACACCCGAGCTGATTTCCGATCCCGATCGGAAGGTCGTGCAGGACTACCTGGTAGCAGCGCGGCCCCTCGGATGCTCGCGGCTCGGCGACGCGCTGCCCGAGGCTGCGACGGCCATCGCTGCAGCGGCAGCGACCGGTTCCGGGATCGTTGGCTACGCACAGGCGGCACTCGTCGATCGCACATATCACGTTGATTGCGTCGCCGACATGGAAGCGACTCGCGGACAGCTGCTCACCGCGGTGCTGGCGGTGCTGCCCCCCGGTCGCGCAGTCACGTGGTGGGGCCACGAAAACGCGAGCGACCTCACCCAAGCGGCCTCGTTGGACATGGCTCCACCTTTCCGCCGCCTACTCAACATGGTCCGCCCTTTGCCCTGCGACGTTGTCGCCAGCACCGACGTGGTCACGAGGCCGTTCGTGCCCGGCAGCGACGACCAGTCGTGGTTGCAGGTCAACAACGCCGCCTTCAGCTGGCATTCCGAGCAGGGCGACTGGACTCTCGACACGCTGCGCGCCCGAATCGGCGAGCAGTGGTTCGACCGGGAGGGCTTCTTGCTACATGAGCGCGACGGTCGCCTCGCGGCATTCTGCTGGACCAAGGTGCACGCGGCTGGCGTTGGCGAGATCTTCGCAATCGCAGTTCACCCCGACTTTCACGGCCTCGGCCTCGGCCGCGCCCTTACTCTCGCCGGTCTGCGCCATCTCAGCGACATCGGCTCGACATCGGCGATGCTGTATGTCGAGGCCGACAACCTCGCCGCCGTTCGGTTGTACGAATCGCTCGGATTCCACACCGCGCACACAGACGTAGCCTTTTACCGACCAGCAGTTGGAGACACCTTATGACCGCCGTCGAGCACAACTCCCCGATCGACGATCCGCTACCCCGCTGGAACGTCAGCGACATTCACGAATCCTTCGAGGCGCGCTCATTCGGGGACGCCATGGATCGTTGCGGCGCGGAGATGTCGCGCCTCGAAGCGCTGTTCGAGGAACACGACATTCGAGCCACCGCGCCGCGGCCGGTCACCGCCGCTGACGGCGTGGCCGCCGATGCAGTCATCAACGCCACCAACCAGTTGCGTGATCACGCCGACCTCACCGCCGCCTACATCCTGGCCACCACCACGACCGACAGCTTCAACGAGACGGCCGAAGGGTTGTTGGGTGAGTTCGACATGGTCGATGTTCGCGAACGGCCGCTGACCGCCCGCCTGGCGGCGTGGCTCAGCTCGCTCGGCGTCGACGCGCTCGCTGGTGTCAGCGAACAGGTAGCCGAGCACTATGGGCCGCTCGCAAAGCTCGCCCGACGCGCAGCTCACCAAATGAGCGAGAGCGAGGAAGGCCTGTACGCCGACCTCGTCAGTACCGGATCGTCAGCTTGGCAGCAGCTACATGGCGTCGTGACGTCGCAGTTGGAAGCATCCGTCGACCTACCTGACGGCCCGACCACGATGCCAATGGCCGCCGTGCGCGGACTCGCCACGCACGCCGACCCGGCAGTGCGCAAGGCCGCATACGACGCGGAGATGCTGGTATGGCCAACCGTTGCGCCAGTTTGCGCAGCAGCGATGAATGCGGTGAAGGGCGAAGCAAACGTGGTGAACCGGCGACGCGGTTGGAACTCGCCGCTCGATGCCTCGCTGTTTGCCAACAACGTCAGCCGCGCGACCTTCGATGCGATGCAACACGCGATCACCGAGTCACTTCCCGACCTACGCGGCTGGATGCGTTCGAAGGCGAAACTGCTCGGCCACGTCGGACCGCTCCCGTGGCACGACCTGGTTGCACCGCTCCCCTTCGCCGCGCCACAGATCTCGTGGGATGAAGGTGTCCAGATCGTCCGCAACGCATTCGCTTCCTACGGCGGCGGCCTCCGCGGGCTGGTCGACCGCGCACTCGACGAGCAGTGGGTCGACGCCGGACCGCGGTCGGGCAAACTGGGCGGCGCGTTCTGCATGCCGCTGGTCGGTGATCGTTCCTTGGTGTTCTTGAACTGGAGCGGCAGTTTCGACTCCGCGCAGACGACCGCCCACGAGCTTGGCCATGCGTACCACAACACACAACTCGCCCATCGCACCCCACTGCAACGCGCGCTTCCGATGGCACTGGCCGAGACGGCGAGCATCTTCTGCGAGACGCTGGTCGTGGAGGAAGGCTTGCAGCGACTGACAGGTAGCGACCGGTTGGCGCTTCTAGATGTCGACCTACAGGGCACAGCCCAGGTGGTGGTCGACATCCGCAGCCGCTTCCTGTTCGAGACCGAGGTCTTCGCCCGTCGTCAGCGCCGGACGCTCGGCGTGAGCGAGCTCAACAAGTTGATGAACGAGGCGCAAGCCGACGCCTACGGCGATGGGCTGCTGCAATCGACCGCTCATCCGTACATGTGGGCGGTGAAGCCGCACTACTACGGCTCACACTTCTACAACTGGCCGTACACATACGGGTTGCTGTTCGGTCTCGGGCTGTTCGCGCAATATCAGCAGGACGCCGAACGGTTCAAGGCGCACTACGACGATGCCCTGTCGCGTGCAGGCATGAACACCGCGGAGGAACTAGCCGCCGTGTTCGGATTCGACGTGACTGATCAAGCATTCTGGACAGCAAGCCTCGACGTCGTGCGCGCTCGCATCGCCAACTACGACGAGTTAGCCAACGACGTGTGACCGACCTGTACACACCTACACGCGAGTCGCTTGCCGAGTTGCTCGACGGCGAGCCCCGCTACCGACTCGACCAGTTGTGGGAGGGGCTGTATACGCAATTGGCCTCCCCCGCCGACATTACGAACGTTCCCAAGAAACTGCGCGAGCGAATTGCTGTCGAGTTGCCAACGGCACTCACTCAACAGGTGCGCAGCATCAGCGATGGTGGCGACACCGTCAAGTACCTGTGGTCGCTCGCTGACGGAAGTCGCATCGAGACGGTGCTGATGTTGTATCCCGAACGCGTCACGGTCTGTGTGAGCAGCCAGGCAGGTTGCGCGATGGCGTGCGGCTTCTGCGCGACTGGCCAAGCAGGCTTCACCCGGCAACTGTCGGTCGGCGAGATCGTGGAGCAGGTGGTGATCGCGGCCCGCGATGCACGCGCGATGGGCCGCCGACTAGCGAATGTCGTGTACATGGGAATGGGCGAACCGATGGCCAACCTGCCTGCCGTGTGGGAATCGGTCGAACGCCTTCACGGTGCAGTCGGGCTGTCGGCGCGCCACATCACGCTCAGCACTGTCGGCATCGTTCCGGGTATTCGAACACTGTCCGAGAAACACCTGCCGGTGAACCTCGCCGTTTCGTTGCATGCGGCCAACGACGAGCTACGCGACGAACTGGTCCCGATCAACAAGCGCTACCCGCTGGACAACTTGATGGAGGCGTGTTCGGCGTACCTCGAGGCCAAGGGTCGCCGACTGAGTTTCGAGTGGGCGCTGATCGCCGGTGTCAACGATCGCAGCAGCGATGCAAGGGAACTCGCTGGGTTGTGTCGACGCTTCCGACTGCCGGCACACGTCAACCTGATTCCGCTCAATCCGACTCCCGGCTACCCGACGGTTGGTACCTCACCAGCGCAGGTGGCGAAGTTTCATCGAACGCTGGTCGACCTCGGTGTCAACGCAACGGTTCGGCGCAATCGTGGTACCGACATCGACGCCGCGTGCGGCCAGCTTGCCGCTGGGCAACCGGTCACCATCAACAGTGGGCGCGCACCGTCGGATAGGGATTGACGGCTGCTCCGCCGCCGGGATGAATCTCGAAGTGCAGGTGCGGAGTGCTCTGCTTGGCGTTTCCGGTATCCCCCATCAGTCCGATGACGTCGCCAGCCAACACATCGCCGAGTTGGCCGTACGAGTCGAAGTGCCCATAGAAGTATCTGTTGCCGTCGACGCCGATGAGACGAACGGTGAGCCCACCGAGACGGCCCTCGGCCGCGATCGCGAAGCCATCGACGACGGCCAGGATCGGCGTGCCGCGCGCTCCGATCATGTCGACACCCTGATGCTGTCGGCCGCCACTGCGCGGCGCCCCCCACGTATCGCCGAAGCCCACCGGCGCAGTACCCGTCGGGCACACCCACCCGGCCTGGGCATAGTCGGCGCCGCCGGCGCCGCCGGGTCGACCGCCGGTGCCACCACCACCGGTTTGGCCACCACTGCCGACCTGCGCACCCATCGGAGTCGCTGACACGTCGCTCGGCGAGTCGATGTCGTCGAACTCGACCGTGGTCGTCGGCTGCGTCTGTTGCTCGGCTTCCTCGCGTGCGGCCTTTGCTGCACGAGTGCGTTCTTCGGCGGCGAGCGCTGCGCGAACCGCTTCGTCCTGCAACCGCTCGGCTTCTACGTCTTTGAGATTCTCGACCTCGGCAATCGCCTGATCGCGTAGCGAGATGGCGGTGGCGCGTTGCGTCTGGGTCTCGGAGTGTTTGGCAGCCAGCTCGTCGTTCTTCTGCTCGAGCTCGCGATTCAGCGAGTCGAACTCGTCAAAGTCCTCGGCGGAGGTGTCGTTGATCACTTCCATGAACGTGGCGACCTGCATTTGCTCCTCAGCGTTCGAGAACCCATTGAGCAACGGCGAGCCGCCCGAGCTGGAGCGCGTGAAGCGATTGACCGCGACCTCCTGCACTCGGTCGCGTAACGCTGCGACCTCTTGCTCAAGATCAATGATCTCGGATTCCAGTTCCTGCGCCTCGACTTCGAGTTCGTCGAGCAGCGACTCGGCTTCGAAGTAGGCGTCGGCAGCAGCGTTCGCACGCTCGCGAGCCTCGGCGATCTCTTCCGCCGCCTGCTGTGCATCGGAGACGTCGGCTCTGACGATCGGACCCGACCCCATAGGGACAAGCGCGCACAGCACGATCGACATGGCGACGAGGCGGCGCATCGGCTTGGAAGCTAACAGAGGGGTCGATTTCATGGCATTCACGGTCGGTCGACGCGGGCCTGCGTCACCCGACGCAGGCTAAGGCCGCCGTATCCTCATCGGTCAGATGGCTGTCGTTCTGAACCTCGGGCTGGTCACCTTCACGCGTGACGATCGGCTCATTTTGGCTCCGCTCACTTGGAAAGTCAGCGCTGGCGAACGCTGGCTGGTGCTGGGGGCCAATGGCAGCGGCAAGACCACGCTGTTGCGCATCGCTGCGATGTACGAACACCCGTCATCTGGAACGGTGGAAGTGCTGGGCCAACGACTCGGGCGGACCGACGTTCGCAAGATGCGCAGCCGGATTGGCTATGTGTCGGCAGCACTGACCGCCCAGCTACGGCCAGAGTTGCGCTGCCTCGATGTCGTCATGACGGCCAAACATGCGGCGCTCGAGCCGTGGTGGCACCGATACACCGACGACGACCGCCAGCGCGCTCACGCCTGTCTGACCCGAATGGGGGTCGCGGCGATGGCCGAGCGGCCGCTGGCCACGTTGTCGTCAGGGGAACAGCAACGCGTGGTGCTGGCACGCTCGCTGATGAACGAACCGGGGCTGATCCTGCTCGATGAGCCAAGCGCGCGCCTCGACCTCGGCGGGCGCGAGCAACTGGTCGAAGCGCTCAGCGAACTGACGCTCGATCCCACCGCACCTCCGCTGGTGCTGGTCACACACCACATCGATGAGACTCCGCCGGGCATGACACATGTGCTGATGCTGCACGACGGCATCGTCGTCACGAAAGGCCCGATCGAACGCTGCCTGACGGCGGCAACGATCAGCGAGTGCTTCGGGTTACCGCTTCACCTCGAGCGGCGTCCGGGCGGGCGCTTCAGTGCGTGGCACTCGCCAACGCCGCTAGCCGAGCGCGACCGTTCGTGATCTGATCGGCGAGCGCTCGCTCGAGCAGACCGCCGGTCCACAACCCGCCGCCGTAGTGGAGGTTCATCGTCAGTGCGCTTCCCGTCGGCAAAGTTGTCACGTCGGCCGTGAGGACCCACGCGCTATGTCGCCGCGAGTCGGCCTCTGCCCGCGAGAACACGACGTGGCGAGCGACGACATCGTGTTCGGTGCGCTTCATTCGCAGTCGCTTGCTGCGCGCCAACGGGCCGACGCGCGCCCGCAACTCGACCATCCACATTGCGTCGGCAACGACATCCCATTCCCCATCCGAGATCGGGTCGGCTCGGTGCACAAGGTCGATCCAGCGCGGGTAAAAGGCAAGGTCGTCGACTAGGCCGAAGAGTACGTCGGCTTCACAAGGTGCCTCCAACGATGCGTGTACATCCATCTGCGCAGTATCGCCGATCCTTGTTCACTCGCTCACACAATCCTCACAACCGACCTGCACAGTGAGCGTTGTCACCCCCGACAACTACCGAACCAGATTGGAAGCAACCATGAAACAGCGCTCGAAGTACACCCTTGGAATCACCAGCATTGTCCTGGTCGGAACGCTCGGCCTCGGCGCCGTCGCGTCGGCGAGCGACGATGGCAGCGGTGGCCGTGGCGGTCGCGCCCGCCTGACCGACGAACAGAAGTGCGAGAAGCAGGACACGATTGTTGAACGCGCCACCGCCGCACAGCAGCGGATCGCGGATCGCGTGGCCACGCTCACTGAGAAGCGGGCCGCCGCCGAGGCTGCAGGCGAGACCGACAAGGTCGCCAAGATCGACAAGGGCCTCGCCCGCTTGGCCAAGCTCAGCGACCGGATCGATGCTCGCCTGGCAACGTTCCAAACGTGGGTCGCCGAGAACTGCGCCTAACCGCAACGCACCGGCGCTCGCCTTGTCACCCTTTCGGGGTGGCCGGGCGAGCGCCGTTCTCCTTTTTGCGCTTGTCCTTTCCGAAGGCCCGCGACAGCAGCGGACTGCGCGCCGCGAGTAGGCCATCAAGATCGTCGGCCTGATCGAAAACCGGCTGCCAAGGCTCGCCGGCCGCTGGCATGTGAGTCGTTGGCTCGCCGGCCGTTGGCTTGTCGGTCGCTGGCTTGTCGGTCGTTGGCCGCGAGTTGGCCGGCTGATCATCTGCGAGGCCTTCGGGCACGACCAGCCGCAATTGGCCGGTGTCGTCGTCGGTCAGTGGCTGACGGCGCACACGACGGGCGGGTTTACTTTTCGCCGATTCACGGGACTGAAACAGTCGTGGGGCCGACTCGCGACGATCATCGAGCGTCCAGCCGTTCGGAACCACCATCGAGTCGGCGTGGTCGCGGCAGAGAACACCGGCACGACGCGAACGGACATCGTCGAACGCTTCGAGGCAGACGACAAGCGCGTAGGGGTCGATCCCGTAGGTGACCTCGGCGGGCTGCGAACACGTCGGACGTTCGCAGGTACGTGCCATGCCGCAAAACTACTCGCGCGTTCAAGCGAACGACCCACGGCCGAGGACGCAGGCCTAGGACGTTGCCCGATCGATCGTGATGTTGCCGGACACCGTGCGCAACCTGACACGCACGACCTTCGGCGCTTCCGGCGGCGAGCCCGCCGGCTTGGGGAGCGTCGTGCGTCCGCTCAGCGTGGAGATGTCGGGCTCGACTCGAATGCCGGTCGGCAACCCCAGGTTCACGTCGCCTGAGATGCACTTCACCCCAACGCTCGACCCGAGCGCACGTTCGACGCGCACATCGCCCGACACGGTGCTGATCGCCACATCACCACCAACGCTGGCAATCCGCACTTTGCCCGACGTGGTACTCGCCGTCAGCCGTCCACCGACTTCGCGAACGTCGATGTCGCCAGCGATGGTCGTGATCGTGGCATCGCCGCTCACCGAATGGCCGCGCAAATCGCCGGACACGCTGTTGAACTCGAGGCGTGACACCGCATCAATGCGTACGTCGCCGGAACGAGTGTGCACACGTGTCGCACCGAGCACGCCACTGCACATCACCTCAGCCGATACGGCACGGACTTCCACATCGGACCCCGCTGGTAGCTCGACGAAGATGCGGCTCGAGTTGCCGCGCCACGTTGGCCGAGCGAGCGGCTGGATCGTCAATGATCCACCGAGGTGCACCACTTCCCATTCGTCGGTCCTGTCGCAATCGAGGGTGACAGCGGCCCGACCGGCGGCACCAGCGCGCACTTCGACTGTCCCGCTACGCATCTCGACGACCAAACTCGTCCGCTCGCCGACCTGGAATTGCTCTGACCGTTTGTGCGTGCTCATAAGTCGAAGCTCTCCGTCGTCTGTCGGCCGCGGTTGTTGCCGCGCCTGGCACGCTTGGAAAGCGCATCGACCACCCACGCGTTGACCGAATCGCCGTCGTGTGTCGCCGAACTCTCGATCAAGGTCTTCAGCGATGGGGGCAGGCGCAGAGTGATGCGCGCATCGAACTCTTCGCCGGACGCTTCGGAGGTACGCGTGCCGGCCTCGGCCACGCGCAACGCAGGGTCGCCATCCACGAACACGACCTCAACCGTCCTGTCGGTGAGCTGGGCTCCGACTTCGGCGGCAGCCTGCTGCGCCAACTCAAGCGCCGCCACGTGCAGCGCCGGCCCGAGGGTATCGATCAGGGCGGCGACCGCTGCTGCCACCGCCGGGTCGCCGCTCGCGAGTGTCGCCTGATTGGCCAGCGCCGCTCGAACGCCGTTGAGAACGGGTTCAACCTGCACGTCAGCGCACTTTGCGCAGCGACGGCGTTGGGCGGTCGGTTGCTTGGCTACGCCGACGCTCGTTGAGCAGCCGGTGATAGCGATCCTGCTCCAGAACTCGCAACAGGGCTGGGTGGGTGGTGAACATCGTGACCTCCGAGTGACTGCCAGCCGACATTGAATCGGTGGGTTGTGACATCACTATGATGTCATAGTGATGTCACGATGTCAAGTGGATATTCGGCAAGGAGTCGGGTTCGGATCGTCACACGACCGTGATGATCGATCGGCAAGATCTCTGCATGATCGAGATCCGACCTAACGAGGCTGCGGTTCACGGGCACCACGGGCTGTCCGCCCGTCCAGATGTGGTCGTCGTGGCCAATCGCCTCCCAGTGACGTTCTGTCCAAGCGGCCCTCGCCCGAGCCCAGGTGGGTTGGTCTCGGCGCTGACATCGGTGGTCGCGGATCGTTCCCATTGGATCGGTTGGGCCGGACCCAGTTCCGGCCCACTGGAATCCTTCGCGTCGGACGGCTTGATGTTGCATCCCGTCCCTCTTGGCGACACCGAGGTGTCTGATTACTACGACGGGTTTTGCAACTCGGTGCTGTGGCCCCTCTTCCACGGTCGCCTACAACCACCAGACTTCAACCGCTCGTGGTGGGACGCATACGTAGCGGTGAACGAACGCTTCGCCAAGACGGTGGCCGCACAAGCTCCGCTCGGCGGTTGCGTGTGGGTGCACGACTACCACTTGCTCCTGATTCCCGAACTGCTCCGTGCGGCACGTCCAGACCTTCGCATCGGAATCTTCCTGCACATCCCGTTTCCGGCACCGCAGATCTTCGACATTCTGCCCTGGCGCTCCGAAATCATCACCGGCATGATGAGCGCCGATCTAGTCGGATTTCAGACGGCAAACGATGCCAGCAACTTCCGCGCTGCCGCCGACCGAAATACAAGACGTTGCGCGAGAACCGGCGGTCGGAACGCGACAATCGGCGTCTTCCCCATCTCGGTCGACTTCACGCGATGGAACGCATTGGGTTCGTCAATGGCAGCAGAGGCTGCGAGGAAACGGCGCCAACTTAACGCGGCTTCAGTTCTTCTCGGCGTCGATCGACTTGACTACACGAAGGGCATCGCGCAACGCATCGAAGCATTCGGCGAACTGCTCGACGAGGGGCACCTGTCGCCAGACGGTTGCGTCTTCGTTCAAATCGCAGTGCCTTCTCGGACTTCGGTCGACGCCTATTGCGAGGAACGAGCACAGGTCGAGTCGGCTGTGCGAGCGGTCAACGAACGCCACTCTCGTTCCGACGGATCTAGCGTGGTCGCGTACACGCATGCGAACCTCGACGCCGACGAACTGGCAAGCTGGTACCGAGCCGCCGACGTTCTGCTGGTCACGCCACTCGCCGACGGGATGAACCTCGTCGCGAAGGAGTTCGTGGCTTCCCGCAGCGACCTCCGTGGCGCATTGGTCCTCAGTGAGTTCGCGGGTGTTGCGCAAGAGTTCGCAGAAGGAGCCGAACTCGTCAACCCTTATGACACACAATCCATCAAACAAGCGCTCATGCGCACACTGAACTCACCTTCATCCCAGCGCGAGAGCAAGATGTCTCACATGAGATCCGTCGTGGCCACCAATAACGTCGAGCACTGGGCAGCAGACTTCCTCGATCAGCTCGACGACGCCGCCAACCGCCAGGGCATTTTCACCCATCGTCGCTCGGCGGCCAGCACTACTCACCGTGCCGGACGCAGCTCGCGGGAAGGCCGGTTTGAGTTCCGTTGACCGGCGGTTGACCTGATGGGGGCGCCAGCGCGCACCGTCGATCTCAGCAGGCTCGGAGAGATGATCTCCACGCCTGTGCTGCTCGTTGCCTGTGACTACGACGGCACCCTGGCGCCGATCGTCGACGATCCAGAGCTGGCACGCCCGACGGGCGAGTCCATCGCCTCACTGCGCGCGCTCGCCGCCCTCCCCGACACTCATGTCGCGGTGATCTCTGGGCGAGCGCTCGGCGACCTTGCCACGCTGAGCAGGCTGCCTGCGGAAGTCCACCTCGTCGGCTCGCATGGCTCAGAGTTCGACCCTGGCTTCGCCGCGCGCCTCCCATCGGAGGCGAGGGGGCGAACCAACGCGATACAGCACCAAGTCGACCAGATTGCCATCACCATTCCCGGCAGTCGCGTTGAACACAAGCCGGCTGGCGCGGCGTTTCACTATCGGAACGTCGACTCGGAACTCATCGCGACGGTGGTCGAAGCCATCCTGAGCGGCCCTGGCAGCTTGCCTGGAGTGCACGTCAAACACGGCAAGTTCGTCGTCGATATCTCAGCGGTAGCGACAGACAAGGGTGTCGCCCTCAACCGAATTCGCCAGTTGGTCGGCGCCACCGCCGCTCTATTCGTTGGAGATGACGTGACCGATGAGTCCGCCTTCGCCACGCTGGTGGGGCCCGACGTCAGCATCAAGGTTGGTCCCGGCGAGACAACCGCCTTGGCCCGGCTGGACAATCCGGACGCGGTCGCCCGCTTCCTGGCGAATCTCTTCTTGGCTCGACGCGCGTGGCTCGAAGGCGACGACGCACCCCCGATCGAGCACCACACGTTGCTGTCCGACCAGCGAACACTTGCCCTCTTGACACCCGACGCGCGCGTCACGTGGTTGTGTTTCCCGCGCGCCGACTCGCCATCTGTCTTTGCCGAAATACTCGGCGGACCGACAGCCGGTTCGTTCGCGGTGCGGCCGGAGCCGAACGTCGCGCCGTTTGGGCAACGGTACGTGGGCGACTCATTCGTGGTCGAAACCCAGTGGCCAAGCTTCAACGTCACCGACTATCTCGACACCTCCAACGGTTTGCCCTTCCAGCCGGCCGGACTCACCCACCTAGTCCGAGTCATCGAGGGCGACGGCCCCGTGGTAATCGAGTTCGCTCCCCGACTGGACTATGGGCGCGCGCCTACGCCGCTGGAAACCTGCGATGACGGAGTCAGCGTGCGCGGGTCGCCACACTCACTGCGCCTTGTTGCGCCGAATCTACATTGGGTCATCGACACCGACGGGCAGCATGAGCGCGCCACCGCGAGGGTCGAACTGTTGCCAGGGCACCCAATAGTGCTCGAGCTTCGCCTTGGTGGGCATGGCGCCGACGAACATCAAATGCCAGAGCTCGTCCGGCGCCGCGCGACCTCTGAGTACTGGAGCAACTGGGCGGGGGCTTTGCAAGTGCCTTCCGTCGTGCCCACGATGGTCCGCCGGAGCGCCCTACTCCTGAAGGGATTGTGTCACCAACCAACCGGCGCAATTCTGGCTGCGGCGACGACGAGCTTGCCGGAGAGCATCGGTGGCACGCGCAATTGGGATTACCGATACTGCTGGGCACGCGACGCGGCCATAGCCGCCGATTCGCTCGCCCGCCTCGGGAGCAACGACGAAGGGCTCGCATTCGTCGATTGGTTGGCCGATCGGCTGTCGGCACTTGACTCCGCTGACTCGCTTCGCCCTCTGTATCCGCTCTCCGGTGACGAGTTCTTACCAGAAGCCGTGATTCCCACGCTTCACGGCTACCGAGGTTCTCGGCCGGTGCGAATCGGCAACCTTGCAGAGCATCAACTCCAGCTCGACATGTTCGGCCCGATTATCCAGCTTGTTCACCGCTTGGAGCGATCCGGCGCTGAAATCACGGATCGACATTGGGATCTAGTGCGGTCGGTCGTAGATGCTGTTGCTCGACGTTGGGGTGAACCGGACAACGGAATCTGGGAGGTGCGCGCCGCTCCACGCCATCACGTCCACTCGAAGATGATGTGCTGGGTTGCGCTCGATCGTGGAATCTCGCTGGCCGTCAACACTGGCCGACCAGCTCCACTCGAATGGTCACAAGCCGCGAGCGCGGCGTCGGCCGACATTCTTAAGTTTGGATGGAATCCACGACTCGGCTCGTTCAGCAGCGCCTACGACGATGAAAACGTCGACGCCTCGCTGCTCAACGTTGCCCTCATCGGACTCATTCCTCCAGACGACCCAAGAGTCAGCGCAACTGTGTCCACGATCGAGCGCACCCTCCGGCGAGGACCGGTGGTGCGCAGGTATCGCTTCGACGACGGGCTGCCCGGTCGCGAGGGCGGCTTTCTCCTCTGCACGGCATGGCTGATTGAAGCAATGATCGCCGTTGGGCGCACCGAAGACGCGCACGAGTTGTTTGCACAGTACGTCGACCTAGCCGGACCGACCGGCCTGCTCTCAGAGGAATACGACCCAGAAACGAGAACCGCGCTTGGAAACATCCCTCAGGCGTACTCTCACGCCGGACTGATCAACGCGGCCATCGCACTCGGCGCTGTTGAACCACCCCGCGGTCATCGGTTCACAACTGATCAATAAGTGGGGCGAAGTCGTCGCGTGAGACGGAGTCGGCCGTCGACTCGCCAGACGGCAGTGGTATCACTACGGAATCGCCGTTGATCTCGAACCGAACACGACCGACACCGCGGAGGTCAGTGAGCGTGTACACGAGTTGACCGAGAGCTAGGACCTGATCGCCAGAAGGAATGTCAAGGAACTCGGATGCCAACGCCACGACGGCAGTGCCGCGGATCAGGTCCGCGCCAGTCACCATGGTCGGATCGGGGATGGCTGATCGCAGCCCTCGCGACGCCTCCGATGCCGACACTCCCGCAGTCACTGCCGCCACTGCCGTCGTAGCATCGGCTGGAGCAGGAACTCGTCGCGAGAGTGGAACGAGCACGGTCTCGCTGACGAACCAGGTCGTGATGGTTTCGACGATTGATGGATCACCTGGAACGGTGATCTCGAGCCCGGTCGGTTCATCAATGCCGACCGGGACCGAAGAGTCCTGCTCGGGAAACCCGCACCCGACCAGCACACCGACTAGCACACCGAGTGCAACAAGTGTGGATCGCAGAGAACGCATCAGTTGCGCCCGGGGATTTCGATAACGAAGCGCGCGCCACCGTTGCGACCATCTTCGATCCATACCTTGCCACTCTCAAGGCGAACATATTCTTCGACCAGCGACAGTCCAAGGCCGGTGCCCTTCGGGTGCTCTGGGCTGGCAACCGATGTGCCGCGATTGAAGCGACCGAATACGGATCGACGCTCGTCCACCGGCACTCCGGGACCATCATCCTCCACCGACAATTGCAGCACGTTGCCGACGTGATGACACTTGACGATCGTCGCTCCGCCACCATAACGGGCAGCGTTCTCGAGCAGGTTCGACACCATCCGTTCGAAACGGACTGGATTCACGTCGTGCAACACCGGCAACCCGTTGAGTTGAAGTGCTTCACTCCGCACGCCATGAAGTGGAGCCTGGCGCACAACCAGCGCGGAAACGTCGACGTGTTCGCGAACGATCTCGTCGCGCCCCGCATCGATGCGGGCCAGCTCCAACAGCTCGAGAATCAGCCGGCGAAGATGGTCCACCTGGTCGGCCAGAACAGCAACCGCGAATGCCGTGCGGGTCGCATCGTCAGAGCGCTGTGCGAGCGCCACAGCAGAACTCATCGCGGTCAACGGGGTGCGCAGCTCATGGCTCACGTCTGCGGTGAAACGCTGCTCGCGGGCAATTCGAGCCTCGAGCGAGGCGGCCATCGCGTTGAACGAATCCGCCACCGACCGCAGGTCGGGGTCGTCGCCGACCTCAAGCCGTTGCTGCAAGTCACCCTCGCTCATCGCATGTGCCGACACCGCGATCGAGTCGAGCGGCGCGAGCACCCGTCTCGACAGAATCCATCCTGACAAGGCTCCAAGTGCAGTTGTCACAGACGCGACTGCAGCGAGCACATACGCAAGCGTGCCAAGTGTTCGCTCATACTCCGTCGCCGGGACGAACTCGAAGTACACAGCACCTGCACCTCGGAGAGGAATTCCAACGACGACATACGGAACCGAGTTGATGAAGATTCGCTGCTGCTGAGCTGCTCCGGCCCGCGACGCATCGACCAGACCCGCCGGTAGTTGCGACTGATCAAGACCGACAACTGGGGCGTACCAAGTGTCGCCAACCTGCAGCACCGCGCGACCTTTCGTCTGTGCGAGAAGCGACAACACCTCTTCGTCTGTGGCGTTGGCGAGCCCGGACAACTGACCACCGAGCACCAGCGCGTGCAAGGACGCCTGACGGACGGCCAGCGACTCGCGCTGGTCGAGCAAGTACCACCTAGCAAGTTGGTAAGTCGCAAGGCTGAGAACCAGCGACAAGACCAAGGCCAACAATGCGAAACCGGCGGCGGAACGAGCGCGCAGCCCGCGCGGAAGCACCCTCATCCGGTGGCCGGACTCAACTTGTATCCGAGGCCACGCACGGTCAAGAGCAGGGTCGGCTCGGACGGATCGCTCTCAATCTTCGAGCGCAGCCGGGCCACGTGGGTGTCAACGAGACGGCCATCGCCGCTGTACTCGTAACCCCACACATGTTGCAGCAACTGATCGCGCGACCACACCCGATTCGGGTTCCTCGCAAAGTGGCAGAGCAACTGAAACTCAGTACGCGTCAACGCCAGGGGTAGGCCACCACGCCTGGCGACCCCCTCTGACGGCACGACCTCAATGTCGCCCATCGTCATCCGCTCATCGTCGGGTTCAGCTGTTCGGCGCCGAAGCTGCACGCGCACACGTGCGAGCAGCTCACGGTCGTTGAACGGCTTCGTAACGTAGTCGTCGGCACCGAGCTCTAGCCCGGTGACAACGTCGTGGCTGTCCTGTTGCGCTGTCACCATGATGATTGGCACATTGCTCTTTCGCCGAATATGGCGACAGACGTCAAGCCCGCTCATGCCCGGAAGCCGGATGTCGAGCAGCACCAAATCGAACTCGCTCCGTTCGAAACGCTCAATCGCCTGCGTTCCGGACGACGCCTCAACAACCTGAATCTGTTCGTCCTCGAGCAGGATTCGAAGCAGCGTTCTGACAGTTTCGTCGTCCTCTACAACCAAGACTCGGTCGGGCACGATCGCACCTCCAAACTGCATAGGTAGACCCGTGACCCCTGCAGCGTAACCGTGAGTAGTCAGCGCATCTGCTGCCGAAGTGTGCCGATTGTGTGTCTGATGCTTCCCAGAGCTATCACCCAGTGGGTGCTGGCTCGGCCTCTGCTGGCCTGAACGGGAAGCCGCCGTTGCGAGCGAGTGCCATGCGAGCCCGTTCCTCGGTCACCAGCGCTTGCATGCTGTTGTCACGCACGACTGGGTAGAACTTATTGCCGGGACAGGCTGTCTTCGACATATCGCGGTGGCCGCTGATCGTCTTGGCCGTCACGATGACGCCCTTCTTGAAGCGATTCGAGCCGCGTGAGGCAAAGGATGTGGTCGCGCCTGGAGTCGTGTCGATCGAGTACCGGTCGGCGAGCCAGGCCAATGTCCGGATCAGCGACGCTTGCTGCGCCGGCGTCGGCAAGATCTTGGTGAAGTTGCCGATCAGGCAGACCAACTGCGCAAACCCCTGGCTGCCGCCGGTCGCATCGGCGACGACCGACCCGGCCAGCGCACCAGCGCGGCCCTCCCAGACAACACCGTCGCGGTCGACGAAGAACTGATAGCAAACGTCGGGCCACCCCTTACCTTTGCCGGTCTGATAGGCGTACGTCTTGCGCAAGCGAGTCGGTGTGCCACCGGCGTCGACTTTGTTCGTCCCCGCAGTGTGATGTACCAGCAGAAAGCGGACGTCCTCTGGAGAAGTGATCGCGCCGACAGGGGGCAAGTCAGCACCCCAGGCGGAGCGCGGCCAGATGTCGAGACCGGGCGCAACGTTCACTGGGGCAACCGCAGGAGAGGCAGCAGACGCCGAACGCCCGAAACTGCTCACAACACCTGCCGCGGCCAGCGCTAGCGAACTGCCGATAAGGAGGTCACGACGAGAACAGCATTGGGAACACATGAACCGCACTCTACGCAGCTGCGTCTTGGGCAGCTTGCCGTCGAGCCTGACTGGGTCGAGAACAACGGGTGGGCGATGCGGGGCTCGAACCCACGACCTCCACGGTGTGAACGTGGCGCTCTAGCCGACTGAGCTAATCGCCCTCAATTGGCATCGCAAGGCTAGCACCGGCATTGTTTAGCGGTCGCTTTGAAACGCCGAACCAGTGTTGGTCTTGCCCTCCTCGACGAGGAAGCACACGTAGGAACCACGTTCGGCGCGCCAGCCAAACCGCCGCGGATACAGGTAGTAGACCTCGAACACCGACTGCTCGTAAGAGCGGCCGACGTACGGCTCAAAGGCACCGGCGCAGGCGGTCTGCACTTCCGTCAGTAACTCGACGTCGCCTGGGTACTCGCGCGTCTGGTTGGCGTTGAGTTCGCCAACGGCGTAGACCTCGGCGGCGTGCGCCACGCCGCACGACACGAAGTCGAGTTCGTAGACGACCTCACCCACTGGGACATTGCCGACGCAATCCCCGACGGCCGCGTCTTGGTACGACGACGACAAAGAGTTCGAAGTCTCAGAGTCGGCAGCGCCCTCTGACTCGTCGTCGAGTCGGCCAGTGAAGCCAGCCCAGAGAAAGACAGCTGCGCCAACAACACCGATGAGCCCAAGGATCCAACCGGCGCGCGCCATCCCAAGACCGCGCAGCGTTCCGCCGCTGTTTCGAATCGTCCGAACGCTGCTCAAACCGAAGATCAGCGCGAGCAAGGGAACGATGCCAAACAGCCAGAACGTGACCAGCCCGACGAGTCCACACACCAGCGCGGCGGTTGCCAGCCCGTGCGTGCGTGTGGCTGGCGGCAGCGGCATGCCGTAAGGAGGCAATGGGCCAGATGGCGCAAGGGGTGCCGGACCCCAGACAGGCGACCCCGGCTGCAGCGGAGTCGACCGTGGTGGCGGCGGGGGCACGAACGGATCGGGAGGCTGCATCGGGTGCATCAGCGCAAACTCTCTTCCTGAGGACCATCTGACAGCTCGACGGTGCCACCACTTCTCCAATACTGACCGGCTTCACGGTCGAGGAACCCAGCGTCGACCATGTAACGGCGCAACGCCGCCGTATCGGAGTGGTGCTGGCCGAGTATCAGATTGACCATCTGCTCGCTGTAGTGGCGCCCCGGTTCGAAGAGTTGCGCCAACCAATCGAGGATCACCAACCGTTTCGATTGCGACGTCGGGATGGACGTCAGCCGACCGTCGGCGACGAAGGCGCGCATCACCTTCGCAACATCGGCCGGGCGAGCTTCCACAGTCTCAGCCACCCGCGAGGGTGGCCGCGATCTGCGATGACGAATCACCGGATCTGCGCAGCACCTGGTACACGAACCACAATGTCGCCAGCGTCACCATGAACAACACGACAGCTCCCACGCCCCAGAACGGTTTGATCGTGCTGCGAGTCGCCCCGAGCAGCGCAACCGGGAACGTAGAATCAGCGCCGCTGATCAGCGCAGAAATGATCGTGTTGTCGAGGCAAAGCGTGAACGAAAGCAAAGCGCCGGCAACCAATGCCGACGAAATCAATGGCAAGGTGATCTGTCGGAACGCGCGGCGAGGTGGTGCACCGAGGTCGGCGGCAGCCTCTTCCAGCGATTCGTCAAGCCCTGCGAGACGCGCTCGCACGATGAGCGTGACCACCGCTGACGCGTAGAGCGATTGACCGACCCATAGGCGAATGATTCCGAACCCGACAGGACCAACATCGGTCGTGAACGGGCCGCCAAGCTTCTGCATCCAGCCGGACAATGCGATGGCGTCCATGATCTCAGGTGTGACCAGGACGAGGAAGATGACCCCCATGAACGCTTTCGCCCACCAACCTGGGTGACGAGCGAGGGCGACTCCGGCGAAACCGCCGAGAACAACAGCGATTACGGTCGCCCCGAAGGCGGCGATGAAGCTGTTGCGCAACGAATCGCCGATGCCGAGCTGACGAAAAATCGAGGCGTACCACTCGGTCGACATGCCAGTCACCACGAATCCGACGACGAACGCGAGCGATCCGGCCCATCGGATCAACGTGGCTGATATGCGAACCCCAACTTTGCGAAGTATGCGCGGCAGTCCCCAACCGACAACCACAATCGCTGCGAACCGAAGCGCGGCCGCACGAACTGTGTCTCCGCGAAAGAGCCCGACCGGTGAGTCCAGGCCGCCACCCGGAGTGCCCTCCCCAAACCACCATTCAGTTGTGAGCCGACCGGACCAAATCGAGAACGATCCACCACCGTTGAACGAGTGGAGCACGACTAGCAGGATTGGAATGAACAAGAACGCGAGCACGATGACTGTCCATCCAGCCATCAGAATCTTGTCGGCGGTGTGGCTGCTCGTGTCCAACACAGGTTGATGTTGTGCGTAACTGCGCACCTCGGCACTCCAACGATTCTGCTTGGCCCGCCGAACTGCATCAATGGCGGGTCGGAACAATCGCGTCGCGAGCCGCGCCGCAATGAACAGCGCAACGCCCACAACAAGCACTCCCAAGACGGCAAGGATCATCAGCACAGCCATCGCTGAACCTCTCGGCCAGTTCTGCGCGGCACTGAACTGACTCGCGATCATGGCTCCGATCATGTTGCCCTTCGCCCCACCGAGGACGGTTGCCGTCACATAGTCACCACACATCGGGATGAACGTCAGCAGCACGCCGGCTGCGATACCTGGGCCAGCGAGTGGCAACGTGACACCAGTGAAGGTGGCGAAACGACCGGCACCAAGGTCTTTGCTCGCCTCGCGCAATCCGGCCTGGATTCGATCGAGCGCGACGAACATCGGCAAGATCATGAAACCGAGGTAGTTGTAAACAAGGGCGAGTTGCACCGCACCACGTGTTTCCAGCAGACCGATCGGCGAGTCGCGTAATCCCCAATCCTGCAACCAGTCGGAAAGAGTGCCCTCCGGCGCAAGCGGGATGCGCCACGCAAGCGTTCGAATCAGAAAGCTGGTGAAGCTTGGAACGATCACAAGTGCCAGCAAGATTCCGCGCCAGCGGTCTTTCACCTTGAAAGCGAGGAAGTACGCAACTGGAAAACCAATGAACAAGCACAGAAGAGTGGCGTAGACAGCAATCTTGATCGTGGCCTTGAACACCGTGAGAAAGGTGTCGTCAAACACATCGCGGTAGTTGTCGAGCGACAACGAGGTCATGTCGACCGGCAGCAGCAAAGTCGAGTCCTTACTACCGAACGAGTACGCGACGATGAACCCGATTGGAACAATGAAGAACAGCACGTACCAAATGATCGAAGGGATGGCGAGGCCCATCTTCGGACCCCGCCATCCGCGTTTCGGAGGTATCAAAGCTGCCGTCACTATCAGCCGCCTGCTTTGGCCTTCACCTTGTTGAAGATGTCAACCAACCGGTCCTGCGCCGAGTTGACCGCTCCGGTTTGCATTGTTGCCACTTGCGCGTCACTGAAGAAGATCATGTCTCCGCGCTCCAGATCAGGAACCAGCTCGACAAGCAGCTCATCGATGTTTTGCATGCCGCTGTGATACCCGTGATAGTTCAAGTCTCGAATCGAGATCTCGGGCGTCAGCAGCCAGTTGATCCACGCGTGTGCGGCGTCACTGTTCGGCGCCCCGGTAGGGATGCAGTAGTTGTCCATCCACAGCTCAGTGGCCGGCGCTCCGAGGCCCCACTTCCAGTCGTCAGGATTCCCGCCAGCGTCGGCGATCCGAACGAATGCCTGCCGAGCATCGCCATTCCAAGCCATCGAGCAGGTGTAAGCGCCCTCAGCCAACTTAGTGGACGGATAGCTGTCGAACGCCTTGATGTGCGACGCGAGCTCATCAACAAGAAAGGCCTCGCATGCATCGAGGTCCTCGACCGCCTCTGTCGTCCAGTTGATTCCGTTCGCCCAGAAATACGGACCGGTGACGTTGGCTGCAGCGTCCAGCACCGAACAGTTGCCACTGGCCTCGTTCATGCAGACGTCAAGGAAGTCGTTCCATGTGTTGATCTCGCGCCCGATCTCAACGAAATTGTAGATCCACCCTGTTGAGCCCCAGTTCTTACAGACGCTGTACTCGTTACACGGATCCCACTCTCGGCTGAGATAGGACGGGTCGACGTTGGAGATGTTGGGCAGCTTGGAGAGATCCAGCTTCTCGAGCAGGCCTTTTTGAATCATCTGCGGAATGAACGGACCCGTCGGCACCACGATATCGAAACCGCTGTTTCCGTTTGCCGCCGACAACTTGGTAATGAGGTCTTCGTTGCTTGGGTAATAGTCGACCTTCATCGAGACTCCGACGTCAGTCTCCGCCAAGGCGCCAATCAGGTCGGGATCGTTGTAGTCGCCCCAGGTGTACATCGACAGAGTCCCACTGGACTTATTCACAACGTTCGAGAATGCTGAACTTGGCGTTCCGTCGGCAATGGCTCCGACGTTGAGTGGCTCGCAGTCACCACCGACCGAGGGCTCGGTCGCCTTCTTTTCGTTACCGCATGCCGCTAGAACCGCAAGGCCGGCGGCGGCAGTTCCTGCCTGGAAGATCGCGCGGCGAGAGATGACTTGGCGAAAACTCTCCGGTGCCAGCATTCTCAGTTCTTGATGAGGTCGCTTCATTGTGTAGTGCTCCTTGCGCTGTTGGGGTGTCAGTTGGATTCCTCGGCGGCGGGTTCCGCCAGAACAAGATCTGCCTGGCGGGCCGAGAAGGAGTAGACGTCGGCCGGGGTGAACGTGCACCAGACGTCGTCGCCCACAGACAGTCGCGGTGCGTTCGCGCGCGGCGTCAACACAAGAACGTCGCGACTGCCGGTACGCACGACGTACTGCAGCGTGTCGCCGAAGTGGGCAACGCTGGCAACGCTGCCAGGGATCGAGTTGCGCGACGTGCCGGGATCGGCGCTGACCACCTGGAAGTTCTCGGGGCGTACGGCTGCAAGCGCAGGTTCGCCAGGCGCAACCTTCTCGTCGGGATTCGATACGACGAACACAGTGCCATCGTCTGCGCGCACTCCGTCTGCCGTCGCCACTCCCCGCCAGAAGTTGTTGCGGCCGATGAAACCGGCGACGAACGCTGACGCTGGGCGCTCGTAGACGGTTTCGGGATCGGCGAGTTGTTCGACGTGACCCTCAAGCATGATGGCGATCCGGTCGCTCATGCTCATCGCTTCTTCTTGGTCGTGCGTCACGAAGATGAACGTGATGCCTAGTTGGCTCTGCAACAACTTGAGTTCGATCTGCATTTCCTCACGCAGCTTGCGATCGAGCGCGCCGAGCGGCTCGTCGAGCAAGAGCACGCTCGGCCGGTTCACCAACGCGCGCGCCAACGCGATCCGCTGCTGCTGTCCCCCCGACATCTGGCGCGGCTTGCGCCCGGCCAGCTTGCTCATCTTCACCATGTCGAGAGCTTCCGCGACGCGTGCACTCGTCTCCGACTTGCCCACGCCTTTCTGGCGCAACCCATACGCCACGTTCTCGGCAACGGTCATGTGCGGGAAGAGGGCATACGCCTGGAACACCGTGTTGACGTCGCGCTTGTACGGCGGAATGCCTTGCACGTATTGGCCGCTGATCCGGATGAACCCCTCGTCGGGCTGCTCGAAACCGGCGAGCATGCGCAGCGTCGTGGTCTTGCCGCAGCCGGAGGGTCCCAACAGGGAAAGGAACTCGCCGGGACGCACCGACAGATTGAGTTGATCGACCGCCACCATCGTGCCGAACCGCTTGGTCACGCCCTGCAATTCGACCGAGCCGCGCTCGCTGTTGCCGGTGCCGGTGCTGGCGGGCGCAATTGTCGTGCTCTCCGTCGTCGTGCTCTCCGTCACGGTGTCTCCCCCGAGAACTCGTGGTGGGCTGCGCCCACGTGGTGTCGCAAGTGTACGCGCAACGGCGCGAAGGAAGGGAATCGCTTGCATCCCGAGCCGCCCCGCTACCATGATCGGAGGCGATGGACCGCTCCGGCACACAGATCGACGAAACCGATCGCGCCATCATCGAGGAACTGCAGCGCGACGGTCGGGTGCCGTACACGCGCCTTGGCGCCGCAGTCGGGTTGTCGGAGGCTGCAGCCCGCCAGCGAGTGCAGCGCCTGATCGACTCGGGCGTGATGCAAGTGGTCGCAGTCACCAACCCGCTCGCCCACGGCTACCGCCGAATGGCGATGGTTGGGGTGCGCACGGAGGGCCCCACCGACGACATCGCCAAACAACTGCAGGCAATGCCCGACATCGACTACCTGGTGATCAGCGCCGGGTCGTTCGACTTGATGGCGGAAGTAGTCGTGGCCGACGACGGTGCGTTACTCGATCTCACCAATCGCATACGCGCCGTCCCCGGCGTGCGCAACACCGAGACGTTCATCTACCTCGACCTCGTGAAGCAAACCTTCACGTGGGGAGCGCACTAACTCGACAGGTTCGCCATGACGTGCTTGATGCGGGTGTAGTCGTCGAGCGCGTACATCGAAAGATCTTTGCCGTATCCGGACTTCTTGTAGCCACCGTGGGGCATTTCGGCAACGAGCGGGATGTGCGTGTTGATCCACACGCAACCGAAGTCGAGTCGCTTCGCCATGCGCATCGCGCGACCGAAGTCCTTCGTCCACACGCTGCTCGCCAAGCCGTACTCGACGCCGTTGGCCCAACGCACAGCTTCGTCCTCATCGGTGAACTTTTGCACCGTGATGACCGGCCCGAAGATCTCGGTCTGGATCATCTCGTCGGACTGGCGCAACCCGGCAACGACAGTCGGTTGGTAGAAGAAGCCGTCGCCTCCGACGGCGCCACCACCGGCAACGACTTGTGCGTGCCCCGGCGTGCGCTCGACCATGCCGCTGACGTGGGCGAGTTGGTTCGGGTTGTTGACCGGGCCGAACAGCACATCCTCATCGTCAGGGGCGCCGGTCTTGATGCCCTTCGCCTGCTCGGCGAGCGCAGCGACAAAGTCGTCGTAGACACCGGGTGCAGCGATGACCCGCGTGGCGGCAGTGCAATCCTGGCCAGCGTTGAAATAGCCAGCGATCGCAATGCCTTCTGCCGCGGCCGCAATGTCGGCGTCGTCGAACACGACCACCGGCGCCTTGCCGCCCAGTTCTAGGTGGACTCGTTTCAGGCTGTGCGACGCGGCCTCAGCCACCTGCATGCCAGCGCGAACCGAACCGGTGATGCTCACCATTGATGGCGTGTCGTGCACCACCATCGCGCGACCCGTGTCGCGATCGCCACAGATCACGTTGAACACGCCAGCTGGCAGGAACTCGGCCGCGATCTCTGCGAGCAGGGTGGTGGTGGCTGGCGTTGTGTCGCTCGGCTTCAACACGACGGTGTTGCCAGCTGCGATTGCGGGGCCGAACTTCCAGACAGCCATCATCATCGGGTAGTTCCACGGTGCGACCTGCGCACAGACGCCGATCGATTCACGGCGGATGATCGATGTCATGTTGCGCATGTACTCGCCAGCGCTCTTGCCTTCGAGATGACGCGCAGCAGTCGCGAAGAATCGAATCTGGTCGACCATCGGAGGGATCTCTTCACTGCGGGTGAGGTGCGCTGGCTTGCCGCAATTCTCGACTTCGAGGGCGATGAGATCGTCGGCACGAGCCTCGACAGCGTCGGCGATGCGGAACAACGCCAGCGAACGCTCGCTGGGTGTCGTCTCTTTCCAGTCCTCGTACGCAGTTGCGGCGGCGGCCATCGCAGCATCGACGTCGGCCTGCGTCGAGAGCGGCGCTGTCGCGTATTCCTTGCCAGTTACCGGGTTGACAACTTTGGTCGTGCGCCCATCGGCCGCTGCGACCTGCTTGCCGTTGACGAAGTTCTTGAACGCTTTCACGGATCGATCCCCTTTAGGTCGTGATCGGAGAGATGGTAGTCACCGCCGTGCGCGATGATGAACGGCATGATCACCACCGTCGGCGTGCCCAAGGAAATCAAGACCCAGGAGTACCGGGTCGCGATGACTCCCGACGGTGTACGCGAGTTCGAACGTAGGGGAATCGACGTGTTCGTCGAGACCAAAGCCGGCGAGGGAGCCAGTTTCTCCGACGACGACTACCGGGCCGCTGGCGCAACGATCGTTCCTACCGCTGCCGACGCCTGGAGCCAGCAGATGGTGGTCAAGGTCAAGGAACCGAAGGCCGAGGAGTTTGGCTACCTGCGCCCCGACCTGACGCTGTTCACCTATCTACACCTCGCGGCCTATCCCGAGGTCGCGAGAGCGCTGATCAGTTCGCGCTGCACCGCGCTTGCGTACGAGACGGTGCAGTTGCCAGGTGGGGCGTTGCCGCTGTTGGCACCGATGAGCGAAGTTGCTGGCCGCCTCGCACCGCAGATGGGGGCGCACTACCTCGAACGGCATAACGGCGGTCGCGGCGTGTTGATGGGTGGCGCGCCGGGGGTGCAGCCAGCCAAGGTCGTCGTGCTCGGGGCTGGCAACGTTGGCTGGAACTCAGCCTGGATTGCGGCCGGAATGGAAGCAGAGGTCGTGCTCTTCGACAAGAACCTCGACCGCCTGCGCTGGGTCGACCAGATCAACAAAGGGCGAATCGTGACGCTCGCCTCGAACCGTGGCGCCCTTGAACGCAACATCGCCGACGCCGATCTTGTGATCGGCGCGGTGTTGGTTGCGGGCGGGCGCGCCCCGGTGGTCGTGACCGAAGACATGGTGCGCACGATGAAGCCCGGCGCAGTGATCGTCGACGTCGCCATCGATCAGGGCGGCTGCATCGAGACGATCCATGAAACCACGCACGCCGAACCGGTGTACGAAGTCCACGGGGTCTTGCACTATGGCGTCGGCAACATGCCCGGAGCGGTACCCCACACCAGCACCTACGCACTCACCAACGCGACGCTCCCCTACCAACTGGCGGTGGCCAGCCTCGGCGTCTCGGAGGCTTGCACCCGCGACCATGCGCTCGCGCTTGGACTGAACACGCACGGCGGCCAAGTGACCAACGCCCCTGTTGCCGAGTTCCTCGGCACCGATTTCATCGAACCTGTTGTCGCGGTCGGCTGACCCAAATGGCCACTCCAGTTCACGAACTCGATCTGCCAACGCTGCAACTGACCGAGGGCCGAGCCGCCGCCCGCATGTCGGCAGTGTCCGACTTCCCACGTGACGCCTGGCTGGCGCACAACATGTTCGGGTTCGCGGTCTGGCATTACGACGACGTCACCGCGATTCTGCGCGACAAGCGCTGGCACAGTGCGGTCAGTCGCATTCCCGACCTGATGGGCGTCACCGACCGGCGCTTCCTCGATCGTCAACGAGTAAGCATCCTTTCCGCAGAAGGCGACGTGCACCTTCGACTGCGTCGACTGGTTGCTCCGGCGTTCTCGCCGCGCGCAGCCGACCGACTGCGCCCGTTCATGCGCGAGGTGGTCAACGGATTGGTCGACACCGTGTCGGCAGCTGGGCGGGCCGACATTGCGGTCGACATTTGCGAGCCGTACCCGATTCCGATCATCTGCGAGTTACTGGGGGCGCCCAAGAGCGACTGGCAACTCTTCAGTCGCTGGGCCAACGACATTCTCGAGGTCTTCTCGCTGGACATGAAGAGCAAGATCGATCTGATCGTGAGCACGCAGGAGGAGCTCGACGCGTACACGCGATCGCTGATCGCCGAGCGTCGCGATCAACCCGCCGAAGATCTACTGACGGCTTTGATCGCGGCCGAGGAAGCGGGCGACAAGCTGACGACCGACGAGTTGGTCATGATGGTCAACGCAGTCATCATTGGCGGCACCGACACGACCCGCAATCAACTCGGCTGCGCAGTGGGATTGTTTGCAGAGCACCCCGAGCAATGGAAGTTGTTGGCCGAACAACCGGAACTTGCGCCGCGTGCGGTCGAAGAGACGATGCGGTACTTCGGCGCCGTGCGCGGCACCGTGCGATTCGCGAGTGTCGACATCGAGTTTCGCGATGTGTTGTTCCCCGCTGGCACTTTCATGTCCGTCGGTCTGGCAGAGGCGAACCGCGATCCCGACGTGTTCACCGATCCCACCGTGTTCGACATCACCGCGCACAAGGGCGATCAACCGCAACTCACCTTCGGCAGCGGCATTCACTACTGCCTCGGCCAGGCGTTGGCGCGCGCCGAGCTGCAAGAAGCGTTGCCGCTGCTCGCGCAGCGGATGCCTCACCTAAAGCTCGCCGGGCCGACCGAATGGAAGCCCGATGGCGTCGGCATCTTCGGGCCATCGCACATGCCCGTCACCTTCGACGCCGGAAACTGAGGACACCATGCCCATGGATCGCGAACTGCAACTCGGGTACAACACTGGCTACTGGGGCAAGGGGCCGCCATCTGGCGCGCTGGAAGCCATCCAGGAGGCGGAGCGCCTCGGGTTCACATCGGTGTGGACCGCCGAGGCGTACGGCAGCGACGCACTCACACCACTTGCCTGGTGGGGGGCACATACGCAGCACGTCCGATTGGGCACCGCCATTATGCAAATGGGTGCCCGCACGCCTGCGACAACGGCAATGGCAGCCATGACGATGGATCACCTCAGTGGTGGCCGCTTCATCCTTGGCCTTGGCGCCAGCGGGCCACAGGTCGTCGAGGGTTGGTACGGGCAGCCCTACAGCAAGCCCCTCGCGCGCACGCGCGAGTACGTGCAGATCGTCCGCGACATTGTGCGGCGCGAGGCACCTGTCGACTTCCACGGCGACTTCTACAACATGCCGTACCGTGCGCCAGTCGGGCAATCGAGCAGCGGTCTCGGGAAGCCGTTGAAGAGCACCATCCATCCGCTGCGGCAGGAGATCCCGATCTTCCTCGCCGCCGAAGGCCCGAAGAACGTGTCGCTCGCCGCCGAGATTTGCGACGGTTGGTTGCCGTTGTTCTTCAGTCCGAAGGAGAACGCGTTCTACCAAAGCTGTCTCGATGAAGGCTTCGCCAAATGTGCCGACCCCGCGAAGCGGGAACGCTTCGAAGTCGCGGCAACGCTGATGATCATTCCGGGCGACGATGTCGAGGCATGCGCCGACTTCGTCCGACCGTTTCTCGCGCTCTACTCAGGAGGCATGGGTGCACGCGGCGCCAACTTCCACTTCGAGGTCTTTGCACGCATGGGCTACGAAGACGTGGCCCTGCAAGTGCAAGACCTCTACCTTGCGGGCAAGAAGCAAGAAGCCGCTGCCTGCATTCCACTGGCGATGGTCGAAGACGTGGCCTTGATCGGTCCCCCCGACAAGATTCGCGCCGAGCTTCCGAAGTGGCGCGAGACCTGCCTGACCACGTTCTTGCTAGGTGGTCCCGCGCAGGTTCTGGAGACCTACGCCGAAATGTTGCGCGGCTAGTCGCAGCAGCTGTCGCGCCAGCCGCACGAACCACACTTGAAGTGGGCGTGTTCGGCGTGCAACGCACCGTCGCAGACTGGGCATTCCGGAAAGGTGCCAAACCTGCTGCAGCGATCCGATGCGACAGTTTCGCGGACATCTCCCATGTGCCAAGTCTGACACCGCTCGACCGCGTGCCAACGGATCCCAACTCGTAATCTGAGAGCCGCAGTGACGACAACCAGCCCCCAACACCGTGTGAGCTCGGCTCACGGCCACCAACCGGGCAGTGCCCGCGCTGCGCTCTCGCACCCCAACTTTCGTCGCATGTGGGCGGCGTCGTTCACCTCCAGTATCGGCACGTGGATGCAGAACGTCGTCCTGCCCGTTTACGTGCTCGACCGCACGGGCAGCACTGCGCTCGTCGGGCTGGTCGCGTTCGCTCAGCTCGGGCCGCTGCTCTTTCTCTCGATTCCAGCCGGCGTCATCGCCGACCGGATCGATCGCCGCAAGTGGTTGATCGCGATGCAATTGGTGCAACTCGTGTTCTCCGTGCTGCTTGCGCCGCTGGTCGCGGCCGATGCACCCATCTGGTCGATCTTCGTGGTCGCCTTCGGGGTCGGCGCAGGCAACGCGCTGAACTCGCCAGCGTGGTCGGCGATGCTGCCGACGCTGGTCGGGCGCGCCGACCTGCCGGGTGCCGTGTCGATGAACTCGGCAATGATCAACGGCTCGCGCGTCATCGGCCCGATCCTGGTTGTGGTCCTGCGGTCTTTCGGCGCAACGATCGCCGAGATCTTCATCCTCAACGCGATCACCTACCTCTTCGTCGTGGTTGCGCTGCTGCGTACGAGAGTTCCGTTGCGACACGAGGCCGTGCGCAACTCTGGTTGGCGCCAACTGACTGCCGGCCTGGGCATTGCACGGCGCAACCCTGCAATCGGCCGGCTGTTGTTGACGCTGTTCAGCTTCTCGTTGATCTCGCTTCCTTACGTAGGGTTCTTCTCGGCGGTGGCGCGAGAGAGCTTCGGCGTCGCAAAAGGGTCAACTGCCTACGAGTGGCTGTACGCCACCTGGGGATTCGGTGCGTGCATGGGTGGACTGGCAATCGGCACCATCTTCGTGCGCTGGGACAAACGGCGGTTGATTCGCCGTGGTTTCGTCGCGTTCGCGATCTGCCTTGCCGCGTTCGCGCTGGCGCGCACGATCTGGCAGGCCTTGATCGCTGGTGCCTTGCTCGGTTTCGCGTACTTCGGGACAACGACTGCCATGGCGACCGTGTTACAGACTCGCCTCGCCGATCACGAGCGCGGTCGCGTGATGGCGCTGTGGTTCATGTCGTTTGGTGGCACCGTTCCCGTCGGCAATCTCGTCTTCGCCCCGCTCTTCGATGCCGTCGGCGCGCGATGGGTACTTCTGCTCGGCGCTGTGTGGGCACTGATCCTTGCCTGGTGGTGCAACGTAGAACGGCTTGATCGCTCAGCCGACCAGGCGCGCCGCCACGCGGTCGAGCCCGACCAGACGGCTAGCTTTGACGAGCACGGCTTCTCCTCCGGCGAGTGATCCGAGCGCCGCGATCGGGTCTGCGACCGGCGCAATCCCGTACAGATCGGTTCCGTACGCAATCACTTCGATACCGCGGGCTGCGGCGTACTCGAAGATGGCGCGATGTTCGGCGGCAGCGTCGGTGATCTCTGCCATCACTCCGACTACCGCGATGCGCCGATCCGCTTTCAGTTCCGCAAGCGTGTCGAGCGCTGCACGCATGCTGGTCGGGTTGGCGTTGTAGGCATCGTTCAGCACGGTCGTACCCGACGGCGTGTATTGAATCTGCATCCGCATCGCCGAGATGCTCACGTTGGCGAGAACACCGGCACCGGCGACGGCATCGCCGCCAACGGCACCAACACATGCCAGCGCTGCAGCTGCGTTGTGCGCCATGTGTCGTCCGCTGACACCAAGGCGCACTTCGCACGCACCCCACGGCGTGTCGAGATGGAAAGTCGCGCGCGCGAGATTGTCCATGCGCAGTGCGCTGATTCGAACGTCGGCCTCGCCGCTCTCACCGAACAGCAACACGGTGGCCACCGAGACAGCGCTCATCGCTTTCGTCCGATGATCGTCGGCGTTCAGAATTGCGTAACCGGTCGCCGGTAACGCCGCGATCAACTCGGATTTGGCAGCGGCGACTCCCTCGATTCCACCGACACGATCGCCGTGCGCCTCGGCAACCATCGTCACCACACCGACCGTCGGACGCGCAATACGACACAGGTCGGCGATCTCCCCGAGACCGCGCATGCCCATTTCGAGGACCATCACGTCGGTGCCCGGCGGCATGTTCAGCATGGTGGTCGGCAAGCCCTGCTCGTTGTTGAAACTGCGTTCGTTGGCCCACGTCGCTCGGCTCGCGGCGAGGGCGGCCCAGGCAAGATCCTTCGTCGACGTCTTGCCGACGGAGCCGGTGATCCCGATCACCGGCCCTGTGAACTCTGCCCGCCGATCGGCCGCCAACGCCATCAGCGCGCGAACGGTGTCGGACACCACGATCGCCGTCGCACCCGGAGCCAGTTCGTGGCGGGAGGTCAGATACGCAGCCGCTCCCCGCCCAATCGCGTCGGGTATGAAATCGTGCCCATCGCGATCGGCGATGATCGGCACGAAGAGCTGGCCGGGCTGCACCGAACGAGAGTCGAACGCCACCCCGGCGATGTCGACATCGGGCCCGTGAAGTTCGCCGCCAGTAGCGCTCGCAACGTCAACTGCCCTGAATCGCATCGGCACACACGGTACCGTCGACAACCATGACGGACCCGCGGATCAACCTGGTCGTGCTCTTCGGCGGCCAGTCGGCCGAGCACGATGTCAGCTGTACGACAGCGGCCCACGTGTTGCGCGCGGCCGATCCGGCCAAGTACCGCATCACTCCGATTGGCATTGCGCGTGATGGCCGCTGGGCAATCGCCGCCGAGGCACAACGCGCGTTAGCGGCCGGGCCAGATGCGCTGCCGGGGCGCTTGGACGCCAGCGGCGACGCGATCGAACCCTCGCTCGCTCTCTCGCAGGCCGCCGTGACTGTTGTTGTGCCGTTGCTACACGGTCCGCTCGGCGAGGACGGAACCGTGCAGGGCATGCTCGAACTCGCCGACCTGCCATACGTCGGCGCAGGGGTGCTCGGTTCGGCACTGGCGATGGACAAGGCGATGGCGAAGCAGGTGGCCGCGGTCAACGGCATTCCGCAAGCGCGCCACATCGCGCTTCGCGCCAACGAGATCACAACCGAAACACCAGCGCAGGTGAGCAGCGAACTCGGTCTGCCCGTGTTCGTGAAACCAGCGAACATGGGCTCATCCGTCGGCGTCAGCAAAGCCAAGACCGTCGAGCAGGTGCGCACCGCCATCGACGTCGCGCTCAGCTACGACGAGTGGGTAATCGTCGAGGAGGCCATCGTCGGACGCGAGATCGAAGTCGCTGTGCTCGGCAATCTCGAACCACGTGCCAGCGTTCCGGGCGAGATCGTTCCCAGTGCCGAGTTCTACGACTACGCCGACAAGTACATCGACGACGGGTCGCAAGCGTTGATTCCGGCGCCGTTGACGCCAGCACAGGCTGCCGAGGTGCAAGCGCTGGCGGTGACGACGTTCAAGGCCCTGCGTGGTGAAGGCCTGGCACGAGTCGACTTCTTCTTCGAGGAGAACGGGCGCGGTTTCCTGCTCAACGAGATGAACACGATGCCCGGGTTCACGCCCATTTCGATGTACCCGAAGCTGTGGATTGCCAGCGGACTCAGCTACCGCGACCTGATCGACGAACTCGTGCGCCTGGCGATCGAGCGGCACAGCCGTCGACGACGCAACACCAGTCATTGAGTACGGCCCGTCTGACTTCCGCAGCCCCTCTCAAAACAAGATACGGTCGCGCCATGCCACTGCTAGAGGTAAACGACGTGACTGTTCGCTTTGGCGGCATCATCGCGCTCGACGGTCTCTCCTTCGAGATCGAGGAGGGCCAGATCTGCGGCCTCATCGGGCCGAACGGCGCCGGCAAGACGACCATGTTCAACGTCGTCAGCCGCATCTATCAACCCTCCGTCGGATCTGTTCGCTTTCGCGGCGAGGAGTTACTCGAGGTTCCGGCGCACGGCATTGCACGACTCGGCATTGCACGCACGTTCCAGAATCTGGCGTTGTTCCCCACGATGACGCTGCTCGAAAACGTGATGGTCGGCGCCCACTCGCTCGGCAGTATCGGTTTCGGGCGTGCGATCAGTCGCCTCGGCGCGGCGAAGGACAACCGACGAACGCGCGATCTCGCGGGCGATCTACTCCACCAATTGGGCCTCGGCGCGCTCGCCTTCCGAGCTGCGGCAGAGCTGCCGTTCGGAACGCTGAAGCGGCTGGAGATTGCGCGTGCGCTCGCTGCCCAACCGAAGTTCTTACTGCTCGACGAGCCCGCTGCTGGCTTGCCGCACGGCGAAGTCGACGGCCTTGCCGAAACGATTCGCGGAATTCGCGACCACTTCGATCTGACGGTCCTGTTGGTCGAGCATCACATGTCGATGGTGATGGGCATCAGCGACCGAGTCGTGGTGATGGAATTCGGTCGCAAGATCGCCGACGGCACCCCGGCGGAGATTCAGGACGACCCTCGGGTCATTGAGGCGTACCTCGGGGCACCGGCATGACGCTGCTACGCGCACAAGGGCTGACAGCTGGCTACGGGCCAGTGTCCGTGCTGCACGGCCTCGACCTCGAGGTCAACGAGGGCGAGATCGTCGTCATCCTCGGCGCCAACGGCGCGGGCAAGACAACGACCATGCGGGCGATCAGCGGAACGATCCAACGGCAGGGAACGATCGAGTTCGACGGCCGCAGCATCCAGAAAGCGTCACCCGATGCAATCGTGCGCGCCGGTGTTGCGCAAGTGCCCCAGGGCCGCGGCACGTTTCCCGAATTGTCGGTGGAAGACAACCTGCGTGCCGGCGCGTACGTGCGGCGCGACGGCGGCAAAGCCATCGACGACGACCTGGCCAAGTGGTACTCGGTCTTCCCACGCCTGGAACAACGTTCCAGCCAGCGAGCCGGCAGCCTCAGCGGCGGCGAGCAGCAGATGTTGGCGATTGCGAGAGCGTTGATGAGCCGGCCGAAGTTGTTGCTGTGCGACGAGCCGAGTATGGGGCTCGCTCCGTTGATCACGCAGGAACTGTTCAAGGTGATCGGTCGCCTCAACGAGGAGGAAGGGTTGTCGGTCTTGCTCGTCGAGCAGAACGCGAACCTGGCGATGCATCTGGCCTCGCGTCTCTACCTGCTTGAGACGGGGGCAATCGTGGCCAGTGGTTCGGCAGCCGAGCTCAGCGCCGACGATTCGATCAGAAAGGCGTACCTGGGGTTCTGATGGAACTTTTTCTCCAACGACTCGTCGACGGTCTCAGCGAAGGCAGCGTCTACGCGCTCATCGCGCTCGGCATCGTCATCATCTATCGCGGCACTGGCCACCTCAACTTCGCACAGGGCGAAATGGCCTTGTTCGCGACGTACGTGGTCTACCAATTCGGGGAGTGGGGCATCCCAATCGGTATCGCCGTCATCCTCGGAATGGCTGTCGGGTTCGCGCTCGGCGCCGTCACGGAGGTGGCGATCGTGCGCCCGATCGGCAAGAAGTCGCCGTTTGCGGTCTTCATTGTCACGATCGGTCTCTTCCAGTTTTTGAACTGGCTTGATGGCGCAATTTGGGGTGGCCAGTCATTGCCCAACACAGGGGCCGGCAGCAAGCAACTGAGCTTCCCGAGTTTGTTCCCCAACGCACCAACTGACTTCGTCACGATCTTCGGTGCCAACATCAAAATTCAATCGCTGGGCGTGATCGCATTGGTCGCTGCACTCACGGCCGCCCTCTTCGCCATCTTCAATCACACCCGCCTCGGCCTTGCCATGCGGGCGGTCGCAGCAAACGGGGAGAGCGCCAACCTGGTCGGCATTCGCACCGGCAGGGTGCTGATGATCAGCTGGGGATTGGCCGCCGCAATCGGCGCACTCGGTGGCGTGGTGTTTGCCGGCATCAACTCGACCGTCAGCCTCGGGTTGATGTTCACCGTCTTCATCTACGCATCAGCTGCTGCAACGCTGGGCGGTTTCGACAGCCCCGGTGGCGCAGTCATCGGCGGCCTGATCATCGGGGTCATCCAGAACATGGCTGCCGGATACGCCCCCGAGTGGGTTGGCCAGCAGATGAAGGTGGCCGTGGCGTTCTTGGTGATGCTCGGCGTGCTGCTGGTGAGACCGTCCGGTCTGTTCGGAACCTCGAGGGTGGAGCGAGTATGAAGCCGTTCGTCAGCATCAAGTCAGGTGGCCCCGCGAGTTGGGCGATCCGAGCCGCAAGCGCGGTGGTTCTGGTCTACGTGCTGTTGTGGATTCCTACCAACGGCAGCAACAGCCTGATCGACACAGCAACGACGACGCTCACGTTGATGGGTGCTGCGATGTCGCTGAACCTGCTGCTCGGCTTCACCGGGCAGATTTCGCTCGGCCACTCGGCGTTCTTCGGACTCGGGACCTATACAACAGCCATCTTCGTGACCCGCTGGGGTTGGAGCCCATTGCTGACGTTGCCGGTCGCGTTTGCGGTGGCCTTCATCGTTGGTGCGATCATCTCGCTTCCTGCACTGCGAATCACCGGCGTCTATCTGGCGTTGGTGACGCTCGCGCTCGCCTTCGTCTTTCCGCAGTTCATCAAGTGGCCGAAGATTGCGTGGCTAACCGGTGGTTCGCGAGGGCTCGCCGAAACCGGCTTTCAGTTCGACAAGGACAACCGCACGTACGAGATCTTCGGTTGGAACCCGTGGGGCAACCTGCGCGGCGAGAACGTGAAGCCGTTCTACTTCTGGATCGCCGTCGTGATCGTTGTAATTATCTACCTGATCTGCCGCGGACTGGTGAAGAGCAGGGTCGGGCGGTCACTGATCGCGATTCGCGACAACAGCACCGCCGCCGCCGTCATGGGGGTCAACCTGCCAGTCACCAAAGGCATCGTCTTCGGGTTGTCGGCCGCAATGTGTGCGCTACCTGGGTGCCTCACGGCAATGAAGGGCACAGTGACCCCCGATACCCCACTGTTGACGGTCGCCGGATCGATCACTTTCCTGATCGTGATGGTGATCGGCGGCGCCGGTTCCCTCTGGGGTCCCATCATCGGAGCAATCGTCTTCGAATTCGTCGTCGACAAGACCGACAGCTGGATTGACCCTGAAGAAATCCCGAGCTTGTTGCGGCCAGTCTTCAGTTGGTCCGAAACCGCGCCAGCTGCCGGCATCTTCGCGTTGGCGTTGATCGTCCTGATGTTCGTTGCCCCGCTGGGTGTCGTCGGGCTGTGGAAGCGGACCATTGCCCGGTTCATCACTGTTGTGCCCAGACCGGCTGGTAGCAGTACGCTTGCGCCGCTGGACTCGTCAGCGGGAGGTATCCCGACCTGGCGTCGCCAGGGGGACACTGACTGATCCTGAGTACATATAACGAACTTCACGTGAACAACAACTGACCTAGGAGAAAACATGCGACGTAATTCCACACGGTTGCTGGCAGCTTTGGCTGTCGGCAGCTTGTTCGTTGCCGCCTGCGGCGACGACGAGAAGTCCGCCGACACGACTGCCGCACCGGCAGACACGACGGCGGATACGACGGCAGATACCACCGCTGATACCACCGCCGACACGACACCGGCCACCGACCCAGCTCCGACCAGTTGGGCCGTCAATACTGACAACTGCATCGACCCCGACGCAGCCAATGCTCTCATCGAGGGCACAATTCAGATTGGCATCGTGCTGCCGCTCACCGGCGACACTCTCGCTGATGAGGTCTTCGGCCTGCCGATTCAGGCTGGCTGGCAGGCGTACATGGATTACGCCAATGAGATGGGCTTGCTCGGCGACCTGCAGATCGAGACCCAGATCGGGGACGACAAGTACAGCGACGCCCTCACCCCCGGTGCGGTGTCGACGCTGCTCGACGGTGGCGTCGATGTCTTCGCTGGCATCCTGGGCACGGACAACAACAAGGCTGTGCGCCCCACCCTCAACGAAGAGTGCGTTCCGCAGCTCAACAACCTCACCGGCGATGCCGATTGGGGCGATCCCGCTAACTTCCCATGGACGACAGGCGGACTCGTGCCCTACGACGTAGAGACGCGGGTCTATGCCGCGCACATCGCCGAGCAGTTCCCCGATGGGGCGACTGTGGCGCTCTACACGGTCAACTCCGGATTTGGCCAGATCTACGTTGACACCTTCAAGGAGTTGGCTGATGAGTACGGGTTCGAGATCGTCGACGAGCAAACCGTCGAGAACAACGACTCCGCACCGCCCGTCTCGCAGATCACCAGCATTGCGTCCAAGGCTCCACAGGTCATCCTGGCAGCTCCGATCGGTGCCGGCTGCGTGACCTTCCTCAACGAGCTCGCCTCCGGTAAGGCGCAGAACGCAGGCTGGGAGCCGTTGACGTACGTGACCAACACGTGCGCCTCGAACACAATTCTCGGCGCCGCGCAGGCGAATGCCGACGGGCTGATCACCTCCAACAACTTGCTCGACGTGACCGACCCGGCCAACGCTGAAGTGCCGGCCGTGGCGGAGTACCTGGCCCTCATGGACAGCCTCGGTCACAGCGCTCTCGTGTCCACCGCTACGGCTGGCTGGAACGTTGCGGAAGCGACCGTTGCCATCATCAAGCAAGCGATGGAGTCCCCCGAGGGTCTCACCCGGGCCTCGATCATCAACGCCGCCCGCAACTTCACCTACACGCCCTCGATGGGTCGCCCAGGTGTCGTGTTCAAGTCGGTCGGTGAGGAGGACCCGTTCCTGACAGAGTCGCTGCAGGTGCTGGAGTACAACGCAGAGACGAAGTTGTTCATTGCTTTGAGCGACGTCATCACCACCTTCGAGAGCTGACCTCTTCGGTTGTCCTTGAAGCTAAGTAGTTGAACTTGAAGGTGGCCCGCCCGCAAGGGCGGGCCACCTTCGCGTGGTGGCCGCGGTGACTAGCCTCAGCGACATGACGGACACTGGTAGTGCAACAGCAGCTGCTTTCAATGCCGAGCGAGCGATACGCGATCTGCGCGCTCTGGCCGAGCGCACCGGCGGGCCAGCCGGATCCCGCCGTTTGTGTTGGACCCCCGAGTGGGTAGAAGCGCGTGCCCTCCTGCGTGAGGAACTGTCGACGTTGCCCGTCGAGGTCGAACAGGACGAGGCCGGCAACATCTGGGCCTACCTGCGCGGCGAGACCGACGACTTGGTGGTCGTCGGGTCGCATCTCGACTCCGTGCCTGCGGGCGGTTGGCTCGACGGCGCACTCGGGGTACTCGGCGGGTTAGAAGTGTTGCGCGCGCTCGCCGCAGCGCCGCAACGTCCGCAGCGGTCGTTCGCACTCGTCGACTGGGCCGACGAGGAAGGAGCCCGCTTCAGCCGCAGCCTGTTCGGCTCCGCCGCCGTCGTCGGCACGCTCGACCTCGACATCTTGCGCGAGCTGAAGGACAAGTGGGGCAATTCGCTACCGGAAGTCGTCGCCGAACACGGCGTGCACATCGACCAACTGGAGGGCTGCCAGTCGCGACTCGCCAACGTCGTCGCCTATCTCGAGTTGCATATCGAGCAGGGGCCGGTTCTGGAAGACAAGGGCCTTGGCGTTGGCATCGTGACCGGCACCGTTGGCATCGAGCGTGAACGGTTGACCTTCAGCGGACAGGCCGCTCACGCGGGGACGATGCCGATGGGGATGCGGCGCGACTCGCTGCGCGCGATGAGCCGCTTCGCGCTCGAGTTGGCCGAGATCGGCAAACGCCACAACGGCGTCACGACAGTGGGCAGCGTCAGTTGTTGGCCGGGCGTCGTCACTGCGGTCCCTGGAACCACGGTGTGCACGATGGACATGCGACACATCGATGCCGACGCGTTGGCAGCAATGTTCACCGAGGCCAAAGCTGCGGCACAGGCCGCCGCTGAAGCCGAGGGCTGCACCGTCGAACTGGAACACATCTTTCGCATTCCCCCGATGATCTTCGACAAGACGTTGGTCGACTCGGTACGCCGCGCGGTGAAGGCCGTCGAGGGACACGAGTTCGAACTACCCAGCGGTGCACTGCACGATGCATCCGAGATGGCACGTGTCGTTCCGACCGCAATGGTGTTCACACAATCGATTGCCGGCCTGTCGCACACGAAGGAAGAAGACACCACCGACGAACATCTGGCGATGGGTCTCGACGTCTTTCACCGGGCGGTGCTGGAAGCCGTCAATCCCGTCCGGTGACGACAGCAACCTTCGACTTCGGTGCCGAATTGTGGCTCTACGGCGGCAAGGCCACTTGGTACTTTCTGACGCTGCCGTTCGAAGTCACCGACGAGATCGACGAGATCAGCCGAGAATCAAAGCGCGGCTTCGGTTCCGTCCGCGTTCACGCAACCATCGGCGCGACAACGTGGACGACTTCCATCTTCCCCGACACCAAGCGCGAGTCATTCATCCTGCCGGTGAAGGCCGCCGTGCGCAAAGCAGAAGGACTCGCCGACGGCGACAAGTGCGCGGTGCGACTGCAGTTGGTCGACTTCGAACGTTGAGCAGTTTCAGGATGGTGCCAGCGCCGCCCGCAGAAACGCGAGCAACTCGGCGCGCAGTCGGCGCAACTCGGCGGTCGTGGGCTGCCAGCCAACGCTGCGCAGCACCTCCGGCTCGGTGGCGATGCCGGTGACCGTCGCGTAACACAGTCCCGCGATCAAACGTGGATCGGCCTGTCGAATGCGACCTCGGTCCATCTCCTTGTGCAGGTAGGCGACAGCGCGCTCGACGAGCGGGCGCAGCTCACTTTGAAAGCGCTCGCCCACCGCTGGCGGCAGTCGGCTGACTTCACGAATCAGCCCGAGCAGCGCGGGCCGCCGCACCGCAGGTCGAAACACGGCGCGCACGACGGCCTCGATGCGATCGAGCGGATCGTCGCTGGCGGAGCGAATCGCCGCCTCGATCGCGACACCGAGCTGTGTCGCTGCCTGCACCAGCACGGCTTGCACGAGGTCGTCCTTCGACGGAAACCAGTACAGCAGCGTCTGTTTGGCAACCCCGACTTCGGCGGCGATCACATCGAGCGAGACGGCGTCCACCCCGCGCAGCCCGAAAAGGTCAGTCGCGGCCTCCAGAATCGAGCGGCGCGTATCGCGGACGGGAGCCATCAGATCGCCCCAGGTTGGGCGCGAAAGGGTGCCAAAACCGCCCGTTCTCGCGCCCATGGGCGCGCAAGGGTGACCAATCCGCCTGTTTTCGCGCCCGTGGGCGCGATCGGTCTCAGCGTCTGCAACATCTCTCTACCATATGGTAGACGACTGTGGTAGAAAGGGTCCGCATGATTGCCGAACAGCTCGCCAACAAGCGCATCGCCATCACCGGCAGCACCGGCTTCGTGGGCACCGCGCTCGTCGAGCGCCTGCTGCACAGCGTCCCCGACTGCACCCTGGTGCTGTTGGTGCGGCCGAGCAAGCGCCACGACGCCACCGAACGAGTGCGCCGCGAGATCTTCAAGAACAACGCCTTCGACCGTCTGAAGGCGCAGCACGCCGCCACCAGTGAGTCGTTCGACGAGATGATCGCTCGGCGGGTCGTGGCGATCGGCGGCGACGTCAGTACCGACGGGCTCGGACTCAACGACGCCGACCGTGCGATCTTCGCGAGCTGCGACATCGTCATTCACTCGGCCGCGGCTGTGTCGTTTGACAGTCCGCTCGACAGCGCGGTCGAGATCAACCTGATGGGTCCGGTACGCATCGTCGAGACGCTGCACGCGCTCAACATCTCGCCGCACATGGTTGCAGTCAGTACCTGCTACGTCGCCGGCAACCGCCGCGGCAACGCCCCAGAGGCACTCGTCAGCGAAGGTCACTGGGACATTGGCCTGAACTGGCGCAAGGAAGTCGCCGCCAGCCGTCGCCTGCGCGGTGATGTCGAGGCCAACAGCCGCACTGCAACACAGTTGGTTCACTTCCGCTCGGAGGCACGCAAGGAACTCGGTGCCGCTGGCGGACCAGCGCTGGCGGCCAAGACCGAAAGCCTGCGCGAGGCATGGGTCAAAGCCCAGCTTGTTGAAGCAGGTCGCGCCCGCGCCGCCAGTGTTGGTTGGCCCGACGCGTACGCCTACACGAAGGCGCTTGGCGAGCAGGCGCTGACCGAGATGAAGGGCAACGTACCCGTCAACATCGTGCGGCCAAGCATCATCGAGAGCGCACTGGCCGAGCCCTTCCCCGGCTGGATTCGCGGCTTCCGCATGGCCGAGCCGGTGATCCTCAGCTACGCGCGCGGTCTGCTGAAAGAGTTCCCAGGCGTGCCCGAAGGAACGGTCGATGTCATCCCGGTCGACATCGTCGTCGCCGCGATCATCGCTGTCGCCGCCATCGGCCCCGAGCAAGCAGCACCGATCACGCAGGTGGCCAGCGGCGGCATCAACCCGCTGAAGTACAAGACGCTGGTCGACAACGTGCGCGCCTGGTTCACGAAGCATCCGCTCTACGACGCCGAGGGGCAACCGATCGAGGTACCCGAATGGCAGTTCCCCGCGCGCGGTCGGGTGAAAGAGCAGCTTCAGCGAGCGAAGTTGATCGTCACCAAGACCGAGCGCGTGCTGCAGTCACTGCCGCTGCGTGGCAAGCAGGCAACCTGGGCCGCAAACCTGGAGGAAAGGAAGATCGAGATCGATCGCGCCTTCGAGTACGTACAGCTCTACGGGCTGTACACCGAATGCGAAGCGATCTATCAGGTCGATCGTTTGATGGCGATGTGGCACTCGCTTGCCGCAGACGACCAGCGCGCGTTCAACTTCGACCCGACGAGCGTCGACTGGCCGGTGTACATCAGCACCATCCACCTTCCTTCGATCGTCCACCACTCACGCGCCAAAGTCACTCCCGGCAAGAATCGCAACGACCGCACGGCGCGCCTACGTCGCTCGGTGATGTCACCCGATCGGCATCTCGCAGCGTTCGACCTCGAGAACACGCTGATTGCCAGCAACGTCGTCGAGAGTTACTCGTTCCTCGCGACGCGCCGCCTGAACACACCCGAACGAGTTCGGTATGTCTTGCGCACGCTCGCGGAAGCGCCACGGCTGAACTCGATCGATCGCAAAGATCGCAGTGACTTTCTTCGCTTCTTCTACCGCCGATACGAAGACGCTCCCCTTGCGCAGATCGCAGAGGATGCGCCAGAACTGCTCACACAACTGATTCTGGCCAAGTCGTTTCCAGCAGGGATGCGCCGAGTGCGCGAGCACCGTGCCCTCGGCCATCGCACGATGCTGATCACAGGCGCCCTCGACTTCGCGGTCGAGGGCTTGCGTCCGCTGTTCGACGAGATCGTCTCCGCCAAGCTGACCGTGCGCCCCGACGGCACCTACAGCGGCAACATGGGCGTCGTTCCACCCACCGGTGAGACGCGGGCAGAGATCCTTGCCGATTACTGCGCCAGCGAAGGCCTGCGTCTGGAAGACAGCGTCGCCTATGCCGACAGCACCAGCGATCTGCCAATGCTGGAAGCCGTCGGGTTCCCTGTCGCAGTCAACCCCGAGACCAGACTGGCGGCGATCGCCCGCAAGCGAGGATGGCTCGTCGAGCATTGGGAAAAGGCGAGCGGCGCCCCAAAGATGTTGCTGCCGCTCGGCACCATGCTCTCCGAGCGCGAACGTCGAAAGGTCTTCCAGTGAGGTTCGCGCAATGAGCCGCCTTGTCTTCTCGCGCAAGCCAGCACGGTTCGCGCTGGCTCGAGTTGCGGGCGCGATCATGCCCGGTGCCGGCGCCTCGTTTGGGCCGCTGGCTGTCGAGTCCGACGAACTGCTGCCACTGCCCACCCCCGAATGGGTGCGCTTGCGCCCTCGCCTAGCAGGTATCTGCGGCAGCGACTTGGCGATGATCGACGGCACCGCTTCGGCGTACTTCGATCCGTTGGTCAGCTACCCGTTCACCCCTGGCCACGAAGTCGTCGCCGACGTTATGAACCCCGACGGCACTGTCGGTCGTCGGGTGGTGCTGGTACCAGTCCTGTCGTGCGTGACTCGCGGCATCGATCCGCTGTGCGAATGGTGCGCGCAGGGCCTGATTAATCGCTGCGAACGGGTGGCATTCGGTCACCTCTCCCCCGGCTTGCAGAGCGGGTTCTGCGCAGACACGGGCGGCGGCTGGAGTCACGGCATGATTGCCCATCCGAGCCAGCTGATCGATGTTCCCGTCGACCTCTCCGATGAAGCGGCCGTGCTCATCGAACCAATGGCCTGCGCGGTCCATGCGGCCGAGCGCTACCTCGGCAACGGCAACGGCAACGGCACGGTCATCATCGGTTCCGGCGCTGTCGGGCTGCTGACGCTGGCTGCGATCACCGCCAAGCGCGACGGCTCCAAGTCGGGCCCGATCATCATGACTGCCCGCTACGCAGAACAGAAGCGACTCGCCAAGGAACTCGGCGCCGACATCGCCTGTGACCCCGACGAGCTACCGCGCTGGGTGCGCAGCAAGAGCAGTTCGCTGATGGTCGGCGACCAACTCACCTCCGGTTGCGGCTCCGTCTTCGATTGCATCGGCTCTGAGGAATCGATGCAACAGGCGCTGCAAGTAACTGCCCCGGGCGGAGATGTTCACCTCGTTGGCATGCCCAGCAACGTGTCGCTAGAGCTCACGTCGCTGTGGCACCGGGAGGTGGCGATCCGCGGTTGCTATGCGTACTCGCACGGCGACTTCCACACCGCCATTGACGTGATCCGCAAACTTGATCTTGGTCGCCTGCTGTCAGCGACCTACGACCTGAACGACTACACCGACGCAATTGCACACGCGGCAGCCGCCGGCCGCCGCGGGGCCGTCAAGATTGCGTTCGACATGAGAGGGAAGTAGCCATGCCCCGTCCCGGATTCGTACTCGAGGTCGATCGCTCGACACCGCCCATCATGTTCTGGCGCGGCGAGAACTTCAGTCTCGAGAAGCTGCCCGCTGGCCGCAGCCGCGTCATCTACCCGCCCGAGCCGCTGGAAGCCCTCAGCGACATCGACGGCGCAATTCGCAACGCGCTGCTGAACCCGATCGACCAAGATCCCCTCGCCGCGCAGATGTTTCCGGGCATGAAGCTGACGATCGCGTTCGACGACGTCAGCCTGCCCTTGCCCAAGATGCGTCGCCCCGACGTCCGCCAGCGCGTGATCGAAGCCGTGCTCGATACAGCGGCGATGGCTGGCGTCGACGATGTGCACATCATCGCCGCCCTCGGCTTGCACCGGCGGATGCACGAATACGAGCTACGCCATGCGCTCGGCGATCGCATCTACGACGCGTTCCACGGACGAGGCATGCTGTATCAGCACGACGGCGAAGACCACGACAACCTGTCGGTGATCGGCACCACCGATCATGGCGAAGTACTCGAGATCAACAAGCGCGCCGCCGACAGCGACCTCATCGTCTACGTCAACATCAACTCAGTTGCGATGGACGGTGGATGGAAGAGCATCACCACTGGGTTGGCCTCGTACCGCTGCCTCAGCCACCATCACAATCCAGAGACGTTGGAGAACACCAAGAGTCTGATGGGACACCGCCACCAGAGCGCGCTGCACACCAGCGTGTGGCGTCTCGGCCAGGTACTACGCGACAACGGCCCGAAGATCTTTCAGATCGAGACCACCCTCAACACCGACATGTTCCCATCGCCGTTCGAGTTCATCAACAAGCGCGAGTGGGAGTGGACAGCCAAAGACCGCGCGACGTTCCTCGGCACTACCAAGTCGCTGAACCGCACGCCAATCAAGATCGCGCGCAAGATCTTTCACGGCATGGAAGGGCCGCACCAGATGACCAGCGTGCAGGCTGGCGAGACCGAAGCCGTGCACAAGCGCACGCTCGAGCACGTGCACCGGCAGCAGTTGATGGAAGTGCAGGGCCAGACCGACATCCTCACGCTCGGCATCCCGTTCGTGTGCCCCTATAACCCCGACGGCGTAATGAACCCGATCCTGGTGATGTGCATGGGCCTCGGCTACCTATTCAACATGTATCGCAACAAGCCACTCGTACGCGAAGGCGGTGTCGTCATCATGACCCACCCCTGCTACCGCGACTTCAACCCAGTGCATCACCCGAGCTACATCGACTTCTTCGAGCAGGTGCTCGCCGACACCACCAACCCGGCCGAGATGTCACGCAAGTGGGAGAAGCAATACGCGGAGGACGAGTGGTACCGACACCTCTATCGCACAGGGAACGCGTATCACGGTGTCCATCCGTTCTATGCGTGGTACTGGGGCGCGCATGGTCTGCAGCACGCCGGCAAGGTGATCATCGTCGGCGGAGACCCGCCGACAGTTCGCCGCCTCGGCTTCACACCCGCGAGCACGATGGACGACGCATTCGAGATTGCAAGCGATGTGGTTGGTCAATCGCCGACGATCACGCACCTTCATGTCCCAGCACTTCTCATTGCGGACGTTCAGTGAGGGTGCAGTGAAACGATCCGCGCCGACCCGGCTGCACTCGTTGGGCCAACTCCGTCGCGTCGTCCGGATCGGCGACGCAACGAGTAACGCGATGCAGACGGCGCTGCGCCCGATCCGCGCTCTCGGCTTCCCGTATCGCAAACCGATGGTTCCCAAAGGAGTCGTCGTTCCTGTCGACCCCGGCAAACTGGGCGCCAACTTTGAGACCGGCTGGGCACGTTCGTCGGTCGCCAAAGGCGCCCGCGCGATTGTCACCAACGGCCCAATGCGTGCTCTGGTGAAGGCTGTCGCTAGTCCGCAGGTCGTCGGACTCGATCGACTTGCCGATCTGCAACGACTCGACGAGACGCCAGCTGTCATCTTCGCCCCCAATCATCACAGTCACGTCGACACCCCACTGATCATCACGGTGGTGCCCGAGCCGTGGCGCTCGACACTCGTCGTTGCAGCGGCCGCCGACTACTTCTTCGACACGCGCGTCAAGGGTGCCCTCGCAGCACTCGCGCTCAATGCCTTTCCGATCGATCGCGAAGTCACCAGCCGCAAGAGCAGCGACGAGCTGCGCCGTCTGATCGAGGATGGGTGGAGCCTGGTCATCTACCCCGAGGGCGGTCGCTCACCGGACGGCTGGGGCCAAGAGTTCAAGGGTGGCGCTGCCTATCTTGCGAACCGCACCGGCGCTGCAGTCGTTCCCGTGTTCATCGACGGAACCGGCAGCATCTACGGCAAGGGCATGAAGCGACTCAAGCGCGGAACGACGAAGGTTGTGTTCGGAGCGCCGCTCGTTGCCCTCGAAGGTGAATCGACGCGCCGGTTCAACGCGCGCATCGAAGCGGCGGTCACTGCGCTCGGCGACGAAGCACTCACCGACTTCTGGACGTCACGCCAGCGTGCCGCGCAGGGCAGTAACCCCAAGCTCACCGGGCCGGAGTACAACGGTTGGCGCCGCCAGTGGGCGCTCGCCGAGCACCGCAAGCTCGGCAGAGCCGGCGTCCGCCGACGTCAGAACCGGCGCTGGCCAGACCTGGGCTAACCAGGCCAGACGCTGGGTTAGTTCGAAGCTTCCTCGGCGCACGGGATGTTGATCTTGGTGCCAACGATGAACCCGCCGTAGCCGTTGGTGTCTTCGTTGACTGCGTCGAGCGCCCGCACCGTCACCTTGAACTTGTCGGCGACCACCTTGGGGAAATCGCCCGCAACCAATGTGTACTCACCGGCGATGCAGAGTTCGACGGGCGGGACCGTGGCCCCTGGTGCCTCGCCATCCGCCGGAATTGTGGCACCAACAGGGATCTTGATCTTCAGCCCGACAAAGAAGATGTCGTAGCCGGAAGTCCCGGCATTGACGTCGTTGAGCTCTTGCAAAGAGATTCCGAAGAAGCTGGCCACCGTCGTCGGGTTGTCGCCAGCTTTCAGTTCATACTCGGTGATCGTCGTCGTCTTCGATCCGGGGACGGGTGGCAGGGTCGTGCCGGGGATCGTGGCGACAGTGGGCACCACCGTTGGGATCGTTGCCCAGTTAGTTGTCCCCAGGTTCACGACTGTGGCGCCCGACTGCGTACCAGTTGCGGCGCCACACGCCGAAAACCCAAAGGCGGCGACCAGCGTGAGCGCTGGGATCGGAATCAGCAGGCGCCACTTCATGCGCTGCATTCTACGTTGTCGGCCCTGGGAAGTGGCCGCGCGCGTTACAGCAACGGACGCGCGCTCGGCGCAATCGGCGCTGGCAGTCGCGTCTCGCCCATCAGCCATTGATCAACTCCGGCAGCACATGATCGACCCTCAGCAATCGCCCAGACAATCAGGCTCTGGCCACGACCCATATCGCCTGCCACGAACACCCCCGGGATCGACGACATGTAATGGGCATCGCGAGCGACATTGCCGCGCTCGTCGTGGTCGACGCCCAATTGCTCGAGCCAACCAGCCTTCTCGGGACCGACGAAGCCGAGCGCGAGCAGCACAACATCGGCGGCCAACTCGCGACCGGTGCCGGCAACCTCTTGCAGCCGACCGTCGATCATCGCCACGTCGTGCACCAGCAGGGCGCGCACGTGTCCGTTTCCATCGTCGATGAAGCGCTCACTACCGACGCTGAACATACGCTCGCCGCCTTCTTCATGCGACGACGAAACCCGAAACACCGTCGCGTATTGCGGCCACGGATTGCCCGGCGCCCGAGTCTGCGGAGGCTGCGGCATGATCTCGAGTTGGACGACCGACTTCGCCCGCTGCCGGTGAGCGGTACCAACACAGTCGGCACCGGTGTCTCCCCCACCGATCACCACCACGTGCCGATCGCGCACATCGATCGGCGAGGTCGCGAGGTCGCCTTGCTGCACATGATTGGCCAGCGGCAAGTACTCCATCGCCTGATGAATACCGCGCAAGTCGCGCCCAGGTATCGGGAGGTCGCGCCAGGCGGTTGCGCCACATGCCAAGACGACCGCATCGTAGGAGGCAAGCAAGACGTCGATGTCGATGAGCGAGCCGACCGAGGCGTTCGTACGAAACTCGGTGCCTTCGGCAGCCATCTGCTCGATGCGCCGATCGATGTGATGCTTCTCGATCTTGAACTCCGGGATTCCGTAGCGCAGCAGCCCACCAATTCGATCGGCGCGCTCGAGCACCACGACCTCGTGGCCCGCGCGGGTGAGTTGTTGCGCTGCTGCCAAACCCGCAGGGCCACTGCCGACGACGACGACCCGCTTACCCGTCATCGTCGCCGGTCGCTGCGGTTCGATCCAGCCCTCGCTCCATGCACGATCGATGATGGAGACCTCGACCTGCTTGATCGCGACTGGGAGGCCACTGATAGCCATTACACACGCTGACTCACACGGCGCCGGACAAAGTCGGCCGGTGAATTCGGGAAAGTTGTTGGTGGCATGCAATCGGTCAACTGCGTCGCGCCAATGGTCGAGATGAACAAGGTCGTTCCAGTCGGGAATCAGATTTCCGAGAGGACACCCGTTGTTGCAGAACGGAATGCCGCAGTCCATACAGCGGCCTGCTTGGCTGGCGACCTCGGCAGCGTCTGTCGGCTCATACACCTCGCGCCAGTCCTTCAGCCGGATCATCACGGGTCGTGCGCTCATTGCCGACTCGATTCCATCACCCGGTCGAGAGTGGCGAGTTCGTCCAGACCGTCGCGCTCTGCCCGCATCATCACATCAAGCACCCGCTGATAGTCGATCGGCATCACCTTCCGAAAGTTCTGAGACTCAGCGTCCCATTCGTCGAGAATGCGTCGTGCGACAGACGACTCGGTGAGCTCGAAGTGGCGGCGCAACAGATCGACGAGAAACGCTTCGTCGACGTCGGTCAACTCCTGCAGTCCTACGAGTTCACGATTGAGATCAGCAGCGAAGATGGCCGCCGGATCGTAGACATAGGCTATTCCACCGCTCATGCCGGCGCCGAAGTTTCTGCCGGTCGACCCGAGCACGACGACTCGACCGCCGGTCATGTACTCGCAGCCATGGTCGCCGATGCCCTCCACGACCGCCGTCGCACCCGAGTTGCGCACGCAGAACCGCTCACCCGCCCGCCCGCGCACGAAGATCTCGCCGCTGGTAGCGCCATAACCGATGACGTTGCCGGCGATCACGTTGTGTTCGGCCTGAAACGTTGCACGCGGATCAGGTCGAATCACCAGTCGCCCTCCCGACAGGCCTTTGCCGACATAGTCGTTGGAATCACCCACGAGCGTCATGGTGATGCCGCGAGGCAAGAAGGCCCCTAAGCTCTGACCGGCAGAACCAGTGAAGCGCAAGTTGATCGTGTCGTCGGGCAGGCCATCGCCACCATGAATCCGTGTGATCGACGAGCCGAGCATCGTTCCGACGGCGCGGTTCACGTTACGAATCGGCAGATCGAGCGAGACAGTCTGACCGTGTTCGATCGCGGGAGCGCACGCAACTAGCAGCGTCTGATCGAGAGCTTCCGCCAGTGCATGATCCTGTCCCACCGACTGATGCAAGGTCTGATGGAACGGATTGCTTGGTGTAACAAGTATCGGGCTGATGTCGAGTCCGGAGAGCTTCCAGTGCTCGACAGCAGCACGGGTGTCGAGAGCGTCGACTCGTCCGATCATCTCTTCCATGGTGCGGAACCCGAGCGCCGCCATCAGTTCGCGTACCTCCTGCGCGATGAACTCCATGAAGTTCACAACGAACTCGGGCTTCCCGGTGAAGTGCCGACGCAGCTCGGGATTCTGCGTGGCCACACCGACGGGACATGTGTCGAGATGACACACGCGCATCATCACGCAGCCGCTGACAACTAGCGGCGCGGTCGCAAAGCCGAACTCCTCAGCTCCAAGCAACGCAGCGATCACCACATCGCGGCCGGTCTTCAGTTGTCCATCGGCTTGCACGACGATTCGGTCGCGCAGACCATTCAACAACAGCGTCTGTTGCACCTCCGCCAACCCCAACTCCCATGGCGCGCCTGCGTGCTTCAGCGAGGTGAGCGGAGCAGCGCCGGTACCTCCGTCGTGGCCACTGATCAGCACAACGTCGGCCTTCGCCTTGCAGACGCCGGCAGCAACGGTTCCAATGCCGACCTCACTGACGAGCTTGACGTGCACACGCGCCATCGGGTTCGCATTCTTCAGGTCGTGGATCAATTGCTTCAGATCCTCGATCGAATAAATGTCGTGGTGCGGGGGTGGGCTGATCAAGCCGACGCCGGGGGTGCTGTGCCGAGTGCGAGCGATCCAGGGGTAAACCTTGTGCCCTGGCAGTTGGCCGCCCTCGCCGGGCTTCGCGCCTTGGGCCATCTTGATCTGCAGATCGTCGGCGTTGACCAGATACTCGCTCGTGACACCGAAGCGCCCACTCGCGACCTGTTTGATGGCGCTGCGGCGCCGTGGGTCGTGCAGTCGATCTGCATCCTCGCCCCCTTCGCCGGTGTTGCTCTTGGCTCCAATCGAGTTCATGGCAATGGCCAATGTCTCGTGCGCTTCGGCGCTGATACTGCCGTAGCTCATCGCGCCCGTACTGAATCGGCGCACGAGCGCAGCAACTGGTTCGACCTCGTCGATGGGAACTGGCTCGCGCAGACCACTTCGGAACTCGAAGAGACCTCGCAACGTCGCACCCTGTCGCGACAGCCCGTCGACCAGCGCGGTGTACTGCTGAAAGATGTCGTAACGCTTCTCGCGCGTCGAGTGCTGCAGCTTGAACACGGTCTCCGGGTTGAACAAATGAATGTCGCCTTCGCGCCGCCACTGATACTCGCCGCCTAGGTCAAGCTTTCGATGCGCTCGCTCTTCCGGCCGGCTCGGATGGGCGTGAGCGTGGCGAGCGCCGACCTCCGTGGCGATCTCGTCGAGCCCGATACCACCCAACCGGCTGACCGTGCCGGTGAAGTACTCCTCAACCAGCGCATGGCCAAGTCCGATCGCTTCGAAGATCTGCGCACCGGTGTAGCTGGCGATCGTGCTGACGCCCATCTTGCTCATCACCTTCAGCACGCCCTTGCCAGCGGCCTTGATGAATAGTTTCACTGCGGCGCGTGGGTCGGTGCCACCGAGGCTATGGACATCGCCGGCGATCATGTCTTCGATACTCTCGAATGCGAGATACGGGTTGATCGCGCCGGCACCGTAGCCAACCAGCAACGCCATGTGATGAACCTCGCGTGCGTCACCACACTCGACGATCAGGCCAACTTTGGTTCGCTGCTTGGTTCGAATCAGGTGATGGTGCACCGCCGCTGTCAGCAGCAGGCTAGGAATCGGCGCGTAGACCTCGTCGCTGTTGCGATCTGAGAGCACAATGATGCGAGCGCCGTCATCGATTGCCTTACTCGTCTGGCTGCGAACGACGTCGAGCGCTCGTTGCAGGGCCAAACCCCCGCCCGCAACTCTGTAGAGCCCGCTGATCTGCGCCGCAGCGAGTTCCGGGTACTTGCCGTCGTCGTTGATGTGGATGATCTTGGCGAGGTCGTCGTTGTCGATCACGGGAAACGGAAGCACCAGCTGGCGACAGCTCTGCGGCCCGGGTAGCAACAAGTTGGACTCGGGGCCGACAGTGGATGCAAGCGAGGTCACGAGTTCTTCGCGAATTGCGTCGAGCGGCGGATTCGTGACTTGCGCAAACAGCTGTTGGAAGTAGTCGAAGAGCAGTCGTGGCCGCTTGCTGAGAATGGCCACCGGACTGTCGCTGCCCATTGAACCGATCGGCTCCGCGCCCGTCCGCGCCATCGGCGCGAGCACGACTTTCAACTCTTCGTGGGTGTACCCGAAGACTTGCTGCCGGCGCAGCACGCTCTCATGGCTAAACACAACATGCTCGCGTTCAGGCAGCTCGCTGAGCTGCACCAGCCCGTCATCTAGCCAACTCTGATACGGCTGAGCGGCAGCAAGATCGTGTTTGACCTCGTCGTCGTCGACGATCCTGCCGAGGGCTGTGTCCACGAGGAACATACGACCGGGCTGCAGTCGACCCTTCTGCACGACGCGGGCTGGATCGACGTCGATGACGCCAACCTCGCTGGCGAGGATGACGATGTCGTCGCGAGTAATCAGGTAGCGACCCGGGCGCAGACCGTTGCGATCGAGCATTGCGCCGATCAACGTGCCATCTGTGAACGCCACACTCGCTGGCCCATCCCACGGCTCCATCAGTGACGAGTGAAAACGGTAGAACGCTCGCCTGTCGGCGTCCATCGTGGCGTGGTTCTCCCACGCTTCAGGAATCATCATCAGCAACGCGTGCGGCAGGCTGCGGCCTGCAAGGTGTAGTAGCTCGAGCACTTCGTCGAAACTCGCCGAGTCGCTGCCGCCCGGTGTGCAGATTGGAAGTGCACGCTCGAGCCCGGGCAGAGACTCGGCGGCGAGCAGGCTCTCGCGCGTGCGCATCCAGTTGCGATTACCCTGGACAGTGTTGATCTCGCCGTTGTGCGAGAGGTAGCGATACGGGTGAGCAAGCGGCCACGACGGGAACGTGTTGGTGCTGAACCGGCTATGCACGAGTGCGATCGCTGACTCGAACCGCGGGTCGCCGAGATCGAGGAAGAACTCCGCCAGCTGCGGCGTGGTCAACATTCCCTTGTAGACCAATGTGCGACAACTGAGTGACGGGAAGTACGTCTGTTGTTCGCTCGGAAGCTCGTGCTCGAGACGCTTGCGCGCGACAAACAGTCGACGATCCAGGTCGAGGCCAGCGGCCGAGCCAAGGGCGTCGGCGACAAACAGCTGGCACATGAACGGCATGGCCGCGCGCGAGCTCTTACCCAGACCCTCCGGGTTGTAGGGAACATCGCGCCAGCCGAGTACGACCAACCCCTCCTCGGCGACTATTGCCTCGATCGAGGAGTGCGCCTTTTCGCGCGCGTCGGCATCGGTGGGAAGGAATGCGAGGCCAACTCCGTACGAGCCACGCGGCGGCAAGGAGAACGGTACGACGGCGCGCAGGAAGCTGTCCGGTACCTGTACGACGATGCCAGCACCATCGCCCGTCTCCACTTCCGCTCCGGTCGCTCCGCGGTGGGCCATGTTGCACAGCGCGGTCAGGCTCATTTCCACGATCGAGCGGCTGGCGACACCCTTCAGGTGCGCGACGAATGAGACGCCGCACGCATCGTGCTCGAACCGCGGGTCGTACAGCCCTTCATTGCGCATCTTGGGGCAGAGTATGTGTCGCTGCCGGTCTGGCGCTAACCCATTGTGTGAACGCTGAGTTACGAGGGTCCGTGTACTGACCAGCCCCGACGCAGCAGCTCGTCGGCCAGCAGATCGGCAGGAATGCCCCGCAGCGTGGTGGCCTGTGTCGCTCGCACCTTCTCGTTCGCTGCCTGGACTCCGATATCGGTGATTTCGTTTGCCGATCCTTCGGGGCCAGCGGGGCCAACATCGGTGTTGAGCAGCTGATCGATCAGCGTCGAGGCCTCTTGAATGGTGAACTTGCCACCCGCTTGGCGCTGATTGAGACCCATCGGGTGCCGGGCTTCACGAAAGCTGGCGTAGCCCGCCTTCTCGAGCAGCGAGGCGAGGTACGCGATCTGCTTCGCCGATGCTGGTGGCCCGGAAGCGTTCAGTGCCATTTTGCGTTCACGAGCCGTGCTCAGCTGCCCAGTTCGCCGGCGCGGTAATGGGCGCGGCACAGCAACTCGTAGCGCACCATGTCGCCGAACAGTGGTTGATCGGCGCTCTCGCCTGTGTTGCCGACCACCACCGTTTCGCCGGTGTAAACGACTTCGCCGTTGACCACGCGGGCATTGTGCGTGGCTCGCGCTCCGCACCAGCAGCGCGCCTCCACTTGCATCGGAACACGCTCGTCAGCAATCTCGAGCATGCGCTTGGTGCCATCGAACAACTCACCCCGAAAGTCGGTGATCAGCCCAAACGCGAACACATCGACGCCCATCTCGTCGACCACGCGGGCCAACTGATCGCACTGCTCGGTCGTGTAGAACTGCACCTCATCGCAGACGATGTAATGCAGCGGCCAGCTGTCGACGGCGAGCTTGTGGATGTCGAGATCGGGGACGACCTCAATCGCTTCAGCGGCAACGCCCAGTCGGCTCGTTACCTGCGCGCCCACGCGATCGAGTGTCGTCAGCAGCAGTCCGTAGAGCTCGCGGCTGGCGAGGTTGTGATGAATCTGCAGGGCCATAGTGCTCTTGCCCGAGCCCATAGTGCCGAAACTGAACCGAAGTGTTGCCATGACTCCTGCGACCCTACCCGCGCCTAGCCCGCCGGTTCGAACACCTGCTACCGAAGAATGTGGTCAGAACTGGCTCAGCGGGGACCGCCGCGCAGCGAGTCGATGCGCTGGAAGGAACGCCGCGCGAAATCGAGCAGTTCCCGCTCGGTTGGATGATCGACGGTTTCGACGCCAACGACGCGGCCCCAGACCTGTGGGTGGCGACGTTCAAGATGGTGCCCGAACTCCGTTTTCGCCGAGCCGGGGCCGACGATGAGCAACTCCTTGGCCGCCTGCATCTGGGCAGCCACGTCGTCAAAGAACCGTTGATCAACTGGGGCGCGGCCATCGCCACGGACCCCTGCCTTGAGGTGCAGCTTGTGCTGGGCCGTTTCGCTCTGGATAACGGTTGCCTCAGCGCCCATGCTCGCCAAGTCGTGGGCATCGCCCTCAATGAGAGCAGGAGCGAGCAACGCCAAGTGCATCACGGTGGCCTTACGGTGATCAATCCATACGACGGTGTGTTGATACTTCATGACAAGAACCTCCACTCGGAACGTACTGCCACCCGCAGGGCGACGACCACCGCCAAAGGTCACACGGATCGTCGATCGGCTGCGATTTGATCGGCCATCTGATCCAGCGTCGCCTTGCGTAACGCCCGAATCGTTCCGGCGTACGCCGCCGGCTGCAGTGTGGCCGCAAGCGCGCTGGCTGCTGCGACCGCTGTCGACAGCACGTCGGCTGCCGGCACGACTCGATCGAGAAATCCGGCTTCCACCGCCTCGCGCCCGTTGCTCATCTGTGAGTTCGCAATCACCAACTGCAGGTGCCGTCGACTGAGACGCACGTCTGCAAGCGTCATCGCCCAGGCTGGAAGCACCATTCCGATCACCACTTCGTTGAGGCCGATCTTGCAGTCGACATCTGCACCGATGCGCAGATCGCAGCCCAGGAGCACGAGCGCCCCACCTGCAACAGCATGACCCGTACACGCGGCAACAACTGGCACCGAGCAGCTGTAGAGGCGACTGACCAGCTCACCGCCGTCGCTGACCAAACGAACCATCGCGGCGAAGTCGGTGCCCGCCATGACGCGCAGGTCGAACCCGCCAGAGAACCGGCCAGGGCGACCGTGCAGCACGACAGCCCGGATGGACTCATCGTGCTCGGCCAGGTCGAGGGCTGCCTGTAGTTGTTGGATGACCTCGGCCGACAGTGCGTTCGCCTTGCCGTCGTCGAGATGCACGACCAGCACCTGATCGATGCGTTCAGTCGTCACCGTGTTCGTGCCCGAGTTGGATTCAGAGGAGTTGCTCACCGCCCGACCCTACGCGATTCGTCGGATCTCATCGAACTGCGCGGCGACCGTGTGAGGGTCGCACACGCAGCGTGAGGGCCTGACAGCGGCTGCGAGCGCAGCCAGACGGCGGCTTGACAACGACGACCCTCGAAAGGCACTGCGGAGTAGACGAAACCTTGCGAAAGGCTTGCCGCGGCACGTCTGGTCAACTGCGACCTCAAGGGTTACACCGATGCTGCACGGCAAGGATCGGCGGATACCAACGGCGGTCGGCGAAGTGTGAAACCCATTCAACTTCAAGCGGGGAGTTACCGATATGAACCATCAAGTAAAGGCAGCCGTGTACCGGCTGACACCGATTGTGCTGCTGGTGATCAGCGTGGCAGCACCACGAAAGTGGGGGAACTGATGAAGCACATCAAGCATGCCCCGGTTCGTGCAGCTGTTGCCGTTGCGACGTTCGTTGCGCTCATCGCTTCGGTAGGAGCTCCATTCAAGTGGAGATGAGTGAGCGGGGCGCGGTTCACCTCGGTGGCCGCGCCTCATTCACCCTGTTGGATAGTCGGAAAGGGTAGAGAACTCGATGGCCATCGATGCTGCGGACGAGGCGACAAGAAACCGATGGCTTGATGTCTACATCGGCGCAGTCGCACTTCTGGCAATCGGCCTGGCTCTGCTGGTGTGGGATCGGCAGGAATCCGCTGTTGCTCCCGGTCAGCTGACGTACGTTTGCGTGTTCGCCGCTCTGCTGTTGATCGGAGAGACCCGGAACGCGTGGTTCCGGTTTGGAGATGGCGGCGAAGTAACGCCGGGTTGGGCGTTCGCCTTCAGCATCGTGCTCTTGGGCTCTCCCCTGATCGCCATCGGTTCCATGGCCCTCTGCACGGTCATTGTCGACTTGCGCGATAGAAAGTCCGCGAATCGCGTCATCTTCAACATTGGGCAGATCACTGCTTCACTGGCAAGCGGTGCTCTCGTACTCCAACTCTTCGGATTGACCGAACCTCTCACAACATCCGGCCCTCCTTCGTCAGGGTTTGCATTCGCAATGCTCCTCGCCGGCGCCTTGGTCTTCACCGCCAACGGGCTGTTCACCTGCATCGTCCTCGCGATCCACTACCAAACAAGTGTGCGCTCGATGATGGGCCGCAGCTTCTTCCTCAGCATTTCCGCAGATGGCGCCTTGCTCGCCCTCTCGCCGATCTTCGTAGTCGCCATCTCGTTCAGCCTGTACATGCTGCCGTTGCTCGGTGTCACCGCCTTGCTGATCTACCAGAGCACGCAGCAGGCTCTGAAACGCGCCCATGAGGCAAACCACGACAGCCTGACGGGATTGATCAATCGGCGAACGTTCGATGAACACCTGACAGGGTTCCTTGACTCGAACCGCGGGCCCGATAGCACGGGCGTTGTTGTGTTGCTCGACTTGGACGGTTTCAAGGAGATCAACGACCGACTCGGACACCAAACGGGCGACCGGGTGCTCTGTGGGATTGCCGACAAACTGGCACGCAGCGCTCCCGAGGGGTCGATGACCGCGCGCCTCGGCGGTGACGAGTTTGCTGTGCTGATACCGGCCATCGGAACCGACGAGTCGGTCTTGGCAATCGCCGAGCGAATGCGTGCGGGCCTCACAGAACCAATCCAGGTAGCTGGCTTTCCGCTGTCAGTGGGCGTCAGCATGGGTCTCGCGATGCTTCCTCGGGACGGTCGCACTGCAGAGGAAGCCCTCGGCGCGGCAGACATCGCGATGTATCGAGCCAAGCGGTACCGCACGGGCGTAGAGATGTACAAGACCATTGGCTCGCGTGCCGAGAGGGGTCGCCTCGGCCTGCTCGGCGAATTGTCAAAGGCGCAGACCACCGACCAGCTGCAGATCCACTATCAGCCGTTGACACGGTTCCTCGATGGCGCGCCAGTTGGTATGGAAGCGTTGTTGCGATGGCAGCACCCAACGCTGGGCAACATTCCACCGAGCGACTTCATTACGCTCGCCGAACACACCGACCTCATTGGCCCGTTGACGCAGTTCGTGCTCGACCGCGCGACGGCCGACGCACGAGACGTCGAGAGATTCGATATCCGACTGTCGATCAACGTCTCTGCCCGCAATCTCCAGGATCGACGCTTTCCGTCGGGCGTGTTTCGAGCACTCGACCAAGCAGGGGTCGATCCGACACGCCTTGAGCTCGAGATCACCGAGAGCGCGATCGCTCGCGAGCCAGAGCGCAGCCTCTTCGCTATCACCGGACTCAGAGAAGCCGGCGTCCGGATCGCGATCGATGACTTTGGTACTGGCTACTCGTCGTTCGCCATGTTGCGCGACTTCCCCGTCGATCGATTGAAGATCGACGGCAGCTTCGTAGACGGCATCACTCACAGCCTCCGCCAACAGCACCTAGTGCGGGCGATCGTCGGACTCGCCAAGGGCCTTGGCATTGAGGTCGTGGCCGAGGGCGTCGAGACCGAAGATTCGTGGCTGACGCTGGCCGAACTGGGCTGCGACGTCGCCCAGGGCTATCTGATCTGCCGTCCATCACCGCTACCGACCCTGATCGAGTGGCTGGAGATTCGTCGATCGATGTCGGCACTTGAGCACGGAGTTGCGTTGTGATCATCATCGCCGCCGCGTTGTTCGTTGTTCTCACTGTGCCGTTGACTGGGCGCTCGCTCGCGCCACTTGCGCACATCACGATCCGCCGTTCGTGGGTTGTGTGGGCGGCGATGCTGATTCAGTTGCCGATCACCCTGATACCGGCGTTCCCGGCAACGCTCGGCGAGGTACTGCACATGCTGTCCTTCGCGCTGGCGGGCCTATTCGTGTGGAGTAATCGGCACCTGCCCGGTGAGTTGGTGATCGCCGCCGGCGGACTCATGAACCTGATCGCTATCGCCGCCAACGGCGGCACGATGCCGGCTTCCGAGTGGGCGTGGCGCAACGCTGGCTTCCCACCGCCGACCGACGCATTCGGCAACTCCAGCATCGTCGAGTCAGCACGCGTGTGGTGGCTGGGCGACGTCTTCGCCATTCCTGAAAGTTGGCCGCTCTCCAACGTCTTCAGCGTTGGCGACGTCGTCATCGTCGCCGGATTGGCATACCTCGTTCATGCGACATGTCGCGCGCAGTCGCGAGCCGTGGTCGCGGCGCTGCCGTTGGCATCGGCGCTCTCGGCGCGAGTCGTGCTGCAAGAACTCGGCGACGACATGCGTTTGTTACGCGATCACTGCCATCAACTCTCGCTCGCGCTCGCCTCGCTGCAGGACAGCCTGAAGCGAAGCCGCACCGTTGCAACGGTTGCCGCCGCACAGCCGGCGCCGCAACTGCAGGACATCGAAGTGTCGGAGCCACTCCGCGAAGAAGCGATGACGCACTAGCAGGGCGCTCGCTATCGCGCGAGGCGGGCCGATTCGATAGAACCCGGTGGCGCCGCACTCGCACTGTGCAAAACTCAGAACATGGCATCAGTGACCGATATCCGATTCGACCGCTTTCCGCGCTTCGACGAGCTCACCGAATGGCTACATGCACTCGCCGCCGAGAGCAACGGACTGCTCGAGCTGTCCACGATTGGCCGGTCACACGAAGGCCGCGAGCTTTGGCTAGCGACGGTCACCAACCCTGCGACCGGGTCGCATCGTGAGAAACCAGCACTATGGATCGACGGCAACATCCATGCATCTGAACTCACTGCCGCGACTGCGTGCATTCACCTTCTGCATGCGCTCGTCACGCGATACGGCTCTGATGAGAAGGTGACCAGAGCTGTCGATCGACGCACGTTCTACGTCGTCCCCCGTGTCAACCCAGACGGTGCGGAACTCGCGCTGGCCGAAGTGCCGCAGATAGTCCGCTCGACTGTTCGCCCGTGGCCGCGTGCAGAGCAGCAGCCCGGCTTCGTCAGCGAGGACATCGATCACGACGGCCGCCTATTGCAGATGCGAATCAAGGACCCCAACGGAACCTGGAAGCCATTGCCCGCTCAACCGCGTCTGATGGTGGCGCGCGAGCCCGACGAGGATGGCGACGGGCCCTATTACCGGCTGCTGCGCGAGGGAGGAGTCGAGGACTACGACGGCGTGCTCGTACCGTCCGCACCATTGCTCGCAGGCATTGACTCGAACCGCAACTTCCCGGTCGAATGGCGACGCCATTCGGTCGTGCCAAGTCCGTCTGGGTCGGGCGATTTTCCGACGAGTGAACCCGAAGTACGTGCGGTCGTGCAGGCCGTAGTCGACCGTCCGAACATCACCGGCTACCTCGCGTACCACACATGGTCGGGCGTACACCTGCGTCCCCCCGAAGATAAGCCCGACGACAGCCTGCCTACATCCGACCTACGCGTCTACAAGGCGATCGGCGAACGGCTGACAGCTATCACCGGCTACCCGAGCATCTCGATCTACCACGGCTTTCGGTACGACCCAAAAGACGTCATCACCGGTACGGGCAGTGGGTGGGCGTACGACCAGCGAGGGCTGTTTGCGTGGACCACGGAGTTCTGGAACCCGCTCCGCGCCGCTGGCTTGACGACCGCACACCCCATCGAGTGGTACATCGACCATTCTCTCGATGACGAGCTCCAGCTGTTGGCGTGGGTGGAGGAGAACGCTCCCGACGGTTACATCGACTGGTACGACTTCGACCACCCTCAGCTCGGCGTCGTGCAGCTGGGCGGATGGAACAGTGCTGCGATCTTCCGCAATCCACCAATGTCGATGCTCGAGGCCGAGATCGCGCCGCACACGGATGCCATGCTCCTTCACGCCCTCATATCGCCCGAACTGAGACTTCGCTCGACGGAGGTCACGCAGTTAGGCGATCAGAGCTGGCGCGTGCGTTTGGTTGTCGAGAACGCCGGATGGCTGCCAACGAATGTGACAGCCAAGGCGATCGAGCGCAAGGTGGCACAACCTGTCGAGGCCACGATCGATCTTCCTGACGGAGTGTCATTGCGCACGGGCACCAAGCTGGTCGACATGGGTCACCTAGCCGGTCGCGCGGGTCGCACCAGCAGCATCGGTGTATTCGCAACACTCAACGACCTCACCACCGACCGAGCAAAGGCCGAGTGGGTGGTGAGCGGCCCTCGCGGCAGCGTGGTGCGCGTCGCCGCTGGCACGCCAAGATCTGGTTCCGTCAGCGCGGACGTAACACTCGAGCCCTAGCCGGATCCAAAGTTTGCCGTTCCAGATTCAGCTGCAGCCGCTGGTGCTGCCGCAGCTGGGGCATGCGTGGCAGCTGCCAGCACGAACCATCTGCACGCCGCATTGCATGCACATCGGCGCGTCGCTGTGGCGGACAGGCTTGGCGTTCGGGCGCGCCCGCCCACCGGGGTTGGTGATGTCGTTGTTGGGCGCTTCCGGGGCGATGCCAAGTTCCATCTGCACCAGCAGATCCTCAACGGCAGGAATGCTCTTCGCCTCAGGGACGATGTCGGAACCGTTATGGGTTTCCCAGACGCTTTCCTCGACACCCGGCAACGTCGGCTGTAGACGCTCGTCGACGGTAAAGATGCTGAGCTCGGCGCGCTCGTCGTAGGTCAGGTACTCGAGTGCCAGGCGACGGAACAGGTAATCCATGATCGACGAGGCGAAACGAATGTCTGGGTCGTCGGTCATACCCGCCGGGTCGAACCGCATGTTGGTGAAGGCCTCGACGAAGGCACGCAGCGGAACGCCGTATTGCAAGCCGTAGCTGATGCTCTTCGCGAAGGCGTCCATGATGCCGCTGAGCGTGCTGCCTTGCTTGGAGACAGTGAGGAAGATCTCGCCCGGCTGGCCATTGGCATACTCGCCGATGGTGGCGAAGCCCTTGCAATCGGCGACGCGGAACTCGAACGTGCGGGCGCTGCGGCTGCGCGGCAACTTCTGCCGAATCGGTTCGTTGACGACGACTCGTTCGACGACTCGTTCGATCATGCGCTCGACGACTCGTTCACCAGCGTGCGCTCCCGAACCCTGCGCGGCATCGCCCTTCTTTGCCGTGCTCAGCGGCTGTGCGACCTTGCAGTTGTCGCGGTAGATGGCGACCGCCTTGAGACCGAGCTTCCACGACAACATGTGCAAGCGCTCGATCTCTTCCACGGACGCTTCTTCGGGCATGTTGACCGTCTTGGAGATCGCACCCGAGATGAAGGGCTGCACCGCACCCATCATGCGCACATGGCCCTCGTAATGGATCGTGTTGTCGCCCATGCTGCACGCGAAGACAGCGACGTGCTCGGGGGCGAGATGCGGAGCGCCGAGGATCGACTTCTCGGTGTCGATGTAAGCGATGATGTCGTCCATCTGCGAGGGCGTGTAGCCCAACTTGCGCAGCGCCCGCGGGATCGTCTGGTTGACGATGCGCATCGTGCCGCCGCCGACCAACTTCTTCATCTTGACCAATCCGAGATCGGGTTCGATTCCGGTCGTGTCGCAATCCATCATCAGTCCGATGGTGCCAGTTGGCGCCAGCACAGACGCCTGGCTGTTGCGCACACCGAACTCTTCGCCGTCGCGAACCGCAGATTCCCATGCCTGCATACCAGCCATCACCAGTTCGGACGGCACATTGGCATGGCGCGCCATGTCGGCGTGAGCGTCGCGGTGCATGCGCAGCACGTCGAGCATGTACTGCTCGTTCTCGGCGAAACCGGAGAACGGACCCATGCGGCTCGCGGTTCGCGCGCTGGTCGCATAGGCGTGGCCAGTCATCAGTGACGTGAGCGCCGCAGCCCACGCACGGCCCTCTTCGCTGTCGTAGCCGAGCCCCAACGCCATCAGCGTTGCGCCGAGGTTGGCGTAACCCAAACCCAGTTGGCGGAACTTGCGACTGTTCTCGCCGATCTTGGCGGTCGGGTAGTCGGCGCGACCGACGAGAATCTCTTGCGCGGTGAACATGACCTCGATGGTGTGCATGTAGCTGTCGACGTCGAACTCGCCGTCCTCGTCGAGGTAGTGCAGCAGGTTGATGCTGGCGAGGTTGCAGGCCGAGTTGTCGATGTGCATGTACTCGCTGCACGGGTTGCTGCCGTTGATGCGACCGGAGGCGTGCGCCGTGTGCCACTTGTTGATCGTGGTGTCGAATTGCAGACCGGGGTCGGCACATTCCCATGCGGCCTGCGCGACTTCGCGCCACAGGTCGCGGGCGCGCACCGTACGCACTGTCGAGCCATCGGTCACTGCGCGGAACGCCCAGTCCAGATCGTTCTCGACCGCATGCATGAAGTCGTCGCTGACACGCACCGAGTTGTTCGCGTTCTGGTACTGGATGCTGAAGCTGTCGGCGCCATCGAGATCCATGTCGAAGCCGGCGTCGCGCAACACGCGCGCCTTGCGCTCCTCTTTCACCTTGCACCAGATGAACTCCTCGACATCGGGGTGATCGACGTTGAGGATGACCATCTTCGCCGCCCGGCGCGTCTTACCACCGCTCTTGATCGTGCCCGCCGATGAGTCGGCGCCGCGCATGAAACTGACCGGACCGCTGGCGGTTCCGCCGCCGTTGAGGAGCTCGTAGCTGGACCGAATGTTGGACAGGTTGATCCCCGAGCCGGAACCACCCTTGAAGATGGTGCCTTCCTCGCGGTACCAGTTCAAGATGCCGTCCATCGTGTCTTCGACGGCGAGGATGAAGCACGCGCTCGCTTGCTGCGGCACCCCTTTGACGCCGATGTTGAACCACACCGGGCTGTTGAAGGCCGCACGCTGGGTGACGAGGATGTACTTCAACTCGTTGCGGAAGGCCTCGGCCTCGGCCTCGTCGACGAAGTAGCCGCCCTCGGTGCCCCAGGTGGTGATCGTGTCGGCAACTCGGTCGATGACCTGCTGCAGCGACCATTCGCGCTCGGGCAAGCCGAGTGTGCCACGGAAGTACTTCTGCGCGACGATGTTGGTGGCGTTCAGCGACCACGTGGTCGGGAACTCGACCTGCAATTGCTCGAATGCAACCGCTCCGTCTTTCCAGTTGGTGATGCGCGCATCGCGCCGCTCCCACAGCACCTCGTCGTAGGGGTGAACCCCGGGCGCGGTGAAGTGACGGGAGATCCCGATAGCGAGGCGATCTGGCGCCAGAGACATTGCAGTGTGCTCCTTGGTAGTAACGGCTTGGAGGTTGTAACGGCTTGGAGGTTGTAAACGGCTTGGGGGTGTGCGAAGAGTCGGAAACTAGGGAGGTTGATAGCGAGGAAACCACGAGATGTGGTAGCTGCAGAGCCCCCATATCTCTGCTCACCACAAGGGATGGCAAGATTACAGCACTGTAGTTACAACCGTGTCAATGCCCAAATGTTCTTGTCCTTTTGGCCTCCCTGGCGCGTGGCGAGCGGTGCGAGAGCGAAGGCCTGGGAGACGATCACCCGACACCGAGAGTCGTTCTCGATGTCCATCCGCGCACTCGCACCGCTGCCAGTGACACCCTCAAGCGTACGGCCGATCCCCTGTGGGGAGGAAGGGGAACAACCATGTGAATCCCCTGTGGATGAGCATGTGGACGGCGGGGGATGCGAGACTGGCGCGGCTGAACGGAGGATGGACACGACATGACAAGGCACCACTTATCCACATATCCACAGGTCAGAAGGCTGTTTCCCGAACCAGCTGGGGACGTGACGCTGCGGGACGCCTACGACGTGCCGCGGCAGCGGCCGATGGAGCGTCCGTGGATCGGGCTGTGCATGGTCGCGTCGCTCGACGGATCCACCGTCGTCGGAGGCACCGCCGAGGGCAACTCGCGCCCGCTCTCCGATCCCTACGACCAGCAGCTGCTGCTGACGCTGCGCTCGCTCGCCGACGTCGTGCTGGTTGGCGCGGCGACCGTGCGCCGCGACGGCTACGGCACTCCTCGCGAAACTGGCCCGGCGTTCGTCGTCGTGTCCCGCACAGCCCAGTTCGACTTCAGCCAGCCGTTTTGGGCTTCGGGGCGCGCATCGCTCATGCTCCCCGAAGACGCCATCGAAGTCCCTGTTCCCTCGATCCGAGCAGGCCGCGGCGACATCGACCTGGCGGCCGCCATCGCGCAACTCGACGCCAAGTTCGTGCAGGCCGAAGGTGGCGCCACGTTGAACGGGATGCTCGCCGCAGCCGATCTGATCGACGAGCTCAACCTGTCGCTGTCACCACAGATGGTCAGCGGTGACGGCCAGCGGCTGACGGCGCAGGCTCCCCCAGTGGCCCACCGCATGCAACTGGCGCACGTACTAGAACACGACAGCTTCTTGTTCACGCGTTACGTACGCGCCAGCTAGCGCTGGCCGACGTTCACACGGCATCGGCGAGTTGCGCGACTGCCAGTACTGCTTGCGCATGAACGACTGCCTCCTGCGCGGTGAGTGAAGTGCCGAGCTCGACGATGAACGACATCGCGTCGGGCACCGTCTCGCGCACCCACGTTGCTGCGACGCCGGTGTAGACGCCACCGGTGATCGACAACAACGGCAGCCCGGTGAGTTCCGCATAGCGCTCGCGTAGCGGCGCATCTCGACGCGTTGATGGCGAGATGCGGTAGAGGTCCTGGTGGTACCAGAGGGTCAGCGTCGGTCGGATGCGGCCGGCGAACTCGATGAACGCCCGCGTCTCGGGTTCGCTTGCGGGACCGGTGCCGCTGTACTGCCCGGCACCGGGTTGCCCGATCGGCGTCCAGTCGTGCGGAAAATTGCGGTTGAGATCGACGCCATTGCCGTTACCACGCTCGTCGTTGACGACACCGTCCGGGTTGAGCGCAGGGAGCAACCACAGGTCGATGCCCGCCGGCAGCGCCGCGCTCGCGAGCAGGTCGAGCACCGGCAAGCCGTCGTTCTCGTCGCCGTGAATGACACCAACGACCAAGATGACAACCCCTCCCGGAGTGCCGCGGTGGCTGGCAACGATCGGTCGCCCCTGCACGGAAGTACCGATCACTTCTTCACCGAGGAAGTCGCTCGCACTTGCGCCAACCGTCGTTGTCGTTGTCGTAGTCGTCGCTGGCACGGTCGTCGCTGGCACGGTCGTTGACGTTGTCGTTGACGTCGACGTGGTCGCAGCGGTAGTTGCCGAGGCAACGGTGGTGGTAGTGCCCGCCGACGACGTGGTCGTTGCACACGACGCCAGCAGCATCAGAGCGAGCACTACTGCTGGCCGCATGGCGACCAACGCTACCGGCGGCCCCCTAGGGCAGCGAGACCAGCTGCCCGATCTGCAGCGAGGTGCCCCCATTGCGGGCGATCAGCTTGTCGACGAAGGCCATCAGCTCTGCGTCGCCGCGATGCATTTCGGCGATCGAGAACATCGTGTCGCCCGGCTGCACCAAGTAGGTGGCCGCGGAGGCTTCGTGGCGAACCGCGGAGGTGGAGGCAGGTGCACCACCGCGGTTCGCCAGAACGTTGCCGGCGCCCAACCCGAGGGCGGCAACCAGCGAGAAGAGAACGGAAGCCGCTGCAATGCGGCGCCGGATGTACACATGATGCGGACGACGTGCGGTCCTTGACAGGTTGTGCTGAATCACATCGGCCCCTAGAAGCTAGTGGTACATCGAACAGGTGTTGCACGAACGATTGTTCGTAGTCTGCACGAACAATTGTTCGATGTCAACACCGGAACGAACATTTGTTGCACGAACGGGTGTTTGACGTGCGCCACGAACGCGTGTACGCTGCCCACCATGTCTGAGCAACTCACCTCCCGGCAACGAGGCATCCTCGACGTCATCGAAACCAGCATGCGCGAACGCGGTTATCCGCCCAGCGTGCGCGAGATCGGTGAAGCCATCGGACTCACGTCCCCCTCAACCGTTCACAGTCACCTGGCGACCCTGCAGCGCCTCGGGTACCTCAAGCGCGACCCAACGAAGCCGCGGGCGATCGAGGTGCGTTTCGATCCGTCCTCCGGGGTGGCAATCGAGCGCCGCCCCGTCCGTCACGTGCCGCTGGTCGGCGATGTGGCAGCCGGCGCCGATGTGCTCGCTCACGAAAACGTCGAAGAGTTGTTCCCGCTCCCGGAAGACTTCACCGGCGACGGCGATCTGTTCATGCTGCGCGTGCGCGGCACTTCGATGATCGAGCTCGGCATCATGGATGGCGACTTCGTCGTCGCTCGCCGACAAGAGACAGCCAACAACGGCGATGTGGTGATCGCGGGCATTCCCGGCGAAGAGGCAACCGTCAAGACCTATCAGCGCACGGGCGACAACGTCACCCTGCAGGCTGCCAACCCGACGTTCGCCGCGATGACGTTTCCGAGCAGCGAGGTGCAGGTCTTCGGCCGAGTCGTCACCGTCATGCGCCGCCTGTAACCGTCGACTCTCGTTCAGATGTCCCTATTGCTGGGGAGCTCCCCAGCCCGGCCCGGGCGCGGCTGGTGGCCACGTTCCCGGTGTCGGCGCTGGGGTTGATCGCTTGGCGCGATTGCCAGCAAGCAGCAACACGAAACCCATCACCACGCCAGCAATCGCAACGCCGATTGCCGCTGTCTTCAGCTTGGCGCTGTCGGCATCCGGTTCTCCGCCAATCGCAATCACGAAGTCGTTGGCGTCGCTCACGACGGTGAGCTGATACGCACCAGCCGCGCCGATGCTGACCTGCTGCACCGCCTGACCGCGAAAGCCACCAACGTCGTAGCTGGCGCCCGTTCCGGGTGACAACGCAACTTCCGCGTTGTTGGCATCGACCAACGACAACGAGACTCGCGGCGGATCGTCGTCGGCGCGGCTATAACCCGCCCCGTTCGCCGCGCAGTCGCCGCCGACGTTCTCGAGGACGCCAGCTGTCTCGAGATACACCTCGAAAGTGTCGGCGCGGTCGAACTGCAACGTGGTGGTGCAACCGGCTGGGGCACGGGCGAACTTCTTGACTGTCTCTTCCTCAGTCGAGCCACTGAGAAAGAACAGGGTCGCTCCGGCGACAAGACCGATGACGAACAGTGCGAGACCGGCCTTGGAAAGGCCGCCGCCGCTGGTGGCAGGCGGCGACGCTTGTTGCGACACTTGTGGTGGCATCTGTGGTTGCGGTGGTTGGTACGACATCACTTAACCCCCAGTCGCGAGGCGACAAGCTCGATTCGGTCATCTGGTTGTACCACGGCGGCGCGCACATTGTGTGCACCGCCCGCGCCATAGAAGTCGCCAGGGCTGACCAGCGCCCCTCCGGCGCTGGCCAACCGCTCGGCAAATGCCCAGCCGTCGTGGGCGTCGAACCACAAGTAGAAGGAGCCTGCAGGCTGCGCGATGGTCAGCCCAGACCACGATTCGAGCACAGCGGCCAGACGGTCGAGGCGGCGCCGATAGCGATCTCGCTGCGCAGCAACGTGAGTATCGTCGGCCAGCGCAGCGATGCCAGCAGCCTGAGCGGGACCAGGCACCATCATTCCGGCGTGCTTGCGCACCTCTTGCAGGTAGCGCACCAGTTCCGCATCACCGGCGTAGTAGCCGACTCGGACGCCAGCCAGATTCGATCGCTTCGAAAGGGAATGAACCGCCACGACACCAGCCAAACCACTCTCCAGAATCGTGCGCGCCGCGCCATCCCAGGTGTACTCCGCGTAGCACTCGTCGCTGAACACCGGCACGTCGTGAGCCCTACCCCACACCGCGGCCTCGGCGAGGTCGCTGAGCGCACCGGTTGGGTTGGACGGACTGTTGACCCAGAGCATCAGCGCGCGCTTGGCGTCGGCGGGATCGATGGCGGCAAGATCGATGGAGCCGTCAGGTGCGGCCGGAACGGCAACCGGCCGACAGCCGGAGAGGATGGCACCCATCTCGTAGGTCGGATATGCCACGGCCGGAAACAGCACCGTGTCGCGCATCGGAGTGCGCAAACGCAGATACTGCGGGGTGCTCGAAACGAACTCTTTCGTGCCGATGCACGCGCCGACTTGAGCGAGCGGAACCTCAACCCCGAAGAGACGCTGAAACCAATCGCGGATCGAGCGGCGAAGTGCCTCGCTGCCGATGCTTGCCGGGTACCCACGCTCGCTGTTGCTGGAGCCCAAGGCGGTCAGGACGGCCAGCGGCGGTGGGTCGCACGGAGTTCCGATCGAGAGGTCGACGGTGCCTCCGGCCAACGACGCGCTGATGCCAGCCAACCGATCGAGCCTGTCGTATGGATACGGCGGCGGTACAAACCCAGCGAGGTCGCTCATCCAGCGCGCACCCGGAACTCGCCGAGACGGCCCGCCGAGGCGTCGCCCAAGCGAGCGCGCACACGTACTCCATCCTCGTCATTGAACGTGCTCACAACTTCGCCTTCGCGATGGATTGCTGCCAGCACATCGCCGCGTTCGTACGGCACCAACAGCTCGACGATCGTCGTGATCGCCCGCAGGCGATCACCGAGCGCGACCAAGAAGTCGTCGATTCCCGTTCCCAGCTGCGCGCTGACGACGACCGAGCCCGCGTGGCGAGCGTGAAGGTCGGCTGCTACCTCGGGGGCGACATCGGACTTGTTGAAGACCAACAGCTCCGGAACGGAGAGCGCCTCGATCTCGCGCAGCACTTCGCGCACGGCTGCAATCTGGCCCTCAGGATCGGGGGCCGCGCAGTCGACCACATGCACGAGAAAGTCGGCGCGTCGGGCAACTTCGAGCGTGCTCTTGAACGCCTCCACCAGACCGTGCGGCAGGCGGCGCACGAACCCAACCGTGTCGGTGAGCAACACCGGTTCACCGCCAGGCAATGCCAGCCGCCGCGTCGTTGGGTCGAGCGTCGCAAACAGGCGATCCTCCACCAACACACCTGCCTGTGTGAGCCGGTTGAGCAACGTCGACTTACCTGCGTTCGTGTAGCCGACGATCGTGACCGCGGCAAGACCACTTCGTGAGCGGCTCTTGCGCTGCAGATCGCGCGTGTGCTGTAGATCCTTGAGATCGACTTCCAGCTTGGAGATGCGACGCATGATGCGGCGACGATCGACCTCCAGCTTGGTCTCACCACTACCGAAACGAGCACCAACCCCACCGCGCTGCTGCGACAGCCGGGCGGTTGCTCCACGGCGCAACCGCGGCAAGCGGTAACGCAGCAGCGCCAGCTCGACCTGCGCCTTGCCCTCCAACGTGTGAGCGTTCTGGGCGAAAATATCGAGGATCACCGCCGTGCGATCAAGAGCCGTGCGGCCGAGCAGCTTTTCGAGATTGAACTGTTGGGCAGGCGCGAGTTCGTTGTCGAACACGACTGTGTCGGCGTCGACTGCCAAGCACAGGTCGCGCAGTTCCTCGACTTTGCCCTTGCCGATGTACCACGTGTGGTCAGGAGCGTCACGGCGTTGCATGACACGACCCACTTCGTCGGCGCCAGCGGTGTCGATCAGCAGCGCCAACTCGTCGAGGCCAGCTTCGGTGTCGTCGTCGTGATGACCGGGCAGCGTCACCCCGACCAGCACAATTCGTTCACGCTTGGCGCGCTCGATCAGTGTTGCGCCGAGCGCTTGGTTGTATGGGCTGTTCATACCGAGCCTTCCCGCACAACCGTCACAGCGGACTCTCCACGCTGATCGTGGCCACGAACTTCGCGGGACCGACCAGCGTGACTCGCCCGTTTGAAGGCTGATGCAGTCGTACCTTGGCACTTCCGCCGGGCATATGCACCACGATTTCTGCGAGGGCGGGAGCAACCATGCCCCAGTTTGCGGCCGCCCATGCGGCTGCGCAGGCGCCGGTGCCACAGGCTTGGGTGATGCCAGCCCCACGCTCGTGTACCCGCATTGTGATCGCGTTCGGCTGCGGACCTGGCTCGATGATTTCCAGGTTGACCTGCGGCACCATCTGCCCAAGGGACAACAAGTCGACCTCGGCGACACTGTCGACCGCAACGACGCTGTGCGGATTTCCGACAGCAAGATGGCTAACTGGCCGCATCGGGTCGCACGCCAGCGCCGCCCAGTTCGACGGCTGCGAGATCTCGGTGACTTCGCCCATGTCGACGGCTGCTTCCACGACCGACGGGTCGTCGGTCGCCGCCAACGTCACCACCCGTTCGCCTGCGTCGGTGAGGATCCGGTAATCCGCAAGGTCGCCGCGGCGCATCGCCAACGCCTGCGCGAAGCAACGCACGCCGTTGCCGCTGATCTCCGCTCGCGAGCCGTCGGCGTTGAACAGCAGCATCTGCGCGCTGTACCCATCTGCACTCTCACCGACCATCAGCCCATCGGCGCCAATTCCCTCGCGACGATCGCACAACTCGCGCGCCAAGGCGGGCAAGTCACCGATTCCGGGATGGAACACGACGAGAAAGTCGTTGCCCAGGCCGTGGTGTTTGGTGAGAGTCAGTTGCGTCATGAGTGCAGCAGAACTGGTAGCGCTTCGGAAACCGCATCGTGTTCGACCGACACCCAGCGTATGCGGGGGTCGCGGCGGAACCATCGCTCCTGACGAACCGCAAACTGGCGCGTTCGCAGCGCGATTGACGCAATCGCTGCGTCGAGTTCGACCCGCCCCTCAAGGTGGTCGATCAACTCCTTGTACCCCAATGCTTGGCGGGCTGTCCGCGACAGGCCCGCAGGTTCAGCGAGCAGGCCCGCCACTTCGTCGAGCAGGCCGCTCGCGATCATCTTCTCAACGCGTTGCGCAATGCGAACGCTGAGCGCAGCGCGCGACCAGCGCAACCCAACCTGCACCACTTCGGTGGGTTGGTAGTCGTTGAGTCCAGCGCCGAACGAACTGAACGGGCGACCGGAACCAAGCGTGACTTCCAAAGCACGCACGACCCGGCGCACATTCGTGGGCTCCATGCGCGTCGCCGCGACGGGATCGAGTTGGGCAAGCTGCGCATGCAGCGCCGCCGACCCCTCCCCCACAACCCGAGCCTCGAGGTCCGAACGAACTTGCGGCCACTGACCGGGAATCGTCATCGGGTCGGTGAGCGCACGTAGGTACAGGCCCGTGCCGGCGACGAGCACCGGCCGACGACCCCGAGCAGTGATCTCGCCAATCGTCGGACCGATCGCACGCGCAAAGTCGGCGACGGTGTAGAGCTGCGACGGTTCAACGAGGTCGATGCCGTGGTGGATCACCGCTTGCCGATCGGCAGCGGTCGGCTTGGCGGTGCCAATATCCATGCGCCGATAGACCTGCATGGCGTCGACAGCGACGATCTCGACGTCGGTACGCGCAGCTGCGTAGGCCATCGCAACGTCGCTCTTGCCCGATGCTGTGGGGCCGACGATGACGAGCGGTGCCGACAACAGCTAGCCAGCCAAGACAGGGATGCGGCGCTTGTGCTGCGGCTCGGCCGTCAACTCAAGAAATCGGCCGCTGAGATGGTGCGGTGCGGCGGCGGTCACTTCCACCAGGCCGTACGAGCCCACTCGCAAAGGATCGCTACTTGCGAAGTGAACCAACTTGTTCTGCCGGGTGCGACCAGTGAGCACTGCCGGATCGCGTTTGCTGGGACCCTCGATCAGAACCTCTTCGACACGACCGATGCGGGCTACGTGCTTGGCAAGTGCGCTGCGTTCGACGACGACGCGCAACCGGTCGAAGCGCTCTGCCACTACGGCCGGCTCGACGAAGCGATCGGTCAGGGTTGCGGCTTCGGTGCCCGAACGCGGCGAGAAGATGAAGCAGTAGGCGTAGTCGTACTCGGCCGCTGCGGCAACGGCGAGCGTGTCGTGAAAGTCGGCCTCTGTTTCGCCGGGAAAGCCAACGATGATGTCGGTGCTCACTGCCAGGTCGGCCACCGCCTCGCGGGCCTGTGCCAAGCGACTGAGGTAGCGATCGGCGGTGTAACCGCGATGCATTGCCGCCAGGATCTGGTTGCTGCCGGACTGCAGCGGGTAATGCAGGTGCTCGCAAACCGTTGGCGTAGCGGCCATCGCCGCGAATGTTTCGGCGCGCATGTCTTTGGGGTGTGGACTGGTGAAGCGCACGCGTCGGATGCCTGGCACACGCCCGAGGGCAATCAGCAGCTCGCTGAACTGCGGCCGCAACCGGGCCTGATCGTCGCCTGCCTGACGGGCGGCGAGTTGCAGGTCGCGGCCATAGCTATTGACGTTCTGGCCGAGCAGCGTGACCTCCGTGACCCCGTTGGCCGCGAGGAGTTGCACTTCGCCAACCACCTCTTCGAACGGCCGGCTGATCTCTGTTCCGCGCACGGACGGCACGATGCAGAAGGCACAACTGTTGTCGCAACCAATCTGGATCGTGACCCAGGCGTTGAAGCTGGTTTCGCGCCGGGCGGGCAGCGCACTGGGGAACAGGGCATGGTCGTCGATCACCGCTTGATCGAGAATCTCGGTGATCTGCCCGTGAGCGGTGGCGTGCTGAACAAGTTCGGCAGCGCGATGAACGTTGTGAGTCCCCATGACAACGTCGACCCACGGCGCCTTGCTGGCCACGAGGTCGCGATCCTTTTGTGCCAGGCAGCCCGACACGACGATCTGGCGCCCCGCGCGCTCGTTCTTCCAGCTGCGCAGCCAGCCGAGGCTGCCATACAGCTTGTTGTCGGCGTTCTCGCGAATGCAGCAGGTGTTGAGCACCACGATGTCGGCATCGGCTTGGTCGTGCACGGCCGTCAGGCCATCGGCTTCCAGCAAACCGGCGATTCGCTCGGAGTCGTGGTCGTTCATCTGGCATCCGAACGTGCGCACGATGAAGCTGCGACCCGTAGTCGTGCCGCTACTGATCGTGCCTTCCATAGCTGGCCAGGCTACCTGCGGTCAGGCAACTGGGACCGGCCAGCGGGAACACCCGACACCCGCTTCGTTACGCAGCGACTCTGGCATCGGCGGCCAATGCCTCGCGCCCGTACAGCGCAATGATGACGGCCCCGGCGCTCATGAACGTAACGGCGTCTTCCGAGGCGCTGGACTTGCGAAAGCCCAGCGCCTCGTAGAACGCCGTCGACTGCGCCACGTCGGCCACACCCAGCGTGACAATCCTGACGTTTCCGCTCATCTCAGAGCTCGATCGGCGCTTCGTCGGCAGCACTGAACGCCTCACCGGCGGGAACGGTGACGGCGCTCTCGGCAACCTCGGCGGCGACGAACGGCGGGGTGGCCGCGTCGGCACCGATGCCTGCTTGCACCCGAACCTTCTCGGACACCTCGACCATGATCTCAGGATTCGCAATGAGGAAGCCCTTCGCGTTTTCGCGACCCTGGCCGAGTTGCTCGCCGTCGTAAGTGAACCACGAGCCCGACTTCTTGATGATCGCCATGTCGACCGCCATGTCGAGCAGTGAGCCTTCGCGGCTGATGCCCTTGCCGTACATGATGTCGAACTCGGCCTGACGGAAGGGTGGCGACACCTTGTTCTTGACGACCTTCACCCGCGTGCGGTTACCAACAACCTCGGCACCATCTTTGATGCTCTCGATACGGCGAATGTCGAGGCGCACCGACGCGTAGAACTTCAGCGCGCGACCGCCGGGCGTGGTCTCGGGTGAGCCGTACATGACGCCGATCTTCTCGCGCAGTTGGTTGATGAAGATCATGATGGTGTTGGTGCGGTTGAGGTTGGCGGTCAGCTTGCGCAGCGCCTGGCTCATCAGGCGGGCCTGCAGGCCAACGTGCGTGTCGCCCATCTCGCCCTCGATCTCGGCGCGGGGAGTAAGTGCCGCCACCGAGTCGATCACGACGACATCGAGGGCACCGGAGCGCACCAACATGTCGGCAATCTCGAGCGCCTGCTCGCCTGTGTCGGGCTGGCTGATCAGCAGCTGATCGATGTCGACACCAATCGCCTGTGCGTACACAGGGTCCATCGCGTGCTCGGCATCGATGTAGGCACAAATGCCGCCGTTGCGCTGCGCTTCGGCGACGACGTGCATTGCCAAGGTCGACTTACCTGAGGACTCTGGCCCGAAGATCTCGACAATGCGACCGCGTGGCAAACCGCCAACGCCGAGTGCGACGTCGAGCGCCATTGCCCCGGTCTGGATGGCCTCGATGGCCATCGATCCCTTCTCACCCATCCGCATGACGGACCCTTTGCCGTACTGCTTGTCGATGGCCGCCAGGGCCATTTCGAGTGCCTTATCCCGATCGTTGCTCACAACGTGTCTCCGTTTCGTTTGCTGTTGCTGTTGGTGGGCTGATGTTGCGTGCACCGTACGAACGGGGTGTTACAGGGTTTCCGTCGTTCGAACAACACGATTGTAACTACGAACAACCGTTCGATCAAGCATTTTCGACTGAAGCCGCGCAAGTGCCCTTCCAGTGCACCCCGAATGAGCAAGACTCACGGCGTGCGACGAACCTTTGCAGGGCTGATGTTTGCGCTCGCCTACGCCTGCGCCAGCCTGGCTATCGCTGGCTTCCTGCTCCAGCGAATGGCCTTCGACCCCGATTACTCGGCCAACGCGGCCGAAGTGGTGCTCGGCGACGAGAAGCTGCGCACCGAACTCGCCAACCTGATTGCGGACTCCGTTGCCGCCAACCTCGGGCTCAACCAGGAAGAGATGCGACTGCGGGTGCAGGTCATCGCCAGCACTGACGTCGGGGCGAATCTGATGTCGGAGATCATTCACGACGCGCACGCCCACCTCATCGGCGAGCAAAAGACACCGGTCCAGATCACCGGTTCACAACTCGTCGACGCGACTCAGATAGCAGCTGCGATCGACGTGCCGACGCTGACGATTCCAATTCCGAAAGTGACGCCACTGGAGGTGGCAAACGGCGTTGTCGGCTGGATGGTGCCGATCGCGGCAATCGCGACCGTCATCTTCGTGCTCTTTGGCGCGACGGCCCACCCGGATCGCGGTTCCTTGATCAAGAGTTTTGGTATCGCCCTGCTGTTGCTCGGTGTGATGGCTGCGTTGTTCGGTTACGTAATTCCCAAGTTCGCTGTGCCGGCGCTGAGCGACAGCGTGTGGGCTCGGATTCCGCCCGCACTTGCTGACGAGTTGTTGCCGATCCTGCTCGGCGTCGAGCTGGTACTGATCGGCGCAGCCGTTGCGCTGCTAGCCGGTACCGGAGTCTTGAGTCGTCGTCGCAGTTGGAGTACGCCGGTGCGGGTAAATCGCTACGGCCAAGACCGGCACTGGAGCTAGCGCCGGGCCTAGCTACCGGGCACTACGCGGTCAGTTCGTCGACGAACTCGCCGAACACTTCGGCGTAGTGCAAGGCCTCGGCGTCGGTATGCATCACCGAGATGAGCCACTGTTCGTCAAGACCTGGCGGCAGCAGCACCCCGCGATTGATGCCATGCATCCATTGCGCAAAGGCGAGATCGAAGTCGGTCGCCTTGTAATCGCGGTAGTTCTGGATCGGTTCGCGAGCCCACGTCACACAGCCCTTGGCCCCGAACTGAACCGTATGAGCCGGAAGGCCTGCGGCGGCGATGATGCCATCGACGGCGTCGAGTAGCAGTCGGTTGCGCGCGATTGCGGCTTCCGTCGCCGCCGGGGTACACACCTCGGTCAACACTGCTCGCGCTGCGGCCATGCACAGCGGGTTGCCGTTGTAGGTACCGAGGTGCAGGACTTTGCCGGTGGTGATCTGATCCATGCATTCGCGCGTTCCACCGAATGCGCCGAGCGGCAAACCACCACCGATGCACTTCGCCAAGGCGACCAAGTCGGGCTGCACTCCGACGGCGTGGCTCGCTCCGCCCCAATGGGCTGTGATGCCGGTCTTGACTTCGTCGAAGATCAGCATCGTGCCGTACTTGCGCGTGATCTCGCGCACTGCCTTCAGATACCCGGGCTGCGGCAAACAGATGCCGATGTTCTCCATTGCCGGCTCGACGATGAAGCAGGCCACGTCGCCAGCCGAGAGCACACGCTCGAGTGCCTCGGCGTTGTTGAAGGGAACGACGATCGTGTCGCCGAGCACGGCGCGCGTGATGCCGGCCGTTGCCGGAATCGACCGTGGTGCATCGGCCGGGCCGGCCTCGCTGATTGGTGGCTTCATCGAGATCATCACTTCGTCGTGATGCCCGTGGTAGCCGCCTTCGACCTTGACGATCTTCTCGCGCCCGGTCACGCCACGCGCCACGCGGATTGCGTCCATCGTCGCTTCAGTACCCGAATTGGTGAAGCGCCACATCGGCAGTCCGTAACGCTCGCCGAGCAACTCGGCCACCTCTGCGTTCATCTCGCAAGGCGTGACGAACAACGTGCCGTTGTCGAGTTGTGTCTCGATTGCGCGTCGCACAGCAGCATGGCAGTGCCCCGAGAAGAGCGCGCCGAAACCCATGTCGAAATCGGTGTAGCGGTTGCCGTCGACATCTTCCATCCATGCGTCTTGCGCTCGGCGCACGACGATTGGATGTGGGTCGTAGGCCTGAAAGCTGCTGGGTACTCCGAGAGGCATCACCTTTCGTGCCCGCTCGGTGGCGACCTGCGACGCTTTCGTGCGGCTGACGTAGGTACCGAGTTCTCGTTGCGTGATGGCTCTTGCTCGCTCGGCCAGATCGTGCGCTGGAAGGCTTTCCGTGGCCTTCATAGTCATCTCCCTAGGAATCCGTTCTGCAGAGCCTAGCCGACCACGGATTCCGTCGCGAACAGCTCCTCAAACTGTCGGTGGTTTTCCAGAACGGGTGTGGCACACTACGGGTTCCCATGGTGGCCGTAGCTCAGCTGGTAGAGCATCAGGTTGTGATCCTGAGGGTCGCGGGTTCGAGCCCCGTCGGTCACCCCACTTCTTTCGTTCGCGTTCTGTGTCGAGATGATCAGAGGTAGCGGCACGCGACCTCCTACACTGCTGCACGAAATGCGCCTCTAGCTCAACGGCAGAGCAACGGACTCTTAATCCGCAGGTTCTGGGTTCGAAACCCAGGGGGCGCACCGAACTTTGCCTATTGTGGGTGGCGTGACCAAGCACGTGGTCCGCATCACCTACTGCGTCCCTTGAAACTATTCTGAGCGCGCCGTGAGCGCCGCCAACGATCTGCTCTCCAGCTACCAGCATGTGATCGAGAGCCTCACATTCGTGACCGGCTCGAAGGGTGTCTTCGATGTCGAGGTCGACGGCGAAGTGATCTTTTCCAAACACGCTGTCAATCGACACGCAGAGCCCGGCGAGGTACTGCACCTCTTCGAACAGACTTACGCCGCCAACGTCGAGCGCTACGGAACCTGAACAAGCTGGGTCCGGAGCCAAGCCTCAGCTTCGGCTCGCTCTTCTTCCGAAAAGGCCGACGACACCCACTCGCGAGCCACCGGTGCGGGCTGGAACGCCGGGGCGGGCTGGAACGTCGGCAGGTCGGGTTGGAGGGTCGTTGCGGCTGGCTCGAACATCGCGGCAGGCTCGAACGCCTCCGCCTCCGATTCCACCAGTTCGTCGGGTGGCAACTGTCGCTTGCGCGGCCACAGCCCGATCGTGCACGCGACTCCCGACACCACACCGACGCCGAGCGGTGTGCTCAACAAACCAAGAACACGACCGCCGTGTGGTATCGAGAGTTGCGGCGACCCGAGAATGTCGGATTGGGTGACTCGAAAGTCGTCGGCGTTCTGACTGTTATCTCCCTGCGTCACGAATGTGCCGTCGTCGCGTACACCGGTGATTCGGTGCACAACCAGCTGGCCCGCCCCGAGCTGATCGCCAGGAATCTTGAAGACGACGACTTCGCCGACACCCGGCGTCGCGTCGGTGTCGAGCACCACCAAGTCCCCCGAGTCGTAGGTCGGTTCCATCGATCGGCCCTGCACCAAAATGAGTTGTCTCGATCCGCCGAGCGTTGCTGGCCACATGAACCACGCAACCGCAATGGTCAACGCGAGCGCTGCGAGGTCGAGGACGCGACGCGCGGTTCGACGGGAGCCCTCTCTGTCGGAATCGGCGGCTGCGCTCGTCATGGACTTGCCGGTGTCGTGACAACGATGTTGCTGAACCGAATCTGGTTGCCCTGGTTGTAGTGCAGGCCAACACGCGTACCACCCGACAGCGTGGTCACTTGTCCGGCGGTAAGTGTGTGGCTCACGGCCAGCACTCCGTTCACCGAGACCGTGACAGCCGTGCCATTACGAGTGATGCGCACCACCGTGCTGGCGGTGATGGTGACCGCACTTGACGCAATAGTGGTGACAGTGCCGCCATTGACGAGCAAGAGGCGAGCAGTACCCGGCCCAACGAGCACACCAGCGAGGTACACACGCGTCGCGCCGGTGTGATTGATGGCGACTCCCGCGAGACGATTGTTGCCGTTGGCGCTCACCACCGTCGCTTCTGCGCTGACGTTAGTTTGACCGGCAGAAATCGTGGCGGTGGCACCACCGCCAGCAGGATCAAGTACCCCAGCGGCGATCGTCCACGTGCCCCTGTGCACGGACCAGATACCGGCCCCGCACTTGGCCGGCAGTTGCACTGGCCGATTGGCGAGCGCGGCTCCGGTTGCTGCGGGCAGCGCGAAGTTATCGCAGGTGAGAATAGTCGGCGTCGGCGGAGTACCCGCTTGATTCCAGGCTTCCAGGCTTGCGGGGGAAATTCCCCCGAGGCTGGCGGCACTCGCCACCCCGATGGCAAGCACGCTCGCCCACGCGGCGAACCCAACTAACCATCGGGGTGACATGTGCAGTCCGAGAAAATCAGCCCGAGATGATCAGCGAGACGCCGGTGACCGCGCTGGCAGCAACCGGGCTACCCAGCGTGATCGAGAACGCGTCGGCCGCCACCGTGATGGAAGCTGAGTTGGTGGTTCCGAGGTTGGTGGTGCCGTCACGCAGTGACACCGAGGCTGCCTTGGCGTTGCACGCTGCATCGACATTGGTGAAGTTGACGGCCGTCACTTGATACTCCTGGGCCGTGGCGTTGTATGAGGTGGTGTACGAGATGGTGATGCCAGTGCTGTCGCAGGCAGCGACGACCGAGTTGGAGGCACCAACCGAGCTCGAGGTCAATGTGCCGAGGGAGGCCGCCGAGGCACCCATGATGCCAGCGATTGACACGCCAGCGAGCACCGCGACAAGGGGGGATTTGGGAAGACGCATGATCAGTTGATTCCTTTGTTGGAGATTGTCTGGATGGGTGCCCAAGCGGTGAGCCGGTTAGACACTGGGTTTTCGGCACGCCTCGTGGTCGACTTGAGCCAAACGACCGAGAAAATCGTGCAGTTTCCGTCCGTCCGTGGGTGGCCAACGCCCGAAAACCAAGGCTTCGCCGCCGATCCAACTGCAAAGCTGACGAAGTGCGTATCGAACCGCTCACTCTCGACGGTCGGCATCTGAGCCTGCAGCCACTGGCTGAATCGCACGCGCCCGCCTTGCAGGCCGCCGCCGACCGCGACCGGTCGACCTACGGCCACACGGTGGTGCCCGCCGATCTGGCGGCAATGAAGGCCTACATTGCCGGGCTGCTGCAGGACGCTGAGCGCGGCACTGCCCTGCCCTTTGTGCAGGTGCGAGCAAGCGATCGCTCCCCGGTGGGATGCACCCGGTTCATGAACATCGTGTGGTGGGCGGGGCGCGACACCCCGGCCGAGGTGGAGATCGGTGGCACGTGGCTGGCTGCCGACGCCCAGCGAACACCGATCAACACGGAGGCAAAGTTGCTGCTCATGGCCCATGCCTTCGAGCAGTGGGGCGTCTTTCGGGTTGCCCTCTGCACCGACGCAGCCAACACGCGTAGCCGCGACGCAATCGAACGCATCGGCGCCCAATTCGAGGGGATACTTCGACGCCACCGGCCGAGCGCCGGACACTTCGGAACGCCGGGCCAAGCGCGAGACTCGGCCATGTACTCGATCACCGACCAAGAGTGGCCGGGCGTTCGCGAAGTTCTGGAGCAACGATTATCACCCCAACGGCTATGACAAGTGAGCGACCGGTCATGCTGATCACCGGCGCCGGGCGCGGCATCGGCGCGGCCATCGCTCGCGCCGCGGCACCGACCTACGACCTGGTCGTCAACTACGCAACTTCGGCCAGTGCAGCCGAGACGCTCGCCGACGAGTTGCGTGCATTTGGCGGGCAAGTCGAAACAGTTCGGGCCGATGTCGGCGACGAGCAGCAAGTGGTCGAGTTGTTCAAGGAGCTCGACGCGCGGTTGGGTCGCCTCGACGTGTTGGTCAACAACGCCGGTATCGCGGGCGGGTATGGCCCGCTAGCGGTCGTCGACGGCGACATGCTGGCGCGCCTGTGGGCCGTGAACGTCACCGGCGCATTTCTGTGCGCGCGCGAAGCGGTGGCCCGGATGGGCACCGGCAGCATCGTCAACATTTCGTCGAAGGCGGCGGTGCTCGGCGGTGCGGGCGAGTGGGTCTACTACGCCGCGTCGAAAGGGGCACTCGACACGATGACGATCGGCCTCTCCAAGGAATTGGCGGAGCGAGGAATACGAGTGAACGGGGTCCGGCCGGGTCTCATCGAGAGCGACTTCCATCTGCACGCGCCACCGGGTCGCGTCGAGCGGATGCGCCCCATCATTCCGATGCAACGATCCGGAACACCCGATGAGGTGGCCGCGGCCGTTGTCTGGTTGGCTTCACCGGCCGCCAGCTACGTAACTGGCACCTTTATCGACGTGGCCGGGGGTCGCTGAGCATGAAAATTCTGGTGGTGTTGGCGCACCCAAACGCCGACAGCTTCAACCACGCAATCGCGCAGCGAGCGTGCGCCACACTGAGCGCAGCTGGGCACGATGCCGAGCTGCTCGATCTCTACGCGGCCGGCGTGCGGGCCGCGATGAGCCCAGCCGAGCGCACCGCGTACCACAGCGATCAGCCGCTGCTCGATCCACTGATCGCGACACATGTCGAGCTGTTACGCGCGGCTGAGGCTCTCGTGTTCGTCTACCCCACGTGGTGGAGCTCGCTGCCCGCGATCTTGAAGGGGTGGCTCGAGCGCGTGATGGTGCCGGGGGTGGCCTTCGTGTTCAACGAGGAAGGCAAGGTGCGACCTGGCTTGACGCACGTGCGCCGAATCATCGGCATCAGCACGTACGGGTCGCCTCGGGTCTTCGTCGCTGCGATCAACGACAACGGACGCCGCACGCTCACGCGTGCATTGCGCATGATCTGCGGCCTGCGCACGCGTTGCAGTTGGTTGGGCCTCTATGCCATCGACACCGCGACTACCGCACAGCGCGAAGCTTTCCTGCTACGTGTGGAGAAGCGGATGAGAGCGCTGTGAAGACCTACCTTGTCTTCTGCCACCCGCTCGCCGACTCGTTCACCTCGGCCGCGCGCGATCGCGCGCTCGCGGGGCTCTCGCGTGCCGGCCATGAGGTGCGCGTCACCGATCTCTACGTCGAAGAGTTCCGACCCGAGCTCTCCGCCTGGGAGCGCACGCATCATCTGGATCCGCCGGAGACGAAGCCCGAGATCGCGAATTACGCCGAGAATCTGCGGTGGTGCGACGCGTTGGTGCTGGTGTATCCGACGTGGTGGAGCGGCCAACCAGCGATGTTGAAAGGCTGGATCGACCGGGTCTGGGTCGCGGGCGTTGCCTACGAGCTACCGCCGGGCGGCAACCGCATTCGGCCACTGCTGCACAACATCCGCCGATTGGTCGTGATCACGACCCACGGGTCCTCGAAGTGGGTCAACGCTGCGCAGGGCGAAGGCGGCAAGCGAGTCGTCACCCGTTCGCTGCGCCTGCTGTGCAATCGCCTCGCTCGCACGAGTTGGATCGCGCTCTACAGCATCGACCGCGCCTCGGAACATGAGCGCAAGAGGTTCCTCGACCGAGTCGAGCGCAAGATGGGATCACTTCGCTAACGAACGGCGATGGCGCTAATCGTCGCAACCGACTGCGATCGCCAGCGCCGCGCAGACAGCGGCCATATCCAGAACAAGCATGCGCCCCTCGCCGCGCGCTACCACGGAACGTCGCCCCAAGTCGCGGGCTCCGGATCACCCGCCCGCAATGCAATCGCTTCCTGATCCTGGCCACCCGCAGTGTCCAGCGCGGCGAGGTACTGATCGTCGATCATGTGCGAGTTGTCGAAGGAGGTCACCACTTCCACGTGGGGCGTGTGCGGGAACAGATCGAGAACCGTTGACCCTGTGTGCCGATAGCCGAGTTCGGCCAACAGTTGCGTGTCGCGAGCCAGCGACGCAGCATCACAGCTCACCAGCACGATGCGTCGCGCCTTCGTAGCGGCGAGCACCGCGACACCGGCGCGACCGAGCCCGGCACGGGCAGGGTCGGCGACCACCAGATCCACGGGCCGCGCGGTCCAATCCTCCAGGCGGGAACAGAGCACCTCTGCGGACGCATTCAGATTGGCGACGGCGTCGCGACACGCCGACTCCGACGACTCGACGACGATGGCCGTCATGCCCGCCGGCTGTGCCAGCGCGGCCGCAAACAGCCCGACGCCACCGTAGGCATCGAGGAAGGTGCCGCCGGGCGCCAACAGCTCGCCGCACGCTTTACGAACGTGCGCCACCAACAGCTCTGCTGCCTGCGGACCCGATTGAAAGAACGAGGCAGCACTCACCTGCAGGCGCACACCCGCAACGACCTCGTGCAACACGGCTGTTGCCCCGACGCGTACCGACTGACGAAGCCCCATCGCTTGCGCACCCGCTGCGTCGGCGAACGCCGTGATCTCGCCCGTGGCGCCGCTGACCCGCAGCGAGATCTCGTCGGCCCCCCGAACGCGCAGTGTCGGGAACAACTCGACAAGTGCTGGGTGCGCAACGAGACAGCCGTCGATCGCGACAACGCGGTGGCTTGCGGCTGCGCGCAGCCCAACCGTCCCGTCATCGGCAACCGCTACACGCATCGTCGTCCGGTAGTTCCAAGGCTCGACGGCACCGCCGACACGCACCTCCGGATCAGGAATCTTGGCGATGCGCTGCAGCGCCTCGCGGACGATGTCGGTCTTCCACTGCAATTGCGCCTCCGGCACACCGTGTTGCCAACTACATCCCCCGCAACCATCTGCCAGTCGTGGGCACGGAGCGGCAACTCGCGACGGCGAAGCGTCGATGATCGATGTCGCAACACCCCGGGCGAAGTCGCGTTTGCTGGTATGCACCTCGACGACTGCCATCTCATCCGGCAGCGCGCCCTCCACGAACACCACGCGTCCATCAGCCAGGTGCGCCAGCGCATCGCCGCCAGCCACCAACTTCTCGACGCGCACCGTCTCCGTGACATTCGTCGGCGCAGCCATCAGTCGCGAGACTGTCATACACGCCGGCCAATCGGATGACTTGCGGCTACCCTCCAAGGAGATGCCCCGCATTGAGATCGCCCCCAGCGTGCTGCCCGCCGACTTCTCGCGGCTGGGCGACGAGGTCGCAGCCCTGCAAGCGGCTGGTGTCGATCGCATTCAGTGGGATGTGATGGATGGGCAGTTCGTTCCCAACCTGACGTTCGGCCCCGATGTCATCGCGGCTGCCCGCCCACACGCCACAGTGCCATTCGAAGCGCACCTGATGGTGCTCACGCCCGACCAGATGGCTGAGGATTATGTGCGGGCTGGCTGCCAACGGCTGATCGTGCACATCGAGGCGTGCACGCACCTGCATCGCACCCTCACCAACATCGCCTCGTTGGGTGCCACCGCCGGTGTCGCACTCAATCCGGCCACACCGGCAAGCACCATTGCCCACGTGCTCGACCTCGTCGACTTGGTCTTGGTCATGACGGTGAATCCCGGTTTCGGCGGCCAGCAGTACATCGCGACCATGGAGGCCAAGATTCGGGAAGTGCGGGCGATGCTCGACACTGCTGGGCGCCCGGAAGTCGACGTTGAGGTTGATGGCGGCATCGGGCCAACGACGATCGCTGGCGCGGTCGCTGCCGGGGCCAACGTTCTCGTCGCTGGCAGCGCGTTGTTCCGCGACGCGAAGGGCTTGGCGCACGCCGTCACCGACCTGCGCACCCGCGCCGAGGCGGCAACTCGCTAAACCGGCGCGCACCCACTCCCTAGAGTGCAGGCCGATGCCGATTCAGCGATTGACCACTCCCTACGGGAGCCCATCGCTACACGCACTGCGCGGCGCCATCGATCGCCTGCAAGCGGGCGATCCGTTGTCGGCCGTGACGGTGCTCGTGCACTCGAACGCCGTCGGCGTGTCGACTCGCCGCTGGTTGGCTGCCCACGGCGGCATTGCAGCCGCGCAGTTCCTCACCGCCTTTCGCTGTGCCGAGTTGTTGGGCGGCGCCGCGTTGGCGAGCCTCGGCAAGCGCCCCGTCAGCACACCCGTTGTCGACGTCGCAGTTCGGCAAGTCCTCGCCAACTCGGCTGGCGTGTTCCAACCGATCGCCCACCATCAGGCCACCATCACCGCCGTGCGCAACACGTACAAAGAGTTGCGCCACCTGCCAGCGGCTGCGCTCACGCGTTTGGCCACCAGTGGGTCCGCGCGAGCACGCGAAGTCGTGCGGCTGTACACGACGATCCACGATCACCTCGCCGCCGAGTGGTACGACGAGGCCGACTTGTTGCATGTTGCGTGCGCATCAGCCGCGCTGGCGCCACCGCGCACGATCGTGTTCCTGCCACAGCGGCTGCGCGCCACCGAATCAGCCCTGCTCGCCGCGCTCGCCGAGCACGGCGAGGTGATCCTGCTCGAAGGCAACGACGAACTCCCCAGCGACGCTCCGATGGAAATCGTCGATGCGTCCGACGCCGACGAAGAAGTCCGCGAAGCAGTGCGCGTGGCTGTGGCCGCCGTGCACGACGGTGTCGCGTTGCATCGCATCGGAATTGTTTGGCCGCAGCACGATCCCTACGCACGCCTTGCTGGCGAACACCTGCAGCAAGCCGGCATCGTGTGGAACGGGCGCCCAGGGGTCGCGTTGCACGAACGACTCGCCGCCCGCCTGGTCCTCGATGTGTTGCAGCTCGATCGGCGGGGTATCCGCCGCGCCGACCTCTTTGCCCTGCTCGCCAGCGTGCCCGCCCGAACGCGCGGCGGCAAGTACGTGCCGCGACAAAAGTGGGAGCGCATCTCGCGCGACGCGGGCCTGGCAGGTGACGCCGATTGGAACACCCGCCTGACCGCCTACGCCGCGCTCCAGCGCGAGAACACGAACGAAGCGGCCGCCAGCGACGCCGAGCAGCTGCTCGCGTTCGTCGACGACCTGCGCCAAATGCTCGGCCCGCAACACAAGGCGATGCCGTGGCAACACTGGGCAGGCGTGGCCCGCACGGTGCTACACCGCTGGCTCGGTGGGCTGTACGGCGAGTCATCGCTGCCCGCCGACGAAACGGAAGCGCTCATCGCAGTGCAGGCGTCGCTCGACCGCCTCGGCCGACTCGACACCCTTGCCGAACCCTGCACGCGGTTGGTGTTCGCCAACACGCTCGCCGCCGAACTCGACGCGGCACCGGGTAGGGCCGGGCGCATCGGCGTCGGCCTTCACGTCGGGCCACTCTCGTTCGCGGTCGGACAGTCCTTCGAAGTTCTGATCGTTGTGGGCGCCGCCGAGGGTCTGCTGCCCGCGCCACCGCCGTCGGAGGCATTGCTCGGCGACAGCGATCGCCAACTCACCGACGGCGCCTTGGCTCTGAACGCGGACAGCGCGGCCGAGCAGCGAACGCAACTGTGGGCTGCTCTCGCTGGCGCCGATCGCACCGTGCTGATCGCGCCGCGCGGCGATCTGCGCGCGACCGCGGTGCGTCAGCAGTCGCGCTGGATCAGCGAGCTAACCCAAGCACTTCCGGCTAGTTCGCGCACGGTGCCGTCGTTCGCCGCCGGTCTCGCCGAAACTGCCTTCCCCGCGACGCTGGCCCAGCACCGAATCCGCACGCTGGTCCACGAACGCCGCAGCGGCATTGAGTTCGCTGCCAGTCTGCTCACGCAGTCGACCGAGCCACTGCGCGCTGGTGCTGCGCTGCTCGCCGCCAGAGCGTCGGATCAGTTCACCGAGTACGACGGAAACTTGGCGGGCTTGCCGATCGAAGCCTTCGGCGACCGCGCCGTCTCACCGACGCGGCTGGAGACCTGGGTGAGCTGCCCGCACGCATGGTTCATGGAATACGTGCTGCGCGTGAAGCCAGTCGAGCAACCCGACGAGCAGCTGCGCATCACACCAAGGGACCGCGGGAACCTCGTCCACCGCGCACTCGATCGCTTTCACAAGCGTGTGCTCGCCGGCGACTTCCCGCAACCGGGCGCGAACGGTTGGGGGCCTGATCACCTCGCGGCGCTGCTCGCCGACTTCGAGTTCGAGGCAACGCTGATGGCGGCGAACGGGGTCGTTGGCCGCACGGCCTTCTGGCACGCCGAGCAGACCAACCAGCGACACGAGCTCGCCACCTGGATGCAGCGAGACAGCGAGCACATCGCAGCTCGCGGCGCGCAGCTCTACGCATCCGAGCAGCGCTTCGGCGACGACGACTGCCCTGTCGTGATCGCGCTCGCCGACGGAAGCCAGCTGCGCGTGCGCGGCATGATCGATCGCATCGACCGCTGCGCCGACGGCACGTTGGTAGTCACCGATCACAAGAGTGGTGGGGCCGCGCGCTTCAAAGACGTCTCCGACGACAACCCGACGGCAAGTGGAACGAAGTTGCAGCTTCCCGCTTACGGCGCAGCCGCACTGGCGATCGCTGGTCTGCCACCCGACTCGCCGGTGCACGCCGAGTACGCCTTTCTCGCTCGCGGTAACTACAAGCGCATCGGAACGTCGCTGACTCCGCAAGCGTGGCAAGGCGTTGGTGTCGTGCTGCAGACGATCGCCGAAGGAATCCGCAGCGGGCTGTTCGTTGCCAGGCCCGAGAAGTCGCAGTTCCGCATCGCTGGTCGCGTCGACTGCGAGTACTGCGACCCCGATCACCTCGGAACCGCCGAACTGTGGGCCGAGTTCGAGCGCAAGCAGCACGACCCATGTCTCGCCCCGGTGCTCGGCGCGGTCGACGATGCAGCGGCCGATGAGGGCACCGACGACGGGTCTGCGCCATGACCGAACAACTCGACCTCTTCGGTAAGCCGCGGCCCACTCGTCCGGCGCCGCCAGACGCAGCCGACCGCTCGCTCGTGACCGACAACCTCGACATCACGCTGTTCGTGGAAGCGGGTGCTGGCAGCGGCAAGACCGAGGCGCTGGTCACCCGAGTGGCCAACCTCGTGCTCGCCGGCGTGCCGATTGGTTCGATCGCGGCAATCACGTTCACCGAGAAGGCCGCCTCCGAGCTGCGTCATCGCGTGCGCTCGCAGCTCGAGTCCGTCGCCGCTACTCACGAAGACCCGACTCACCTGCAGTTGGCCGCAACGGCGATCAACGACCTCGACCTCGCACCGGTCGGCACCTTGCATGCCTTCGCCCGCCGCGTGCTCAACGAGTTTCCGATCGAAGCACAGCTGCCACCGCGATTCGACGTACTCGACGAAGTGCAGAGCGCAACCGCGTTCCACGAACGCTTCACCGACTTCCTCGAAGCATTGCTCGATGCCCCTGAGTCGGTGCGACTGGTCGAGCTCTGTCAGCACGACGGCTTCGATGTCGAGAAGGGTGTCCGACGCATGGCTGCGGACTTCCAGTCGAACTGGGACCTCGTCGAGGATCGTGTCTCAGCAGTGCTGCCGGCACGCTTCGACGATGCGGCCGCACAACGCGCGTTGGCAACTGCATGTGCGGCCGTCGCTACGTTCGTCGCGCCGCCCGGCGACACGCAAGAGGCAGCAATCTCAGCGTTTCAAGTCATCGGCCAGCAACTCGGCGCCGCGCTCCCGATGGGAGAACTGTTGCGTCTCCTCCACGAGCTCGACGGAGGCGTGAAGTCCGCCGGCAAGGGCAACTCGGCGGACTGGAAGCGATTCCACGGTTCGCCAGATGTGGCGCTGGCCTATCGCGATGAAGTTGCCCGCGTCCGCGCCATGGCCAAAGACGCACTGCAGCGCTGCAATGAAGAACGCCGCCTCACGCTCGGTGCGCTGCTACGCGAGTTCACATTGCAGTCGGTGCGCGATCGCGAGCTGGCTGGCGAGCTCGAGTTTCACGACCTGCTGGTACTCGCCCGTCGGCTGGTTGCCAACAACACCGATGTTCGTCGACAACTTCACCAGCGGTACACGCATTTGCTGCTCGACGAGTTTCAAGACACCGACCCGATTCAGCTCGAACTGGCGGTGCGCATCACCGCCGACCCAGCGCAACAGCCAGCGGACTGGCAGCTCTTGCGCCCGCTACCCGGGCGGCTCACAGTCGTCGGCGATCCAAAGCAGAGCATTTACCGCTTTCGGCGCGCCGACATTGCGCAGTTCCTGCGCGCCAGCGACCAGATCGGGGCACAACGGGCAACGCTGAGCGCCAACTTCCGCAGTGCCTCGCCGATCATCGACTGGGTCAACACGACGATGGGTCGGCTGATCACGCTCGAGCCCGATGTGCAACCAGCGTACGAACCGCTGATCGCGGCCCGCACCGGTGGCCACGAGCACGGTTCGGTCACGGTCCTCGGCGCGCAGGCTCACGAAGACCTCGGCCGTGCAGCTGCGGAAGCACTCCGCGAACGCGAGGCCGCCGACGTTGCCGCGATCGTCGTCGAGGCGCTGACTGAGAAGTGGCAGGTCTGGGATGGCAAGCAGCTGAACGACTGCCGCCCGGGCGACATCGCCATCCTGCTGCCGTCGCGCCTCTCACTCGTCGCGCTGCAGGCCGCTCTCAGCGCCCGCGACATTCCGTTCCGCGCCGAGAACAGTTCGCTCGTCTACGCGGCCACTGAGGTCCGTTCGCTGATGCTGGCCCTGCGCGCCGCCGACGACTCGACCGACGAGTTGGCCATCGTGTCGGCGCTGCGCTCGGCGCTGTTCGGATGCAGCGACCGACACCTCTACGAGTGGAAGGTGACCCACAATCAACACTGGAGCTGGCGCCAGCTTCCAACCGAAAATTCTGCGCTCTTCGCGCATCCGGTGGCGGTTGGGCTGCGGTGCCTTCGCGATCTCGAGGCCCAAGCCCACTACAGCACGCCGTCGCAACTGCTCTCCTGGTTGGTGAACGAGCGCTGCGTCATGGAACTGGCGCTCGCCGGCCGCGACTTTCGCGATGTGTGGCGACGTGTGCGCTTCGTCATCGATCAGGCGCGGGCGTGGAGCGAAGCGGGCGGACATGGTGTGCGGCGTTATCTGTTGTGGACTCGGTTGCAGGGCGACGAAGGTCGCTTCGTTGCCGAAACCGTGCTGCCGGAAACCGACCACGATGCCGTCCGCATCATGACCGTTCACGCGGCGAAGGGTTTGCAGTTCCCGATCACGATCGTGTCGGGTACGAGCAGTCGCCCGGTCAACAATCGTGGACAACGCGTGGTGTGGGGGGCAGCAACCTGGATGCTTTCGGCCGCCGACGATCCCACCTACCAGCAGTTTCAACCGATCGACGAACAGATGAGCGATGCCGAACGCATTCGGCTCTTGTATGTGGCCTGCACTCGCGCGATGGATCACCTCGTCGTGTCGCTGCACCGCACTCACAAACCCGATCCCACATCGGCCAACATCCTCGCTGTTGCCGCCGATGGCGCGGGCCACCGAGAGTTCACGGGTTACGACGGCACGCTGCTCGCTCCAACTCCCCCGGCGGCGGAACTGGCCTGGGCAGACGAGCAAGCGTGGTGGCAGACATGGCAGCGCGACCTCGCGATCGCAAGCCGGCCAGCAGCACTGAGCGCAACCGCGCTTGCCAACAATGTTGCTGCCAGTGCCGTTGCTCCCGCGGCCGTCAACGACGACGCCAGCACTGACGAAGGACTGCGCAAGGATCCAGTCGATCTCGACTTGCCTCCCTGGCAGCGCGGTCGCTACGGAACGGCTGTTGGCCGCGCTGTGCACGCCGTGCTGCAGTTTGCCGATCTGCGAACCGGCGACGACTTAGCGCACTTGTCGGCCGCGCAGGCAGCCGCCGAAGGCGTGCCAGATCTTGATCGCACCATCGAGTCGCTCGCCCGTTCCGCGCTCGCGGCGCCGATCGTTGCCGAAGGTATCGAGTGCGAGCATTGGCGCGAGCTCTTCGTCGCCGCCGACGTTGGTGGCTCGATCGTCGAGGGCTACATCGATCTGCTCGTGCGCCATCCACAGCACGGGCTGGTCGTGGTCGATTACAAGACCGACCAAATTCCGCACGGGGCCGAACGGGCAGCACGCCTCGCTCGTTACGGCACGCAGCTCGCGGCCTACGGTTTGGCGCTGCAGCAGATCTTGGGCGAGCCCGTCGCCGGTGGCGTGCTCGTGATGTGCCGAATCGACGGAGCAGCAGAACAGGTGCCGATCGACAACTGGACCGCGCGCACCGACGAGCTACGCCAGTCGCTCTTGGTCGGAACCTGACGTCGGCGTTCGCCGGTAGGGGCGAGCGCGCGCTAGCGGCACCGTCGAGCCGGTCGATTCGCGCAACGATCGTCCCATCGCGACGAGCAGGTTCTTCACCATCACCAGTGCGATCAGCACGGCGAGCACAATCATCAACGGCTGCAGCACCGACTTCAATAACTCCGAGCCACTGTCCTGTAATGGTGTCAGCACCCCCGAGTCAACCGATGTGCCGTCACTCAGCAACGTGCTGATCGGGTCTTCGATCCGCGGGCACTCCAGACTTGTGTCCTCGATGCCAATGACGGCGTCGCCCCCGAACAGCGGCGCTGGTCGCAGGATCTTGCTCACCAACCGCCCGGTATCGAGATCGAGGCGCACACCCACGATGTACTCCACGCCGACCTCCAAGAAGCTCGCCTCCTGCCCGTACACCACCAACACCCGATTCGTCGGTGCATAGCCCGCAAGGCTGCCCGCCAGCATTGAGAGCACGCGAAACCGGGCGGTGGTCGGTGGGTCGTCGATGTTGATCACGCGGCCGCGAAAGACGGCGAGGGGCGGCTCGGGAACCACGCACCCGGCTGGCGACTGAATCAGCGGACCGAGCGCAGTCGGCGGCGCAACGGGAACCGTCGCTCCGGGGAGCAACGTCGTGGTGGTGCTGTCGCCCGGCGGCACTGTCGCGTTGGCAGGCGAGCTGAGAGCAAGCCCCAGCCCGCCGGCAAGCACCAACACTCCGACCCATCGCACAAGGCGCATCGCCCTCACCGTACCCGTAACCTTGGCCGCATGGGCTTCAACCCGCATCGCAAGCAAGTCGCCCGCCGTAGCGACATCGTGTTCGTGGCCGCTGCGGTCTGCGCGTGTGTGGCGCTGCTGCTGTGGGCGGTACTCGGCTAGAACGCCGCCTCGATCACATCGACCCGTGTGCCGACGACGGCCGCGACGTCGAATCGAAGTTCTAGGTAACCAACGGGTCGGCACTCTGTGAGCCAGATCGCAGCCAGTCGGCGCAGGCGTCGTTGTTTCTGCCAACCAACTGCGGCGGCCGGGCCACCGAACTCGTCGCTCGCTCGTGCCTTCACCTCGCAGAAGATGAGTGTGTTCGCTTGCCGCAGGATCAGGTCGATCTCACCTGCCGAACACCGCCAGTTGCGGGCGACGACGTCGTAACCGCGCCGCGTGTACCAACGCACGGCTTCGTCCTCACCAAAGCGACCGCGCGCCTGCGCAGCCAGCGACTTGGTTACAGCCCGAGTTCGGGTGGGGGCAGTTCCTCGACGTTGACGTCCTTGAACGTCAGCACCCTCACCTTCGGGACGAATCGGGTCTTGCGGTACATGTCCCACACCCATGCGTCGGCCAACTCCACCTCGATCACCTGGCGCGAGCCCTCACCGTTGACGGTGAGCTTGACATCGTTGGCCAGATAGAACCGGCGCTCAGTTTCCACGGCAAAGCGAAACATGCCCGCGATGTCTTGATACTCCTGAGCAAGCTGGAGCTCGCGTTCGGCCTCGAAGTTTTCGAGATCGTCAGAGCTCAACGTGGGTGCTGTCTTTTAGACCGACACGAACACCGATGCCGACACCGATCAGGCGTCGCGCTTTTCCTTGATGCGAGCTGCCTTACCGACACGATCGCGAACGTAGTACAGCTTGGCGCGACGCACATCGCCCTTCTTGAGGACCTCGAGCTTGGCGACAGTCGGCGTGTGCACGGGAAAGGTGCGCTCGACACCGACGCCGTAGCTGATCTTGCGCACGGTGTAGGTCTCTTGCACGCCGCTGCCCTGGCGAGCGATGACGTTGCCCTGGAAGACCTGCACGCGCTCTTTGTTGCCCTCGACCACCTTCACGTGCACCTTGACTTCATCGCCGGGGCCGAATTCGGGAAGATCGGTACGCATGGACTGGGAATCAACGAAATCGGTGGACTTCATGGGTCGAGAACTCTCTGGTAGGAAGGCGCGCCGGCGGCGATCCGTCGAGCGGGAACCATCAAGGATACGTGAGGGCAGGGAACTCTTCCAACAGCCGCCGGTCGGTTTCGTCGAGCCCTCCCCTGGCTGCAATCAGGTCGGGGCGGTCGCGCAGCGTCCGATGGAGGGCCTGTGCATGCCGCCAGCGAGCAATCCGGGCGTGGTCGCCACCGCGCAGAACCTCCGGCACCCCCCAGCCCCGGAAGTCGGCGGGGCGGGTGAATTGCGGCTCTTCGAGCAGGCCAGCCGCTCCGAAGCTCTCGTTCAGCGGGCTCGCTTCGTTGCCCATCGCCCCCGGCAGCAGCCGCACGACCGCCTCGATGACCAAACACGCGGCGACCTCGCCGCCGTTCAAGACGACATCCCCGACGCTCAATTCGCCGTCGACGAGGTGCTCGCGCACTCGATGATCGACACCCTCGTAGCGACCGGAAATCATCGAGAATCCAGCTCCGCCCGCCAGCTCGTGGGCCACAGATTGGTCGAATCGGCGTCCGCCGGGGCCAAGCAGCAGCAGTGGGCGTGGCGGTTGCGCCGCTTCGACGGCAGCGAAGAGCGGCTCGGGCTTCATCACCATGCCAGCGCCGCCACCAAACGGAGCATCGTCGACCGTGCGATGAACGTCGCTGGTGTGGGCGCGTGGATCGTGCAATTGCAGATCGAGTAGCCCCGACGTGCGTGCCTTGCCGAGCATGCTCTCCGCGCAGAAGGCATCGATAAGCCCAGGGAAGATGGTGAACACATCGATGCGCACGGTCTGCAAGCCTACGTCTCATGATCTACCACTTGACCGAGCCAGACCGATGGGCGCAATCGCTCGCTGAGGGTGTGCACACCGGATCGACCCGCGGCGTCGAGTTGGCACAAGAGGGCTACATCCACTGCAGCACCGCCGCCCAATGGCCGGGTGTCGTCGAAAGGTTCTACGGCGATGCGGAGACGCTGTTGTTGTTGCACATCGACGAAGACAAGCTCGACTCGCCGTTGGTCTACGAACAACTCGGCGATGCGCCGGAAGCCTTCCCGCATGTCTATGGTGCGATCCCTCTCACAGCAGTCGTCGAGGTCGAACGCCTCCGCTAGCGACGCCGGGGCATCAGTTACGATGGCGGTTCTTGCGGGGTCAGCTTGAACACACGCGCTAACCACACGGCACGCCTTCTTGAGTTCAGCCTGATAGCCGTTCTCTCGCTGGCGCCGTTCGTGTGGCGCGTGCTCGCCGGCACAGGTGACATACCAACAGGTGATGCCTGGGCATACGAGCGCATCTTCGAGACCTACCACTACACCGGACACGTCCGACTCGTCGGCTGGAACGACATCACGCTGGTCGCAATGATCCCCGTCACGTCGCTGTGGGTCGCGATCGTTGGCTACGGGCACACCCAGATTCATCTGCTCGGCTCGGTGATGTGCGCCATTGCACTGCTCGGATTTCGCTCTCTGCTAGCGACGTTTGGCGTTGCCAAGCGCGTACCTGCTCTGCTGATCTTCGGCGGCTTCAGCGGCTTCGTTGGGATCGCCGGCACCTATCTGTCCGACACGTTCGCGATCGCTGGGGCGGTGTGGGCGATCGCGCTGGCGTGTCGTGTTGCACACCCACGTGGCACCGAGTTGCCGCCATGGGCGGCCACCCTCGCAATCATCGGCGCGGCCGCCGCCGCCTCGTTCGGCTTCCTGGTTCGACAACAGATGGTCGTCGGCGCAGTGGCTGCCGGTTGGCTGCTGCTGGGCTGGCAGCGCGGGCGACCAATCCCCCGCCAACGCCTCACCCGCAGCGCGCTCTTCGCGGCGGTGTTCCTCGTTGTCTCCGTGCCGATCTACCTGTGGCGGTCGGGTTTGGAGCACGGCGGACGCGTCGAGTTCATCCTGCAATTGCGTGCCACTGTCGCCGGCGCGGAAGCGATGTTCATCGCGCAGGGTCTACTGCTCTTCGTCGTGATGTTGTGGGTGCCATCGCTGCATCCGGTCAGCAAACGCGGGGCGACGGTCGTTGCTGCCGTGTCGCTGGCGCTGTTTGCAGCGATAGCGGCCACGTGGTCGCAGGTGGCGCCGTCGCACCCCTTCTTCCTAGCTGTGCAAGAGCAATACGGCTTGGTGGGCGGAGCGGTGCCGTTGATCGCGTTCCTCGCTGCGGCGACCACCGGGTGGGCATGGACCCTACGGGCGTGTGTCGAGTGGCGTTCACGCCGGCTGCGGGTAGTTGACGAGTCGCCGCTCCGGCATCCGTTGGCTGCAACTGCCGTGCTCGCGTTCGGTGTCGAGATCCTGGCGCTGGTGAGCGCTGGCGGATACTGGACGCGTTACTCAATGGTGATGGGCAGCGCCGCAATCGTCGCGCTGATGGCTCGATCAGTCCAACGCAGCGTTGTCGCCGCAGTCGTCACCGGAACTGTGCTGCTGACGTCGTACTGGGAACTTGATCATTCGATCGTGCCTGTCGAAGCGATCAAGCGGGCCGCCGACATCACTGCGTGCCTCGGCATCGGCCCAGAGCACCTCGATGCGGGGTTCAGTTGGAACGGCAAGCACTACACCGGGATCGCGTCCGTTGCGGAGGAAGAATTGCCGTCGGACGGTCTGCCCCCGACGCCTGACCGATCGACGTTTATTGAAATGGAACGCGACGCGGTGCTCACAACATCTCACCCTGGCGCGAACGACGCCTGGCTGGTCATCGGCCCACTCCGGTCCTCGACGCTCATCCCGACCACCGAGCAGCAGTGGTGGCTGACAGTTCGTACATCGGCTGTCACCGCCAGCGATCAGGCAGCGTGCCTCCGCAAATGAGCAAGCCAATGGCGATGGACTTCACCCTCATCACTCCGACCTACCTACCCGACCTGGCGCGCGCCGAGTTGCTGGTCGAGTCGGTGCAACGTTGCAGCCCCGGCCTGCGGCATCACCTGATCGTCGATCATCGCGACCTCAAGCACTTCCGGCACCTCGGTGACCGAGCCACGATCATCACCTCTGAGGATCTGTTGCCGTGGTGGATGCATCGCCTCCCAGGACGTCGCTCGTTGTGGCTGAGTTTGCGCTCCCGCCCTGCGCGCGGTTGGATCGTGCAACAGATCCGCAAGATTGCAGCCGCCGCGCAGGTGCCCGACGTGGCCATCTTCTGCGACAGCGACGTCGCGTTCGTTCGTTCCTTTCAGCCCTCGCTGGCGCTGAGCAGCGGCGACACAGTTGGACTCCTCGATGTCGAGTTCGTCAACGACGACATCCGCCGCTGGACCGACAGCGCCCACAAACTGCTTGGCCTTGAACCGGCAGCGGCGCCACCGCGTGGTCACGTCGACAGCATGGTCTGCTGGCGCAAGGACAACGTGTTGGCGATGATCGACCGCATGCAACACGTTGCCGGAACCGACTGGCGCGCCGCACTGCTGCGACTACCCACGTTCTCCGAGTACATCCTCTACGGCGTGCACACGCGCGCGATCCTCGGCTACGAACGGGCGCGCCAGCACCCTTCGAAGCTGCCACTCGTCAAACCGTCTTGGGGGCTCGATCTCAACGACCCTGTCGTCTTCGATCGGTTCTTCGCCGAGCTCGATCCGGCGACGGTTGCGGTGATGATCCACTCGAAGGACGGCTTCGTCCCAGCCCGTTATCGAGAGCGTCTCGTCGCTTTCTGGGATGCGATCGGCTGACGAATGCGCACCTCTCGCCTCTTCGGCCTCGACTTCGCCGTCGACACCTCCATCGAAGAAGTCGTCGACCTACTGGAACGTGACGGTCGCTCCCGCACCTCGCAGTGGCGGGTCGTTGTCACACCCAACGTCGATCACCTCGTCCACTACCGCAAGTCCACGCCCCAGCGAGAGTTGGCACAGTCGGCCTACCTGGTGCTGCCTGACGGCGCACCGATCGTGGCGGCAAGTCGACTGCTCGGCGCAGAGATCGACCGGCGGCTCACAGGAAGCGACCTGTTCCCTGTGTGGTGGCAGCGAATGGTCGCCGCTCAGCGACCGGTGCTCATCGTCGCTGCGAACGAGCGCCTCGCCGAGCAGTTGATGCGCGAACACCCGGCCTGTCGTTGCATCGTGCCACCGATGTTCGAGATCGACGATCTCGCAGCCGGTGCCGGCATCGTCGAAGAGGTGCTCGCCGAACTGGAGGCACAGCCGGCCGACGCTGTGGTCATCGGGCTGTCGATGGCGAAGCACCACCTCGTTGCCGCGGGCCTCGCCGCGTCTGCCGCGCCCGCGGCGGGGGCGCCGCTGCTGCTGCTGCTCGGAGCCGCGGCCGAGCTGCACACCGGTCAGCAACGTCGAGCGCCGAAGTGGATGCGGCGCGCGGGCCTCGAGTGGATGCACCGCCTGGTGCAGGACCCACGACGCATGGCCAAGCGCTATCTCGTTGACGATGTCGCCTTCTTGCCGATCGTGTGGCACGAATGGCGCGCCCGTCGCACACTCACAACCCGGCGATGAACTCCGCACGCTGAGCGTGCATCGCATCATGGTCGTAGGCCAAGGCACGCTGGTAGCCGTTGTCGCCGAACTCGCTCCACTGCGCACGGCCCTCCGGTCGCAGGGATTCTCCAATCGCTGTCGCCAGCGCGGCAGCATCGCCGGCTGGAACCAGTCGGCCCTCAACGCCGTCGGTGACGATCGAGCGCAACCCCGACGTGTCCGACGCAATGACGGGCACTGCCTGAGAGAACGCGTCGAATACATTGCGCGGCTGTTCATCACCGAGGCTCGGCACGACCAGTGCATCGATATTGCGCAGGACCGCAAAGAACTCGAGGCCGTACGGCACTGGCGGCGCGAAGAGAAGTCGAACGTGCTGTAGCGAGGTGGCAGCGCGCTCGACCTGCGGACGAAGTTGCCCGGAACCCATCACCGTGAATGTGAGATGTGCCTTCGTCGCATCGACAACTTCGAGCGCTGACAACAGAACCTCAACACCCTTGGCCGGATCCAATCGCCCGACATACATCAGATGAGGATCGCGTTGACTCGCCTGTAAGCGCGCGGCTTCGACCTGTGCAGATGTGGCGATCTCGTCGCGAACGAACCACGAAGCCGGAGAGATCAGGTGGGGACAGCCTGGTCGCAGGAAGTCCGCGTATGCGGGCTGCGACACGAAGGCGAAGGCGGCGCGCCGGAAGAGCACGCGGTTGATGCGCTCGGTGACGATCGCCCGGAAACGATGGCGCCTCGGAGAACTGACTCCGGGTGGCACCCGCCAGGGCGTCGACTCGATGAACGTGTACCACGGAACGCGGCGCAGCGCAGCGAACGGCGCCGCCGTCCAGCCGTACGGAATCGGGTGCTCGACGAAGCCGATGAACGCCACATCGGGCCATGCCAACTGCCGCCACATCGTCCACACGGCCCGCAACCATCCACCGCCGAGCAGGTAGCGCCACAAACTGGTCGCATGCGGTAGCCCGACGAACTCGAAGGTCGCGTGCTGAAAGACGACCGTCCCTGGTGGAGGTGTCGCCACCCGCGCGAACGGGCAGACCACTCGCACCGCGCGACCGAGATACGTGTGCCGGCTGAGATCGCGGGCTGCCAAGGCATCCATGTGCACGCGATCGTCGGGCGTGACGAAGACGGGAATCCCGGTGAGGTGCATGTAGCGCTCGTACAAGGAACCCTCCCGACAGACCTTTGGCGAGGATACCGTGGCACGAGATGGCTCGCCCGATCACGTACCTTGCGACTCACTTCCCGGCGGTTTCGCACACCTTCATCGCCGACGAGATCGAGGCCCTGCGCCGTGTCGGCGTCGATGTCGTGACCATCTCGCTCAACCCGGTCAGCGACAGCGACATCGCTGCCGACGGCGGCCAACGGCACCTCTCCACCACCTACCTCAAGACGCTGCCGAAGTTGCGGGTGCTCGCGACGATTGCCGCCACGACGCTGCGGCACCCTTCGGTGCTGACGATCCCGCTGCGTCACCGACGCGGCGGGCTGCGCGCCGTGTTGCGGCGCTACTTGCAACTCGCCGAGGCGATCGTGGTCTACCGCGTCATGCACAAGGCGAACAGCCACCACCTGCACGCTCACTTCGGGCAGGCGCCAGCCTCGGTGGCGTGGTACACCACCCAGGTCGCTCATCGTCACCGCGCCGGTCGTGCCAACACGTGGAGCCTCACCATTCACGGTTGGCACGAGTTCGCCGGCGAACGCGATGCCATGCTGCGCGAGAAGGTCGCCGCTGCCGACTTCACCATCTGCGTCAGCGACTACACACGAGCGCAGCTCTACCGCATCGCTTCCCCAGCCGATTACGCCAAGATTCATGTCGTCAGGTGCGGCATCGACCTAACTCGTTTCGCGCCGCGGACCGACGAACCGTCAAACTCCCCGCCGCGCGTTGTCACCGTCGCTCGCGTCTCACCCGAGAAGGGTCACCTCATCCTCGTCGACGCAGTGGCGCAGCTACGCACCCAGGGAGTGCCCGTCATCGTCGATCTCGTCGGGCCAGACACCGATGGCTTCGGCGAGGTCGTACGCCGACACGCCGAAGCAGTTGGTGTAGCTGATGCGTTCGTGTGGCACGGTCCGCTCTCACCCGACGGTGTTGGGGCGACGCTCGCCGCGGCAGACGTATTTTGCCTACCAACGTTTGCGGAAGGGCTTCCAGTCGTCATCATGGAAGCCATGGCCCGCGGAGTTCCCGTCGTCACCACCTACATCAGCGGCATTCCAGAGCTAGCGGTCGATCACAACAACGCGCTGGTCGTGCCAGCAGCACGCGCCGATCTACTCGCCGACGCGATCGCATCTCTGCTGAACGATGATGCGCTGCGCCAGCGCCTGGTGGCGGCTTCGCTCGCCACGGTCCGCGAGCAGCACGACATCGAACGAAATATCACAGCTCGCTCATCGCTGTTCAGCCACGCACAGAGCAGCGACACCAGAACGGCGCGCGCATGAGCGAACGTATGTCGCTCTGGCAGTTGTGGCGCGAGGACTACAACACGCATGGGCGCGACGCAACGCTTCCTGGCTTTCGCGCCGTTGCTGGCCACCGATTCGGTGTGTGGCGGCTGCGGTTGCGACCGCGCCTGCTGCGCGCCCCGTTCACCATCTACTACCGGCGCATGTTCCGACGACACCGGAACCGCTACGGCATCGAGATTCCACACTCCGTCACACTTGGCCGACGCGTACGGGTCGAGCATCAGAGCGGAATCGTCGTCCACGGCAGCGCTGTCATCGGCGACGATGTGGTGCTCCGCCAGGGTGTCACCATCGGCAACCGGCACCTCGATCGCCCCGACGATGCGCCAGTCATCGGCAACCGGGTGAACATCGGTTCCGGTGCCGTCATCTTGGGCGCGATCACGATCGGCGACGACGTATCGATCGGATCAAATGCTGTCGTACTCGACGACGTTCCCAGTGGCAGCACCGTCGTCGGCCCGCGAGCCGTAATCCGCCGTCGCGACGAACGCTTGTGACAGCAGTCGCCGTCACGGTGGCGGTGTGCACATTTCGCCGCAACGAAGCGCTCGCCGCGCTTGTTCGACGAATCGACGAGCTCGCCCTTGCGGAGGTGCCAACAGGAACGCTGCGACTGCTCGTCGTCGACGACAGCCCCGAGCACGGCGCCGCCGAGATCGTCGACAGCTTGCGCCAAGTGGTATCGGTCGAAGTGCAGTACGACGCCTGCGCATCCGCCGACATCTCGACCGCACGCAATCGCGCCTTGACCCTTGCCAGCTCGCAGAGCAACTTCATCGCCTGTCTCGACGACGACTGTGTGCCGCACCCGGGTTGGCTGCGCGAACTGCTACGAGTCGCCGACCAACACACAGCCGACATTGTCGTCGGGCATCGACGGTTCGTCGCCGCAGCCAGCGCCCCTCGCTGGCTGCACAAGCAACCATTCCTCGCCGAGAACACGCTGTACATCGATGGCAGCGTCCCGACGAGCGGCAATGCCGCCAACATGTTGGTGCGTTCCGCGTGGTTGCTGTCCGCAGGCGTCACGTTTCGACCTGAGATGGGCGCGGTTGGTGGCGAGGACATGGTCTTCCTCGCAGACGCGGCGAACATCGGCGCCAACGTTCGCTTCGCTGCCGGTTCGATCTGCGACGAACCATGCGACGGACGACGCGCCACCTTTCGATATCAGCTGTGGCGCCAACTGTGGTTGGGCAACAACCAAGCGGCGATCAACCGCAGCACCAGAGAACTCAACGGTGTCCGCCTGGCGGCGCGAGGTGTGCGGCGAATGCTCCGCGGGGCCACCCACCCGTTCGTGCGTCTCGCGCGCCGCACTTCGCCGCAGTGGCGGTGGGCCGTCGCGCTCATTGGCAACGGGGCGGGGTTGTTACTCGGGCTCGCGGGTTTCCGCATACGCCACCGCAGCTGACTCTGGGGCTCCTCGCACACCGCGCAGCCGCCACAACGTCCACCACGAGGCAACTGCCAGTACCGCATCGCTGCAGTACGAGCCGATGATCGCGCCCTTCCACGACATGCTCGGAATCAACGTCACGTAGAGCACCATCGCCACCGCTGCCGAGACCGAGATGCACCACAGCCGGGCGCGTGCGTGGCCGAGCCCCATCAGCGCACTCATCGGGAAGTGGGTCAGACCACGAACGATCATCAGCGGCGCGAGCCAACGAGTCATGCTCACCGCACCCGAGAACCCGTCGCCGACGACCAGTGGAATCGCCACCGGCGCGGCAACGATGAGTACCGCAGCGGCGATCGTGCAGTACACCGTCGTAGCCAGTGTGTACTTCGCGGCCCGCCGCAGGTGATTGCCGACCGATGGATCGACGAAGGTGCGATAGCTGGAGGTGACGAGTGCGTTGATCGGGATAACGGCCAGCATCACCATTCGATAGGCGGCTGCGTACAACCCGACGTCGGCACCAAGGTTGCGCGCCGACATCGTCAACTTGTCGCCATCGTTATGCAGATTGAACACCCACACCGTCGACGAAATGGTGAGCGTCGTGCCGACGTGCTCGCGACGTGGTCGCCCGAGTCGACGCGGCACGTGCAGCGACCCAGTCACCTTTGCGAACACGACCAGACCGATCAGCACACAACAAATCGCGTACACGACACCGTATGAGCGCAGCGTCAGCCTGTCGGCGACGAAGAGCGCAACGACCACGGCCGTCTTGACGCCGACCAGTAGCAATTGCAGCGAGACAGTCGCGCTGAAACCACTCACGATCAACCGCAATGTGCGCGCGATTTGCACCAGCGTGGCACCGAAGAGTTCGGCGACCATGAACAGCGCAACCGTGCCTATTGAGAGATCCGGCAGCAACAACGGCGACAAACCGAGCACGATGACGACCGACGCGCCCACCAGGGCGAGATAGATCGAGAAGAAGCCGGGGCTGACGTTCTTCACACCCTGATCAGGCGAGTCGACGGCGTGCTGCAAGAACGCGAGGCCGGGCCCGACGTGGGCCAGGGCAAGCGAGACCCCGATCAGGCTGTACATGGCCGCGAACGATCCGTAGTCGGTCGGCCCCAGTCGACGGCTGACAAGTGCGAAGAAGAGGAAGGTGCCGACGAGTTGCGCGGCCTCGATCCCGAGGCCTGACGCCCCGTCACGCAACGCTTGGCGACCGACGCCTAGGCGAGCGATGACTCCGCCCGGTCGGCCGAGGCTCGATGGCCGATCAGCATCGGTCGCTGGATCAGTCATTGTTCGATACTGCTTGACGCCGTACCGGTTGCGCGTGCTGTCGACGCGAACGCGATCAGCAATCCTGGCCACAGCCCAAATCCTGGCGCCGACTCGGAGAAGCCGAACAGAACGAGCATCGTGCAAAACAGCAGGATCATTCGACCGAACGAGTCGTCGCGCAACAGTGCCCGCCAGCCAGCGCGCACAGTATTGAAGAGTTGCAGCAGATAGAGGCTCAGACCGATCGCACCTAGGCGCAGCATCAGGTCAAGCGCGGCGCTGTGTGCGTGAGCGACGATGAAGCCGTTGCGCACGTTGATGCTCCGAATCGGTTCGAGCCAGATGTTTCCCCACACGGCGTATCCGTAACCCAGCCAGAAGCGTTCGCTGATCGCAGCGCTAACGCCATCCCAAATCACGGTGCGGCTGGAGAAGGTCAGATCCTTGCCGCTCAACATCACGAGCGACGAGAACATCGTGGCCGCCACCAGCGTCGCCACAATGGTTGCGCCAACGAGCAGTGAACCAGCAGAGCGACCAAGCCGCCGGACAACGCGCTTGTACGACGCGAGCACCCAGTTGAAGAGCACCAACACCGCCAACGTTGCCAGCCCGGTTGTGGTCTGGCCGAGGAAGAGCAACGCGGCAATGAACACGACGAACCAGCGGCGAAACCTGCGGCTGGGGTGAGCACAAAGAACGACCGCCGCAGTCAGCAGCAACACCGGTGCCATCGAGTTCTTGTGCAAGAACGCTCCCCGAAGACCCGGTGCAGTACCAGCGAACTGATACGCGAGGCCAGGTTGGACGGCCAGCGCAAAGAAGATCAACCCAATCGCGATGTAGCCGCTCAGCAGCAGACAGCGAACGAACCCATCTCTGCCGAGTAACTGGGCGAGCACAACGATCGTCACGATCAATGTGAGGTCGCCAAGCGTCCAACTGATCCAAACGGCACGATCTGCATCCCACATATAGGACAGCAGCCACCAGCCGACGAACAAGAGAGAGGTGATCGGCAGGAAGACCTTGCCCAACGAACCCGGCGGACAGAGGATGAGAGTTACAAAGAGCATCGCCCCTTGCACCGCCGCATACTTCAACGGCGTCAGCGCCAGTAGTTGTGTGTAGGCGCCGAAACCGGTCACCAGCGCAAAGGTCAGACTGATGACTGCAAACTGTTGCCACAGGGCGGGAAGCGGTCGTCGCATCACCGTCTCGTCGACCCAGACACCCTGCGACCGCGACTCGATCATGGCACGGCCAATCGACGCCGCTCACGAACTCGACGCCCAAACGCGATCGCCGGTTTTTCGACAAAGCGATAAGACAGCCACGCAGCCGCGAACGACAAGGCCAGCTTGGAAGAATGGATAAGGGCCGCGGGCACCTCCGGATAGCGCTCCGTACTCACAATCGTGAAGAGGGTTGCGTGCCAGAGATACAGCGAGTACGACAAGCGGCCCAGCCAACGAAGCGCCCGCGACTTGAGGGCGGGCGCCAGAAAGTTCGAGGGGCTGATCACGAGGTCCCACAAGATGACCGCGAAGCACGCGCTCAGGGCAATCCCGCGGAGGTCGTAGGTATCGCGCTCGAGGTACCAATCGCCCGCGAACAGGTCGAAGGTGACGAAGGCCGCAGCAAGCACGAACAACCATTGGGGCACGCGCCACTTGCCAGCGTCGTCTGTGTGCAGAACGATGGCGAGCAGGCAGCCAAGCGCGAGACCTTCGAAGCCGAGAAACGGGATTGCCGCCCAGTGCGGGTACTCGAGGATGCCCGCAACCCACACTCGCCCCACGATCACGCTCGCCAGCGCGACGAGAGCGAACCTAAACGCGAAGCGTCTAGTCGCGCGGAATGCCATCGGCACGAAACAGAGCACGAGTGGCCACACCAGGTAGAACTGCTCTTCGATGGCCAGCGACCAAGTGTGCCCAAGAGCGCCCCGCGGCTCGAAGCCGTAGAACACCGGCCACAGGTTGCCAATCGACGCGGCGGTCAGAAGAATCTCGCGGCGCAGAGGCTCGCCGACGTCGCTGAGGATCGTGAACGAGGCAAGCAGCACGAAGGCAAGCAGCACGAACAACGGAGGGAAAATGCGAAACAGGCGGCGCAGATAGAAGTCGGTGAGCGAAAGCCCGCCGGTCTTGTCCACTTCCTCCAACGCCAGCTTGGTGATCAAGAAGCCAGACAACACAAAGAACAACACGACCCCCGCGCCACCACCAGGGAAGACGGGCGCGTACGAGTGCACGCCCACCACCATCGCAATGGCAACGCCGCGCAGCCCATCGAGAACGGGCAGGTGACCCATCGGTCGATGAGCGAGGGTCGGCGCCGGGTTCGTCTCGAGAGTTGTCATCGCACTAACCCCCGCACTCTGCCTGCGGCAATTGCGGCGCGGCGCAGGACCCCAACGGCAGAACGGCGCTCGGCGCGCTGTCCGTTCGGGCGCAGGATCCCGAGTGGCGATGACGCCAAGCGGCCCTCGGCTGGTGGTGGGCCGAAGGAGCGGAGCACCTCGCTCATTCCGCGACCGTATGAGTAGTACTGACGCATCATCGAGTAAATGCCGGGTCGGCGTCGATAGTCGATGACGGCACCGTCGATGTACCCAATCGTGTAGCCAGCCCGCAACAACGACCAGCTGATTGCGATGTCCTCACACCTCGTCAACGTCTCGTCGAATCCATGGACAGCATCGAATGCCGTCCGTCGAATTGCGAGATTGCCGGTCAACAGATACGGCCTTCCAAGAAAGCTGTTGAGCGTGCCTGTCGTGGTCTGGGGGTACCAGTGTCGCATTCGTGTGTTGGGGAACACATCGACGACTCGCCCCGACACGGCATCAAACGTTTCCAGACCCTCGACCAGTGCGGAAAGCCAGCCATCGTGCACGAGGTCGTCGGCGTCGCAGAACGCGACACACTCTGCACTGGTTGCGAGAGCACCGACATTGCGTGCGTGAGCCGCACCTTTGCGGCTACTGGAGTCGACGATGAGCACGCGCGGATCGTCGCATTCTTCGGCGATCGATTGCACACCTGCAGCAGCGTGCGACAGCGGCGTGTTCAGCGAGAGTACGAGTTCGCGCAACGAGACATCACGCTGCCCGAGGACGCGTTTGACTTGTTCGCTGAGCACTCGGTCGAACGAACCGATCGGAATGACGACGGCGACATCCATCGCATCAGCGACGGCGAGGCGACGCGGCAGGCGTGCTGACCGCCAACACGTTGGGCTGCTTCTCGCGCAGTTCGCGGCCGATGAGCGCCAGCGCCTGCTTCTGCTGGCGGCCGGCTGGGAACGCCAACACCACCGCATCGGCGATGTGCGCGAACTGCACTGTCGACGCCGCTCCCAGGAATGGGCCACCGTCGACGATAATGACCTCAGCGAGCGGATCGAGTCGCGCCAGCAGCTTCGGTACATCTTCTCGGCGCAGCACGCTGGCGCCTTCCATCATGTCGGAGGCGGCGACGATCTGCAGGTTGGGAACCCGAGTCGGGCGCAGCAGCGCAGCAATGCCGGGTGCGCGGGGTGGGCCGCCGATGTAGGCAGGCAAACCAGCCGGCTGCAACTCGAACAACTCCGTCAGTTCCGGATGCAACGGATCGGCGTCGACGACCAGCACCTCGGCACCGTTGAGCGCGAATCGGTTGGCCAAGGCTCCGGCGAGGCTGGTGGTGCCCACCGACACGTCGGTACCGGTGACGACGACGATTAGAGCGTGGTGTCGGCGATTGAGCGCGTCGGTGCGAACGCGCAAGTGATCAACGAACGCCGTGGCACTTGCGGGCAAGTACTCGATCACGGCGCGACGATCGCTCGAAATGCGATAACTCGGTACAGCACCGACAACCGGCACGGCAAGAATCTCAGAGGCTTCCTGGTTGTCGAGCACCTTGCGCGACAGTCGCGCCGCCAGCACGGCGAGCAGCAACGCCACCACCGCTCCACCGAGCACACCGATCGCAACGACCTTGCGATTGGATGCAATAACCGGCACCGTCGGCAACGTCGCCTCTTGCACGATCTGGCTAGACACTCGAACCTGATCGCCAAGTTCGAGTTGCGTCTTGGTGGCACTCACGTTCTGGTACTGCGTCAAGACCGTTTGCTTCTGCGAAACCAGGTCGGGCACCACCTGTTCGATGGGTGGGATCGGCGGGCAGGCGGTGACGCTGCAGTTGCCAGCAGCTGGCAGGTAGGGCGCCATCGCAGCTGCGATTGCCGCGTCGATCGCAGTGAGTTGCGTTTGGAGATCGACGAGCTTGCTGTCGATTCCGGCCAAACTCGTGTTGCGCGTGTCGTCGACTTGGGTCTGCAGTCCGGCAAAATACTGCTGCACCCACACCGCCGCGATCCGTTGCGAGAGCTGTGGGTCGCCGGTCGCCACGGTCAGCTCGACGATGTCGGTCGCCTGTGCTTGCACCACGGAGAAGGAGCCGAGAACGCTCTCTGCGGTCGTGTCGCCGCCCACGAGTTGTGCCACCTTCTCGGCCGCAGTCTGCGACCCGAGCACCAGCATTTGGCCAGTCACGTAGCGATCCGAGCTGATCGCGGCGGTCGCTGGCGAGTCGCTCGGAGGGGCGATGTACAACAACGCCTTGGACTCGTAGACCGGTTCACTCTCGGTACGCAACAAGACACCCGCAGTTGTTCCAAGCAGTAGCCCACCTAGAACCAACCACCAGTAGCGCTTGACCGCGCTTACGACAAACGACAGTTCCACCACTTACCGCCTTGCGTTTGATTCAGCCTTGAAGGTTATCGGCCGATACCTAGCTGTTCTGAACCTCCATCACACCGACCGTTGTTACCCTGTCGCGCCGATGACTCGCGCCGCAGGCCGCCCGTTGGCGCGACCGTTCGGTGGTGCCGTGGTCGCGCTGGCCGCTCTGCTCAGCATGTCCTGCGCGGGCTCGGAGCCCACCGAGCAGGCTGGCACCGAGACTTCCTCCGATCCCGCGACGGATCTGCCGGAACCAGCCGGGCCGCAGGCCGATGTCGTGGCTGCCCCGGTCGTTCATGGCACCTACATCTGGCAGGTCCTGCCCGTGGGAGCGGGGGGATTCGTGACGGGAATCGTTGCATCCACCAGCCCAGAAGCGCAGATCTACGCACGGACCGATGTCGGGGGTGCCTACCGATGGGACCCCACGACCGAGCGCTGGCAGCAGTTGTTGGGCGCCGCAACGCTGCCGGGCGCACAACCGGGCGACGTGCTCAGCGTCGACAGCATCGCCGTCGCTCCGTCGCAGAGCACGAGGGTGTACTTGGCGCTAGGGAACGACTCGAACCCGCCTGCCGAGGTCGCCGAGACGTTGAGCGGCATCACGACCAACGGTCGCATTCTGGTGAGCGACGACGGTGGCGCGAGCTGGCGAACCACAGAACGTCGCTGGTTCATCAATGGTAACCAGCAGTTTCGCGTCGGCAGCGAACGCCTGGCGGTCAACCCCGCCAACCCAGATCACGTGCTGTTCGGCAGTTCTCGCGAAGGCCTGTTCCAGTCGTTCGATGCCGGAACGACGTGGCAACAAGTCCCCACTGACATCGTGCCCACTGGCCTCAGCAACGAACCCGGCAACGACCAAGCAGGGGTCGCGACGGTTGCCTTCGTTGGCGCGCATGCCTTAGCAGCCGTTGCCGGTGTCGGGGTCTTGATGAGTAGCGACGGTGGAACATCATGGCGCAGCACCCGTGAGTTCGAGCCCAGCCAGTACGGCGTCGGTGCTGTGGAAGTGGCCGGCGAACTTTGGATGGCGGTCAACCGAACCGACGGTGGCGCTGCGTCGTTGACCGTGTTCAACGTCGACGAAGGAACGTGGTCCGAACTCCCAAGTCCGTCGACATCGCCCTTCGCCGCGTTTGCAGTCGACCCAACCGATCCGATGCGAGTCGCGCTCGCCGACGAAGCGGTTCGCGACGGGCACCTATGGTCATCGACCGACGGTGGTTTCACCTGGACGACGCACGACGTCGAGATTGCCTCACCACAAATTCCATGGCTCGCCAACACTGACCTCGATGGATTCATGAGCACCGGGCGACTGATGTTCGATCCTGCGGGCGGCACGTTGTGGTTCGCGGAAGGAATGGCCGCGTGGCGGGCGACGGATCTGACGACGCCAACAGTTACGTTCACCTCCGCGTCGCGTGGCATCGAAGAGACCGTCACCTCAGCGATCATGGCCCCACCGGGCGGCTCACCCATTGGAGCAGTCGCCGATCGGCAAGGGTTTCGTTTCGATGATTCGACCAGATACCCAACCGCCACGCTGATCGACGAAACATTCGTCAGTGGTACCAGTGTCGACTACAGCGGTGGCAGTCCTTCGGTCGTCGCCTGGGTGGGCGCCGAGCACCACATCTACTACTCCGATCAGCGCCGCGCGCGCGGCGCCGTATCGACCGACGGTGGCAACACTTGGCAACAGTTCGGCGGGCTGAGCCCAGAGATGTTCGGTGGTGAAGTCGCTGTCTCCGCCGTCGACCCGACGGTGCTCGTGTGGTTGCCAACCCACTACACGGATCCGTGGGCGTACTCGCGCAGTCCCGTGGGTGTGTACTACAGCCACGACAGCGGACAGACATGGTCACACATCGATGCCGTCGCTGGCATCGATTCCTTCCACCGCTTCATGTGGTGGTTCAACCGGCGAGCGCTCGCTGCTGATCGCGTCAACGGCAACTTCTACCTGTTGTCCGATGAGGGTCGCTTCTTCACGAGTGCCGACAACGCAGCCACATGGCAGGAAGCTGCCGCTGCCCCGCCTTGTTACGAGTTCAATGCTTGCCACGTGCTCGGTCAGCTACAAGCACAACCGGATCGAGCCGAACGCCTCTGGGCCGCCGTTGGCAGCGACGGTCTGTATCGCAGCGACGACGCTGGGCGAACGCCGTGGACAAAGCTGCCTGGCGTGGACGAGGTGAAGGCGTTCGGATTCGGCGCGCCGCTGACGGCAGGTGGCCCCCACGTCGTGTTCGTGTATGGGCGAGCCAACGGAGTGGCACAGACCGGCCTCTATCACAGCACCGACGACGGCGCGACGTGGCAACTGATCTCATCCTTTCCGGGTGGCTCGTACGCAGATGTGAATGCCCTCAGCGGCGACCTCGACATACCCGGACGCGTCTACGTCGGGTTCGGCGGGACCGGTTTCGTGCAAGGCGATCCGATCGGTGGTGCAGGGTGAAACGGCCCCTCCTGCGCTGCGCACTTGTCGGGGCCGACACGTTGCTCATCGAATGCGCGCGACTGGTGCTCGAACGCGGTCATGAGATCGCAACCATCGCAGCGGGTAGCACTCGCATTGCGGACTGGGCAGCTCAGGCTGGCATACCAACTCGCCCCGCCAGCGAGATCGAGAATTGGGACGCGGACCTAAAAGCGCTGTCCATCGATCACCTCTTCGCCATCACGCACCTGGCGCTGTTGCCCAGCAAGATCGTCAGCGCCGTTGGCGGGCCGGCAATCAACTTTCACGACGGCCCGCTCCCCCAATACGCGGGGTTGAACACTCCTGTGTGGGGAATCCTGCGCAACGAACGCGAGTGGGGCATCACCTGGCACCGCATCGAAGACGGCATCGACAACGGCGACGTGTTAGTTCAGCGTCGGTTCGCGATCGCAGAACGCGAGACGGCGTTGTCGCTGAATACGCGCAACTTCGAGGAAGCGATCGAGAGCTTCAGCGAGGTGCTCGACAAGCTGGAGTCGGCACACGCTGCTGGCAGACCAGTCGATGTCGAACGACAAGACCCACACGCTCCGCGTTCGGTGTTTCGGCGGTCCGATCGACCAGACAGTGTTCTCGACTTCAGCCAACCCGCCGCCGATGTCGATCGGGTCGTGCGCGCGCTGCACTTCGGACCGCATCCGAACCCAGTCGCGGCTGCCACTCTTTGGCATTCGCACGCAGCGGTGATCGCCGAGTCGTCGGAGATCGTCGAGCTGTCTGCACCCGAAATGGCCGGCACGCTCCTCGCCGCCGACTCTGCCGGCTTGACCATCGCCTGCTCCACCGGTGCCGTCCGTCTCACCGACTTGCGCTGGCTCGACGGCAGACGCTGCGCCGCGTCCGAGTTCGTGGAGACCTGCAGCGCTGCGGTTGGACACGTGCTTCCGCAACTGAGCACGGACCAGCGACAGTGGCTCGCAGAGTTCGCGGCCAGCAACCAACGCAAGGAAGCGTCGATCGTCGCGGCTCTCAGCGCGCTGACTCCTGCCGAGTTTCCCTGGCCACATCGCGCGGTGCGCTCATCGGCCGCGCGTTCCGTGATGGAGGTTGCGCTCGACGCGCCTCGCACGCCCGCGGCCATGACCAACTCGCTCGCAACGTTGCTGGCACGACTCACGCCAGGCGGCGGACGCGATGTGGCGATGGCCGTGCCACTGGTACCCGACTTCGCGCGACCCCTCATCGCCAGCGAGACCGTGGTTGATGTGTCGGGCCCTGCTGCAGACACGATCACCAGTTGGCAGCGAGACTTGCTGGCGCGCACGGCGTCGCTCGCCGGTCGACCCGAGTTGATCGCTGGTGTTCATCTGCCGATTGGCATCCGCCTCTCTCGCCACGATGAACCGTTACCGCATGCGCTCGTCGTGCTGCAACCGTCAGCCACCGGCGAGGGCTGGGAGGTCGAGTTCGATGCATCGGCGATCGAGCGTTCAGACGTGGCCGCATTTGCTCGCTGCCTCGCGACAACTGCCAGTCCCGATTACTCCGCGGGCACTGCTCTACTCGGTGCCACCGAGCGAGAGCACGTTGTCCACCAGTTGAACAACACCGGTTCGGCCTTCGAGTTGGCGTGCGTCCACCACTTGATCGAGCAGCAAGCTGCGAAGACACCACAACGCGAAGCAGTCGTCTGCGGCGACGATGCGCTGTCATACCAGGGGCTACTCGCGCGTTCGAAACGCCTCGCAACGCACCTTCAGCAACTCGGCGTCGGACCCGACGTCCTTGTCGGAGTGCACGTCGAGCGCAGCATCGACTTGGTGGTCGCAGTGCTGGGCGTGCTACAGGCGGGCGGCGCATATGTACCGCTCGATCCTGCCTACCCCGCCCATCGCCTGCAGCACATGATCTCCGACAGCGCGGCACGAGTGATCGTGTGCGACGACAAGGATCGCAGGCGGCTGCCGCTCCCCGTCGACGGAGTCGACCGCACGATCGTCGCGGTCGACGATGCGCGTGAGGAACGAGTCGCCGGGCCGTCAGTGGATCGAGTGCAGCCACACAATCTCGCCTACTGCATCTACACATCGGGAAGTGCGGGCGCGCCAAAAGGCGTGCTCGTCGAGCATGGCAATGTCGCAAACTTCTTTGCGGCGATGGACTCTGTGATCCAGCGCTGCCCCGATCAAGGCGGTGGTGGCGAGACCTGGTGCGCCGTTACCAGCCTGTCGTTCGACATCTCCGTTCTCGAGTTGCTCTACACGCTTGCGCGCGGAATTCGGATTGCGCTGTACGCACCCAACGCTCTGCAACCGTCGCCACGCACTAAGGCGATCGACTTCTCGCTCTTCTATTTCGCCGCCGACGAGGCCGTCGATGAGAACGACGCAGGCGGAAAGTACCGATTGCTGCTCGACGGGGCTCGCTTCGCAGACGCCAACGGCTTCAGCGCGGTGTGGACGCCGGAACGTCACTTCCATGCATTCGGCGGGCTGTACCCGAACCCAGCAGTGACCGCGGCAGCCATCGCAATGGTCACCGAGCGAATCAGCATTCGCGCAGGCTCGGTGGTGCTGCCGTTGCATCACCCGGTCGAGATTGCCGAGACGTGGAGCATGGTCGACAACCTCTCCAACGGCCGGGCTGGAGTGGCGTTCGCGAACGGCTGGCAGCCGAACGATTTCGTTCTGCGGCCGGACAACTATGCGCGAACCAAGGCGGCGATGTTTGAAGGCATCGAGCAGATCCGTCGACTGTGGCGCGGCGAGACTCTGACCTTTGAAGGGCCGAATCACTCGCACGTCGAGGTCGCGACGCTGCCTCGACCGGTGCAACCGGAGTTGCCCACCTGGATCACGACGGCCGGCGATCCCGACAGCTTCGCTGCCGCAGGCAAAGCGGGCGCAAACCTGCTGACGCACCTTGTCGGGCAGTCGATCGAACAGTTGGCCACCAAGATCGCGAGCTATCGCACAGCCCGTTCCGCGGCGGGCTACGACCCGTCGACGGGTGTGGTCACGCTCATGCTGCATACGTTCGTGGGCGACGACGAACATGCAGTGCGCTCCATCGTTCGCGAGCCATTGCGCAACTACCTCAACACGTCGTTCAACTTGATTCGCGAGCACGCCTGGTCGTTCCCGACCTTTCGGCGACCGGACGGTGCCCGGATCGGGAACCCCGACGACCTCGCCGACGACGACATCGCCAATCTCGCCGGCGACGACCTTGCGGCCGTGCTCGACTTCGCCGCCGACCGCTACTACGAAACCAGTGGGCTGTTCGGCACGCCCGAGCAGGTCGTGGCGCGGGTGGAACAGCTGCAAGCGATCGGCGTCGACGAAGTCGCGTGCCTCGTTGACTTCGGCATCGCGACCGACACGGTGCTTGCGCATCTGCCACATCTCGCCCACGCGCGCATGATGGCGACCAGGCACGATGCCACCAGCGCCGCCACCGACACCGGCACCGCGCCCGGCGACGCGGGCATCGCCGAATTGATCGCCACGACCGGCACCACCCACATGCAGTGCACTCCGTCGATGGCGCGAATGCTCACACATGATCCCGCAACTCGAGCCGCCTTGGGATCGCTCCACCACTTGTTGGTCGGCGGCGAGGCGTTGGCACCGGATCTTGCGCACGAGCTGCAGCAGCTGGTCGCCGGCTCCGTCACGAACATGTACGGCCCCACCGAGACCACCGTGTGGTCGAGCGCTTGGACGGTCCAGCCAGGTTTCGATTGGACGCCCATCGGGACACCGATCGCCAACACCCAGCTCTACGTTCTCGACAACGTCGGTCAACCAACACCGCCCGGCGTCGCTGGCCAGCTCTGGATCGGCGGCGAAGGCGTCGCGCGTGGATACCACCGACAACCAGAACTGACTGAGCAACGGTTCCGCGCCAACTCGTTCACCGGCGAAGGTCGCATCTACGACACCGGCGACTTAGCGCGATGGCGGCAACTCTCCGATGGCAGCACAACGCTTGAGTTCTTGGGACGAAGCGATCAACAGGTCAAGTTGCGCGGCCATCGCATCGAGCTCGGCGAGATCGAGTCCGAGATGCGTCGGCTCGCCGGGGTGCTGGAATGCGCGGCTGTGATTCGCGAGGGTGACGACCATTCCACCGATCAACAGTTGGTCGCCTACGTCGTGGCATCCGACCCCAGCTTTGATGCCGGTGCCGTGAGAGCAGCCCTGCGCACATGGCTTCCAGAAGTCATGGTGCCCAGCCACGTCGGTGTGCTGCAGGCGTTGCCCAGAACACCGAACGGGAAGGTCGACCGCCGCGCGCTCGCCACCCAGACCCCCACGTCACCTGCACGACCAGCGCCAGCACCGGCAGAAGGCGACACCGAACGCTTGGTGCTCGCCAGCTGGTACCACGTGCTGGGCGACGACGCGTTGGGCGTCGACGACAACTTCTTCGATGTGGGTGGGCACTCGCTGCTCGTGGTGCGTCTGCAACGAGATCTGCAAGAGAAGCTCGCGCGCACAATTGCGCTCACCGACTTGTATCGCTTCCCCACCGTGCGTGCGTTCGCCGCGTCGCTCACAAGCGACGGCCAGAAATCGATGGCCGTCGCGGGCGCTCTTGACCGCGCCGCTCGTCGTCGCGCAACATCGCGAGGTCGATCGTGATCGACACGGCTAGCCACAGCGCGACAGGCAGCGACCCGATCGCAATCGTGGGCATGGCGCTGCGCGTGCCCGGGGCTGCGAACCCCGCGCAGTACTGGAAGAACTTGGCCGCGGGTGTCGAGAGCATCACGACGTTGAGCGATGAACAACTGCTCGCCGCTGGCGTTCACCGCGATGCAATGAACCGTCAGGGCTACGTTCGGCGGGCGGCAACGCTCGACCGAATGGAATGGTTCGATGCCGAGTTCTTCGGGTTCTCGCCGAAGGACGCAGCGATCATGGACCCGCAGCACCGTCAGTTCCTGTCGGCGTGTTGGGAAGCACTGGAGGACGCTGCACACCCGGCCGCCGCGTTCGATGGCTCGATCGGAGTGTTCGGCGGCTGCGGCATGGGGGCGTATCTCGCCTTCAACCTGCTCAGCAATCCCCAACTCATCGACGAGGTTGGAATGTTCCTGCTGCGTCACACGGGGAACGACAAGGACTTTCTGGTGACGCGGGCGAGCTACCTGCTCGATCTACGCGGCCCAGCGGTCAACGTGCAGACCGCATGTTCGACATCGCTCGTCGCCACGCACATTGCAGCGCAGAGCTTGCTCAGCGGCGAATGCGATCTCGCGCTCGCGGGTGGCGTGACCATCGAGATTCCGCACGGACGCGGGTATCAGTATCAGCCGGGCGAGATCCTGTCACCCGATGGTCACTGCCGGGCCTTCGATGCCGATGCTGCTGGCACTGTGTTCGGTAGCGGTGTCGGCGTGATCGTGCTACGTCGACTCGCCGACGCGCTCGCCGATGGAGATCACATCTACGCGCTGCTGCGCGGCACAGCCGTCAACAACGACGGCGCGCGCAAGGTGGGCTACTTGGCGCCATCCGTCGACGGGCAGGCGGCGTGCATCGCCGAAGCTCTCGCCGTCGCCGATGTCGCCCCGACGACGGTGCAGTTCGTTGAGTGTCACGGAACAGGAACCGCAGTGGGCGACCCGATCGAGATCGCGGCGCTCGACCAGGCGTTCGGGCGGCCAAGCGACGGGAAGCCGTACTGCCAGATCGGCAGCGCGAAGACCAACATTGGCCACCTCGACACCGCGGCCGGAGTCGCGAGCCTGATCAAAGCGACGTTGGCGTTGCAGCACCGCGCCATTCCGCCGAGCCTGCACTATCAGCGCCCCAACCCGCACAGCGTCTTGGAGAACAGCGCCTTCCGGGTCGCTGACGCGCTCACGCCTTGGCCGCAACCCGACAGCTCGCCGCGTCGCGCCGGAGTCAATTCGCTAGGTGTTGGCGGCACCAACGCATTCGCGGTGCTCGAAGAAGCGCCAACCGCCGAACCGACAGCAACTGCGCGCGGGCCGCAACTGCTCGTTCTCTCCGCGCGCAACCGAGCAGCGCTCGACGGAGCCAGCGATCGACTCGCCGACTATTTCACTGCGCATCCGGACGTGAATCTTGCCGATGTCGCCCACACTCTTCACGTTGGGCGCCATCAGTTCGCCGAGCGTCGTGTTGTCGCCGTCACTTCCGTGGCGGAAGCAGCAGAGCTGTTGCGTTCCGGCGACCCGCGCCGGTTGTTCACGCACAGCGCTGGCTCGCGGCGGCCGCCAGTCGTGTTTCTCTTTCCTGGCGGCGGCACGCAGTATCCGCTGATGGCGGCACAGCTCTACGCCAGCGAGACCGTGTTCCGGCATCACGTAGACGAGGGTCTCCGTCTCGCGCGAGATCAACATGGACTCGAGTTGCGCGACTTGCTACTGAACGACACAGGAACAGACGCGTCAGCGGCCTTGGAGAACGCATCGTTGCAGTTGCCCGCACTACTCATTGTCGAACACGCTCTTGCCCAGCTGCTGATCAGTCGGGGTGTCGCTCCAACTGCGTTCGCCGGGCACAGCGTGGGCGAAGCGGTGGCGGCATGCGTCGCTGGCACAATGACCTTCGCAGATTGCCTCGGATTGGTGGTGCTGCGCGGCAAGCTCATGGATCGCACCCGCGGCGGCATGCTGTCGGTGCGGATGCCAGCCGCAGAACTGCGACCGATGCTCGAAGAGTTCGGCCTCGATCTTGGCGTGATCAACGCACCCGACCTGTGCGTCGCATCCGGCACCACCGAGGCGCTGGCTGAACTGGAGCAACGACTTACCGCACTTGCCGTCGAGTTCAGTCGCGTGCGCATCAACATCGCCGCACACAGCCGAATGCTCGACCCAGTTCTCGACGAGTTCCGAGCGCATCTGCGCGCGATCAGCCTCAACCGTCCCAAGATCGCTTGGGTGTCGAACACAACGGGAACCTGGGTCACCGACGCAGAAGCAACCGATCCTGAATATTGGGTGCGCCAACTCCGTAGCACCGTTGATTTCGCAGCCAACATCGCCGCGATCGCCGACAGGCACAGCGATGCGGTCTTTCTCGAAGTCGGTCCCGGCTCGACGATGTGTTCGCTAGCACGGCTACATCCGTCAGTCGGCGCCCAGCACGGCACCGTTCACACGATGCGTCAGCCAGATAGCCCGCTCGCAGACGCGACCACGCTCCTCACCGCACTCGGACGATTGTGGGCGCTCGGTGCCGACTATCCGGTCACGCGCGCCGACACCGAGGAGAGGCGGAACCGGCTCAGTCTGCCGACGTACGCCTTTCAGGAACAGCGCTACTTCATCGAGCCACGCGCTGACGATGAGTTGGCGAACCGCGAGCCGGCAATGCTCGACCGGCTACCGGACGACGAGTGGTTCTGGGAAGAGGCGTGGCGTCAGCAGCCAACCGGCAAGCGACTGACGACCAGCACGACGTTCCTCGTGTTCGCCGATCTGATTGGTGTCGCCGACGGCATTGTTGCGCAGTTGCGCGCCGCCGGGCACCGCGTAGCCGTTGTGCGCGCAGGCGACTCGTACCGCATGCTGCGAGCGGACGAGTACCTACTGGCGGCCGAGCACGGTCGCGCTGGGTACGAACAGCTGCTCTCCGATCTGGTGCGTAACGGCTACGCACCCGATCGCGTCGTGAACCTGGCGCTGTTGGCTGAACGCCAGGAGTTCCGCCCCGGTCTTAGCTTCTTCCATCGCAATCAAGAACTCGGCTTCTACAACCTTGTGTTCCTCATGCAGGCGTGGGCTGCCGAGGGACTACGTCGGCCGTTGCACCTGATGGTCGCGACGACCAACGCACAACGCGCAACGCCTCGCGACACCGTGTCGTGGCCCGAGCAAGCCACAGTGCTCGGACCGCTGCTCGTCTTGCCACACGAGCTGCCCGACATCTCATGTATCGCAGTCGACGTCAAACTTCCAACCGGCAAGCGGCGCTCCGCAGCGGAGTACCGCGGTGTCATCGATGCGCTGCTCTCTGAGGCTCTGGATGCGACCGCCGATCTCGATGGCGGTGTGGTTGCCGCGTGGCGTGATGGGGTGCGCCTCGAACGCACATATCAGCGCAGCGCTGCCCAGACTCCGCGACCCTTCCCTCTCCGCCGAGGTGGAGTGGTGTTGATTACTGGTGGGTTGGGCGGCATCGGGCTGACAATTGCCCGGCAGCTTCACGAATCAGTTGCCGCGCGACTCGTGCTCATCACACGCACTGATCGCGTGGAGGGACTCGCCGAACTACGTGCGAGCGGCGCCGACGTCACAGTGCTGCACGCGGATGTCACCAACATCGCGCGCATGCGCGACGTGATCACGGAGATCAGGCACACGCTCGGAGGTCTGCACGGTGTCGTACACGCTGCCGGCGTCATGGACGATCGGCCACTACTCGAGAAGGAACAGCTCGACATCGAGCGCGTTCTCGCCGCCAAGGTGTACGGCACGCTCGTGCTCGACGAACTCACCCGCGACATTCCGCTCGACATGTTCGTGGTCTTCTCCTCGACCAGCGTGATCACCGGTCCCGCCGGCCAGCTCGATTACGTCGCTGCGAATGCGTTCCTCGAGTCGTTCGCGCACTCTCGCCCAGGTCGAGTGATTGCCATCTCGTGGGGTGCCTGGGCAGACACCGGCATGGCCCTCAAGTCGGTCCGCCGTCTGCTTGACGATGGCCGCGGTCAACCACAGCCGTGTGTCGGCCCGCTGTTCGCCAGTCGCGTCACCGACTCAACGGGCGTGGTTACCCTCGAGGCGTCTTGGCCTGCCGATGCCTGGTTCTTGAGCGAGCATCGAACGGCGTCGGGCGTGGCCATGCTCCCGGGAGCTGGATACATCGAACTCGCCCGCCAAGCGTTGCGTGAGGCGGGCGTTCATCGGCCCTTCGAATTGCGCGACCTGCTCTTGGTAGCACCGCTCGCTGCGATGGGTTCGGCGGCGACGCGGGTGCAAGCGATTCTCAGCCCGACAGATTTCGGGTTCTCGCTGGAGGTTCGCCGGGCGGTTGACGATGGGTGGAAGTCGACCGCGTTCGCACAGATCGTGCTCCGTCACCCTGCCCCGGCGTCGGTGATCGATCTGTCGGCAACGGTGGCCAGCAGCCCGCACCGCTGTTCCGTGCGCACGCGGCAGCAGGATCACTTACGTCTCGGGCCGCGATGGCAGGTCGCGCAAAGCGTCCACTCCGGGCCACAGCAGGCCGTAGCGGTCCTTGAGCTGGCAGATGAGTACGTCGACGATCTGAAGAGCTTCGCGCTGCACCCTGCGCTCATGGACATTGGCCTGTGCTTCGCCATCGAGCAGGTTCCCGGTTACACCGGCGATGCGCTCTGGGTGCCCGTGAATGCTCGCTCGATCGTGGTACACAACCCAGACGGACCGAACGCTCCGCTTCGCCGCACAACAGTCATCGCCACGATCCTGCCGAACAGCAGCCAGGCTGCCGGCTTCGCGACCTTTGATGTGGTGTTCGTCGACGACGACGGGCGCGCAGCCATCACGGTGTCGGGCTTCACGATGAAGCGGCTCACTGGTCCGCTGGCGTTCGACCCTATTCCCGACGAGAAGATTGTCGAATCGAGCGCATCGCTCACACGACCGATCACCTACTCCGAAGAAGTGTTCTGTCACAACGTGCAGAACGGCATCCGCGCCGCGGAGGGCGGGCAGGCATTCGAAGCGGCGCTCACGCAGGGATCGGCGAATCCACTGATCGTGAGCGCGCTCGATCCGTTGGCACTCCGCGAACAAGCCGACCGCGTCAGCGCGGCCGCGTTGCGCAGTGGCAGTGATTCAGGCGTCACGTTCGAGCGCCCGCGGCTGAGCAGTGCTTACGTCGCACCGCGCGACTCGATCGAACAAACTCTGTGCGGACTTTGGCAAGAGCTGCTCGGTATCAATGAAGTGGGCGTCAACGACAGCTTCTTCGACCTTGGTGGTCACAGCCTGATTGCCGTTCGTCTGTTCGCCCGCATTCGGAAGCTGTTCTCGGTCGATCTGCCCATCTCGGCGTTGTTCACTGCGCAGACTGTTGCGGCTGGCGCCGCGCTGATCCGATCGATGCTGCCAACGGATCAGTCGACGGGCGCGCAGCCGACAACGCTGCCGAGCGTCTACAGGTATCTGGTACCGATGCACACACGCGAAGAGGGACGCTCGACTCCGTTCTTTCTGGTGGCCGGAATGTTCGGCAACGTTCTCAATCTGCGCCACCTCAGCAACCAGATCGGCACCGACCGGCCCTTCTACGGCCTGCAAGCCCGCGGCTTGTTCGGCGGCGATCAGCCCCACGAGACGTTCGAGGAGATGGCTGCCGACTATCTGGAGGAGATCCGAGACGTGCAGGCGCATGGCCCGTACCTACTCGGCGGCTTCTCAGGCGGCGGCGTCACCGCGCTCGAGATGGCGCGGCAATTGCGGGCGGCCGGCGAAGAAGTGGCGCTGCTGGTGATGCTTGACACGCCAGCACCGTCAATGAGACAACCGCTCACTGTCGCCGACAAGGTTGCTATCCAGTTGCAGAACATCACTCGCCACAAGTTCCGGTATCCAGCGCTGTGGTGGCGGAGTCGGCAACAGTGGCGGCGCCAGCTTGCGGCGCGCAACGCAAACGCCGAGCCGGAAGCAGGCATGCAACACAGCGTCGAGATCGAGGCCGCCTTTGTGCGAGCATTGAACAGTTACGACGTCGGGCACTACGACGGCGAGATCAAGCTGTATCGCCCAGTACACCCGGTGCTCTATCGACTGCCCGGCAAACGCGGCGTCGACGATCGACGCGACTTCGTGCAGGACGACAACGGCTGGCACCGTCACTGCCAGCACGTCGAGATCATCAACGTTCCCGGAGATCACGACTCGATGGTGCTTGAACCGCATGTGCGAGTGCTCGCCGATGAGCTTCGCAACGCAATCGAGGCGGCGGCGCAGTGATCATCGACGCGCTGGAGATCGATGCAATGCACTTGGCAGCAATGCACGCTGACGAGTCGGCGCTGGTTTCAACCGCACGAGACGTGCGCCGAACAGAGTTCGCTACCGGCCGAGCGCTGCTTCGTCGGATGCTGCAGAGCACCGCGCCCATCGGGCGTGCAACGAACGGCGCACCCCAATGGCCGGCGGGTGTGGTTGGTTCGCTAGCCCACGACCGCCATCAGGCGGTGGCCGCGATCGGCCCATCCGATCAGTACCGCGCCATCGGCATCGACATCGAGCCGCATAGCAGGAGCAGCGGCGACGATGATGAGCTGCACGCCGCAGTGTTGCGCGCCGACGATCCCGACGTCGATCCTGTCGCCGCGTTCGTCATGAAGGAAGCCGCCTACAAGGCATGGAGCGACCTCGGCGGCGAGGTGATCGGACCGTTGGCCGTACGCCTAGAGATAGACGGCTGCGCGTTCACCGCGCAGATGCCAGTACCAGAGATGCTCGTTCAAGGGACAATCGTCGACACCGGTGACCGTTGGGTAGCGATCGCCACGATCTGCCACTGACCGCGCCGCCCTCACTTGCGACCATGGGTTGCGGCATAGAACAGTTCTTCGAAGTAGCGCTTCGCTTGTGCTGCGAGCAACCCGAGCGAGATCAACTGCACCGCCACGACGAACGTGAAACCGGCGATGATGAAGGATTGCGGGCGCAGCCGCCATGCCTCCGCGAAACCTTCGGTGATCCGAGCGTCCCATCCGCCGCCGCGGTGGTTGAACTCGTGCCACACCGTCCATGCCAGCGAACCACCTGTCCACAACGAAAGAACGAGCAGCAGCAGGCCAGGGATCATGAAGAACATGATCGGGCGATAGAGGAAGCTGGCGAACACCAGCAGCTTCGATGTCGTCGTGAACCTCAGCGACACCTTGCGCGTGGCAATGCGCTCAGCTTGATCGCTCCAATCGAGATGTGCCGGAATCTCTGCGACACGCGCTCGCATGACTTGCGCCTTATAGAGGATCTCAGTGTTGATCTCCGGTCCCATCGACTTCAGCGAGAGGCTGCGAATGAAGGGTCCGTCGTAGGCGCGGACCATGCTCGTCACGGTATGCAGGTCGTACTGGCTTCCTGCCGACAGCAAACGATTGACCTGCTTGCTCATCTGCGCGCGGTTCCACGGCACGGCTGTCGTCTTGCCGCCCTTCATGTACGGCGAGGCCACAACGATTGCGACTTGCTCGCGCTCCATTGTGTCGAGCATCAGCCCGATGTGCTCGACGCCGTACGACAGATCCGAGTCGAAGACCACGACGATGTCGCCAATCGATGCTGCGAACCCATCACGCAGCGCCTGCCCAAGTCGCATGTTGGCTGGCTGGCGCAACAGTCGGACTTCCGGCCGCGTGCGGGCGAACGCCTCGACGATCTCGGCTGTCTCGTCGGTTGACCCGTCGTCGACCAACAACAGCTCGAACCGATAGCGATCCGACAACGCGCTCATGTAGTCGTACATCGCGACCAGCGAAGCCATGATCTTCAATGCCTCGTTGTACGCCGGCACCAGCAAGGTGACCAGGCTGCGCTCCGCGCTCATCGGGTCGCCAACTCGGGAACATCCGTCGCAGAAGGCGAGCGCAGTTGCGAGAGCGATCGAGTCGGTAACGAGTCGTTGGCAGCCAACGCGTGGGCGTGCTCGCGCATCGGAACCACCTGGAAGCGCTCGTTGAACATCTTCAGACAGTGCGCGATGACCTCGCGTTTGCTGGCGCCGGTCTGATCCATTCCGGGAAAGAACGCCAGCGAATCAACGTCGTCGGCACCCAGAAAGTCGAGCGAGTGCAGCAACAGGCTGGGCTGTACCCCGCGCAGCGAACACATTCGAAGCGCTCCGGCGAAGTAGCGGTACGCCGCGGCCCGCGACGGACCAGCCAGGTACAACACATACGAAAAGTGGATCGGGATGCGAGCCAGCGGCATCGTCGTCACGGGAATCTCGATCAGTGACTGCGGGCCTGCCACCCAGCGAAACGGCTTCAACCGCTGCAACCCATCGCGGGCTCGGCCGTAGAGGTGTGCCCGCTCGACACGCTGCTGCTCGTTGAGCTTGGCCGAACGAAAGTAGTAACGGCGCGCGAGAGGGCCGATGATCGTGGGCAACGTGCTGGCGTCGTACTCATAACCACGATCCATCAATGCCCGCAACAGGTCGGGGCTCAGGCTGTAGCCGGGGCCACGAAACCCGATCGTGCGCTGTCCGGTCACCTCTTCCAACGCCTGCTCGGTGTGCGCAAGTTCCGTGTGGATCTCGTCGAGCGTGTAGCGGTGTAGCCAGGGTTGGTGTTTGAAGCTGTGGTTGCCAATCTCGTGCCCGGCGGCCGCAAAGGCGGCGACAGCACGATGGTTCTTCTCCAGCGCCGCGTCCTGCCCAACGACGAAGAAGGTGATCTTGAGACCGAGATCGTCCAACATCGGTAGCACCGTGTCGGCGAGCGCGTCGAGGTACGTCGGGTACGTGTCCCATCCGGGGTCGCCGTGCGTCATCTGATACGCCCACAGGTTGTCGGCGTCCAGCGACAACGACGCCATTGAGTTCGCCGCGCTCATACTTCAGACAGTATCGGTCGCTACCTTGGCGACCGTGAGCACTTCGTCGACCAGCGACAACGTGTCGTTCACATTCAGCGTCGAGAACGGCAGCTGAGCAGAGCCAGCGAGATACAAGCCCGGCACCGAGGTCGCGATTGCGGGTGCATCGTCGCTGTAACCGAGCGTCGGAACCGCAAACACCTGCGGAACCTTCGAGACGCGCGAGGCAACAACCTGTGACGGCTCGAATGCTGGATACATCTGCTGCAGGAAGGGCAGAAACTGCGCGACGACATCTGCGTCGGGCATTTCGAACAGCGGATCAGATGCGGCCACGTACTTCGGCAGATAGATCAACGATTTGCCCTCGATCTCGGCAGGGTCGATGAACGCCGTCATTTCGACGACGGCAGTGAACGGTGTCGCCGGCTCGGTGATGTACGTCAGGTAGTACGGCGACAGCGGCTGCTCGAGCAGCAGCGAGACGCACACGATCCCCAAGTACTCGACACGGGTGAGCCGTTCGCGCTCGCCCACCACCAGATCCGGACAGAGTCGGGCAGCGAGCGAGGCGTTGGTCGTCACGACAACCCGGTCGAACGCCTCCGTATCGACAGCGGAGGTGACAGCGAGGTTCGCGCCAGCGCGCACGACTCTGTGCACCGGTGTCGACAGTCGAACGTCTACGCCCGACGCACCCAGTGTGTCGGCGAAGGCCGTGAAGACTCGCGAGTACCCACCGGACACATACCCGAACATCTCCTTCTTCAGCCCCGTGCGACGGGCCGCGTACAGCCGTTGGATTGTCGCCCAAATGAACGCAGCCGATGCCTGCGGGTAGGCGTCGCCAAGCTTGGCGCGCAGCAGTGGTCGCCAGAACGTCTCGAAGGCGGAGTTCCCACTCCACCGCCGCAGCCAGCGTTCGACGGTGACGCGCTCCATGCGGCGACCATTGCGAATTCGTGAGCCAACCAAGATCGTGGCGGCCAGTCGGCCCTTGTCGATCGGCGACAACCCCGGCAGCTTCAGAAACTCGACCGCGTTCGACACCGAGCGCAGCACGTGGTCGGTGCCGTAGTAACCGGTCTTGGTCTCGACCCAGCGCAGTTCGTCCTCGGCAATGCCCGCCGCGCGGTACATCGCCTGCGCCCGCGCGTCCGAGAGCAATGTGACGTGATAGTGCCGATCCCACGTGACGTCGCCAACCTGCCATGGCGCCGCCAAACCGCCGAGCACATCGCCTGATTCGTACACCGTGACACGATGCCCCTGGCGCGCAAGACGCAAGGCAAGCGTCAGCCCGAGCGCGCCAGCGCCTACCACTGCCCAGCGCTGCCGTTCGTCCACCACGTCGGGCATCCTGACAGCATACGGAGGGCGTCAGTAGGCTGGGCTGATGCGGCCCGCTCCCACCCAGGCGGCCACGACGTGGTCAGCCGATGCAACCGCGATCGTGGAGCCGGGGGCGACTATTGGTGCCGGCACTCGCATCTGGCATCACGCGCACGTGCGCGCTGGCGCGTCGATCGGCGCCAACAGTTCGCTCGGCAAGAACGTGTACATCGACGCTGATGTGGTGGTCGGGGCGCGAGTCAAAATTCAGAACAACGTCAGCGTCTACCGCGGTGTCACTCTCGGCGACGATGTCTTCCTCGGCCCGTCGTGTGTCTTCACCAACGATCGTTACCCGCGAGCCCACGGCACCGACTGGCAAGTTGTTGCGACCAACGTGCAACGCGGGGCATCGGTCGGTGCCAACGCCACCATCATCTGCGGCGTCACGATCGGCGAATGGTCGGCGGTCGCCGCAGGCGCGGTCGTGACGCACGATGTCGCAGCCCACCAGCTCGTCGTCGGCTCACCGGCGCGACCTGCGGGATGGGTATGCCGTTGCGGGCGGGTTGTATCGCACGCTGCCGTCGCCCCACCGTCGTTCGATTGCGGCGAATGCCAGGCGGCCCCCGTTTGATCCCGATCTCAGTCATCAAGTGCGGGCCGGAGGAAGAGGAGTTGGTTCTGCAGGTGCTGCGATCAGGCATGCTGACGCAGGGCGCAATGGTGCAGCGCCTGGAAGAGCTGTGCTGCGAGATGACCGGCGCCCGCCACGCGATCGCTGTCAACAACGGCACCACTGCCCTAGTAGTGGCACTCGAGGCGCTGCGCCTAGAACCGGGCGACGAGGTCATCACCAGCGCGTTCACCTTTGTGGCAACTCTGAACGCCATCCTCGAGTCGGGCGCCACCGCTCGCTTCGCCGATATCAACGCTGACGACTTCAACATCGCTCCTGCCGCCGTCGCCGGGCTCGTCACCGAGCGCACGCGTGTCGTGCTGCCGGTTCACCTTTTCGGCCAACCCGCCGACCTCAGCGCGATCGACCACATCGCGACCACGCATGGGCTGGCGATGATCGAGGATGCAGCCCAGGCACACGGCGCTCGCTACGCCGACTATGCAATCGGCAAGACCCGCGGCCAAGCGACATTCAGTTTCTACGCGACCAAGAACCTGCAGTGCGGCGAGGGCGGCGTGGTGACGACCGATGACGACGCCTTGGCCGACAGGTTGCGACTCCTGCGCAACCACGGAATGCAGGCTCGCTATCAGTACGAGCTGCCCGGTCATAACTACCGTCTCACCGACCTGGCGGCAGCCGTCGCAATTCCACAATTCGCCCGCTTGCCACACATCTCCTCCGCCCGCACCGCCAACGCGGCATACCTCTCGCAGCACCTTGCTGGGCTACCCGGCGTCGTGACTCCAGTAGCCCATTCCGATCGCATGCACGCGTGGCATCAGTACACCCTGCGCATCACTCCCGAGTGCGCGACCAGCCGCGACGAGGTCGTGAGGCGCTTGAACGACGCGGGCGTCGGTGCTGGTGTGTACTACCCCAGGGCCGTCTACGACTACGACTGCTATCGCGACCACCCACGTGTCGTCATCGAGCATGGCGACTCCGTTGCAGCCACGGTCGCCTGTCAAGTCGTCAGCCTGCCCGTGCATCAACACCTCACAGAATCCGAACGCGATCAAGTCGTGACGGCTGTCCACGCTGCGGTCAAAGGCTGAACCGCAACCTCATGGCTCAGCGCATAGCCGTCGTCGTCGGCACTCGGCCCGAGATCATCAAGCTCGCGCCAGTCATTCATCGTCTCGGCTCACGCGCGTTGGTCGTACACACGGGCCAGCACTTCGACACCAACATGAGCGCAACGTTCCTCGATCAGCTACGCCTCGGCCAACCTGATCTACATCTCGACATCGGCGGCGAGACCAGAGGCGCGCAACTCGGGCAAGCAACCATCGCTATCGAGCGATTCCTGCTCGATCATCAGCCTGCCGTGGTCATAGTGCAGGGCGACACAAACTCCGGTGTCGCCGGTGCGCTTGCGGCAAACAGCACCGGCACGCCACTCGCGCACGTCGAAGCCGGAATGCGGTCATACGACCGCGCCATGCCTGAGGAGCACAACCGAGTCCTCATCGACGTACTGTCCGACCTGTGCCTGGTGCCGCACGCGTCAAACGCCGACGCCTTGCGCCGCGAGGGAATCGCCGACGAGCGCATCCGCTTGACCGGCAGCACGTTGCGCGACGCGCTAGCGATCATCATGCCTTCAGTGTCCGAGCGAGCCGAGATCGTGGCGGCGCACGGCGTGGAATCGAATCGCTTCCTTTTGGCGACCATCCATCGCGCCGAGAACGCCGACAACGCCGACAATCTTGCTGCCATTCTGCGCGAGCTAGCCGCTCTCCCACTGCCCGTCGTCTTGCCGTTGCATCCGCGTACCCGACGGCGGGCGATCGAGTTCGGACTGCACGACGAGGTCGCCGCTCTATCGGTCTGCGATCCGATCGGCTACCGCGAGTTCGTGAGCTTGGCGAGCGAGGCCGCGCTGTTGGTCAGCGACTCTGGCGGAGTACAGGAGGAAGCGTGCATCGTGAAGCGACCCGTCGTCATAGTTCGTAACTCGACCGAGCGACCCGAGATCCTGGGCACGTTCGCGCACCTCGTTGCACCTGGACCCGCAATCGGGGAAACGGTGCTGAACTTGCTGGCGCGCTTGCCAGACGTGCACTCTGAACTGGCGGCGCTGCCCTACCCGTACGGCGAGCGGGCCAGCGACAAGGTCGTGAGTGCAATCGACGAGTTGATCGGCACGTGAAGCTGGCCGATCGGCGCGAGCCGATCACGTTTGCTCTCTGTCTCATCGTCGGACTCGTTGGCACGTTCCGCTTTCAATACTTTGCAAGTTGGGACGGACCCGCCCATGCCGCAAGCGCCCGCGGCATGTGGCAGTACGAAGGTGCCGTCGAGCAACTGTTTCGCCGCGACTGGTTCCCCTCGCCCAACGTGGTCGCCCATCTCTACGAGGCGGCGCTGCTCCCCGTCCTCGGGCCAGCGTGGGCCGACCGCCTAGTTGCCGCGACTTGCGTCGTCTTGGTCGCGTGCGGTGTCCGCTACCTCGCACGTGCGGTGCACCCCGACACCGGAGCGCTGGCGTCGTATGCAGGTCTTCCCCTCGCGTTCGGCTGGTTCGTGCATGCTGGCCAGTACAGCTTCCTGCTCGGCGTCGGATCGGCGGCGATGTACCTGGGGTGGCGGCTGCGGAGCCCTGCCGCCGACGGCTGGACCCGACATCCCGGCCTCGTCGCGCTCGCTCTCGTCGGGCTCTACCTCTGTCACGTCGTCCCGCTCGCCACGGTGTTACTCGCACACGCGATCGCCTCGCTTCCGGTGATCCGACAACGACAGTGGCGCCGCCTTGGCGCGACGTGGGCTGCAGCACTTCCCGCACTCGCGTTGGTGGCCGCCTATCTCAGTCGCAGCACCGGCGGCGGTGCCGGGCGACGGGGGCTGAAGGACCTCATCGCCGATCTCGTCACCATGCGCGAAGTACTGGTCGCTTTCTCGACAAAGCACGAACTCCTCGCGGTCGCGCCGATGGTTGCGCTCATCGCCTACATCGCCATCGCCCTCATCTGGCAGCGCCGCACCGTCCGCTCCGAACCTCGCGCACTTCTCGTCGCCTCGGCAGCGTTAGTACTCGCTGCGCTCTACTGGGTGATGCCCACCAATGTCGCAGGCGGAGGCTTCTTGACCGGGCGACTGGCGCTGCTCGCGGCGGTGATGTCGATCGCTGCCGCCGCTGCCTTGCCGCGACACATCATGCGTTTCGTGCCGCTCGTCGCCATCGCGAGCCTGCTCGGATCGGTCGGCCTGCGGCAGAACGAGTACAGCGGCTTCTCCTCCGACATCGAAGAGCTCATGGAAGCTCGTCCGTTCCTGAGTAACGACGACGTCGTTCTCGGACTGATCCTGTGCGACGAGCGCGATGCTAGGTGTGCCTCGGCGGAAGCATCGGTGACGCACCCGCTGTCGCAAGCCACCGGCTTTCTCATGGCGCACACCGGAGCAGCCGACCTCACCCTCTACGAGGGCTTCTTCAACTACTTCCCTCTCCAATTCCGTGAGAACACCTCTCCCCTGAACCGCCTGTTCGCCACCGCCGCGACGACATCAAGCCTGCCAGCCGTCGACGTTGCCGGCTACGAGCGCGCAACCGGCATCGATGTCGACGTCATCGTGATATGGGGTTGGGACAAGGTCGCCGACGATGCGTCCCTGACCGCGCTCGACGAGCTGCGCGCCGACATTGCGTCGGGCTATCGCCTAGTTCACGAGTCGCAGCGCGGGCATGTGAGCGTGTTCGAACGAATCTGAGGCGCAATCGGGCGCTAGTGCTGCGAGGCAGCTTCGATTTGTTCAGCAAAGACGTGAGCCGGGCGAATCTGACGTAGCTCCTCGGCCGAATCGGCTACTCCATCGATCAGATCGAGGAAGTGCGAGAGCTGCAGCGCGAGCGGTTCGCCATAGTGCCGAACGAATGGCAGCTCGACCTCGGTCGACGATCGGTACCCAACACCGCCGACAGAAGGCAACATCTCCTGGCTCACGTTGCGATACACCGTCACATCTTGGCGAAGTAGATCGACTTCGATCAGCTTGGTCGCAGTGTAAATCGTGAGCGACCGCACCTTGCGCTGACCCATGCGATTCGCTGAGAGCGTCGCAATGCCTTGATCGCCAAAGGCGATGCTGCAATCTGCGATCTCGTTCCACTTGGACGTGGTCGGACGCAGGCACGCCGAGCCCACGAGTCGCCCATCGATACCCCCGAACACGCGTTGCGCAACGTCGAGGTCGTGCAACATCAAGTCGTTGACCACACTCGACGCGATCCGCGTTGCCGACGGAGAGTGTCGAATCGCCAACAGGTGCGTCGCGGGGCCGTCGAGGGTCGCCAGCGCCGTACGAAACGCGGCGTTGAAACGCTCGACGAATCCACACATCACGGGGATCTCACGCTTGGAAGCGATAGCCAGCAGCTGATCGAGTTCGGCAAGCGAGGGTGCGAACGGCTTCTCGACGAGCAAGGGGACGCCAGCCTCGAGCAACGGCAGCACACACTCCATTCGAGCGCTCGTGCTGCCCGCGATGATCACCCCGTCGCAATCGGCGGCGTCCGCAAGGTTCGTGGACGGGACACTGTCGAACGTTGCCGCGACGCGCTTGGCGGTCTCGGCATCGCAGTCGACGACGACGGCCAACTCCGCCACAGCCGACTCGGACACGATGCGAGCGTGGCTCGACCCCATTTGGCCAGCACCAACCACAGCCAGCCGACGACGCTTCATGCTGCACTCTCCGCCATCGCAACCGGCTTCGGTTCGGGAGGCAGCACACCGGGTTGCCCTTGGCGTGGTTGGTCGGCGGGCAACTCCGGCTGGGGCTTGCGTCGGAAGGCGCCAAAGAACCGAACAACGAGGTGCTCGATCGTTCCGACGAGGATCATCAGGTCGAGCGTGATCGACCAGTTCTCGACGTAGAACAGATCCAGGCGGCGGTAGGTGTCGAAGTTGGGGTTGTCGCGAGCCTCGGTCTGCCACAACCCTGTGATTCCGGGGCGCACCTGCTCGCGCTCGCGCAGTTCGGGCGCAAACGTCGCCACTTCCGACGGCAACGCCGGACGCGGACCAACCAAGCTCATTTCACCGCGCAGCACGTTGACCAATTGCGGCAACTCATCAAGGCTTGTGTCGCGGAGCAAGCGACCAACGCGTGTGACACGCGGATCGAGCGCCATCTTGAACAACGGCCCGCTGCGCTCGTTGCTTCCGCTCAAATCGGCCAGTCGTTCTTCGGCGTCGACGGTCATGGTGCGGAACTTCAACACCTCAAAGGCGACTCCACCGCGACCGACTCGCTGCTGGCGGAAGAGAATCGGCCCCTTGTCCCCAAGACGAACAGCGAGAGCGATCACGCCAAGAAGCGGCGCGGCGACAACGAGCATCGTGGCTGATGCCACCACATCGAAGGCTCGCTTGACACTGAGCTGAAGCCACGACAGCGGTGGCGCTTCGACATACAACAACGGTTCGTGCGACAGCGACAAGCGGCGCAAGCGGCGCGCGTCGATACCGGAGACTCCGGTTGCGAGGTGAACATGCAGGTCGAGGCGCTGCAGGTTTCGAATTAGGTCATGAAGGCGTGCCGGGCCGACTGCAGTCGGCGACACAACCACACCCGATACCCCGTGCGCCAGCACAAGTGCCTCCGCCTGATCAGACCTCCCTAACCAGAGAGCACCGATGTTGTGGCGGAGCGCCTCTCCGCGATCACCGACGATGCCAACAACTGAGATGCCGAGTTCGGCGTGCGTCGCAAAGAGCTCGATCAGACGGGCAGCCTCATCGTCGGCGCCAACGACGACGATCCGTCGCTGGTGCAAACCATTGGCACGTTTTGCCGCAACCCGCGAACGAAACACTGATCGCAGGATCACAAAGAACAGCCACGCCAACAGCGCGCCGCCGACGATGTAGCGAATTCGGAAACCGATCTTGGTGACACGGTCGAAAATGATCATGCCGGCAATCAGAATCCCGATTGCCCTCGTACTGCGGGTGAGTTCCACCACGCGCACAGCGCTCACTCGTGAGAGAAACAGGCCCTGCGAGCGAATCGCCGCGATCCCGATCGCGACAGCGGCCACCACCACGGCCACTGAGCGTGCCCAACCGTGGGTGTTGGGAAAGCCCACGAACTGCAGCACCAAGATGTAGCCGAGCGCCAGAGCGACGGCGTCGCCAGCGACCAGCATCATCTTCAACCTGCTGCTTTTCAAGTGAGTGTTCATGTCTTCTCCCACCGCGACACCATTGAACCGCGAAAGCGAACGTAACCCACGTTCGTGATTTGCTGTCGGCTTACAGCGCAGATTTGACGAACTCTTGACGCAACCGAACCACAATTCAACAACTCACTGCCAGATTCATTCCCTGAGGTCGAAAAGTCCTTGCGGAGGCTCAATAACGATGCGGCCATCGTCGACAGACGTGATGAAAACCGTCGGAACCAGCGACCCGTCAGCAAGTTCCAGCAGGTCGTGAGCCGGGTTGGCCACTATCGCTACACACTGCCCAAACAGATGCCCTGTCGGGCCGACCACCTCAGCGCCGATCAACTGGTGCACGTAGCGGCCGTCAACGGGATCCGGAAGCGGGTCGGCAAACAATGTCGTACTCGCCAGCACTTCGGCAGCGTTGCGATCGTTGCAACCGACGAATTGGACCAGCCAGCGCGAGCCTGCTGGTCGAGCGGCGGCCACGGTCAGCCAGGCGTCGCCAGCCCAAAGTCGCGCACCAACCGCCAGCCGCTCGTCGCGATCAGTCAAGAGATCGACGTACACCTGCCCACGAACGCCGTGCGCGCGGCCAATGCGACCAACCTCGCGTAAGGGTTCGGTCACGCCGCTCAGTCGGCGAAATCGACGTCGACTTCGACTTCGTCGCGCGTGGCAGCAGCACGGACCAGCGTGCGGATGCTCTGCGCCGTACGACCACGCCGCCCGATCACGCGACCAAGATCGCCGGGGCCAACGCGGACTTCTAGCCGGATGCGACCACGGCTTTCCTTGGCGTCAACCTTCACCGCTTCTGGATCGTCGACGATCGAGCGCACTACATGCGTGAGCACCGCGGTAGCAGTAGGCGCAGGAATCAGGTTGGGGTCGAGATCAGTCATTGGGCAAAGGTCAGTCGCGGAGTCTTACTTCGCGGCGCGAGCGGTACCGAACTCGGCCCAAGCACCCGAAATCTCGAGCAGCTTCTTCACCCGTTCGGTCGGCTGCGCGCCGTCGAGTAGCCACTTCACAGCCTTGCTGTTGTCGACCTTGAGCGCCGACGGTTCCTCGCGTGGGTTGTAGGTACCGAGAATCTGAATGAAGCGGCCGTCGCGCGGTGACCGACTGTCGGCCGCGACGATGCGGTAGTGCGGCTGCTTAGTTTTGCCGACTCGGGTGAGGCGCAGCTTGACAGACATGGATTTCGGTGCTCCCTACAGGACGTTGCGAACCTCGGAAGGCTATCAATTGAACTGCGGGAAGCCACCAGGCGGACCTTGCCCGGGCAACCCGGGCATACCCGGCAAGCCGCCCGGCATGCCCTGCAATCCGCCGAGACCTGCCATTCCCCCGAGGCGGCCTTTGCCTTTCTTGCCCCCGCGGCTGGAAGCGCCCATCCGCTTCATCATCTTCTGCATTTCTTGGAACTGCTTCACCAATCGGTTTACTTCGCCAACTGTTGTGCCGCTGCCGTTGGCGATGCGAGTGCGACGACTTCCGTTCAGCAGTTCCGGTTTGCGACGCTCGAGTGCCGTCATGCTGCGAATGATCGCCTCGACCGGCTTCAAGGCGTCGTCGCCGATCTCGGCGCCCTTCATCTCTTTGGGCATCCCTGGCATCATTCCGAGCACGTTGCTGAGTGGGCCCATCTTCTTCAGCGCCTGCATCTGTTCGAGGAAGTCGTCGAGTGTGAACTCGCCGTCGAGCATTCGCTCGGCTGCCTTTTCGGCCTGATCCTTGTCGAAGGCCTGTTCGGCGCTCTCGATCAGGCTCAACACGTCGCCCATTCCGAGGATGCGACCAGCCATGCGATCCGGATGGAATTGCTCGAACTCGTTCAGCTTTTCGCCCGTGCTCGCGAAAGCAATCGGCCGTCCGATGACTTCCTTCACGCTCAGCGCGGCACCGCCGCGAGCATCACCATCAAGCTTCGACAGGATGACACCGTCGATTGCCAGTGTTGCGTGAAACGCCTCTGCGACCGAGACCGCGTCTTGACCCGTCATGGCATCGATGACGAGGAATGTGTAGTTCGGGTCGACGACCTTTGAGATCTGCCGCACCTGTTCCATCATCTCGGTGTCGATCGCCAGCCGACCGGCGGTGTCGACGATGAGAACATCGCGACCAAGTCGGCGGGCTTCGGCGAGTCCGCGCTTGGCCGTCTTCACCGGGTCGCCGGGCTCGCTGAACACCGGAACATCGATCTGGCGGCCGAGGGTGCGCAACTGCTCGACGGCCGCTGGTCGCTGCAGGTCGGCGCCAACCAACAAGGGCTGGCGACCCTGGCTCTTGAACCATCGAGCCAACTTCGCTGCGCTTGTCGTCTTGCCCGAACCTTGCAAGCCAGCCATCAAGACGACAGTCGGCGGACGACTGGCATAGCTGATCTTCAGGGTCTCGCCACCAAGCATCGCGGTGAGTTCCTGGTTGACGATCTTGATGACCTGCTGACCCGGATCGAGCGCATCGCTCAGTCGCGCGCCAATCGCCTGCTCGCGGATGCGGGCGATCACGCTTCGCACTACACCAACGTTGACGTCGGCTTCGAGCAGCGCTGTGCGAATCTCGGTCAGAATCTCGTCGACATCGGCCTCTGTCAGGCGGCCTCGACCGCGCAGCTTCTTGACGATGCCTTCAAGGCGCGACGACAGAGAATCAAACATCGGCTGACCTCCCGCATTGCTCGGATGTCGGCTTTGAGTCCTTGTTCTCCTTGCCAGCGAGAACCTCTGCGACGAGCGCTCGTACTTCGACAGGATCCCACTGCGAGCTCTCGATGGTCGGCGGCGCGAGGTGCAGCGTGCGCACTTCGTCGAATCCGCCGGCATCGATGTAGCGATCGGCAAGCGCCGCCATCTCGCCGAGTCGATTGCGCGGGATGTCGGTGCGAACAGCATCGCCGAAGGCAGCGACCAGATCGGTGAGCCCCGTCGCCACGGCCCGCGGAGTCGCAGCCGCCGCGATGGCGCCGAGCACACACCGTTGCCGACCCATGCGGCCGTAGTCGCTGTCGGAGTAGCGCGTACGCGAGTACGACAGGGCTTCGATGCCGTTGAAGTGATGCTGGCCGGCCTCGAAGTACTTGGGTACTTGCGGCATGTCCCTCGTCGGGCTGCGAGCAGTATGGATGCGCTCTGGCAGGTAGATGTCGATTCCCCCAAGCGCATCAACGACGTCGATGAAGCCAAACATGTCGACGAGTACGTAATAGTGAATCGGTATTCCCAGGAACTGCGCAATCCCCTGCTTCACCGCCTGCGAAGCAACATCTTCACCACCGCCGAACTCATCGGGGTGATTGTTGACGGTCGGGTAGACCGCGTTGGCGAGTCCGGGGAATCCCCGCGGGTATTTGTCGGCCAGCAAGCTGCCCGGAGGAAACGGCAGACCCCACAGGTTGCGCGGTACCGACATCATCACCGTGTCGCCGGTGACCGGATCGATGGAGACGACAATCATGGTGTCGGTGCGCAAGCCGTACCGGTTCGGGCCAGCATCGCCGCCGAGCAGCAGCACGTTCACTCGCTCGGTTTCCGCAAAAGGCGCGATCGTGGTCGAAGTGCTACTGGTCGTCGAGCTGTCGTTCGTGCCGGCGGAGTTCGTTGTTGCAGGGTTCCGTCGTGCCGTGGTGGGAGGGGTCGTCAACTCCGACGGCACAGCCGTCTCCGCATCGTCGGATCCGAACACCTTCTCGACCGCTTGGTCGGTTTCGATCACGTAGTCGGCGAGCACCACCAGCGGGCCGACACCGCCGACAACCACTAACGCAGCCGTCGCCAACGCCGCCACCTTGATCGGCCTGCCCTGCACCGGGCGCGCCTGCCACGCAGAGTCGATCGCGCTCCAGAGCCGAGTGAGCGCCAGCACGAGCAGCACAACACTGAGACCGACGAAGACGGCGCGATTGGCGACGATCTCCGCCAGGTCTGTGGTGCCGCTCACTGGAGCGACAATCACGATCAGCGCGACGAGCGCAGCAACGTTGAGCCCGGCGGCAAGTTGCACCCTCCGCCGAATCGCTGCGCGAACAAGCAGATGGCCGGTTCCAGGCATGATGACCGAGCAAACGGCAGCGCCGCTGCACGGCAGGTAGCCCCTGCGTAACGTCTTGGGAGTCTTGGGAGTCGCAGGAACCTTGGGTTCCGTGGAATCGACCTCCCCTGGCTGGCCCGGCTCGGTCGCCGCGCCCGCTTCGTCACCTGTGTCCGCAGAACTCACCCGCACATCATTGGCGATCTAGGGGCGGAATTCCAACCACCCCTACGAGGAGATGTCAGTTGAGTTGCACAAGTGCGTCGACGAACTCAACGGGGTCGAAGGGGATGAGGTCGTCGATCGTCTCGCCGACGCCGACCAACTTGACCGGCAGACCAAACTCGGTCTCGATGGCGAACACGATGCCACCCTTGGCGGAACCGTCGAGCTTGGTGAGCACGATTCCGGTCAGGCCCGTCACCTCACCGAACTCACGAGCCTGGGCAAGCCCGTTCTGACCGGTCGTGGCATCGATGACCAGCAGCACTTCGGTGACGCGACCTTTGCCTTTTGACGCGACACGACGGACCTTGCGCAACTCGTCCATCAGGTTGCTCTTGTTCTGCAAGCGCCCTGCAGTATCGGCCAACACGAGATCGAAGCGACGAGCGCTAGCGCTCTCGATTGCATCGAAGATGACCGCACTTGGGTCGCCACCCTCGTTGCCGCGAACTATCTCGGAGCCGCTGCGTTCAGCCCACGTGGTCAGTTGCTCAACGGCGGCCGCGCGAAAGGTATCGCCGGCGGCCATCAAGACGGTGCGCCCGGCTCGACGCTGCTGGGCTGCGACCTTGCCGATCGTGGTGGTCTTGCCAACGCCGTTCACTCCGACGAACAGCCACACGTTGGGACTGTCGTCAGCACCCGGAACCAATCGCAGCGAGCGATCGGCTCCGGCAAGGCGCGCCGTCATCTCGGCCTGCAAAGCGGAGAGCAACTGCGCCGGCTCAACGATCGTTTTCGACTTCACGCCAGCGCGCAGGCCAGCGAGCAGCTCGTCGGCCACCCGCACACCAACGTCGGCGAGCAGCAGAGCCTCTTCTAATTCGGCCCATGTATCGTTCGTTATCCCGCTGCGCGTGCTGATGCGCACCAAGGCTCCGGACAGCGCGCTGCGTGCGTTCGACATGCGTGTACGTAAGGCGGGCGCTGCCGACCCGACAGCCTGTTCCGGCGCTCGCGCGGCCGGTCCCGCAGTCCTGGCGGCCCTTCGGCGATTCCACAACACAACGCCGATCCCAAAGACGGGAACTGCGGCGGCAAGAACGATGTAAACGGAGCTCAATCGCTACCGCTTTCGCTCAGCCGTTGCGCAAGGTACGCGAGCGGAATGCTGACCACCATCACGAATGTAGCCATGACATTGACCACTGGAACATTCTGCGGTCGCCCGAAGTTCGCCAGAATCCACTGTGGAAGCGTCTGGATACCCGAGCCGGAGGCGAACGTCGTGACGACGATCTCGTCGAAGCTGAGCGCGAACGCAAGAATGCCACCGGCCAACAACGCCGATCTCATCAGCGGAAATGTGATGTACCTAAACGTCTGCGTGCCGTGCGCCCCTAGGTCGGCCGACGCCTCGAGCAGATTCGGAGACGACCGGCGAAGGCGAGCGATCACGTTGTTGTACGCGACGACCACACAGAACGTGGCGTGCGCAATGATCAACGAGTGGAACCCGAAGCCCACTCGAAACGAAACGATCCCGAGATCGATGGTGCGCGAGAACGTGTTCTGGAGTGCAATACCCGTCACGATGCCGGGCAATGCAATCGGTAACACGATCAGAAACGAGACTGCGTTCTTTCCGAAGAACTGAAAGCGTGCCATCGCCATTGCCGCCAGCGTGCCCAGCACGAGAGCAATCAGCATGGCGGCGAAGGCCACCTTGCACGAAGTAATGAGAGCGTCTTTCGGGCCCTCGGTCTCCCACGCTCTGCGCCACCAATCGAGCGTGTAACCGTTGAAACCGGGCCACGACACCGACTTGGCAGGGTTGAACGACAGCCGCAGCACGACAGCCAGCGGCAAGTACAGAAACACCAATGTCAACAAGGTGAATCCGGCAAAGGCACAACGAGCTGGCAGCGAAAGTTTCATATCACAGGTTCTCGAAGGCGCCAGCGCGCTTCATCGCGAGGAGATAAAGGATGATGACGATCAGCGGTAACAGCGTGTAGGCAGCCGCCAACGGCTGATTCGGCGCTCCCAACGCGGCGTTGATCACGGTGCCGAACATGAATCGTTCTTGCCCGCTGTTGACGATCTGCGGAACGATGTAGTCGCCGAGTGTCAACGAGAACGTGAAGATGCTGCCAGCGGCAACCGATGGCAGCAGCATGGGCAAGATGACCGACCGGAACGTGCGCAACGGCCGAGCACCGAGATCGCTCGCCGCGTCGAGCAACGAGGGCGGCAATCGATCGAGACCGGCATAGATCGGCAAGATCATGAACGGCAACCACAGATAGACGAGCGCGATCACGATGGCAGCACGCCCATACCC